>Ga0172366_10003829_pt1 | contig 11850 bp, 4 predicted proteins | sample LakKivSesite69cm_FD_114533 | JGI IMG/M metagenome (GOLD analysis project Ga0172366, IMG submission 114533) | Sediment microbial communities from Lake Kivu, Rwanda - Sediment site 69cm | ecosystem: Environmental > Aquatic > Freshwater > Lake > Sediment | place: Rwanda: Western Province, Lake Kivu... | reverse complement strand
TCCTATACCAGAGTGCAAGCGTTCTGGGAAAATGCAGGGGAGACCAGGGTGGTTGGCGAGAGATTTGTGGATGAAGGTGCGCTATTGCAGGTGAATCAGCCGATCGTTTCCATCCTCCAAAATGACCCCTTGACGGCAGTGGTTTACGTCGTTGAAAAAGACTACCCAAAAGTCCAAGTGGGTCAGCAGGCAATTGTTAGCACAGACGCATATCCTGATAAGACTTTTACCGGCGGTATTGTACGCATAGCGCCGCTTCTGAAGGAGACCTCCCGTCAGGCAAGAGTGGAGATCGAAATCCCAAATACCGATCACCTTCTTAAGCCCGGAATGTTTATAAGGGCCCAGATTGAGTTTGCCAGACACGATAACGCCACGTTGGTTGGGCTTGCTGCTCTGGTCAAAAGGAACGGCAAACAGGGCGTTTTTATCGCCGAGCCTGTTCAGGGCAGCAACATACAGACTCCCAAAGTGCAGCCGAACAACCGCAATGTCAACACGCCTTATACGTGGCGGGCGAGTTTTGTCCCTGTGACGGTAGGGATAATAAGCGGCGAAGTGGTTGAGGTCTTAGAGCCGCAGATTTCAGGCTCGGTCGTCACAATGGGTAATCACCTTCTGGAAGATGGCTCGAATATCATACTGCCCGAAGAAAATAAAATATCAAAAATGTAAAATTAAGAAATTCATCCCGACTCATCGGGACGCCACAATTTTGATTTTTGAATTTTGTTTTTGATCTCATAAATAGGAAAGCCTGCGATGAGAATCTCGCGCTTTGCCGTGCACCGCCCTATCTTCACAGTTATGGTAGTGTTGATAGTGGTTCTTCTGGGCATTATCTCTTTGCTGCGGCTGCCAATCGACCTTATGCCTGATATTTCTTACCCGACCATAAGCGTTTCCTGTATTTACGAAAATGCCGGCCCGGAGGAGATAGAGGAGCTTATAACACGACCGATAGAAGAGGCTATGAGTGCTGTGCCCGGAGTGGAAGAGGTAACCTCTGTATCGGTTGAAGGCCAGAGCACGGTGCGCGTGACTTTCACCTGGGGGACTGACCTCGACGCTGCCGCAAATGACATCCGTGACCGCTTAGACCGCGTTATGCAGCGCCTGCCTGAGGAGGCCGATAGACCTACGCTTCGAAAATTTGACCTTGCGAGCTTCCCGATATTGATCCTCGGTGCCTCCAGCAAACTGGACCCGGTTCAGACTCGACAGATTATTGAAGACCAGGTGAAATATCGCCTGGAGCGAGTGCCGGGCGTGGCTGCCGTGGACATACGGGGCGGCCTTGAGCGTGAGATACACGTCAATCTTGACCCGGCCAAGATAAACGCCCTGGCCATACCGCTGGACCAGATTATCTCGCATGTATACGAGGGCAATGTAAACATCCCCGCCGGCACTATTGAAAAAGGAAACTTTGAGGTTACCGTTAGAACGCCAGGCGAATACACGAACCTTAAACAACTTGAAGATACCGTCATCGCAATTCGCCAGGGCGTGCCAATTGCGCTGCGAGAAATCGCTACCGTGGAGGATTCCTGGCAAAAGATTACCAGAATTGTACGAGTAAACGGTCAGACCGGGATATGGATGGCGGTCAATAAGCAATCGGGCAAGAACACAGTGGAGGTCGCACGCGCCGCACTTAAGGAGCTCGAACGTATCAATCATGACATACCACAGATCAAAATAATACCCACGGTGGACACCTCCGACTATATCCAGCGTTCCATCAGAAATGTGGGATCCGCGGCGATTTACGGAGGAATTCTGGCTATTATTATACTGCTTGTGTTTCTGCGCAACCTGCGAAGTACCGTAATTATTGGGACTACTATTCCGATCTCGATTATCGCCACGTTCGCCTTGTTGTATTTCAGCAATTTCACACTCAATATAATGACCCTGGGCGGCCTGGCTCTCGGAGTCGGGATGCTCGTTGATAACGCAATCGTCGTACTGGAGAATATCTTTCGACTCCGAGAATCGGGTGAAATGCTGGAACATGCCACCGTTGACGGCGCCGAAGAGGTTACCTCCGCTATCATTGCCAGCACGCTAACGACGGTAGTTGTTTTTCTGCCGCTGATCTTTATCCGGGGCATGTCAGGCGTGATGTTCAAACAGCTCTCAATTGTGGTCGGCTTCTCGCTTTTATGCTCTCTGGCGGCAGCCCTGACACTAGTGCCAATGCTCTGTGCACATATCCTTCCTTCTACCTTAAAGCATTTGTCAGACCGGTCGACCCCGCAACAATTGCCCCTGAGAAGCAGAGGATCGTCCGTCACGAGGTTGGAATTGGTGCGGAGCAGAATGTTCGAGACAACCGGGCGTTTTTTTAAGCACATGGAAAACGCTTATAAAAAACTATTACATTTAGCTCTGGAGCATCGTGTTTTTGTGGTGACCAGCGCAATCTCGGCTATGGCGGTAAGCCTGATATGTATCCCATATATCGGTGCGGAATTGATGCCCACCACAGATGAGGGCGAGGTTAGGGCAGAAGCCGAAATGCAGGTCGGCACCCGCTTGAATCTGCTCGATGAGAAATTCAGAGTCATTGAGCAGATCGTCAACGCATCTGTGCCTGAAATCAAAAACGTGATAACCAGCGTTGGTGGTTCTAGTTGGCAGGGAACCGGTGGACATACCGGAAGTGTTCGCATCGCACTGAAACCGCAGTCGCAACGTTCCAGGTCGAGCGCAGAGATTGCCGCTGACCTGCGCCGTAAGCTAAGCAACATACCTGGAATGATTGTTCGAACCCGTGCCGGCCAAGGGCTTTTTATACTCCGCATGGGAACATCACAAAGTGATAGAGTCCAGGTTGAGGTCCGTGGCCATGACCTGCAGATTTCAGATTCGCTGGCCCAGCAGGTAAAAAACCTCGTAGAATCAGTAGAAGGAATCACGGATGCCCGGATCAGCCGGGAATCTGGAAGCCCTGAAGAGTTGATTCTTATAGATCGCCAGAAAGCTGCGGATATGAATCTGACGGTCGCAAAAATTGCCAACGCCCTTCAGACTATCCTGTCGGGAACCAAGGCCGGCTACTATCGCCAAGCCGGCGATGAATATACAATTCTGGTAAAACTCAGGAACGCCGAGAAAATGGATTTGAGTGACATTCTCGATCTGACCTTAACTAACTCTCAAGGCGAGCCTGTTGTCCTTAAGAATGTCGTAGGTGTGGGCCCTCGAAGCGGCCCGGTGCTAATTGAGCGAAAAGACCAGGAACGCATTGTCACAGTCTCGGCTGACATCAGCGGCCGGAGCATGAGTTCGGTTCTCTCGGACATCCGTAAACTATTGCAGAATGTCCCGCTACCTCAGGATTTTACTATCGGCTTTGGCGGTGATTACGAGGAGCAGCAGAAGTCATTCCGAGAACTGACGCTTAGCTGTGTGTTGGCACTGGTGCTGGTCTACATGGTTATGGCCTGCCAGTATGAGTCTTTACGCGATCCCTTTGTGGTGATGTTCTCGGTGCCGCTTGCCGCAATCGGCGTCATCCTAATGCTTTTCTTCACGGGCACTACCTTTAATGTCCAGTCTTTCATCGGATGCATTATGCTCGGCGGAATTGTCGTCAACAATGCGATCCTCTTGGTCGACCATACCAATCTTCTGCGCCGCAGAGATATGATGCCGATTCGAGAAGCTATAGAAGAAGCTGGCCGAAGACGCTTAAGACCGATCCTTATGACGGCAGGCACAACCATCATCGGTCTTATACCATTGGGTCTCGGCCTTGGTGAAGGCGGCGAAGCTCAAGCTCCAATGGCCAGGGTCGTCATTGGAGGACTGCTCAGCTCAACACTCATCACACTTGTATTTGTTCCGGTCGTCTACTCGATCTTCGAAGGTCGTGGTCGTAGTTGTGGTAAATCAAAGATCAAAAATCAAAAATTAAAATTGCGGGATGCCAGCAACCCAGGCTGACCCATCGGCCTCGCTCAGGGCAGGCTTCCTCAATTTTGCATTTTCAACTTTGTTTTTTGCATTTGTCTCAAGGAGATGCCTATGGTTGTTGGGAATTTCACATCCGCATTTTGTGGCGTTGTCATAGCCTTGTTGCTGTCTGCAGTTAGCCCTGCCACCTGTGGGCAGGGCTTAGCCCCCGGCATAGGTCCGGGGGCTAATATGACCGAACCCAGAGCATCTGACGCAAACCAAGCCGCCGCTGCCGAAGCGCCCCTTAAAATCGACATTCAGGCAGCGATTCTTCTGGCAATGGAGTACAACCGGTCGCTTACCGTCGAAAGAATGAATCCGGAAATAACCCGAACCTTTGAAAAAGAGGAGCTTGCGGCTTTTGACCCGGTCCTTAGCGCTGAAGTCTCTCCCAGGAGAACCATAGGTAGCAGACTTTCCCGAGCCGGCTTCGGCACCGAAAGTCAAATTCTGGATTCCGTTACGGGATCGATTGCACTGAGCAAATTCTTTGCCACCGGCACAACAGTCGCATTAGAGGGCAGCACAAGTTATACCGACTCATCTTTGTACAGCGATACTTTTACAGCCAATCGTCTGGGAGTCACTGTCACTCAGGCGCTTCTGCAAGGAATGGACATCCGTGCTAATCTTGCACGCGTTAATCAGGCGAAACTCGATACGCTTATATCAGAATATGAGCTGCGCGGCTTTACCGAGATTCTGCTGGAGCAGGTCGAGTCAAAGTTCTGGGATTATGCCTTGGCTGGCAAGCAAATTGAAATTTATACCAACTCGCTTAGCCTTGCCGAAAAACAGATGGCTGAAGCCCAAGAGAGAATCAAGATTGGAAGACTTGCTGAAACCGAGCTTGCTGCTGCGCAGGCCGAGGTTGCACTGCGGCGGGAAAACCTGATAAATGCGCGAAGCAATCTTGCCAAGGAACGCTTGAACCTGCTGCGGCTGCTGAACCCGCGGCCGAACATCAACTGGAATAGAGACATCATTCTTGAATATCAGACTGCGCTGCCCAGCATTGAGCTTAATGATGTCGAGCTGCACGTAAGGCTTGCGCTGAAGATGCGTCCGGACATCAATCAAGCCCGTTTTCAGATACGACGCGGTGACTTGGAGGTGGTGAAAACCAGAAATGGCCTGCTGCCCAAAATGGATGCCTTTATCACGTTCGGCAAAAGCGGTTATGCGGATACCTTCAGTAAAGCTGCCAGTGATATGGACAGCCGCAGTTATGATGTTGCCTGCGGGCTGATGTTCGAATATCCACCATCAAATCAAGCCGCTCGTGCTCGCTACAGCCGGGCTGTTATCAGCAAGAGCCAGCTACTTGAAGCGCTGGATAATCTCATCCAGCTTGTGCAGGTTGACGTTCGCTCGGCTTACATTGAAGTGACTAGTGCTCGCGAACAAATTGCCGCGACCGCCGCCACTCGCAATTTCCAGGAGGAAAAGCTCCGCGCCGAAACCGAGAAATTCAGGGTGGGCAAGTCCACCTCTTTGCTGGTTGCCCAGGCCCAGCGTGACCTTGTCGCCAGTCAGATTGCCGAAACGCAGGCTGTTGCCAATTATCTAAAGGCTCTGATTTCTCTTTACAGATTGGAAGGCTCTTTGCTGCAGCGCCGCGGCATCGCAGCCCCTGGCGCCGAACCTGTTGCTCTCGATAGCCAAAAGCCGCACGATTATTGAGGAACCTTGATTTCAGCGATGGTACGCTGCAGTCGTGACATGTCAAAAACCGCTGGTCGCTGACGCTTGTGGCTCTATCCTCTGTCGTCCGTCCACTGGACGCGTCCTTTTTTTCTTGAGAAGCCCGCTCCTATAACGTAAATTATTGCTGGTGGTCGCATCTTGACGCTCGACTTCAGATGCTATCCGGCGAAGAATATGATATTCAATGTTAGTCGCCGATCGAAGGAGATGTTTGCGTATGGGCATGAAAACCTTTATTAGTGCAGTGTATTTGCTTGCGGCGTTATCAACAGTTTCCGCTGAATCGCTCCCTGTCTACTTCGGAACTTACACGCAGGGAGAGAATTCCAGTAAGGGGATCTACCGCAGCGTGCTCGACCTCGATACGGGAAGACTCTCCGATCCCATTCTTGTGGCCGAGGCCAAAAATCCATCGTTTCTCGAGATCCATCCCAGCGGGAAGTTCCTGTATGCCGTCAGTGAGGCTGCCGGAGCTGGCAGTGTCAGTGCATTCGCGATTGACACGGCTACGGGAGACCTAAAGTTCCTCAACGAGCGGCCTTCAGGCGGTGTGGGTCCGTGCCACGTCAGTATCGACCACGCGGGAAGAAACCTGCTTGTCGCCAACTACGGCAGCGGGAGCGCCTCAGTGATTCCAATCAGGCTGGACGGAAGACTCGGAGAACCGACCGGCTTTGTGCAGCACGAGGGTTCCAGCGTGAACCCCGAGCGTCAGAAAGGACCGCATGCACATTCGATCAACGTCAGCCCGGACGACCGCTTTGCCTTTGTCGCCGACCTTGGAATCGACAAAATCATGATTTACAGGCTGGACGTTGAAAAGGGCACAATCGTCGCCAATAATCCTCCGTTTGCACAGGTCAGGCCTGGTGCCGGACCGCGACACTTCGCCTTCCACCCCAACGGAAGGTACGCTTACGTGATCAATGAAATCGATTGCACAGTGACCGCCTTTGCCTACGAATCGGCCTCAGGCACTCTGACGCAAATCCAGACCATCGCGACGCTTCCGAAGGAGTTTGACGGTTCCAATACCTGCGCTGAGGTACGCGTGCACCCAAGCGGGCAGTTTCTTTACGGTTCGAATCGGGGGCACGACAGCATCGTGGTTTACCGAATCGACCAGGCCAAAGGGACACTAACGTTTTTCGAGCACGAGACCACCGATATCAAAACGCCGCGGAACTTCAATATTGAGCCGACGGGTAAGTTCTGCCTCGTAGCTAACCAGGGCAGTGACAGTGTCATTGTCTTCAGGATCGACCAGGAAACCGGTGCGCTTGAGCCGACGGGTCACAAAATCTCCATCGCGAAGCCTGTCTGTGTCCGGTTTCTGCGACCAAATCGTGACGCCTCTGTGTGTATCCTGGTCGCCTATTACTCGCGTACCGGCAACACGGAGCAGATGGCGCAAGGTGTCGTCGAAGGAGCCAAACGCGTGCCGGGAGTAGTTACCAGTCTCAAGAAGGTCAGCGAGGTGTCCAAAGAGGAACTCAATGCCGCCGATGGGATCATCCTGGGGTGTCCTACTTATTTTGCTAACATTCCTGGCGAGATGAAAACTATCATTGACGATTGGAACTGGAAAATGAAGGTGGACTTTACCGACAAGGTCGGCGGCGCCTTTGCCACGGCGGGAGGCCAGGTGGGTGGACAGGAGCACGTCGTGCTCTGCCTGCTTCTATTTATGTTGCACAACCGGATGATCGTGGTGGGGCCGCTCTATCGAAACGAAAAAACCGGCAGCATCTGGGCAGAGTCGGGCGCTGCTGCGATTACTGGGCCGCTCGATCCGGGTGTGGGCGAAGCAGAACTTGACGGTGCCCGGCGACTCGGCGAGCGCGTGGCTCGTCTTGCAACAAAGATGAAGGGCTCCTAACCTGCATGTTTGCCTTATGAAAGATAAGAAGAAACGCACGATGGTAAAAGTGATATTAAGGAAATAACCACATGAAAGATCATCTCAGTCTCGGCATCATCATCGCGAGTTTATTTATGCTCATAGCAGCTCACGCGGTGACACCACAACCTGATGAATTCGGTCTTCGCAGCCAGTGGATGAATCCGCTGTTTGGTAGGACGGAAGAGGTCATCCGTCCGCATTTGGAGCTACTTTACGAAGATGTGTCGGATGGGGTGTCCCGCGGACGGTCTTGGCGCGGCACGCCGTACCAGCTCGGCGACAAAACTTATACTAACGGGCTTGGTTTCAATTCCACCAAGCATCTTCTGGTAGTTTTGGGGCAGCCGGCGGAGCGGTTCGTCGCGGATGTGGGATTAGAGAACAACGACGATACGCAGCGCGGTGCGGCGATGGGTCACGGCTCGGTGACGTTCCATGTGCTTGTCGATGGCAAGGAGGCATTCGCCTCGCCGGTGCTCCGGCTGAAGGACGGGGCGCATCCCGTTAATGTTCAGCTTAACGGTGCTCGCCAGTTCGAGATACGTGTCAAGGACGGGGGCGACGGTCGCGGCTGGGATCAGGCACTATGGGCCGATGCCATTGTGAAGCTTCAGGACGGCACCAGTGTAACACTTCAGGACCTGCCGCTGGAAGGGACTGGCGGAAAGAAAATATCCCTGACCGAGCCGCCGTTCTCGTTTTTCTACGACGGCAAGCCTTTCGTGGAATTACTCAATGGCTCGGCCATCCCTGATCGGGAGTCATGGCAAGTCAGCCGCGATACCAAAAAGCTTGATTCGCAGCGCACCGAGTATACGCTGGTTTACACCGACCCCGCCAGTAGCCTCCAGGTTTGTTGTGTTCTTATTGAATATCACGATTTTCCAACAGTGGAATGGACGCTGCACTTCAAGAACACAAGTTCTACCGACACACCAATCATTGAAAAGATTCAGGCACTCGACCTCGAACTCAGCCGTAGCAGCGATGGGGAGTTTTTGCTACACCACAACGTCGGTTCTCCCGCCAACGGCAACGATTATGGTCCGCTGGTGACAACGCTGGGGCGTGGCATTACCAAGCGCCTGGCTGGGGCGGGCGGCAGACCGACCAATGCAGACTGGTCCTACTTCAACCTTGAATGGTCCGGCGAGGGACTTATAGTTGCCGTTGGCTGGCCAGGACAGTGGGCGGCGGAATTTACCCGCGATGATGCGCGTGGCTTACATCTGCGTGCCGGCCAAGAATTAACCAGATTAAAGTTGCTGCCCGGCGAAGAAATCCGCAGTCCACTAATCGTGCTGCAATTCTGGAATGGGGACTGGATTCGCGCCCAGAACATCTGGCGCCGCTGGATGATGGCTCACTCGATGCCCATGCCCGGCGGCAAGCTTCCTCAACCACAACTACTTGCATCCAGCTCTCGCCAGTACGATGAGATGATCAATGCCAACGAGACTAACCAGATTATGTTCATCAACCGCTACTTGGAGGAGGGCATTAAACTTGATTACTGGTGGATGGATGCCGGCTGGTATGTGCATGATGGCGGCGGCTGGCCGCGTGTGGGTACGTGGGAAGTGGATGCGAGTCGTTTTCCACGGGGACTGCGGGCGATCTCAGATTACGCGCACAGCAAGGGCTTGAAGATATTGGTTTGGTTCGAGCCGGAGCGAGTGGCCGCTGACACGTGGCTGACGAACAACCATCCGGAATGGGTGCTGGGTGGCGCCAAGGGGGGACTACTCAATCTCGGCAATGATGCCGCACGCCAGTGGCTGACCGAGCATGTGGACGGGTTGCTGAACGAGCAGGGCATCGACCTTTATCGTCAGGATTTCAACATGGAACCGCTTGGCTATTGGCGCGGAGCAGACGCCCCGGATCGCCAGGGTATTACCGAAATCAGACATGTCACAGGGTACCTGGCCTACTGGGACGAGTTGCGTCGCCGACATCCAAATATGCTCATTGACTCATGTGCCAGCGGCGGCAGACGCAACGACCTTGAGACGATGCGTCGCGCTGTGCCGTTGTGGCGGAGCGACTACGCATACGAAGCCATCGGCCACCAATGCATGATGTATGGTCTGTCGCTGTGGCTACCGTTTCACGGCACCGGCACGGTATGCACACGCAATGCGCCCTACTACGGCAGCGGTCACACGCCGGTCGAGCCTTACGCTTTCTGGAGCAACGCCGGTCAGAGTGTCGGCTTTGGTTTGGACGTGCGCTTGAAGGACCTCGACTACGCTGCAATTCGCCGTCTCATCGATCGGTGGCGTCAAATCAACCCGAACTATTATGGCGATTTCTATCCACTCACGCCCTGGACGCGCGACGATACCGTATGGATGGCCTGGCAGTTTGACCGCCCAGAGACGGGCGAGGGAATGGTACAGGTCTTCCGCCGACACAACAGCTTCTATGAGTCCGCCCGTTTCAAGCTGCTCGGTCTGGATGCGAAAGCAGACTACCTGGTGACCAACCTCGACACAGGCATACGAGAGCGTCACAGTGGTCGCGAGTTGCTAAATGATGGACTACCAGTGACCATTGCGGCCAAACCGGGTGTGACGATTCTGACATATCAAAGACAGCAATGCCAGGAAGAATAACGAATATCGAACAACGAATATCGAAGTTCGTAACTCGTTATTCAATATTCGAAATTCCTTTTTCAAATCTCATGCGTTGGTGGAAGGGAAAAGCTAAGTTGGGGCCGTGGCCACAGACGGTCATGGCCAGGTTACCAGGTGGCAACCGAGCCAGTGGTCGGCGAATATGCTGTAATCTCTAAAATCAATGTTGTTGCTGTTATATAGATCGGCATCCAGGTTAGGGCCTTCCTGGAGCCACTGTCTGCAGAATGCCGCAAGGTCATTGAAATCAACTAATATACAAAGCGGTTTAACTTTTACAGCAATATCCTTAGCGAAATCTGGAAGAGCAAGAAGCAATTTGCCTGCCTCGCTATAAACGTTGTTGACTTGGATGATGCCGCCGGAACCCCGGGTTTCATAAAACTCTACCGCATAAAGCCCATTGTCCAAACCGCGAAGAGCGACGCTGACATTGGAAAAAGTCCCATACTCAGTCCTGCTGTAACGGCTGCCGACGTCATGTACCCAGATGTAGGCGTGGTCGGCACCCGAAAGTCCTACGAATTCGAGGCAGCCTTCGGCAGTATTGATGAATTCATAAGCGGTGATATTAAACCAGTCCTGTCCGGTGTTTTTGACTTGCACGGTGTGCTGGCCGGCTGGAAGCGGAATCTCGATTACAAAGCTCGCCGAACCGTTTGCATAAGATGACGAAAAAACATCCTGCGAATCAACAAGTACGCGGAGACTGTTATTGCCCCAGCTTGAAACCTCCTGCACATGTATTCTGAGCACATCGCCCTCGACCAAGTTAAGATTGAAAGCCGGATCAGAGCGGTAGGCGTTCTTAGATGAGCCGTGCAGCCATGCTGAAAGGTTCTCAGCCCCAGGTACGGTGCCATCGGGCTGGACAGTAAACTCAGTCTGAGTCGATACAGCCCAGAAATCTGATAAGCCAGGGCTTACTAAGACCCATCTGGGCAACCCTGTTGTATCCAAGTCTGCTTTGGAGAGGTTGTAAGCCGCCAGGTCTTCTCCTTCAGCATAACTTGCAAGGGCACTGAACTCATCGTAGAGGTCAATCGCTTCGATGTAGCAATCCCACCACCACAGATGCGCGCTGGACTTAAGGTGAAACGCGCTCCAAATGCCGTTGTGAAGAGGAAGGGCTTCGAGCATCTGTGTTTTGTACGGCTCGTTCAAGCTATTGTAACTACACTCGGACGAGTCGACATCGCCTGTCTTGCCCACGCCGAATTCGCCCATTATGATTGGCTTTCCGTAACCGGCCAGTCTGGTTGCCGTATTGGTGAAAAATGCTATCGTTTCAGCGCCGTAATGGTGGACCTGGATCACGTCAATATTATCTAAACGCCAAAGGGCGTCGAAACCGGATGTATCACTACTGGTGGTAATTAGATGATTGAACGGGTCGATTGAGGTAATGTAGTCTGCCATTTCATCGTGCCACGCCACAACGCTTGGCGGGTTAATCTTCCACCCGTCGGTGAATTGAACCTCATTCCACAGTTCCCAGGCAAGGATGGCGCCTGAGTAGCCCCAGCGGGCGACGATATAGCGATACTTATTCTTGGTGAGTCTGATAGCTTGCCTGTCGGTGAAGAAATATTCGGGTTTTTCGAGGAAACCGCCATCCGGATTAGCGTTAGC
>Ga0172366_10003826_pt1 | contig 11852 bp, 10 predicted proteins | sample LakKivSesite69cm_FD_114533 | JGI IMG/M metagenome (GOLD analysis project Ga0172366, IMG submission 114533) | Sediment microbial communities from Lake Kivu, Rwanda - Sediment site 69cm | ecosystem: Environmental > Aquatic > Freshwater > Lake > Sediment | place: Rwanda: Western Province, Lake... | reverse complement strand
TCGGCTGGATGACCAGCTCCCGCACGCCGGGTGATTATATCGCAGCGCAAGCGGCAAAGCACAGCAGCGCCCACCGACTACTCGCCCAACGCGTAGAGGCTCCCGCCGTAGGTGGACGCGTAGACGGTGCTTTCATCGGCTATCACGGGACCGGCGAAAACGTAATGGCCAATGTCATAGCTCCATTTCAGCGACCCATCAAGCTCGATGCAATACACGCAGCCGTCGTCGCTGCCGATATAGATGTCGCCCCAGGCACCGATCGCCGGACTGGAGTATATGTCTCCCCCGGTCTCGTAGGTCCAGAGCAGCCTGCCTCCAGTCGTCATATCCCGGATGGCACAAAGGTCGCCGTCCCCGGCGCCGACAAAGATGATCCCGCTCGGGCCGATTCCGGGGCTGGAGTAGACCCGGCTCCCGATTTCGCACTTCCACTTCAGAGTCCCGCTGGGATAGACGGCGTATAGGTAGCCGTCGTCGCTTCCAATGTAGATGGTGCCGGTCTTTCCGATGGCGGGGCTGGACCATATCTGCCCGCCCGTCTTCAGCTTCCACTTCAGCCTGCCCTCGGTGACCTTGTCGCTAATCGCGTATATGTAGGCGTCCCGCCCGCCGACATAGACGACCCCGCGAACGGCGTCGAATGCCGGCGCCGAAGACACACGCCCGCCGGTCTTGAACCTCCACTTCTCCACGCCATCGGGACCGACCGCGTAGAGATAGCCGTCATTACTGCCCACGTAGACGGTTCCATCGTCCGCTATCGCGGGGCTGGATTCGACTTCCCAGCCCACATCACACTGCCATCTGAGGGAACCATCGGGATTGATGGCGTAGAGATAGCCGGCCCAGTCCCCCACATACACCGTTCCGTCAGCGCCCACCGCCGGGCTCGAAGTGATGGCTCCGTCGGTGGTGTATCTCCATCTGCGCATGCCCTCGCGGCCTATTGCAAGAAGCTCCTTGCCGAGACTCCCGATATAGAGAGTGCCGTCTGATCCAATGGCGGGACTCGACTGCGCGCACATGCCCGCGACCTCGACCCACTTGACATCGCCGGTCTGCGGACCGACGTAAGGACTCATCCGGCTGTGCTTGATGTCGCGACCGAACATCGCCCAGTCCCCGGGTCCCGGCTCAAGAACTTCCAGTGTGAAGCCGAAGGTGTCCTCGCCGTAGTCGTTGGTGACGGTCAGCGAGCAGTCATAGGTGCCCTCCGCGCCCAGAGTGACCGTCGGCCATTCCTCGACCGCCGTGTTAGGGCTCGCCCCTCCGCCGAAATCCCACTGGAACGTGAAAGGAGGCGCTCCATCGACGTCAGCGATGAAGGTGAGGGGATACCCGCTCAGCCCCACGGTCGGCGAAACGGAATCGACGGTCGGAGGGTCGCCGGGAGCGACCGAGATGGCTACCGAGTCCGTGTCCGTCAACCCGTCTTCATCGCTTACGCGCACGGTCGCCGAATAGGTGCCGGGAACGGAGTAGGTGTGGAGCCTGGTTGCCCCGCCGGTGTCATCGTACTTACCGTCGCCGTTCCAGTCCCATTCGTACAGGGCGATGATGCGGTCGACATCCACGCTTTCCGAGGCATCGAAGTAGACGTCGAGCGGGGCTTTGCCTTCGGTCCGGTTGACCTCCAGACGAGCGATCGGGCCCCCGTTCACCCGAATACTCACCACGTCCACACCGAACGCGCCCTTGTCGTCGATGACCCGCAGCTTCACCCTGAAGGTGCCGAAGTCGTCGAAGGTGTGTTCCACCGGCGACGGTTGGCTGCTTTCCCAGTCGTAGATGCCATTGCAGTAGAAGTCCCAGGCGAAGCTGACAATGGTGCCGTCAGGGTCAAACGAGTCTGCGCAGGTGAAGGTGACGGTGAGCGGTTCATTCCCGAATGCGGGGCTGACCTCGGCGACCGCAACCGGCGGTACGTTTCTCCCCACGGTTATCAGTATGCTGTCGGTCGCCGTCGCGCCATCGTCATCCGTCACCCGCAGCACGGCCGCATACTCGCTTTCGACCTCAAACTCGTGTTGCGTGTCAATCGCGGCTGGGCTCGCCCAGTCGTACTCTCCGTCGCCGTCGAAGTCCCACTCGCAGGTGACGATGGTGCCGTCGGGGTCGAAGGAATCGGCGCATGTGAAGGTGACGGTGAGCGGCGCCTTGCCCTCGGTCCGCGATGCCGCGGCGACCGCCACCGGCTGGAGGTTCCTCTCCACGACGTTGGAAAGCACTCCCATCGCTCCGCCGGCACCGAAGGTGCGGACCGCGAAGTACTTGCACTCCGGCTCCCACAGGAGCGCCTCGAAGCGAATCCGTTCCGGGCCCTCCGGCGGGGACAATCGCACCAGGTCAATCTCGGTGAACTCCCCGTCGGGAGAGTCGCCACCCATGATGGCGTATCCCGCCACATCGCACAAGAAGTTCGCCGCGATCGGAGTCAGGTCTTTGATGTCCACGGCACCGTCCTCATTGCCGTCGTAGGGCGGAGCCGGCGGCGGAGGATACATCTCCAGCACCTCCCAGCTCTCCCCGAAGTGCGCCGCCAGCGGGACGATGTCCCTGATGTCCACGATGCCGTCCTGGTTGTAGTCTCCGACGTTCTGGTAGGTCCAGGTGAGCGTATATGTTCCATCGCCGTTGTCGGTGAGTTCGAGGTCATCCACCCGACCGCCTTCGCCGGGCGCTGCGGAGACGAGGCGAGCGCTCTCCAGGGCTTCAACCAGGGCATGCGTTCTCGCGGACGGGTCGATGTCAGCCGACGGCTGGAGCACGTCGACGGGCAAACAGCGGGAAAGCAGCGCCTCTCGCAGGCCCGCCTTCAGCTCGCGAAAGCTCGCTTCATCAGCTCTTGCGGGCGGCGGCAGGTCGGCAAGCTCCGCGAGCGCCTCGGTGAGTGTGGTTTCGCAAGGAGTCGCCGCCTGGAAAGCTTGCCCGCCGAGGAGGGGCGGCGCTACCCGGTTATCCGACCCCTGACCGCTGGCGAGTGAAGGCTGCGCCGGAGGCGCCATCGGTGCCTTCTTCCCGCCGCAGGAAGCCAGGACCGCCATCACGCAGGCGACAAGAGCGAACCGGACAAGTTGTCTCTTCATTCTCCCTTTACTCCTTCCCCGGGAGATTGCTGGTCACCCACAGTATACCGCGTTTCGCCGAAGAAGTCAGGACGAACGCCCGCTTTTCTTCCGCGACCAGCCGCGCCCGCGATGTCTGTGCTAGAATGAGGGCGTCGGGAGAAGTACACTAACCAGGAGGAAGCTATGCGGGCAGTGATTCTGCTCACCGCGAATGCCGGATTCGCGGAAGGAGCCAAGCGCGAAATCTCCAGAATCGCCCAAGGCACCGAGGAGGTGAAGGTGGAGAACGCCATTTACTGCCTCGGTCGGTTCGACGGCGTGCTCCTGGTGAACTTCGAGGAGATTCAGGACGCCGTGCTCTTCGTGGAAGCGATCAGAAAGGACGGCCGCTTCCGGACCGAAACGCTCTTCGAAGTCGACTGAATCTTGAATCGCTGATGCGCGGAGCCGCCGGAATCGCGCCAGACCGGATGAAGCGACCCCGACAGGCGACGCATCCGATTGTGCGAGCGGAAGCCGGGTATGGGAGTGCCGGACGCGGCTTCGGATGCGTCGCTGCGATGCGACGGCATCACAACTAACTGCAAAACGGAGGACGGACTATGGGAACGAAGGGAAGAGAAATCCTGGGTATGAAGGCGGCGGACCTGGTCGGCCTTCTCAACAAGGCGCTTGCCGACGAGTGGCTCGCCTACTATCAGTACTGGGTCGGCGCCAAGGTGGTGAAGGGGCCGATGCGGGACAACGCCTTCGCCGAACTCACCCAGCATGCGGGCGACGAGCTCAGGCATGCGGAGATGCTCGCCGGCAGGATTATCCAGCTCGGGGGCACTCCCGTCCTCAAGCCGGAGGACTGGTACAAGCTCACCAACTGCGGCTACGATGCGCCGGAGGACCCCTATGTGGTGAAAGTGCTGGAGCAGAATGTCAAGGGCGAGCAGTGCGCCATCGGCGTCTACAAGAAGCTCCTCGATACCGTCGAGGGGAAGGACCCCATCACCTACAACATGGTCTTGCAGATACTCGCCGACGAGGTGGAGCACGAAGAGGACCTCGAAGCGCTGCTGGAGGACATCTCCCTGGGCAAGGGAATGAAGTAGGCTGCGGGGAGACACAGGATAGCAGGGCAGCAGGATTCCACCGCGGAATCAGTGTTCGCACCGAGGGCGTGCCGGAGCCGCAGTAAGCGCGAGCCCGCACTTCCAGAGCTTCGAGGCAGTGATTGAGCCGTCCGTGAGGGGACAACGGAAATGAAGAAGTTCGATGTAATCGTGGTTGGCGGAAGCGCTGCCGGAATCCCCGCGGCGACAACCTGCCGCCGGCACTATCCTGACAGGGACGTGCTGGTCATCAGGCAGGAGCCGCACACGATGATTCCCTGCGGCATTCCGTACATCTTCGGCACCCTGCGCAGCCCGGACAGCAATGTCATTTCCGATGCGGTTCTGGAGAAGAACCACATCGACCTGGCGGTGGAGCGGGTTACCGGCATCGACCGCGCGAAGCGCACTCTCACTACCGCGGGCGGCGAGAAGTTCACCTACGACAGGCTCATCCTCGCCACCGGCTCCACGCCCCTAGTTCCGCCGATATCGGGAACCGACCTGGAGAACATCTTCGTGGTGAAGAAGGAGGTGGCGCACCTGCAGAAGATGCTCGACCAGCTCGACCGGGCGAGCAGTCTGGTGATTCTGGGCGGAGGGTTCATCGGCTCCGAGTTCGCCGACGAATGCCGCAAGCGCCGCCGGCTCAAAATCACGCTCATCGAAGTGCTGCCGCGCTGCCTGATGCTGAACTACGACGAGGACATCTGCGCGATTGCGGAGCAGATCGAGCGGGAGCAGGGCATCGAAATCCTGGCGCCGGAGACGGTCGAAGCCTTCATGGGCGACCACGCGGTGAGGGCGCTGAAGCTCGCCAGCGGGGAGGATCTGGAGGCGGATATGGTGATTCTGAGCATCGGCTGCGTCGCCAATACACAGCTCGCCGAGGACGCCGGCCTCGAAACCGGACCCACCGGCGGCATCGAGGTGAACCGATATATGCAGACCCGCGACGAGAGCATCTTCGCCTGCGGAGACTGCGCGGAGAAAGTCTCCTTCTTCGACGGCAAGCCGACCGACCTCAAGCTCGCCTCCACGGCGACCCGAGAGGCGCGCATCGCCGGTGCCAACGTGTTCGGGATGCGGCGCATCAACGACGGCGCCATCGGCGTCTGGTCAACCGTGCTCGCGAAGACCGCCTTCGGGCTCGCCGGGCTTTCGGTGAGGGAGGCGATGGACAAGGGGTATGCCGTGGTGGTCGGGCAGGCGGAAGCGCCCAACCGCCACCCGGGGGATATGCCGGAAGCCGCCAGCCTGATGGTGAAGCTGGTCTTCGAGCGCGGCACCGGCATCATTCTCGGCGGGCAAATCGTGGGCGCCAAGTGCGGCGGCGAGCTCATCAACACCATCAGCGCCTGCATCCACGAGCGGATGACGGCGGAAGAACTCGCGACTTTCGCCATGGGAACGCATCCGGCGCTGACCGCTTCGCCGATCGCCTACCAGCTCACCAACGCCGCCGAAGTCGCTGTCCGGGCGATGCGCAGCCCGTAGGGCTGGACAGAACCCATCGACCTTGATGTGGGAGGTGAATCGCGATGAATGATTCCGCTCTTGTCGGAAAATGCGGGCTCTATTGCGGCGCCTGCTGCATCTATCGGGCGGAAAGAGACAACGCGCGCTGGCGGGAAAAACTGGCGGAAGCTTTCAAATGCGAGTTGGAGAAGATTGCCTGCCAGGGCTGCGGCGCACTCACGCCTGAATCCTGGGGATATGACTGCGACCTGGTGGCATGCCTGCGGGAGAAGGGGTACGACTACTGCTTTGAGTGCGCGGATTACGACGCGCGTTCCTGCGAGAAGTATGAGAAGCTCGCCAAAGGCTATCTTGAGGAAGACGGAGTGGACATACGCAAGAGCCTGGCGATGATTAAGAAGGTCGGAGTCCGCGAGTGGCTGGATGACATGAAGCGGCGCTACACCTGCGAACATTGCGGCAAACCGCTCGGCAGCGGCGCGAAGAAGTGCCACCATTGCGGAGGGGAAGTCAAGCCAGCCGGGTAGGTTGTCCGCGTGTGGTAAAATGGGACGCGAATCAAGACCTGCGGAATCGCCGACTAAGGAGGTGTGGAAATGAAGGAATACAAGGTTGTTAACGTCTCGGAGAAGCAACTGGAAGAGCTCGTGAGGAAGCATCCCGACCTGATTGAGGAGGGATTGAGATTCGTCGACCATCAGGTGAAAACCGAGCGCGGGCCGTTGGATGTGCTCCTGGTGGATTCTGGAGGTTCTCTTGTCATCGCCGAGCTCAAGGTTGTCGAAGATGACGATATGCTCGTTCAGGGAATAGACTACTATGACCACGTCGCCAGCAACATACACGCTTTCGCATTAGCATATAAGAAGAGCCGGGTCGACCCGGAGCAAGACGTTCGGCTCTTCTTGATAGCTCCGAGTTTTTCTTTGTTGCTACTCAATCGCTGCAAGTGGTTGAGGCTAGAGAAACTTCTTTCCCTCTTCACCTTTAAATGCGTGGAATTGAAGGGCAAACCCAAGGCGATTGTCCCAGCGTTTAACGAAGTGCCGGTGCCAATACCACCGGAGCGCCTTATCACAAAAGAGAGGCACTTCAATTATATTGCAGACCCCGCTTTGAGGAGAGTAGCTGAGAAGCTTCTGAAAGAAATTGAGGGCTTGGACAAAAAGAATATTGAAACTAAACCAGAAACATACAACATCCGCGTTACCGCATTCGGGGAGGAGTTGATGTACCTCTGGACGACAAGGCGTTCTTTCTGGGTGTCCGCGGCAGACGAGAAAGGTCAATGGTGGTCGTGGAAGATAGAGAGCCCCAAAGACAAGCAGCTTGAGGAGTGGAGGTCAATGGTGAAGCGCAACTACGAGAAGTTCAAGAAGTCGGTTTCCTAGCCTTCAGGACCACGAAGCTGCCGGCGCCGGCGCCTTCGCGGACGGGCTCGGGCGCGGTTATCTCGTCCAGCGGCTTGAAGATGGTCTGCCACATCCGCGGCGGCTCGAAGCCGGTCTTCAAGAGCCACCCCACGACCTGCTCGGCGGTGTAGAACTGCGCGGCGCCGTAGAACCTGGACTGCCCGCGCTTTTCCTGATACAGCTTCCCCAGCGGGCTCTGCCCATCGATGAACCCGATGACAAGATGCCCCCCGCCCCTCAGCACGCGATAGGCTTCGCGCAGCGCCAGCTTCACGTCGTCGACGAAGCAGATGGTGGTGACGAAGAGCACGGTGTCGAAGCGCCCGTCGCGGAAGGGCAGCACCTCCGCCATCCCCTCGACGATTCCCATCCCCCGCTCGCGCGCGAGCTCCGCCATCTTCGGCGACGGCTCCACGCCCAGCGTGATTCCCAGCGGCACCGCGAAGCGACCGGTGCCGGCGCCGACCTCCACCGCCTCGCCGATTTCATCCGGAGACAGCGCCAGCTTCAGCGCACTGAGCTCCGAGGCGTAGACGAGCGGATAGCGGTCGAACCAGTCGTCGTAGTCCTCCGGATGCGCCTCGAATGGCTCGATGCGCGGCATGTGCACAAGTCTAGCACTTAGAAAGCGGTAACGGGGAAGCAACCTGAGTGGGGTATAATCCAATTGGGCAGAAGACACACTGGGAGGTGACACCAGTGCTCGACGATACGGCAGCAACAACCGAGGAGAACGAATCCATGGACAGTGTCAATCGGAAACATGCAATCTTCATTCACGCCGACGGCATCGGGCGCGGCGATGAAGCGCTCGGACAGAAGCTGATGGTGAAGTTCCTGAAGGAACTCGCGGAGATGGACACGGCAGTCCTGCCCGGATTCATCTGCCTGATGAACGCGGGGGTGAAGCTCGCCTGCGAAAGCGCGACCCACGATGCCGAGACGGTGACGCACCTGAAGGCGCTCGATGGAAAAGGCGCGCAGATACTCTGCTGCGGCACCTGCATCGAGTTCTTCAAGCTGCGCGAGAAAGTCAGCGTGGGCGTTATCAGCAATATGTGCGACATCTCAACGGTGCTCGTGAACGCCGAGAAAGTGCTGACGGTGTGAGGGGGGAAATGGAAGCGGTAGAGAAAATCCTTGAGGCTTACGTGCGGTACGTCCTCGAGTTCTTCACCATACCCAACATCAAATGCGCGAACGCCGAGATAGACCTCATCGCACTATCAGCTGATGGGCAGAAACTCCATGTCGAGAGCAGTGTTCACATCGGGTCTCCGTTTTCTGAACTCAGGCTGGGCGATTACAAGCAGGTCAAAGATCACGCCACCAGCAGGAGATGCCTGACCTTCTTCATTGATCGGAAGTTCGGCCATCGCGAAGTCCACCAGGAGTTGCTGAGGCGCGGATTCTCACCAGGTTCTTACCGCAGAGTGATAGTGAGTTGGGGATGGAAGCCGGGAGTCGAGCAGGCGGCGAAGGAAGCAGGCATCGAGCTTTGGGATTTCCGCGACATCCTGCAGAAACTGCGCGACGAGATGCGTGGAAAGAGTAGCTACTTCAAAGACGACACACTGCGCACTGTTCAACTGCTGGAACTTGCGAAGAAAGAGGAAGCCAAGAGGGAGAAACACTGAACCTAATCGGGTAGGCCAGCAGGATGGCGCAGAGAACCGCGGCTTCGACTGAAACCACGACCACCACTGTACATGCTGGCGAGGTCCCGAGTAATTCACCTTCGCTCGTCTTCGCTAGTCGCCATAATACTCCTGCCATTGGCTACGCAGTCTGTTGCTGCGTGCCAGTGAGGATCGGGGAGGTTTCATGGGAATGAAGTTGTCACCCGAATCGCTTGATTGGGCATTGCGCCATGTTGAGAAGTACTCGGACACCAATATCTTCCCCCGCCCTTTCGAGTATCAAGTGCTCGGACACGAGTGGAGTGAGGTGAGGAACTACCTCGTGAGTCAAGAACTCGCCAAGTACGCCGCAAGAGTGGAACGCAGATGTATTACCCCGAAAGCGAGATTCGGCTTCAGGGAGTCGACCCAGCTCGACCCCTTAGACTGCCTCCTGTTCACCGCATTGGTGTACGAGGCCGGCGAGCAGATCGAGCATTCCAGAATGCCTTCTGGCGAAGGGTCAGTCTTCTCATATAGGTTTGACCCAACCCAGGAAGGGGATTTCTTCAGGAAAGAGGCAGCCTACGAAGCGTTTCAGGCGAGGTCCCGAGCTCTAAGTGAATCTCGCAAGATAACTCACGTAGTGGTTGCGGACGTAGCTGATTTCTTCCCGCGGATCTATCTTCACCGCGTTCGAAGCTCGTTGGAAGAGGCACAGGTAAACGGGGACCACGCAGCCGCAATCGAAAGGCTGATCAAGCAGTGGAATCACAACGTGTCTTATGGCATTCCTGTCGGGCCGCGTGCGTCGAATCTGCTGGCTGAGATCACCCTGAACCCCGTGGACCGCGCACTGAAATCACAGGACATTCTTTTCGTGAGGTATGTCGACGACTATAGGCTCTTCTGTCAAGGGGAAAGGAAGGCCTACCGAAGCCTTATTCAGCTCGCGAATGAGCTCTATAGGTTAGAAGCACTGACCCTCCAACAGCATAAGACGAAGATCATGCCCGTCGAGGAGTTCGTTGCATCACTCAACGTAGACGTCCGTGATGATGAGGTCATGCAAGCGAGAGAGAAATTCCAGGAGCTGATCTCGAAAGCTGGGGACCCAGGACCATATGAGCAAGCAGACCTTGAGATGCTGTCAAGCGAAGAACGGAGGGAGCTCGAACAACTCAGGATAGTGGACATCCTGTTTGCAGCCACACAGCAGTTCTCTACGAACATCCAGTTCGCGAAGTTCGTATTGCGTGCACTCACTCAACTGAACAGACCCGAACCTGCGGTACACATCGTGAAAAAGCTTGAGGCTTTCTATCCAGTCGTCGCGGACGTGATGAAGTACTTCTCCAGTGTAGCAGCACCGTTGGGAAAGCATAGAGAAGTCATCGGGTGGGAGCTTCTGAGATTCCTGCGTTCAAGCTTGATAGCCGATCTGCCCTATAACCGCATGTGGATGGCATGGCTCCTGTCATCGGGAGAATGGGGACGACCACAAGAACTTGTCACCCTCTACAATGAGAATCCAGAACACTGGTCACGAAGGAAACTAGTCCTCGGTCTTGGCCGTACCGGGCAGTCTCAGTCGTTTGCCTCACGCTCGCGCGATTACCTTGACCTAAGCTCATGGGAAAGACGTGCGTTCTTCTACGGCGCTACCTGCATGCCCCATGACCAACGCGTACACTGGCTCCAATACGCACTCACGCGCAGCGATGATCCACTGGATAAAGCAGTAATCCAATGGGCTCTAGTCAATCCGATTTCCTCGACATAACCAGACTCGTCTTCCGCCTACCCGAACTTGATGCCCTGGGCCAGCGGGAGGTCGGTGCTCCAATTCACCGTGTTGGTCTGGCGGCGCATATAGGCTTTCCAGGAATCGCTGCCGGCTTCGCGCCCGCCGCCGGTTTCCTTCTCCCCTCCGAAGGCGCCGCCGATTTCCGCGCCACTGGTGCCGATATTGACATTGGCGATTCCGCAGTCGCTTCCAATCGCCGAGAGAAATGTCTGCGCCTCAATGACATCATTTGTAAATATGGCCGACGAAAGCCCCTGCGGCACGCCGTTGTGAATCTCTATCGCCTCGTCGAGGGTGCGGTATTTCATCAGATAGAGAATCGGCGCGAAGGTCTCCTCGCACACCAGCGGCATTTGCCTGTCCATCGCGATGATGCAGGGAGTGACGAAGCATCCGCCGGCATACGCGTCGCCTGCGAGCTTCTCGCCGCCGCAGAGCACCTCGCCGCCCTCCCCTTTCACGCGCTCGATCGCCGCCATCATCAGCTCGACCGCGTCCGTGTCCACGAGCGGCCCCATCAACGTGCCTGCATCCAGCGGATTGCCGATGCGCACCTGCGCGTAGGCGCTCACGAGGTCGTCGCGGAGGTTGTCGTAGACGCTCTCGTGGATGATGAGCCGGCGCGTCGTGGTGCAGCGCTGTCCGGCGGTGCCCACGGAGCCGAAGAGAATCGCCCGCAGGGCAAGCTCCAGGTTCGCCGATGGGCAGACGACGATGCCGTTGTTGCCGCCAAGTTCGAGGATGGTGCGCCCCAGCCGTCTGCCGACAACTTCCGCCACATGATGCCCCATCTCGCAGGAGCCGGTCGCGGAGACGAGCTTTACTCGGTCGTCGCTTATCAGGCGCTCGCCGACGTCCGCGCCCGTGCCGATGACAAGACTTGCCAGCGCAGGCGGATAGCCGTTATGGCGGAATACGCGCTCGCAGATTCTGGTCACCGCGATGGCGGTAAGCGGCACCTTGCTGGACGGCTTCCACATCACGGCGTCGCCGCAGACCCACGCGATGGCGCTGTTCCACGCCCAGACCGCGACCGGGAAGTTGAAGGCGGAAATCACGCCGACAACGCCCAGCGGATGCCACTGCTCCATCATGAAGTGGCGCGGGCGCTCGCTCGCCATGGTGAGCCCGTAGAGCTGGCGCGACAGCCCCACCGCGAAGTCGCAGATGTCAATCATCTCCTGGACTTCGCCCTCGCCCTCGGCGAGGATTTTGCCCATCTCCAGGGTCACAAGCCTGCCGAGCGCCGGCTTCACCTCGCGGAGCGCATAGCCGAGCTGGCGCACCGCCTCGCTACGCCTCGGCGGGGGTATCATCCGCCAGTCGTCAAAAGCGGACTGCGCCTTTGACGCGACCCGCTCGTA
>Ga0172366_10003823_pt1 | contig 11853 bp, 15 predicted proteins | sample LakKivSesite69cm_FD_114533 | JGI IMG/M metagenome (GOLD analysis project Ga0172366, IMG submission 114533) | Sediment microbial communities from Lake Kivu, Rwanda - Sediment site 69cm | ecosystem: Environmental > Aquatic > Freshwater > Lake > Sediment | place: Rwanda: Western Province, Lake... | reverse complement strand
ATAGGCCCCGAATAGAAGACCTTGATGTATTCGCTCCCATCATCGTTGCGGTCCGATAAGACACGCGCGATCCCCTCGATCGGCGCAGCCACCACACCTTCGGTCAGGATCGCCACGGCCGTGCGGACTGCCTGCTCGATGATCATGATCCGGTTTGCAGCACCGAATCGCCCGGCGACGAAGTCGTTCCCGATGCGTAAGGCGATCTCCTCGCGACCGAGCCCCTCCTGCTCCAGCTCGCGTATCCGTGAGCTCAAGCCCTTAATGCCGATGAGCGCTTCCACGCGTTCCGCGAGATCCTTCGTGATGTGGATCTCCGGCGCTGGTGCGGGATCGAGCGCTTTTCGACGCGCCTCTTTCGCCAGCTTCAGCTCGGTCGCTAAGCCCTGCAGTAACGTCTTCCGGTACTGAGCAGTGGAATCCATCACTAGGAGTACGTAGGGGGACAGCGGTAATAAGAGTTCCGGACAACTCCTTCAGGGGGCTCTGGCAATCGAGGACTGAAAACCAGCTTGATGGCTGAAGCGAACGCAATCCTCCTCTCCTTTACAAGCGCACGTTAAAGTACTGCTAGGATCCATAAAGGAAGCAGCAAGCATGACCCCGCCTACCTTCTGCTATGACGATATCGGCAGCTATCCACTGCCTGAAGGTGTCACCCGCACGTGGGTGAAAGCGGCCTTTGCTGATCTCGGAACGCACCAATCGAGGCTCTATCAGCTCGTACGGGACGCGCTGCAGCAGAAACTCGAGGCAGGCGTGCAGGTGCCAACATATCCGCAATTCCAGGATATGATCACGCAATTCACTGAACCTTTGATGGACAGCACACGGACCGAAGCGCCGCTGCTGATCAAGGAGGGCGAGGCGAAGCTGCACGAGCTGGCCGCGCTGGAGGAGCTCGCCGCGCAGTATGCTGAACGGACAGGTGAGCGATTGCAGCTCCGCATCTGCGTTACCGGCCCGATCGAGCTCTACTATAAGCTCTTCCCCCCGCCGGTCTATACCGACGTGCTTGCGAATATCGCGCGATCCATCGGCCGGTTCATCAAACGCGCGGTAGAAGATGCAAAGCAGCTCGACGTGGTCTGCGTATCGCTCGACGAGCCGAGCATGGGCTTAGATCCGCGGATCGATGAGGAGGGCGTGGTCGCCGCACTCGAGCTCGCCGCTGAGTACGCATCCCAGCGAGGGATTGATGTCCAGATCCATCTGCACTCACCGCTCTTCTACGAGCTCGTCTGTCAGGTAAAGGGGATCAAGGTCGTGGGTATGGAGTCCGCGAAGCAGCCCTCGCTGCTCGAGCTCGTGGATAAAGAGGTGCTTGATCGGTACGATAAATTCCTCCGGATCGGCATTGCACGCACCGATATCCTCAGCATGGCTGCGGAATACGATGAGCGCTATCATACCAGCGCATTCAGGGATAAGGGTGTGCTAGAGGCCGTTATTACTGCTTATAACAGCCCGGAGCGCATAAGGAAGCGGCTGGCGAAGGCCTATGCGATCTTCGGCGAGCGGATCAGGTACGTCGGCCCGGATTGCGGCTTAGGCTCATTCCCCACGCAGGAGCTGGCCTTTCTCGTCTTGAAGAATACGGCAGAGGGGATAAAGGCGTTTTGCCGCAATGCGCAAGGCAGCGAATGAACTCAGAGCGGTTTGAGCCCGAGGTCCTTAGCGGCTGGCGGGAGTCTGAAGTCTGGAGCCAGATATCAACTTTGTATATGAGTTGCACAAAGGGAGGACAAACTACACAATAGTAGTGGCTTGATTTCGCCGTTGATGCCTTTTTTCCCCCACTATTTACATACCTCTAAGCATCACGATTAGATCATCTTTAACTATGTTATTCCATAAAGAAACCCGTGATAATATATCATTGAGTGTCCCTTTTGCAATTTCAGAATATCTCGGGACCGTAATATTATGTTCCCCCATTTCTGCTATTTTTCGGAGCCGCACATGACTGCCTCGTTGTCATACTATTTCATAGCCGAGATTCAGCAACAATTTTATTAGTTTGTCGCCGCTAACCACTAGTAGCTTTGGCAACTGAGCGCACCTCACTTTCGGAGATGGAGAGTATTTTTATCTCTTCTCCGGAAAATAATACATCTTCAAAGTGTACCCCAACGGCCTCTTTGATGTTTGCCATAAGTGCATCCAACGTCTCGCCTTGAGTAAATATGTCAACTCCAATGCCGCGAGCGCACCAGCATTCGCCATCGTTATAGAGTCCGAATTTAACCAGCATCTGGCATCACCCGTGTGTAGTAAATAAGTACCCTCGTATTTTTAACTTTCTCACGCATCCTTCCCCTTCTTCACTTTTCTCGCTTCCTTTACACCCCCCCTTCCATCTATCTCGTATGCCGTTAACGCTATACCCAGCATGACAGGGGTAATCAAACTCGGCGGCAGCTTGCTGAGCAAAGGACGCGAGCTCGTGCAGTTCCTCCGCGAGTACGCGGATCGTACTGCGCACCAGCTCGTGATCGTACCAGGCGGCGGCCCCTTTGCTGACGCTATAAAGACGATTGCGATCCAGGAAGGAGTCTCGGATGACGCCGCGCACTGGATGGCCGTGCTCGCCATGCACCAGTACGGGCTCTTCTTAGCCGATGGCGATCCCGCGGTGCCGACGATCGAGCTGCTGGAGGACGTCCCGACTGCCGGGCCGCTCTGTATCCTCCTCCCCTACGCCATCCTGCGAGCCGACGATTCATTACCGCACACATGGGATGTTACCGCGGATACGATTGCGGCCTTTATAGCACTGAAATTGGGCGAGCGGAGCTTCATCAAGCTGACCGATGTGGACGGCATGCTCGATGAGCACGGGACCGTGATCGAGCGGATTCAGCCGCAGGAGCTCATCGAAACGGGATTCAGGGGGAGTATTGATGCGGCATTACCGCGTTATTTAGCGCAGCACCACATGAGCTGCGTGATCGTGAATGGTACCGTACCCGCGCGAATCCTTGAGATCCTCGAAGGGAGAGCGACCATCTGCACCCGAATCGAATAGCATACCTGCCCTCGTGGCTCGTCCCTCTTGGCTCTTCCCTACTTGGCTCGTCCCTCATCCCTATTCCCCCATAATCTGCAGAATCACCCGTCGCGATCGTGGTCTGTTGTCCAGCTCGACGAAGACGGTCTGCTGCCAGGTGCCGAGCATCAGCTGCTGATCTTTGAACGGCACGGTCAACGAGGGGCCCAGGAATGCCGCGCGGACGTGTGAATGCCCATTCCCATCGTGCCAGCGCATTTCATGTTCATACTCGAGCCCTCGCGGGAACAAGCGCTCCAGCGCCGCGAGAAGATCATGGAGCAGCCCCGGCTCGTACTCGATCGTCGTCACGGCGCCCGTCGCGCCTGGCACGAAGATCGTGACGATCCCGTCCTTCACTCCTGATGCGCGTACCGCGGTGTTCACCTTACCGGTGAGGTCGATGATCTCCACCTCGCCCTTCGTAGTGAACTGCAGTTCTTTCGTGACTACCTGCATCTTTCACCCTTCACCTCCGCTCATCTCCACTATGATCTCGTACAAGAAGACGGTGGTTTTTATTAGCACTCGGTTCCTTCTGTTCAGTAGAGATCGCGAGCACGTACGTATAGAGCTATGGCCAGGGGAAGTACCTACCGGGTTGTCCTGCTTGATATGGATGGTACCTTCCTCGATTCGCGCGGCAAAGGCAAAATACCGAACGAATGGGCGTATAACGCCCTTAAGAAAACGCTGGGCTACTACGGGATCTCGCTCACCATCGAAGAGATTGATCAGCTCTTCCTTGCGCCGCTCCGCATCGAGGGTGGAGCCGGTGTGGCGCGATTCTGTGCCCGCTTCGGCCTGGATTGCCAGGAGTTCTGGGCACGGCGCGAGAAGGACGTGATCGATGCAAAGATCGAAGCTATTCGGCGCGGCACTATACAACTCTGTCAGAGCTCCGAGGAGATCATCAGCTACCTGAGCACGAAGTTCCAGCTCGCCGTGGTGAGCGATTCGCAGCAGGCCTGCGTGGATTTTACACTTGACCGGTTCAATCTCACCCGGTACTTTGCCGTCTGGTACGGGCGCAAGAGCGACTTAGAGAGCCTCGCACGCCGGAAGCCGAACCCTTACTATATCCTCAAAGTGCTCCAGGACCTGCACGTGGTGACGGCTGAGGCGATCCTCACGGATGACAGCATCGCAGGCATCTTAGCCGCGCGACGCGCGGGGATCGATTCCGTGCTCATTGCACGTGATTCGGAGCAGCAGTCTGAAGCGGAGCCGACCTACGTGGTGCGCGGCATCAGCGACCTCAGGCGAGTCCTATAGTGCGGTGAGGCAGGACACACGATAGCTTGTTATGCGGCGATCCCGGTTTATTTACTTAGTATACGGAGAAGGTGAGCATGAACAAGATCGAAAGACCGATGATCGTCCTGAACGAGAAGGCCTACCTCGAGTCCGCAGGCGCGCAAGGGCTGCGGCTCGCGCAGATCTGCGAGCAGGTCGCTGCCGAAGAAGAAGTAAGTATCGTGATCTGCCCACAGCAGGTGGATCTCGCGAAAGTCGCCGCGGCAGTACAGATCCCGTGCTTCGCACAGCACGTCGATGCGGTGGAGCCCGGCAGCCAGACGGGCTTCGTCACCCTGGAATCCCTCAAAGGTGCTGGTGCGGCTGGAACGCTGGTGAACCACTCGGAGCACCGGCTGAAGATCGCGGAGATTGACGCTATCGTCACGAAATCCGCGAGCTTAAACCTGCTCACAATCGTCTGCACGAATAACCTCGCGGTGAGCAGAGCGGTGGCGGAGTTGAAGCCGTATGCCATTGCTGTCGAGCCGCCGGAGCTCATTGGCAGTGGTCGCGCGGTCTCGAAGGTCGATCCGGCGATCGTCGCGGATACCGTGAAGGCCGTGAAGCGTGTAGCCAACGACTGCGTCGTCCTGTGCGGTGCCGGTGTGACGAACGGCGAGGATGTGCGTGCAGCACTCGAGCTGGGCGCTGAGGGCGTGCTGCTCGCTTCCGGTGTGGTGAAGGCGAAAGATCAAAAAGCCGCATTACTCGATCTGGCCGCGGGTTTGCGCTAGGTAGTTGAGGGCGATGGCAAAGCGCTGTCCCCGCTGTGGCTCGAAGGAACTGAACCGGAAGCCGTGGCTCGGCGAGCTCTACGAATGCCGTGAATGCGGCTATCAAGGCGCGCTGGTGGTGGAAGACGGCGAGCTCGCTGATGCACTGGGTAAGAAGCTGAAGCGCGAAGAGGATCAGTGAGAGTCCCGGCTCAAGTCACTCGGGCAATCCGATCTTTACGAGCAGCTCAGTCGCCACAGAGGAACTGCTCAAGTTGCTCCGGCTCGACCAGCAGGTGTGAGAGTCGAACGGGCTCGCTCTTCGCGTAGAGCCGTTTCAGGTTCTCCCGCTTCTTGAATGATGCGAGGGTTCGCACGGCGGCCGCCTGCTCTTCTGAGAGCCCCTTCGTCTCCAAATACCCCGCTTTGGCCGCGCGCGCTACCAGCTCCTTACCCGCATCGCTTCGCACGATCACCGTTGACCAGCCATCCTCCGAGCCGATCGAGCCCACGGAGACGTCAGCGAACTCCGCGGCGAAGTCGTAACAGTAATTGCAGGCCTCACGCGCGTAGGTGCGCATCGTCCGGATCGGCATCTTGAGCTTCTCGCCGGCCTTCGTCTGGACGATGAAGCTCCCCTTGCGAATATTGAACTTCTCCACCTCCTCGAAGCTCGTCCCCAGCTCCGCCAGCGTCTGCTGCAGGTGCGCAGTATCGAAGGTCTCGGTGCAGAAGAGCCCGATAAGGTACTTCACACGCTCCGCACCGACCTCAAACTGCTGCGAGACCTGGACTTTACGGACGCCCTCGATGTGGCACGGCAAGCCGACGAAAGCAATCTGCTGATAGCCTGCCTCGAGGGCCGCGGCCAACCCGAGCACCGTGGGGCACTGCGTGTATTTCGAGCCTGCAGCCGTTAAAATATCCTCGCGGGTGCGCGCGATGAACGGCTCCGGCTTCCAGGCCGCTTCTTCCGACCGTTTCGTCACGACGGCCGCATCGATCATCCCCTGCTCCAGCAAGAAGATGAGCAGCGCGGATATCACCCCGCCATCCTGCGAGTGCGCGAGCACCGCCTTATCAGTCGCCCGCGCGGAACGGAGATCGCCCTGGTAGTAGCCCAGGAGATTATCCTGGCGAAGAGCGCCAAAGAGCGCGCGATCGAGCTCCAGTGGCGCGAGGAACGTCCGCGGGCAGAACTCATAGCACGCGCCGCAGATCTCGTAGCACTTCTTCTTCGTCTTCGGCAGCTCGTCCTCGTAGCTGACGTACTCGGTACAGAACGCGCCACACGTGCCGCAGTAACAGCAGAGCCCGTTATAGATCACCTCGGCCTCTAAATCCATGAGATTGCCCTTCCTCTTCACCATTGCCTTACCTCGTTACACTCGCGACCACGTGCCGCAGCAGCTCCCGATACTGCTCATCCTGCCGCGGCGTGAGGGTCGCGAAGCTCATACGCGCATTTGGATGGTAGTAGCGATCTATCGAGACCGCGCGTACCAGCGGATCGGTCGCGAAATTCTTGATGCAGGAGAGCATCTGCGAGGCGTAATAGTAGAGGATGCCGAAGAAGATCACGAAATCGTACTGCCCCTTCCCGTCCAACCCCCGCCAGCTCGGGTCGCGCAGGCAGTTCGTGAGCTCGTGCAGGTTGCAGTACCGCACGTTCTCGGTGTAGCCCTTCTCGATGAAACCCCGGATGCTGTGCCCGGTGGCCGCGATGGGAAGTCCTTTCTGCCCCAGGGCGATCGCGATCTCCAGAAAGAAGTCATCCCTGAGGATCTCCGAGCCCACAATGAGCAGCGGCCGCTTCGCTCGTGATATGAAGTTCCCCATCACCTCCGGCGCGACGACCTCGCCCGTCTCGGGCCCGGGAATATTCGCCACATCAAACGGTATTTCTGGTGCCATGCTCCTCGTTCGTTTCCCCCTGCTTCTGCTCCTCGCCTCTTCGCCCTATTTCTTCTCCCGTATCAGTCGCTTCAGATTGGTCGGATTAAATGATGGGTCGTAGCCCCGGATCGGGCCTTCGAGTATCCGTTTCAGCTTCCAGTCGATCTTCCAGCCCTGCTCCTCCTCCAGCTTCTTCAGCAATTCCACCCGGCTGGCCACGGGCAGGTCACTCGCGGTTCGCACGAAGAGGTGCCAGTCCGGCGGATAGGTATGGAGGTACTTCAGATTGAGATCGATATAGTGCGTGAGCTTGACTGAACGGCCGCGATCGGTATCAGAGGGCCGGAAACACAACTTCGCGATCATGGGCAGAGCCTCCTCCACCGTCTCACACGCCACCAGTAAATGCTGCGGGCCCGGCTCAACGTACACCTCGGACCCGTTACTGGCGTCGATTAGTTTCCACTCTTCTTTGAGGTCCGGGCGACCGATGAATGCGCGACGATATTTCACACTGTGCGGCCCGACGACTGCGGGAATCCCCAGGCGGTTGAAGCCCGTGGCGATGGACGCGGCCTTCTGCGACATCGCGCCCCATGCCACGCCACAGGCGCCCACGCGGCTCAGGATGTAATCCGCGATCTCTTCGTAGTTCCCCCGCAGTTTCCGCCCGGCGAAGATGCTCGCGATCTTGATCGCCGCATCGTGGATGTGCGCATTGGAGACGCAGGAGCCGATGTTGATCACCCCCCCGCCGTCGAACCGGCCGTGATGTGACTCATAGATGGTCTTCCCTTCTTCATCCTTCCAGAGCGCCGCATCGATCGCCATACAACCCGTTAAGGTCACGATATAGTTCCGTTCCGCGAACTCCTTCACGATCAGCCAGGCATCCTTCGTACCCTCCGGGTAATTGCCGCAGCCGATCGGGGCGATCACGCCTGGTATCGTCCCCAGCACAATCGGTGCACCCACCTCGCGGATCTCGCTGTCCCAGATGGGCCCGCGCCCGATCCGCATCTTCCCGCGTTCTTCTACCAGCTGCGGGTATGCCGCTTTGGTGATTACATCGATGATTGGGATCTGCTTCTTGCAGACCTGCTCGCAGCGGCCGCAGCCAACGCAGAGGTCAAACAAGTCCGCGAGCGGCTTCAGATCGCCCGCGGCGGCTAGCCGGTTCGCTTCGCCGATCGTAAGCTTGGCCGGGCAGGCAAGCGTGCAATTCCCACAATTGATGCAATCATGCACGTACCGTGTAAAATCCTCGTCACTGAGGATAAGGGAGAGATTCTGCCGTTTCTGCTCTATCTGGATCGCGGTCCTCACCGCTACCTCGCCCACCTGCTCGGGATCGAGGATAATGACACCGGGAACGCGTTCATTCACGAGATCAGCCACGATCGCATCAGGCTCGTCATCGGTCCGGTTCACGAGCCCGTGCATCGCCTTGTCGTTCGTCACGATCAGGGGCGAGTGAACCCGTTGACAGAGCTCTAAGATGTCCGCCCTGATGCACTGCTCGTCAATCACCACGACGTCCGCGATGCCCGCGCGAATCACCCGCAACTGCCGGCCAAGCGCGGCGGCTATCTTCGCCTTCTTGTACACGCGCGTGGTATCGATCGAGGTACAGCAAATGCCCGCGAGCTCCACCGTATCCTCCAGGTCGTGCTCCGTTAAGTAATCACCGATGTCCGCAGCCGGTGGGACGTTGTGACCGATCACCAGTATCACGGGCTTATTCGGATCGATGGTCCCTATCCCCACCTCGACGAGCGGAACATCAGGCCCACCACCGGGGTGGCTCGTGGGCATGTGATAACAGGCGATCTGAATGATATCGGCCGCCTCTTTGCTCAGTGAGTCGAGCATCCCCATGTGGAGCGCTTTGGATTCATAGTCCAGGTACGAGCCCTCCTGGCCCGTAGCCAGAGCGTCTGCTAGCTGCACGATCTGCTCCTCCGCGTAATCGAAGACCTGCTCGAAATCGCCAATCGTCCTCGGCTTTATCCCGCAGATCAAGCGCGTGAGCGGTGCCTCAATGTCCACCTCGGGCCCAAAATCGATCGGCACGTCCCGGCCGAACTTCTTGATCAGGTCATGCAGGAGGTGCCGCCCATGGCCACAATGGGCACTGCAACCGACCAGACAGGCGAGCAGCACGATTCGACCGTGCTGCGCATCCATGCGTATCCCGCACGCGCCTTTCTTATTACCCGTCAGGTCACATTTGCCGTACGTGCAGAGGCAGCACATATCGCACAACGGCGCGTAAAATGGCTTGTACCGGTTCAGGAGCTTGAAGTCCCAATCGCGGAGCGTGGCGATGCCGGGCATGGGATGAGGCCCCATCGGCTCCCAATCCTCCTCTGCATGCTCTTCCACGATCTCACCAATGCTGATGCGCACATTCTCCAGGCCGCCAAGTTTAAAGAGTTCGCCTCGGTTAATCGCATCCATGTTCTAACTCAACTCCTCGTCTCCCTACCCCAATTTCATTCTGATGTACTGATACTTAAATCTTTGGCACGAGCGCCGCGTTAAACCATTTTATTGCCCTAGCCTTAATAAGAGATAGCGGTAAAAGATCAAGAGCGAGAGCGAAGGCAGGCAGGCAAGGCGAAGCGAGAGAAGGTAGAGAGAAGGTAAGATGAGAAGAAGAGAGAAGACAGACCCACGACTTCCACAGCTCATCGGAGAGCTGAAGCGGATCTCGAGGGAGCGTGACGTGCCGCTCTGGCGGGATATCGCCACACGGCTGGAGAAGCCGCGACGGCACTACGCTGAAGTGAATCTGAGTAAGATCAATCGGTACTCGAGCGAGCATGATACGATCGTGGTGCCTGGCAAGGTACTGAGCGCGGGGCGGCTCGAGAAATCGGTCACCGTCGCCGCATTGGGGTTCAGCAAGAAGGCATACGAGGCGATCAGCTCGCGCGGGAGCTGCATGAGCATTGAGGAATTGACGGAAAAGAACCCCAAGGGGGCTGGTGTGAAGATTATCGTGTGAGTACCTTTCTGTGAAGAAAGAGCGTGAGTAGAGAGAAGAGCAATGGGGATAGAAGTCATCGATGGGGACGGGCTCATCCTGGGACGCCTGGCGAGCGCCGTGGCAAAGCGATTACTGCGCGAGCAGGATGCGGAAATCGTGATCGTGAATGCTGAGCGGATCGTCATCAGTGGCTCACGGGAGTGGATCTTCAAGGAGTATAAAGCGCGCCTGGATCGGGGCTCACAGGAGAAAGGGCCGTTCTACCCGAAGATGCCTGATCGGATCGTGAAACGGACGATTCGGGGCATGCTGCCCTACAAGCATGCGAAGGGGCGGGACGCGCTCCACCGGGTACAGGTCTTCCTGGGCGTCCCGGCAGCCTATGAGGCCTACGAGCGGGGCAGGCTGGAGCATGCCGCCGCAGAACGGTTGTCTCGGAAATATGTTACGGTTGGGGAGGTAAGTGAGAAGTTAGGATGGGCACCAAGGCTAAGGTAAAGAAAGTCGTGCATGAGGTCGGAAAGCGAAAGACCGCGATCGCACGTGCAACAATCACCGAGGGCAAAGGGGTAGTCCGTATCAACAAGAAGCCGCTGGAGGTCCTGGAGCCCGACGTGGTCCGGGCAAAGGTAGCGGAGCCGTTCTTTATCGCCGCTCAGTTCCCGGAGATTAACACGCAGAGCATTGACGTGGAAGTGAACGTCCACGGAGGCGGGTTCATGGGCCAGGCTGAGGCGGCCCGCACGGCAATTGCTCGCGGTTTGGTCGAATGGACGGCGAACGAGAACCTGCGGGAGAGCTATCTCAGCTACGATCGGAGCCTCATGGTGAGCGACATGCGGAATAAAGAGCCAAAGAAGTTCGCCGCGAAAGGCGCGCGAGCAAAGCGACAGAAGTCGTACCGCTAGGTAAAGGGCGAGACGATGATTCCAGTCAGGTGTTACACGTGCGGCAAGGTCATCTCGGACGTCTGGGACGAGTACCGGGAGCGGATCAAGCAGGAGGATCCGGGGACGGTGCTGGACGCGCTGGGGATACGCCGGTATTGCTGTCGGCGAATGCTACTCACGCATGCTGAGCTACTCGATGAGATCGCGCCCTATGGCTGAGGAGTGCAGAGCTGGTACGGGGGGTTGTAGGGTAGCTTGGTCTATCCTTCGGCGTTCGGGACGCCGAGACCTGAGTTCAAATCTCAGCAACCCCATCCTCATATCATACTATACTATACGGACGGATACGGACGGCGAGGTTGATCTGCTTGACTGATGGAAGAGCACGGTATACGAAATACGAGAAAGCACGCATCATCGGTGCGCGAGCACTCCAGATCGCCATGGGCGCGCCCGTGCTCATTGAGACCGACGAGATCGATCCGATCGAGATCGCGATCGTGGAATTTGAGAAAGGGATAGTCCCGATCACCGTGAAACGAACTGAAGACTGAGTACAGCCCGGCGGGTACGTATGAGCCGGGATAAGCTTCCCTATTGCACACTACCTGCTTCTTGTTTTACCGCGCGTTACGGGTTTATGTGATTCGATCCGGTCGTTCACCAACCCCGCACCTGTAACAGCTCCTCCTCAGCCAGGACGCTCACTTCGATACCCTTCATCGGCGTGCCCAGCCCCTTGGAGAGCTCCGCGAGCCTCTTCGGATCTTCGTAATTGTTCACCGCTTCTACAATCGCCGCGGCCATCTTCGCCGGTTGCTCCGATTTGAAGATCCCGGAACCGACGAAGACACCATCTGCGCCGAGCCGCATCATGAGCGCGGCATCCGCGGGTGTGGCCACGCCACCCGCTGCAAAGTTCACCACGGGCAAGCGCTGCAGCTCCGCCGTCTCCTGCACCACGGCGACCGAGACCTTCAGCTCCTTCGCCACGTCCCGCAGCTCCTCCTCGGT
>Ga0172366_10003821_pt1 | contig 11856 bp, 14 predicted proteins | sample LakKivSesite69cm_FD_114533 | JGI IMG/M metagenome (GOLD analysis project Ga0172366, IMG submission 114533) | Sediment microbial communities from Lake Kivu, Rwanda - Sediment site 69cm | ecosystem: Environmental > Aquatic > Freshwater > Lake > Sediment | place: Rwanda: Western Province, Lake... | reverse complement strand
TCATGTTTCCGTCGCCTATTTCTTCGTAGTAGCGGATAACATCCCGCCATCTATTTTGTCCTAGTTTTCCGCTAAGGGCCAAACCGAAAAGTTTCCAGAAGCTGTCGCTCTTACCCCCTCGTAGTCTTGAACACACAACTCCGAAGCCTTTTAATATTGGGGCCTCGTCGGCCGTTAGCTTGCGTCTTATACTTACGTCTACTCCTTTTGCGGCGGCGTTTTTTAGTTCTCTTATATCCCACAGACCTTCAAATTCCCCTACTGGAAAGACCAACCTTTCTCCTAGTCTTTTTGGTAGCGGTCCTACGTACCAATCTTTCGGCACGCTGACTCTTGCTTCTCCTATAGTGCCGGGTCCTTCCAGCGTAGCTTTATCCCAATGAAGTTTGCCTATCGGTACGTCTACGTCATAGCACGATACGTACATGGACTTGATGTCGTATTGATTAATGTCTTCTCCATATCTTTTATACACTTCGTTGCGCCCGCCAAATGTAGCTTGTCTTATGAACGTTTCGAAGTCTTCGTTAGCTTCAACGTTGCGTAGTTCATAGAAGCCTTTATTAAAGGCCTTGGCAGCTGTTGTAGCTAGAGACACTGATGGACTAATACTAAAGTAGGTACCTAGTTCTTCGCACACTTTATCAAGAGCCCAGCTGAGAGACATACAGTCTGTACGAAGATAGTCTCTAAAGGTTTGTAGGCCCTCTCCCATTTCCCACGGTGCTCTTGTTTGCCCGTGGTCCCACACTCCCTTTTGTTCCACTTCGAAGGTGGCTGTCATTTTCTTTAGCGACATCGGTACTAGCAGGTATGAGTCTTCGAATGTTACGTCAGGTACAACCCACTTAAGTTTAGCTAGTCCCATTTCTAGGTTGACCTTTTCGTCGTGTTGACACAAGCATGCCAGTAGTAGTTTATTGTCATAGCGACTGGCATAATGACCGTATAGTCTTATACCCTTGCAGTTTTCTTTAATGTGGCTTAGGAATCTCCACAGCACGTCATCTTCATCGTCTTCTTTGATGAACTCCTTATATTCTATACCATCGAAGAATCCCACCGCTATAGGTTTAACCCAATTAAGGGCTTCGATATCAAATGTTGGCAGCATTACTGTTACTCATTTAGTCGATGTACATCCATGTTAGGTTTGCATAGAAGCTACCTTTACATCTCTCGACGTTTGTACATCTCAAGACGTAGGAGTTACCTACGTGATGTAGCACCTTATGATAACTCCCTAGACCTCCTGAGTACCTTGTCTTTACCTCCGTTATTTGGAGCTTGCCTATTAGGCAGAAGGGACACATTACTGCCTTTACGTCTCCTACTCTATCGAAGTCGTGCCCGTGTAGGCCTAGTTGGTTCTTTGCGAAGTCCTCGAAGATATAGAGGTCTTGGGGACCTAGTAGCCTCCCCATCTCTTCTATCTCATAGACGTAGTCGAAGGTCATCTTCTTTTGTTCGTCTTTATCACCCATGTTTACTTATCTCCTTTTTGAGATCGCTGTAGATGGCGTCTGCTTTTTCATCGATGCCGCCGCTTATTATTTTGAATTTCATGTTATGTAAATTAAGAAATCCTAACATAGATGTATGTATAAAATCGTTGTAATCTCTTAATTCTTTAGCTCGAATTCCATCTTCGGCCAATTCATCGGGCTTATCTAAAAAGTATATAAAATCGTAATCTTGCGCGCAAATAATCTCTTTATATATGTCAGTTAGTACTTCTAAGTCTTTTTGATTACGGAAGTCTACTAACCGTAGGGTGTATGGGAAGGCTACGAAGAGGGGGCAGTCTAAGAAGACTAGCTGCGCGTTAGGGGCTGCGAGAAGTTCTAGGCTACGTTGCTTCTTTACGATCGCTAGCTCTTCGAAGGTTGTTGTTGGTGGAGCTCCGTACTTACTGATGAACTCTCTTGCATATTCTGCGATATACGCGGTGATGTAACCTTCGGCGCTGAAGCGTCCGGCTAGCAACATAGCTATTGTGGTTTTGCCGGATCCTTGCGATCCACCCAAAGCTACCTTTACCTTCATGCGTCTTCGCCTCCGCGTCTTTTGTAGCGGTGGTAAAATACTTTTTGCTTAGCATCATAGCCTTTGACGGGATGTAAATGCTTCCACGCTTTCTTGAAGTCTTGTGGAGTATTGAAACCTTCTTGTTGATATCTCTCCTCTGCAACTATACAGAGCTCTACCTTTTCCACTGCGTAGATTTCGAAGGGTATACCGCGTAGATAGAAGATATCTCCCGGTTTACCCATCATCCTACTTCTTGTTGTGGCCACTTTGCGACCTTCAAAGGACGCTTCGATAAGATCTGGCATGAAAGGTATAAATACTCTCATTGTTCCTCTCCTTGTTTAGTAAGTCTTTCTTGCAGGTCTTTCCCGAACTTCTTGGTGGCTTCTTCTCCAGTCTCTCTTGGTTGTCGGATACTTATGAAGAGCTTGGTTACCACGTACGGCGTTTGTTTATCTACCTTGTCTGTGTAGCGTTTAGCAATATCGAGGATATCATCTACTTTGTTGTTGAGGAAGTACTTTTGTGGCACCTCATAGCCCAACACCTCTTCTCCCCATACCATAATAGAGGTGTCTTCATGCATAGCTGCCATGAAGGTAGTTACTTCCGGCAGATCCCTACCTTTCTTTAGTCTTCCCAGCTTCACGTCGAAACCTGCGAATTTCCACTTGAAGTCCTTATATCGCTGTCCTTCTTGTTCGGCCAGTGTTAGGAGATAGGGGCTAGCTTCTTTGAATCTCGCCGGTGTCATGTTTTTGAGCTTGTAGATTATATCTACACCTGTAGCCCACCTAATGTCTTGTCGCAGTATTTGCTGCGGCGCTGTTATATAGCCCTTTTCTAACAGTATCATAGCAGCAGATGGATAGCCGCCGCGGTCATATGGTAGTTTATATGCTTCTTTTGGCATCTTATAACCTCCATTGAGCTAACTCTGGATATTCTTTGCTTGTTACGTCGAAGGGGGATATGTAGAAGAAACCTTCTTTATAGTCGGCGTAACTTACGGTTCTTCGCTGCTCGTAGATCATAATATGATCATCATCCTTGCTGCGGTGTTCTATATAGTAAGCTACGTCACTATCTTGTCGCCACTCCTCTTGTGTGGGTATATAGAGGTTGTCTAGCTTCATGTCTTCTCTTTTTATTTCTATATAAGGTCCTCTACCTCCAACTACTATTCTCTCGTAGCCTTCTGCTATTAGTGTGTCTTCTTCCTTAGTGAAGAGTTGCAGTCTTTGACCTTCCATGGGTACTAACATTTGTAGATACTTAGTCGGCATTGTTGTGCTCCATGAAGGCTCTTATGGCATGGCAGTAGTCGTCTATTTGACGCTCGCTCCACGATTGCTCGTACCACTTTTCTATTCTTGGTTTCACCAGTCGCAGTATACCCTTTGGTCCCTTGAATTGTGCGAAGACTCTTTCTTCTTCAATGTCTCCATAGCGTCGTTCTTTCATTGCCTTATTCCTCCTAGAACACTTGTAGTATTGCAGCGGTACCTTTTGCGAATTCCATTACTAGGTAGCCTATTAGTCCTACTGCTGCTATGATAAGGATTATACGCCACACCATCTTAGTCGTCTTCCTTTTTTATGCGATTGCGCCAGCTATTAGTTGCTACCATAGCTAGCAGTCCTATCACGATAACACCAACTCCAACGAGGACGGCCTGCCAACTGCTGTCTAGCAACGTTACTTGTCCCACTATTTGTGTAATATTAGCTATTTCTGGTGGTACATCTTTGAGTATTGGCCATGCTACGATGATAACACCGAGGCCTATTAACATCAGTATTGTTGCTTCGGTGCTTTTCATCTTTGTTTCCTGATGATATGAGTTCCCTGGGATAGCAGTTGCCACGCCGACTCTGTGTATAGCTTTGGGTCTCCATCGGCAGTAACTACGTAGTTATCTAGGAGGAGATTGCCATATGCGTCGAAGGTAAGGTTATCGGTAAAGTAGTGGACGCCCTTTCCCTGTTCGTTTACTAGTATCCAGTGGGTGTATTTACGAATATCGTCTTGTGTGTATTGTGGTCGGCTACTCAGCTCTTTTGCAACTCCTATACCCAGCAGTATTACCAGTGCTGAGGTTAGCACTATTAGCATTGCGGTTTTTGCTTTAATTGACATGTCTCACCTCCTTATCTTTTATATATTTTACGTTGCCCACCTTTCCACATTGACCAATCTAGGCCCCAGTCCATTTCCCATACGAAGGGTATGTGGCCACTTACTAGCTCCATCGAGTACTCCTCCAACTCTTTTTGTATGTCATCTAGTAGGTCTTTGTGCGGTGCGTTGATAGTGATAGAGTCATGTACGGGCCATAGTGGCCAGATACCCCATTTATTTCTGTTTTCCCACAGGTGCAGCATATTTAATAGCATGAGGTCGCTACCAGCTGATTGTATTGGAAAGTTAACAGCTTCCCTTTCTACCTTCTTGATATTTGTGGCAGTAATGAGCCCGAATCTTCTCCGTCTCCCAAAGTAGGATTCCAGATAGCCATTGCTGCGCAGGTCTTTCATTATCATCTTGTAGTAGTTGTCTAGTTGCGGGAAGGTCGTTTCAATTGCTGACATGAGGGGTTGCATAACGTCGTCACCCACTTGTCGGGCTATCGACTTCCATGTTCGCAGATATATTTTCCCGAACACTACAGCTTTAGCTGCTATGCGCATGTCTTTGGCCCTATCGCTACCATAGGCGATTGTTGACACAACGTTGTGAGGATCGTAGTTGTCTAGCTCCTTAGGGGACGCCCCCGCTTTTCTTCTTTCATAGTCTTTTCGGAATAAACTGCCGAGGTCTTCGTCGCCGCTGACCATATAGTACCATCTTAGTTCGTTGCCTTTTACGTCACCGTGTATAAAGACTTGGTCTACCTCCGGTAGGAATATTTCTTTCATACGACTTTTACGTGGGATGTTCATGATAGATGGGTTTTCACTACTTAGTCGTCCGGTTACGGTGCCGTGGATTTTGATGCTTGGGTGAATGCGGTAGTTGCGATCTACAAACTTGGCGAAGCCTTCGATGTAGGTGCCTTTCATTTTATTGATTTGTCTGTACTCTATTATCTTGCTAACAATAGGATCTTCTGCCCACTGTGCTAGCACTTCTTTTCCTGTACTTGGTCCGTAGTATCTGTCTACAGGGAAGCCAAGGACGTTGTATAGTAGATCTGCTACTTGTTGTGGGGAACTTGGATTGACCCACTTACCCGTCATTTCGAAGAGTTCTTGTTCTATTGCCATCATATCTTCTTCGAGGACTGGGTGCATCTCCATTAGTTTCACTGGATCTACACGAATACCTCTATGTTGGATGTCTATGAACATACGCACAGCCGGCATTAGCAGTTTGTCCATCACTGGCATGTTACATTCTTGCTGCAGCACCTTCTTAAGTTGCAGGGTTCTCGTTACATCTTTGGCTAGATATTCGTAGCGTACGTTGGTTGGTATAATTTTGTAGCTAGCCGTTTTCTTTTCCTTCTTGGGTAAGTATTCGTCGATATTAGCTTCCCAATCTTCGCTACCAAGATATATGCGCGCTACTTTCTTAAGACCATGACCGCTACTTCTTTCGTCCATTGTGTAGTGCGCTAGCATACCGTCGAAGTACACATTGGGGTTTATTCCCATTTGCTTTAGGAAAGCCGCGTCAAATTGAGCGTTCCAGTAGATACCTTTTTTCTTTTCTACGATGTCTTTGAACTCTCCTATAAACTCCCGCGGTACTATGTAGGCGTGGTCGTGTTGACCGGCTATGCCCATTTCTAGTACGTGATCTGGGTCCCATCCATAGGCTACGAAACCGCTGGTTTCTGTATCGATGCCTATCTCTTGGAATTTGTCTACGACATTGAGTACATCACTAAGGTTATCTTTGTCTACTACTGTCAGTGTTGGTTGTACGGACTGCTCGTAGTTACCACTAAGGAAGCGAGGTCCGCTCCTTATACATTCGTAGAAGTCGAAGATGTCGTCTGGCCGTCTCCAGAAGTAGGCGGGGTGTCTTACTGGCAACAGTGGGCCCACTAAACTAGGAATGACTCTACCTTCTACTTCCGTAATACTATAGTCTATATGAGGAGCCAGCTTTTTGAGGGGCATGTCTCCCAATGCTATGGTAAGTTTAGGATTTCTGCCTTTTATATCTTCTATGACGCGGTCGCCACAACATTTTAGGGCTTGTGCTTCTGTGCCCTCTTCTTCTATAGGGCACAACAGTACGTTGGTTATGTAGAATTCACCGACTCCCATTTGTTGCAGCGTACCTCTTAAGACTTTACCGGAGGCTCCTACAAAGGGTCTGCCTTCTTTGATTTCCTCATTTGCCGGGGCCATACCCACTACAACAACGTCGTATTGGCCGTCGTTATCGTGTTGTTCTAGTATCTCCGTACCAATAGTATTACCTTTGCCGTCGTCTAGAGGTCTTTCTATTCTATTGACTCTTGAACCTTCAGGGTATACACGAGGGCTACCCTTCATGGGACATTTATCGCAATCCATTACTTATACCCCCTTGAAGTGACTGATAAAGTCGTCGACGTTTTGCATGGTGATTGTTGGGTAGTCATCTCTGCTATCTAGCATGTTTAGCGGTCCCGGGGATGGCATATAATTATTGTTGAGGCGTCCACTTAGTCCCAATCTTACTGGTAGACTTGAAATCATAATATCCCCTCGTTTCATATTTATCTCCCATGGCGATGTGCGGTTGTCTATGTATACTACCGGTTTATCACTCACCAAGTTTTCTCTTATGAAACTCAGTAGATGACTTGCTACTGCGTAGTAGCTTACGTGATCCTTTAGGATTGAGGCACAGGAGACTACTTCTTCTAGGGTAGCTCCTTCTACACAACCGATAAGGCCATCTTTCATAAAGCTACTACCCCAGTCGCTATTTCTAAACTTGAAGAATTCTGCGATTGTCCTTTCTTTGTGGAAGGCTACCGATGGTGTTATAACCATATCAGCTCTAAGACTTTCTCCTGCGGCTACTGTGATGTCCTCGTCCTCTGGTTGCCTTTTACCGTCCTTTGTTCTTGTGTCCATGATAACAATGTTGTTGCTGTCTAGTACCTTTCGTGCGTAGAAGTCAAAGTACTTGTCGTTGTCTAGCAGCCAAGCAGGTATGCAGTACTGGATACTGCCTTTACAGTACTTGTCTAGCATTGCAATTGGTGCTATGATACCGACGTTCATGTTGCTCTTACTTTACTCTTTGTTGTATTAACCACTTAAGGATGGTCCATCCGTCTTGTAAGGCCCGCAGCTGTGGTTTAGTGCCACTGCGACTTCGGTAAATTATTGGTATATACGTCATTCGTAGACCTAGTCTTACTACTTCGCAGTAGATGTTTGCTTCCAGTTCGAAGTCATTGGCGGTGAGTTCCATTCTTTTGAGGGCTTGCGTTTTGAAGACCCATAAGCCCGAACATAGATCCGTCGTTTCTACTTTATATAAGCTCCTAGCTACAGCTGTTAGAAGATAGTTACCTACTTTATTTAGCGATGACATAGCTCCTCTAACTATATCTCCTTTTAGACGACTACCATATATGACGTCGTAGCCTCTTTGTAGTTCTTGTAGCATACTTGGTAGATATGTAGCTGGGTAAGTGCCATCGCTATCTAGCATAGCTACGTAGTCACTATCGATACAACTTAAGCAGTTTCGTACGTTGCGACCCTTACCCTTACCGCCGCTTATAACCTTGGCTCCTTCTTGCATAGCTAGTTTTACGGTACCATTGACACTACCACTATCTCCTACTACTACTTCTACGTCATACTTCCTCTTCAGCTCTTCTACAGGAAGGTCTCTTAGTACCTTTACTATTGTCTTCTCCTCGTTTAGGGCTGGTAGCAAAATGCAAACTTTTTCCACCTATAACATCCTCCACACACTTAATTACGTATTTTTGCTCTTCTGCCGTTAGCTTACTATAGAGCGGTATACTTATGGTTCTCCTACCTATATCTTCTGCTTGCGGAAAGTCTCCCTCTTTGTAGCCATATTTGCGAGCGTAGTATTGTCGTAAGTGGACAGGTCTCCAATTGACCACCACTCCAATCCCCTTGTCCTGCAGTTGCCATACAATATTATCTCTTTTATCCCCATCTACCAAAATACTGAAGTATAGTTTACTACTGCCCTTATCACTTTGTAGCAGTCTTATTTTTGGGTTGTCCCTGAAGGCCTCGTAGTAGGTGTCGTATCTTTCCTTTCTTGTAGCTACTATGTTGTTGATATTGTCTAGTTGTCGTAGTAGCAGACACCCTTGTAGATTGGTCATATTCATTTTATAGCCCAGTTCTTCCATTTCCCAGTGCTCGTATTTACCCTCGTATCGCTTCCATGCCATTTTATTCATACCATGGTTACGCAAGATCTTTAACTTCTCTGCCACGTCTTCGTGCCAACAACCTACGGCTCCGCCTTCCCCGCACGTTATACTCTTTGTAGGATAAAAACTATAGCAGCTCAGACCCCATAATCCTGCTCCCGTTGTATCTAAGGCGTGAGCGCAGTCTTCTATGATACTTATCTTGTGCTGGTGGGCTATTACGTCTATACCAACCATGTTACATAGAGTTCCGTAAATATGTACGGGCAGTATAGCCTTAGTTTTCTTACTTATTTTCTTTTGTATTTCCTCGCTGTTGATATTCCCTGTCTCTTCTTGCACGTCGGCAAAGATTGGCTTACCACCGCAGTATTCTATAGCATTAACGGTAGCAATGAAGGTAAAGGGCGTTGTTATTACTTCATCCCCCTTTTTTACCCCCGAGGCTTTGAGACTTAGGAAGAGAGCGTCTGTACAACTACTTACACAAACAATATGGGGAATTCCTAAGTACTTACTTAGTTTCTCCTCTGCTCTCTCAACCCATTTACCCTGCGATAGCATCGGCGTCGCCACCACTTCCTTGAGGGCCTCTACGTCTTCTTCGCCAATATTGTGCTTATAGAACTCTACCTTCTTGATCCCCACCTCTACGCACCTCCGTATATGCTGTATATTACCTGCAGTAGGTTTATTATTGTTGCTATGATGATAGCTAAGGCACAACATGCGCTTAGCCACATAAATATCATTACCTTGTCTCCTTTTTTGAAGAAGTTATCTCTATGCAGTATAAGACCCGATAAAACTAGTACGGCAAAGCTTCCTAGCCACAATAGCAGGAGCGGCCCAAACATTACTTATTTTCTCCTCCTACTTCTTTTCCCAGCTTCGATATTGCTACTACGGCGTCGTCTTCGTTGCAGGCATCTATGAGGACAATGTCCATGAGATCTAGTAGTCCTTTAGTACTCACTACTACCTTGTCTTCTATTATTGCGAACCTTATACAGTTTCTTAGGTTTAACCACGCCATCTTATAAGTATTACTCATTTGTCCTCTCCTTGAAAGATTTTGCCGACTAGTAGTCGTCGTAGTTGTCGACCGTTGTATCGTTGCTGTCTTATGGTAGCTTGCGTTACTAATAGCAAACCGTCTCCTGTCGTTATGATAATTCCTTTCTTCTTACTTTTTTCCACGTCTTCCTTTGCTATAACGACGCTTTTGTTTATCACTACCTTGTTGCCATCTATATAGCTGAAAGCTCCCGGCCACGGCTTTACTAGGGCTCTGATAAGGTTATGGATATCCTTAGCGCTGTCGGCCCAGTTTATGAGGCCGTCTTGTGGATACCTTCTCCGCCAGTATGTAGCTTTCCTTGCATCTTGTGGTAGTCTCTTTGCGGTACCATCTGTGAGGCCTTGCCAGCAACGACTTAGTAGCCTCGCATCCGCCGCTATCATACGTTTGTATATCTTTGCGGCGTCTTCGTTTTGTCTAATGTATAGTTTTGTAGTAGCTACAACATCGCCACTATCGAAGTCTTTATCAATGTAGTGTAAGGTAATACCTACTTCTTTATCTCCGTTGATAATGGCCCATTGCAGTACGTGGGGCCCTCTGTACTGTGGCAGCTTACCACCATGAATATTGATAATACCCAGCGGCGGTATACTTATGATGTTTTCTGGAATTCGTAGAGGGTAGCTACATATAACTCCTATATCTGCCTCTAATATCGTTATGGCGTCCCGTAGACCATCTTCTTTTTCATTGCCTTGTCGTAGGATGAGTATGCGGTGTTCTTTTGCCCATGTTAGTGCCGGTTCTAGATCTTCGTCGCTTTTACACCACGGCATCACTACAGCTACTATAGTAGCATGACTACTAAGCCATGATAGTACCTTCATAGGTCCGGAACCCATACCGAAAACTATTACTCTCTTCATTTTCCTCTCCGTATTACTTCTGTAACGTCTTGTGGTTTTAATGGAAAGATATCCTTACACCAATAGTTACGGTCCTCTAGCAATTCGTAGGAGCCATCGAAGTAGGTGTTGAATATTACTCGGAATGTATTCACAGGAGTTTTAATATTTTTGGCCTCATCACTATCGGGTAAGTATATAGCGTTAAGTATGCTAAGTCTCTGTTCCTCCTTTTCCGAGTCTGAGTAGATGTAGTAGTTTTGTCCTTCACTCAGCGACGCAGGCCCGTGGTCTCCTTGTATAATAATTATGGGTTTTGTGTCACTTCTTTGCAGCATTATATCGACGGCAGCGAGGATTTCCTTGTTGAGATATTTTATCTGTTGTGTGTACCCTTGCATATTAGTCCAGTCACTAGGCTTCCTTTCTTCCTTAGTAGGAGTGCTACCATCTTCTTTGAAGATGAATGGTGGATGGGGACATACTATGTGGCACAACACAAACTTCGCCTGCTTATTTTTTACTAATTCTTCAAGACCGGAGATTTCCCCGGCAATTCTTTTTCTTGTAATTTCTGTTGAGTCGTCTTGTAGTATTACTGCCGCTATTGTGCTATCTGTATAGGCTTGCGAGAATCCCCTTATGCGACTGTTACTGATTTCTATGTCTGCGTATTTGTTGTAGGAGGTGGGGGACCAACCAGAATCGAAGCTTATGTATTTGTAGCCGACTTTTTTGAGTGTTTGGGCTACTTCACTGTTCTGCGTAGCTCTTATAATATCGTTATAGCTGCGACCTGAGCCTTTTATGGGATCTAGGTATTTCATATTTAGTGATGATGCTAGCGATTGGTGCGTTGTACCATAGTTACTGGTCCCTTTCGGCACTACGAAGAAGCCCCTTTGTCGTAGTTGTTCTTCGAAGTTGCTATTGTCGAATTGATAGTTTTTTAGCAACTCATCGTAGTTACCGTAGCCGTCTGTTATAATATAGTAGATGTCTCTTCTTGTTTCCTCAGTTGTTACATAGTCGTTATAAGGTTCCTCTTCCTTTAGACTTATTACTTGACTTATCATCGTTATTAGGCACATTCCTAGCAGTAAGTAGCTAGTCACGTTAAGGCCGCGGTTGACTATTTCTAGCCAGGCCTTTTTCCTCATTAGTATTGTTGTTATCGCTCCTACAGCTATAAGCCCTGCACATATTAGGATACCTACTAGTATTTCCTCTTTGTTAGGCCACAATATCTTAGTAGCTCCTAGTATGTTGATAATATGTCCGTGGTATAGTAGCGGTACTATTATTATAGTACTTATCCACAAACTTTTATTGACATTCTTAGTTACTATAAAGACGATTCCTAGCACTGCAGCGGCTACACCACAAGCACTAAGTAGTAGTAGTCCAATTTCTGGTATTATCTGCGGACCTACTTCGGCTATGTTACTACTTAGTAGGTATAGTACAGATATTGCAGCTATGATGATAGGGTACATTACTTTTTCCTCATTATGTATAATAC
>Ga0172366_10003819_pt1 | contig 11857 bp, 9 predicted proteins | sample LakKivSesite69cm_FD_114533 | JGI IMG/M metagenome (GOLD analysis project Ga0172366, IMG submission 114533) | Sediment microbial communities from Lake Kivu, Rwanda - Sediment site 69cm | ecosystem: Environmental > Aquatic > Freshwater > Lake > Sediment | place: Rwanda: Western Province, Lake Kivu... | reverse complement strand
TCACCGTGAGGGTCCTGGGGATGTCCTTGTACGTGAACCTCTCGTTGAAGACGAGGTATCTGGTGTCCACCTTTGTTGAGATGGTCCTCACAAGGTCCGCGTCCCCAACCTCAGCTGTCCAAGGGGACTCCATGTCTATCTCCACACCCGGTGGAGTTGCCTCAGGTATGAAGAGAAACAGGCTCACAGTTCTGTTTCCCCTCCCAGAGATGCGCCTGACCCTCACTTCGAAGATGTCCTCTTGTATGAATGGTCTGCCGGTGTCTGAGTCCTCGGGTAGCGTATGGGAGGCCAACATAAGCGGGTCCAAGTACACTATGGCTTGAGAGGGCCCGCCCTCCGCAGCAAGGCGCCTGACCTCCACGGCGAAATCCCACGGGGGCTCTCTGACCCTGAGACGATACGTCCTCGAGATGTTTGCCCCCGTGCTATCCCTGACGGAGGCGGTGATGGTGTAGTTGCCTGCAGTGCCCACAGCAGGAACACCAAGCAGCTTCACCGTTGTGCCGTCGGCGGGATTGAGGTACCCCCACCTCAAACCTGAGGGTAGGCCCACCACGTTCCATGTGTAGGGAGGAAGGCCGCCCGTCGCGTAAAGGTTCGCGTCATATTCCTCTTCCTCCATGGCGTCGGGAAGTGACTCTGGGTGGATGCCCAGTCCAACCACCACTATGGTGTAGTCCTTCTCCTCCTTGACCAACACCTGCAGGATGAACTGCTGGACCAATACCCTGAAATGATACGTTCCTCCCTGCGTAGGAGTTCCATAGATCAACCCCTTGCCGTCGCCCAGCGTGCCTAGTGACAACCCAGGAGGAAGGTCGCCCGACAACACACTCCATGCGATTGAGGGCGGTGGCTGATGTTCCTCCCAGGTGAGGATGGCACTGTATCGCTCTCCAACTGCTCCTTGCGGGAGTGTGTCTGGTGTGATCGCCGGCGATGCGGTGACGAGACAACTGGCACCTGATAGCAGCAATGACAGAACGACGAGGTGCAGGAGCAACCGAGCGTGAGACGACGATAGGCCCATGGTGGAACCTCGGGGCTGGGCCTTAAATGCTTTGATTCACAAACCCATGAATCCGCGCGCGATTGGCTAGCAACAGGACGCGAACCTTGCGCTTCCCAACTCGCTCGATGCTCTTACTAGGTCGGAAAGAATATCCAACGAGGATGATAGGATAACTCCGACCGGCATTCTCGGGTCGAACATGGCTGAGAACAACACAAGTAGCGCAGCTATTATCGCGATGGCCCCTTCCGTCTTGCCGTTCATCTCCCTGCGCATCAAATACTTGATCCCCCTCACAAGTCTTGGCACGCCAAAGGGATGAGCAAGCGGTTTTCTACTGAGTAAGTGCAAGCGTCGTCGCGCGCTCCGAATGACCATGAGACTAAGCGCGGAAGATTCCTATGGCCAAGATCCTGCTAGGTCTGGGTTTGCCGAATAACCCATCCTTGATCTCAGGTCCATCGACAACCTTCCAAGTTCTCACGAAGTTCGGGCTGTCCGCATAGTCCATGTTGCCCCCCCGCGTGCGTGCGCAGCTCTGATATATCGCATTCCCAACCAGACCCTGCAGCGCGTTTCTGGTGTAGCGGATGCCCTCTTGCCATTCGCGACGTTCATCATCACTCACTGCGGCGGTTAGCTGGATCCAGTTCGAAGGAAGAATATGAGAGCCCTCTTCAACGCCTCCAATGCAGGCCAGGAGCGCTTTTTTGTGGCTGGGCTTGAGACATTGGTCCCAGGTCAACCACCGAACGGTGAAGGTACTTTTGTAGGCCACCACGGGGCGACCATCTGCGACATCGAAGGTGAACTGCTCTGGAAAGGCCTTGAATAGATAATCGGATTGCTCCGCTTCAGAATCAATGGGTCTCTCTGAGATCACTATCGCGTGGACGAGGGGCCTCTCCTCGACGTTCTTGCCAACGGACATCATGAAGACTTCGCTCTCAAGGTTATTAAGCGATGCTCGTCCACCGGACCCCTGTTCGGTGAGCGCCAAGGCTTATGGTTGAAGAAGGGGGGCCCCACTAGGATGAATTGTGACCTATGCAATAAAGTCATCTCGCCTGAAGAGGTGATCAGGGTTCCATCTGGCGTGATGCGGGGGGCGATCCTCCGCGGCTTCAACCCATTCGAAACGCCTGGCATAGATATGTCCCTCTCGTCTGGCCTTGCCTCAGCTCTCGGCATGAGCCCTGAGATAACGTACCAAGGGTGGAGACAACGAGCGCTAGCTGATACCACGGATTGGGGTCTGTGCTCGTCGTGTGCAGAGGGATTTTCACGCGCAACAGGATGAGGCCCCCGACCCAACATCTAGCGAATACCTACTGAAGCGGCCTGATGACCCAATCTAGAATCCCAGTCAGGTTGAGCTGAGTGAGGACAACGACTATAGATCTACCGGAAGAAGAAGGCATCGTCCTCTGACAACCTTCCGCATTGACTGAGACAAGGGGCGCGTCTGAGAACCCCGCAAGATGAATGAACATCGTTCCGAATCTCGGACTTGAACTCATTCGTGTACGGAAACCGCCGGGCTTGCTTGTTCTTGAGCTTTTGAAGGAAAGTTTTGTGTCCGGTAGGAGTTTGGCCCCCCATTGGCGAAGGCGACCCACTAAGCCCAAGTTCGCCAGAATTTGAAGCGTTATAACACGGCAACTGAGAATACACTTCATCCTATCATGCAACGCTTCCCAAAGGGGTTCTTGTGGGGTACGTCAATGGCGGCCTTTCAGCACGAGATGGGAGCATCAAGGGAAGCCGTGGACGACAATAGCGACTGGTACGTCTGGCTACACGATGAGAGAAACAAAGCCTCGAATGTCGTCAGCGGGGATGTTCCGGAATACGGCCCGGGCTACTGGGACTTGTACGGGAATGACCATGAATGGGCGAGATGGCTTGGCCTCAACGCTTGGAGGACGAACATTGAGTGGAGTCGGATCTTCCCGAACTCGACACGGGATGTCAAGGTCACCACAATCTCAGATGACGAGGGAATCAAGGACATCGAGGTCACCGAATCCGCTATTGGGAAGCTAGCGGAACTGGCCGACGGAAACTCAGTTCGCCATTACAAAGCCATGTTCAGAGACCTGAAGGCAAAGGGGATGAAGCTCGTCCTGAACCTCCACCACTGGACCATGCCGATCTGGATTCATGACGCGATCGGGGTGAGAGACAAGCATCCGCATGCGCACGCCCGAGGATGGGCTGACGAGGAAACTGTCGTTGAGTCCTCCAAATATGCGGCCTATGTCGCTTGGGAGTTTGACGACCTCGTCGACATGTGGAGCACGATGACCGAGCCCAATCTCGTGTGGAATGAGGGATACGTCACAGCCAAATTCCCGCCCGGACTAAGGGACGCCAGAGCGGCTGAACGGGTAGCGTTCAACCTAGCTCAAGCACATGCCAGGGCGTTTGACCAGGTCAAGAGACACGTGGGAAAGCGGGCAAGGGTGGGGGTGATGTATGCTACCTCTCCAAGTGAGCCACTCACGGATTCAAGTGCAGACAAGGAGGCGGCAAGGACATCAGATGAAGTCTCGACGAAGAGGTTCTTTGAGGCCGTAATAGACGGACGTATCCGGAGGGGCTTCGGTCGGGAGGAAATGACTAGAGCAGACATGAGGAACAAAGTGGATTGGATAGGTGTCAACTATTTCTCTAGAACCGTCGTCAAATGGGTTGAAGTGCCTCCCTTCTTCGAGAAACAGCGGAACTACGGGTTCCTGTGTCAACCTCACTTGAACTCGGCCGCTGGCAGGCCGACATCGGACTCCGGGTGGGAGATACATCCTGACGGCATTAGGAGGGCCCTTGAGCTCTACAAGGAGTACGACAAACCACTGTTCGTGACCTCAAACGGTATCGCGGACGCCAAAGACAGGCACAGGGCATGGTACATACTGTCACACCTACACAACATACGACTGGCAATTGAGGAAGGCCTAAACGTGATTGGCTACTTGCATTGGAGCTTGATTGACAATCTTGAATGGGGATCTGGGTTCAGCGAGAGATTTGGTCTCATGCACGTGGATATGCGGACCAAGAAGAGATCCCCCAGACCAAGCGCGTTCGTTTTCCGCGACGTCGTCCAAGGAAATGGACTGCCCGGAAACTTGTCCGAACATACGAGATGGCCTAATGCTCTGCGACGTCGGGACAGTGAAACGTCCCAAGACATATAACTGGGAGGCCGAGGCGAGGTGAATCCCCGTATGCCCGGAGTTCTGAGCCTGGCTCTCAGCAACCTAAGTCGAAGGCGGGTGAGGACTATCCTCACTACCTTGGGAGTGACTCTTGCGATAGCTTTCACAGTCGGGCTCTTGAGCCTCAGCGAAGGCGTCTCACTCACCGTAGAACGAGAGGTGACGAAGCTCGGAGTTGACATATTCGTCTGGAAGAAGGGGATGGAGACGGTACCTCTCCCAGGAATGATGACCTATGCTTTCCCCGAGGAGTACGTGCACGAGATTTCATCCTTTGAGAACACCCAATTTGCGATTCCAGCTCTCGAGACTATAGTGTTGGGTACTGGCGGACCTCCCCTGATAATAGAAGGCATACCGCCTAGTTCCTTCCTGAAGTTCAAGCCATACGCCAGGGCTGAAGAGGGCAGACTTCTGAGCGACGACGACCACCATGCACTCGTGGTGGGATCGGCCCTCGCTGAGACATCAAACATGACGCTTGGCGCTTCGGTTAATGTGATGGGAACGAACTTCACAGTGGTGGGGATACTGTCGAGTGGCGGGGACATCTTCGACTCAGTTGCATACGCCCCCCTCAGCGCTCTCCAAGGGGCGTCCGGTCAAGGGGAAAGGGTGAACTGGGCGATGATCAAGCTCACCGACCCCTCTGCGGCGAAGGAAACAGCCGCGCTCATAGAGACCAGGTTCGGCGACCTGACAGCCGTGACGATGGACGATGCCTTAGCGTTCTCAAACAGTATGCTCGGGATCGCTAGGGCCATTCACTTGAGCATATCCTCAGTGTCGCTGCTGATAGGGGTTCTTTTCGTGTTCGCGACTATGCTGATCTCCGTGAGCGAGAGGGTCAGGGAGATAGGAACGCTGAGGGCGATCGGGGCTTCCAGGTATTTCATATTTGAGCTCATCGTGGTCGAGTCATTGACGATAAGCATCATCGGTGGCGCACTGGGTTGTCTGGGCGGCTATCTTCTGTCTGAAGCGATCAACTGGATCATCGTGGAATCAATGGGGGTGACCTTCGTACAGGCGGCAGTCACCTACAGTCTCGTCGCAATCGGACTAGGGATAGCTCTCCTAGTGGGCGGACTCGCTGGCCTCTACCCGGCCTGGAAGGCAGCGAAGCTGGACATAGTGGAGGCGCTGAGGTATGAGTGAACTAGCTGCCATTCGAACTGAGAGGCTGGAGAAGAAGTACATGGTGGGCGGGAGGGAGATCCGCGCGGTTGACGGCGTTGACCTCGCTGTCGAACATGGAGAGTTCGTGTCCATAATGGGCCCATCGGGTTCCGGGAAGTCCACCCTGATGCACCTCATGGGCTGTCTTGACAGGCAGACCGGTGGGAGGATATTGATCGAGGGCGTGGACACGCTCAGCCTATCTGAGCGTCAGTTGGACGAGCTACGGTTGCGCAGGATGGGCTTCGTCTTTCAGACGTTCAACCTGTTGCCCACCCTTACCGCGATTGAAAACGTCCTGCTCCCCATGGATCTCGCCGGAGTCCCTCGTGAGAGTGCAGAATTGAGGGCGCATGAGTTGCTCGCAATGGTCGACCTAGGCGAGAGGTTGCAGCACGTGCCAACCAAGTTAAGTGTGGGAGAGAGACAAAGGGTAGGCATAGCCCGGGCACTGGCAAACGACCCCAGCTTCGTTCTCGCTGATGAACCCACTGGAAACTTGGACTCTACCACTGCCGGCGGAATAGTCAAGATCTTGGCCCGACTGAATGTCGAGATGGGCAAGACTATAGTTTTGGTGACGCACAATCCAGAGGTCGCCAGTGCCGCCCGAAGGATTCTCAGGCTGAGGGACGGCAAGCTCTTCGAGCGATAGCGGCAAAGCCACAGGGCTCGAGGGCGAGAATTCGCGGGGATCAAGTCGACTTGGTCTACCCCCGCGAACAAGATACGCCTTGGGACGAAGCGGTTTTGGAGGTCCGTTCCAGATATTCCCTTAGTCGCCTCGTTCGACGCTTAAGTATCGAAAGGACAGGGCCTGCATCCGAAGGGAGGGGTGCGACACGGAGATGGACTACAGGCGGATTGAGTGGGAGAAGACCAAACTGGATTCCCTACCATTCGAGTCGGCAGGCGTGTTTGACGTGAACAATGATGGAGTCCCCGACATCGTCTGCGGTGGGTACTGGTATGAAGGGCCCGACTGGCAGAAGCACAAGGTATGTGACCTGAAGCCATACGGAGAGTACTATGATGATTTCTCCACAATACCGATCGATGTCAACGGAGACGGTTACTTGGACGTAGTCACGGGCGGCTGGTTCGGAGGCACGCTGTTCTGGAGGGAGAATCCTGGCGGGAAGCCGGTTGAATGGAAGACTCACGTCATTGACGAATGTGGCCGCATAGAGACGACACGGGCCTGGGATGTGGACGGGGACGGAGAACTTGAGATAGTCCCCAACACTGTCGGCAATCCGCAGTTCTTCTACAAGCTGGTCCGTGACAGTGAAGGCAGGGGGACCGGGCAGTTCCGGAAGGTCATGGTCTGGAGCGGCACAACTGAGCACGGGCTGGGGTTCGGAGACGTGGACGGCAGCGGTCGGGGTTCTCTTGTAGAGTGCAGGGGGTGGCTCGAGCCCCCAAGAGCGCCACTCGATCAGCCTTGGGTATTCCATCCAGAGTTCAACCTAGGCGTGGCCAGCGTCCCGATCATTGTCGCCGACACAAACAAGGACGGCCTGGCTGAGCTAGTTGTCGGCAGGGCTCACGGCTATGGGCTTGACTACTATCGGCAATCGACCTCGGAAGGCGGGGTGCGGACTTGGACGCGACACCCCATCGACCCGTACTTCTCGCAGTATCACGAGATGCACTACGTCGACATCGACGGCGACGGTGAAAAGGAGCTCATCACTGGAAACCGCTATCGTGCTCATTGCGGCAACGACGTCGGAGAGACAAACGTTGTCGGGCTGTACTATTTCAAGTGGAACGGTGAGTCCTTCACCAAGCAGGTCATAGACCACGGGGAGGCCGGTGAATCCTCCGGAACTGGGATCCACCTTTCAATAGCTGATGTCGATGGCGATGGTAGACTGGACATAGTTGCGCCGGGCAAGGAGGGACTGTTCCTGTTCAAGAACTTGGGACCAGAGACTGCAGGGAGGAGAGAACTGGGGACGGTAGGTGACGCGGTGACTGCCAATGAGTAAGGTCAGGATCGGGTTTGTCGGGGTGGGGCAGATGGGGCAGTGCGCACACCTTAGGAACTACGTCAATCTGGCTGACTGTGAGGTCGTTGCGATCGCCGAGTTGCGGCCCAAGCTGGCGCGCGCAGTGGCCGCGAGATATGGTGTGCCCCGAGTGTATAGAGACCATGAGGAGATGATGTCGGCGGAGGAGCTCGATGGCATTGTTGCTTCACAGCCTTTCACGCGTCACGGCACAATCGTACCGGAAGTATTGAAGGCCGGCGTTCCTGTCTTCATAGAGAAACCACTGGCGGGGTCCGTCGAGGTCGGGGAGAGGATCGTTCAGGCTGCCAGAGACAGTAACACATGGATAATGGTCGGATATCACAAGCGAAGTGACCCGGCCACGATGTTCGCAAAGGCTGAGATGGACAGGCTGAAGCGGACCAACGAACTAGGGGAGATGCGCTACGTACGCATCACCATGCCTCCTGGGGATTGGGTGGTTGGGGGGTTCGTCGACCAGATAGTGACTGATGACGCCATCCCTGACCTTGAGCCAGACCCTCCGGCAAGCGACATGGACGGGCAGACGTACAAGGAGTACGTGAGCTTTGTCAATTACTACATTCATCAAGTGAACCTCCTCAGGCACCTGTTGGGAGAGCCCTACAGCGTCAGGTACGCTGACAGCTCAAAGATCCTCATGGTGGTGAACAGTGAAAGTGGCACTCCTGGGGTGCTGGAGATGGCCCCCTACTTCACCAGTGTCGACTGGCAGGAGTCGGCATTGGTTTGCTTCAGGAACGGATGGGTGAGGCTGGAGTTGCCAGCTCCCATGGCCCTCAACAGAGCTGGGCGTGTGGAGTCGTTCCGAGATCTGGGCAAGGACACGATGCCTGAGACCTTCACCCCACAACTTCCGTGGGTAGGCGCCATGCGACAACAGGCGGAGAACTTCGTGAAAGCGGTCAAGGGCGAAGCCAAGCCGCCGTGCGATGCACAAGAAGCGCTAGAGGACTTGAAGGTAGCTCGCGAGTACATGAGATTGGTGAAAGGCCAGTAGCGAATCACTTCGAGACCATCCGCGAGGAAATCGACCTGTCAGCCGATTCTGCCCGCCTCCTTCAGGACAAAAAGCGCGTCAGCGGTCACGAACTCATTGTAGTGCCTCTTGCTCACCCCTCCCCAGTCGACCAAGGAGAACCCGCTCCTGGACCGATCTGTCACGTGATAGTACTTCGCCTCCGCAGGGAACCCTCCGTCAGGAAGGCGTTTTGACGTCAGCAGATTCAATGCGGGCTCGCATCGATCATCCCTTATGAGCCCGGCCTTGGCCATGACCTTGAGACCGAACAGGATATCATAGTGCCAATAGCATGGGTAATGAAGCAACGTGAAGTTCTTGTTCATGATCCTCCCGTCTCTCTGCCTCCTGTACATGCTGCGCTTTAGGAAGATCTCGGACGCGCGCTTGGCTGCAGCCTCTGATGAGGCAGTCCCTTTCAGCTTGGCATGAAGCGAAAGGGCGCGCAGCGGGATGAGGCTCTCCATGAAGGACGAGTTCGACGCGTTGGGATCTTTGTCGCAGTTCCACCCCCCGTCGGGCCACTGCCATTTTGTGAGGCGGGCTGCCAGCTCATCGGTGCGGTCATCCATGAGGCCAAGGGCGAGCGACGAGTATAGGGCATTGCCCTCCTGAGAAGCGCACCTCCTCACTTTTCCGGCTATGACCTTGAGGTGTTCTGTTTCGTGTCGCTTGGAGAAGAGCCACTCGTAGACCTGATCCCTGAGGGGCGTGAGGGTCTCGTCTCCTGGCGGGTATCCCAGGTCAGCCAAGTCCGCCAACACCCAGTGAGCTCCCCTCCACTTGGAGTAAGGGTTGGTCGGTATCCTCCCGGGTTTGTCTCTCTCAGACAGTAGTCTCTTGACTCTCGAGGAGTTTCTGATCTGTTCGCGCAGTTCAACGATCTCAGGGGAGTCCAGCGCCTTTCCGAGGACTCTGGTCTGGACCTTGAAGCGTACGGAGGGCTCGCTCGAGCTGAGCAACCTGTTGAGTATGTCGTGGGCCGCCATCGCGGGTCATGGGCCTACAGGCAGGCGTCAGCCATGTCCGATATGACGACCAGAGGATCCCCAGCCTTCACGACTCCGCTTGCAAGCAGAACCCCGACCGTGCCCAACTTGAGGGCAGCTCTTACGTCGTCCGCGGTTGAGATGCCGGCCCCGCATATCACCTTTGACTTGGACCCAAGTCGCCTTACCCTGTCAATCGAGTCAGTCACAACCTCAGGCTTTGCCTTTGATACGGGGATGCCAGTCCCTATGAGTTCAGGGGGCTCTATTGCCACGAAGTCCGGGTTCAGCGAGGAGACGGCCCCAGTCGCGTCGGGGGTGTCGGCGCAGATCAGGGAGGTGAGCCCTAAGGAACGGGCAGAGTTGACCGCTTCGCTCATCAGAGAAAGCCGGACCCTCCTCTCCGAGTGGTTCATTATGAAGCCACTTGCCCCGGAGTCCTTCACTGCCTGAATCGTCGTGGAGCCCGTGAATGCTCCCTGTTGAGTGATGTCGAGCGACTGTGCGAAAACTGGAATCGTGACGGACTCGGCCACGGACCTCAGGTCGACTAGCTGGGGCGCGACCGCGATCGTCACGCCTTTCTCCTTCCAGACCTTTTCGGCCATCCGGGCCAATTCGAGCGATTTCGTGCCAAGCGATTCTTGGTATGCCTTGAAGTTAATCACAATGGCCGGAGTCTTCATGCCGCCCTTTGTTTGACTGGCGGTTGAAAAGGGTTACTAACCCTTACGCGGCGTAGTAGTACTCCCCTGACATCATCTGCTCCTGATCCGCTCTGGAACCGGGCTTGTTGATCCTAGGCCTACCCGTGTCCACGTCCCTCCTGAACGTCACTGAGAGGGTTGAGAGCAGCTTGTTCATGCCATCTCTCATGGGCATCGGAGGATGGACGTGTCCTCTAATGCCCGGCTCCCCGTCCAAGACTATAAGCCTGTCTGAGACGAAGTCGACGAAGAGTATATCATGCTCCACCACAAACGCCACGGCCGCCTTGGCCTCAGCGATCCTCCGGATGGCCTTCTGAACCGCCATCCTCTGCTCAACGTCCAAGTAAGCGCAGGGCTCGTCTATGAAGTAGTAGCTCGCCTGCCGGATCAGGGTTGAGGCGACTGCGACCGACTGAAGCTCCCCTCCGCTCAGGGTTCCGACATCTCGCTCCAACAGCTTGTCTATCCTCAATGCCTTCAGGAGTTCGGTCTCTGCCCATGCCGGGATCTCCTGCGTTCCGGCGCTCGCTTGGAGCACTGAGGACACTGTGCCAGCGAACAAGCCGCTCAGGTATTGGGGCTTGTAGCTGATCGACGGGCTCTGCTCTCCGAAGTAGTCCGATATCACCTTCTTCAAGAAGGTCGTCTTGCCAATCCCGTTCGGTCCTACTACCCCTATGACCTGATCCACGTATGCCGCCCCTGCCTCTACCTGTAGCTTGAACCCTCCCAGATCAACGGAGGTCTCCTCCCAACTCAGCGACTGAATCGCCTCAACCTCCTCGGGCGGCGGCCGCGCCGTGAACCTGACCGGCTCCTTCCTTATCCTGACGTTCTCTGCCCTTAGGAAGCCCTCGAGGTATGAGTTCACGCCGACGCGAGAGGCCATCAGGCGAGATACCACGCCGTAGACTCCCGGCTCACCGTAGATCACGGCGATGTAGTCTGAGAGGTAGTCCAGAAGTCCTAGGTCGTGTTCCACCACCACCAAGGTCTTGCCCTTCTGTTTCAGCTCGGTCAGGGCCTTTGCCACGGAGATCCTCTGTGAGACGTCTAGGAAGCTTGAGGGCTCGTCCACCAAATAGAGGTCTCCATCCCTCAGAACCGCAGTCGCGATCGCGAGCCTCTGCAGTTCGCCACCGCTGAGTTGGTCAACCTCCCTCTCGAGCAGGTTGGAGAGCTGGAGCCCCTCAGTAACGTCTTCGATGTCTTCCCCATTGGCAGCCTTGCGGAGCACCTGACCCACCGTCCCGCTGACCGCCCTCGGTATCAGGTCAACGTACTGGGGCTTGTGGACGACCTTGATGTCCCCATCCGCTATCTTCCTCATCAGCGAAGAGGTGGTGGTACCCCTCAGTTGGTCCAAGATCTCATCCATCTCCGGTCTGCCGTCAGGGTCGCCCAGGTTGGGCGAAACCTCGCCCGCCAGCACCTTCAGTATGGTGGACTTTCCCGTCCCGTTCTGACCGACTATAGCGGTGACCTCGCCAAGCCTCACCTCTGGGAACCTGAAGAGCTTGAAACCGTTCACGCCGTGCCGGTGAAAGGCCTCCTTCTCGATCTCGCCCGGCAGGTTCACCACGCTAATCGCGAAGAACGGGCACCTCTTTACGCAGATGCCGCATCCTATGCAGATGTCCTCATCTATGATAGGAGGACTTTCGTCCTCGGTGAAGTAGATCG
>Ga0172366_10003818_pt1 | contig 11858 bp, 12 predicted proteins | sample LakKivSesite69cm_FD_114533 | JGI IMG/M metagenome (GOLD analysis project Ga0172366, IMG submission 114533) | Sediment microbial communities from Lake Kivu, Rwanda - Sediment site 69cm | ecosystem: Environmental > Aquatic > Freshwater > Lake > Sediment | place: Rwanda: Western Province, Lake... | reverse complement strand
TTCACCAAAAAATATCCGAATACACCAAAAAAACTCAATAGAAAAAATCCTAAAATTTTCCATAGGAGGCTTTCTGTTACAAGAGCTTGAAATAATAGAATTGAAGCTATCGTACCAACTAAAATTTCGGTCAGGATTACCCTGATTTTAAATAGGTGGTGTCTTAAAATGGCATAAGTTGAAAATATGGAAAAAGCAAGAAAAGAATAAATACCAACTCGAGCTATGTTCAAGGGGACAAAAATAATCTGAGGAAGGATTAAATTTATTGGTGCAGCAAAAATGGCACTAATAAAAATACCCAAAAAAACATAAAAAATTTGAGTTTTTTCTATTCCAATCGATTTTTTATATTTTTGAAATAAATTCTTTAAACCATCGCATATATAAAAAATTATAACTAAAAGATATATCCAGTAGCCCACGCCTCGATCAAAAACAATAGTAGTATCCTCTATACGAATATTGTTGATAATGAAATCAGTAAATGATAAAATGGCTAAAGAGAAAATGGAGAAATAAATGGCACCTTCTTTTTTAGATGAAACAATGCGGGGTTTAGGGAAAGTTAGACAGAAAAGATAAAAGAAAGCTACCATCAAAATTGCCGAATAGAAGTCTAGTTTCAAAAATAATTTCCGATAATCAAAAGATAGATTTTCATTTTCTAAGTAATTAGTTAAGAACCATATCGTTCCAAAAATTATCATCAATGAGAAATATTGATTAATTTTATTTTTAGGATTATCAAAAAAAACTAATAAAGCAATGAATAAGTGGAAAATTATAACGATAATTAGAAATATTAAACCAAACATGATTTATTATCAATGAGGATAAATAAACTCCTACCTTAATTTTACTAAAATCATGTTAAATTTACAAATATTACTCCCTATACTTGAGATAACCAAAAAAATTCTAGGAGAGGAAGTATCAAGATCTTTACTTGGCCTATTCGCTGGTAGAGAACGATTTTTTTTTACTGATTATATTTATGAATTTCAAGAAAAAAAAGCTATGCCTCGTCTCACCCTTTTACTTCCTGGTAAAGGATGTGAATGGGCAAAAAAAACTGGTGGTTGTACTATGTGTGCATTCGGAAAAAGGGCCTTAGAAATTGGCAAAAGGTTTTCTTCGAAAGATCTTCTTTCCCTTTATGAAATAGCTATTATTTTGACTCAAAAAGATCAACCATTTAATTTAAGTATTTATAATGGTGGAAGTTTTTTAAACGATAGTGAAATTTCGCCCGAAGTTCAATTAGAAATTTGCCGAAAGTTTTATGACCACCCTTCGTTAAAAAAACTTCTCGTGGAATCGAGAGTAGAGTTTATTACTAGCAAAAAAATTCAATCTATAAAAAATATTTTAAAAGAAAAAACATTAGTAATAGGAATTGGTCTTGAAGCAGAAAACGATAAAATAAGGAATGTTTATATCCGAAAGGGTTTAACCAAAAAAGATTATGAAAGAACAGTTCAAATATTAAAAGAAAATGGAGTTAGGGTGTTAACTTACGTTTTTATTAAACCTATTTATCTTACTGAAAAAGAAGCAATCGAAGAAGCAATAAAAACTGTCGAGTATGCTTTTAAGGTAGGAACTGATGAAGTTGCTTTGGAATCAGCATTTGTTCAAAGAGGTACCTTAATGGAGAAACTTTTTCAAGAAAATAAATTTAAACCTCCGTGGCTTTGGAGTATTATTGAAGTAATCAAAAAAACTTATAATTTGGGTTCAGTTCAAATCGGTGGTTTTGAAGATGAACCATCACCTATTGCCATTCCTTCCAATTGTCCGCGTTGTTCTTCTAAAATAAAAAGTCTCCTTCAACAATATCGGGAGACTCACGATATAAATTTATTTAATAATCTAAAGTGTGATTGTCGCAAATTATGGGAAAAAGAGATGGGAAATTAAATCGAAAATCTTAGCAACTATCCATCGATACCATTTATTATAAAAAGGATTTTCTCGAACTAATAAAATTCCATAATTTAAACTCTCAGGATCTTCAAAATATTCTGGTATAATTTTTATAATTTTAAACCCACATTTCCGATAAAAGGTCAGTTCTGGATCTGGGGGAATATTACCTTTATTGTTTCGATAGTTATGAATTTTTATATAATCTTCTATTTTTATTTTGTTGGCAAATTTATGATAGCTCGGAACCCTTCCACCTAATACTCCTTGTTTTAAATTGTATCTGACAGCTAACTTTGCAACATTTATAAGTAGTTGTTTTCCGATACCTCTTTTTTGGTACTGGGGATGGACACTTAAATTGACTCCGTAGAGTGTATTTCCTTTCCGGTTATGAGTTTTTGTAATAAAACCATTGTCAGTTGCTTTATACCAAGTAGAGGCATTTTTTTCGAAATTATAATTTACTAGTTGTGTTGATACAAATCCTACAATTTTTTTATTTACCAAGGCAACCAGTGTTCCTTCAGAAAATATTTTTATTCTAGATTTTAGCATTTTAAAAGTAGCTGCCCTTTCTTCTCCCCAAGCCGCTTTTTCCACTTCTAATATCTGAGGAATGTCTTCAATTCTCGCCTGCCGAATTTTTACTTTATTTCCATTAGACATATTATATTATATATTATTATTTTACAATAAGTTACTAGAATTTTGAATTGGGCATATATCCTTTCTTTTGTCACAATATTTTATTTATCATATTTCTCCTTTTTTTCCTTCAATTTTTCTTCTAATTCTTTTATTCTTTGCCTTAAAGTGTTCATTTCCAATTCTTTGTTGATGTCGGAAAGAAACCATTCTTTGAGGATTCTCTCTCGGTCAGCCATTGCTTTTCGGAGATCATCAGAAATTTTTTGTCCTTGTTCCAAAACTCCCCAGGCCGCCTCTCCTAATTGCTGTTTAAGTTTAATCTCTTTCAAAACGCCTTTGATAAAAAGATAACCAAAGATAAGAAAAATAATAAAAACAATGGTGTTCCATATATATTCTAACACAGAATCGGAAAGAAATATCTGAACAAAAAGTAAAATACTGAATGCCCCAACTAAAAGTTCGGTTAAAATAACTCTAATTTCAAAAAGATAATATTTTAAAATGGCGTAGGTAATGATTATAGGAAAAAGCGCTACTAATATATTCCAATAAGGTGGTACAGGAATTCCATACCATAAAAAATGATTGGTTGTTCCACTTAGAAATCCAATTATAGACGTAGCTAATATGTATCTAATCTGAGCATGCACGAGACCTCTAGTTTTCCAAAAGGACTTTAATAATAAATAACAACCGTAGATTACATACCCATGAAACATTAAAATGAAAAGATGAAAAAACATTCCCGGTTTCGGCCAATAGGGAAAGAAAAGTTCAGGAGCAACATTTTTTACAATTAACGGAGTAAAATTTAAAAGAGCAAGAATAAAGGGGAGAGTGTAACTTAAAATAAGGAATAATTTTTTACTTCTATGAAGTTCTAAAAAAACGAGCACAAAATGTAAATAAGTTACTGGAATGAAAATAGCTCCCATCATAGCGCCTCTAACCCAAAAAAGAGCAGATTCTTTAGTCGTAGACATTTGCCAGACGAAATAGGAAAAGCCCCAAACCGCTATACTCAAACACATCAAACCAAAAACTTTATTAAGCGTTTCTTTTCTATTTTTTAAATATACTAACAGACCTACAAAGGTGCTCGAAAGGGCATTTATTAACCCTGTTATTGCAAAAAATAACATCTTAGATATTATATCCCATTTTATCACATTTTCTCTTCTTTTTCCCTCAATTTTTCCTCCAATTCTTTGACTCTTCGCTTCAATTCTCCGATTCTTCGCCATCTTTCTAAAAATCTTTTTCTCATTATCTCAAATGTGTCTTTGTCTTGAACAATTTCTCGAAATAAAAGTGTGTTATTAATGGAAACCGCGATTTGCATCGTCAATTGGCTTCACTCGGAAGCAACTCACTATATTTCAATTATACCCAATCTCTCTAAAAAGAAAACTCTCAGAGGAATAAAAAAGCCCTCTGAGTTCAGAGGGTTTTTTTTGGATATTTTCGTAATGCTCGACAATAGATCTTCTAATGATTTAGAGGGAATCTCTTTTAACAGCTGTTTTCCCTGTTTTATATAGCTAACTCCTTTGAATCGCCCGAATTCGATGTATTTATACACTAAATAGAAAAGAAATCTGGGCACTATATTAAACCCAAGCAGTTGATATCTTTCGAATGACCTTTGAATTTCTTCTTTCGCCTGATCGAGAAAACCAAATTCCAATAACCAAAAAATTGTGTAAGCGATATCAAATGTTGGTTCACTGAAATGACTATAAGACCAATCGATCAAGTGAACGTTAGAGCCATCCCAGATGATGTTACTTAGCGTAACATCGGAGTGACATAAGCAAAAGAGCCTAGCGTTATTGAGGAGATTTACAGCTCGCATCAAATCTTTTCTCTCTATGGCGTTAAATTCTATATTGTCTCGTTGAATATCGGCTAAAAGATATTTTGATTCAAATTCTGCAAATCGAATACTTGCTTTTCCGGTATACCGCCTTTTAGGTTTAAGAGAGTATCCGAAAGAGTTGGAAATGGTTTTTGAATGTAAATCGTAGAGATAATCTAAGACTTTTGGGATTACAAAGGATACTGTCTGTAGTGGCATTGTATTTAATGAATTCCCTTTTAAACAAGTAGCAACAGAGAAAGGAAAACCTATTGGGTTATTCATGGTAGTTTCGAAAAGCAAATATTCTCTGACAGCAAAACCGAGTTTCTTAAGCTCTCGTTGAACAGCAATCTCATGGAGAATATCCGAAACACTTTTATCTGCAGTTCCTTCCTCGCTTTTTAAAATTTTTACTACAAATCTTTCTTCTTTTCCATCTGGAAAGTATACTTTCAAAATTCGTGTAAAAGGGTGATGGTCTGGCACTTTTTCTCTTAATATAGTTCTAATATCCCTCTTGTTTCTAAGGAAATACTCTGTCATCTTCTTAAAGTCCTCTTCGTGCAATTCTTATTCCTCCTCACGTTTATTATGTCAAGTTACTAACTTACTTTACCACACTCCATTTAAAAAGTCCATAGATAACACCGATATCTCGTACTAAGTATAGAAAAATAATGAGGATCCTATTGGTAAAATAATTGATACTTCGAAGATTAGGAATTTCATTAAAAAGCCGGTAATAAGTGCTATATTTATCACGAATCGTCAAATTACTTTTTAATAAAGCTCTTTTAAATCTATAGGTTCGCCCCACACCATAATGAAAATAGGTCATTATAATTTTAAGAACACTTTTGTGATCGATATGGTCTATGATTAAATCATTAAAAAATCTTGGAATCACTTTGAAATCTTTTAATCGCTGGCTCCATTCAGTATCTTCTCCATGAAAGAGTTTTTCATCAAATAACCCCACTTTTTTATATAATTCTTTTTTTATTATAAGATTTGGAGTGTAAGCTATTTCTTGTCGAGTAAAATATGTTATTTTTTTTAATTCGCAATTAGCTTTACTTAAAAGATTATTAACAGGAATGAATTTTACTGCTCCTCTACCAATAAGAAAATTTTGTTTAGATAAATATTTTTTGAGGTTTTTAATATAATCTACCGCCATTTTGCAATCACTATCAATATGAATAACATATTGACCCTTAGATGTTTTTATGCCTACATTTCTTGCCGTAGCAATATTACTTTTTCTTAAGTATAATATTTTTATATAAGCTTTAAATTCCAATGAAGAAAACATCTTACATAACTTTTCATAAAAATATTTTGGGCAATTATTTACTACGACGATTATTTCACAATCATGAGAACTCCATCCCTCTGAAGATGTAATTGAAGTAATAGTCTCCTGAATTCTTGGATCACTCGTAGTAGGAATAATAAAACTTAAGAAAACTTTAGAATGGCGAAACATAGATTTTTTTATTTGGATATTTCTTCTTAATAAGTTTTATAATTTTGTCACATATATGTTCTACGAAATTAGTAGCTTGAACAATAAAAAATCTTCTTATCGAAGAATTTCTGAAAAATTTCTCATCGCGAATAATTTCAAACGCATTGAGAGGAATTATATTTTTATATTGAACATAAAAAACCTTAGCAATTTCTTCTCTTTTGGTAATTATTATATTCTTGGATAAACATAAAAAATCTCGTGCTAAAAACAGTACTGTTTTAGCTAATCTATTATAGAAAGCATAATTTTGTTTTTGAGAGGAATTTACTAGGTATTGTCTAAAAAAATATCGTTCGAAAAGACACCGCTTTAGAATAGCAATATCATATTTAAAATCCGAGAGACGGCTTAGCTTTTTTTGGAAAGATGTGGTAAGATTTTCTCCATAAATTGTTTCTCCGTCATCGATATAATTTTTCATTAACACGGGGGACAAGAGCTGAAATAGATCAAATTTTGTGAAAATCTGGGGTGTAATTTGTAATCCAGAGTTTTTCTTTAAAAGATTAATTGCCTTATTTAATTTTAATAATGCTTTAGCAGTAACAAAGTTTCGGTTTTTAAAAACAATAATAAGATCTATATCACTTTCTCTTGTTAGAATTTCATATCTCGCTATACTCCCTGTTAGTAATATAGAAAACATCTCATTTGATAAGTATTTTTGAATATATTGCGAAAATTTTTTTAAAGCTAATTCTTGCTTTTTAATATTCTCCGCGAGATTAAAAATATTGAGTAAACGCTTAACTAATTTTTCGATATTGTATTCCTGAACTATCAGCTGTTGAACTTTCCCCCCAAGTTTTTTTCTTAAATTTCGATAATTCTGAAATACTTTTATCATTGACTTTGCGAGATCTTGTATAGATTTCTCTTTTACCAAGATTCCTCGATCATTTTTTAGAATTTCTGGAATAGCTGTGTGGTTTGTTGCGATTGTTGGTAGATCGCAAGCAGCAGCTTCCATAACTACAATTGGCAATCCTTCTCTTTTTCCCTCACGTGTAGTAACACTTGGACAAATAAGGCAATGACTTGACTGTAAAACTTTTATAACTTTTTGCTGTGGCACCTTGCCTAAAAAATCAATATATTTTTCTAATTTTAAATGTTTCACCTCCTTATAAAGAGCGTCGTGCAAGATTCCGTCTCCAATAATTAATAACTGAAAGCAACGATTAGGATAGTTTTTTAAGACTTTATGAAATGCTCTTATTCCATAAATAAATCCTTTTTTCTCAACAAAACGCCCTATCATAACAAATTTAAAATGATCTAAGGGAATTTTTGATTTCGGGGGTTTAAAAACTTTTGTATCTATTCCCATATGATGAACTAAAATTTTGTGTTTTTTACATCCAAATTTAATGAGTTCATTTTTTGTAAACTCCGATATAGCTAGAATAAGCGTTGCATTTTTAAAAACAATCTCATATCTTTTCTGTAGAGTGATCAAATCTTTATGCCTTGGTTTAGGAACATCATGGAAAACAGAAATTGTTGGACAATTTAGCTCTCCGTATTTCAATATTTCAGCTGCCAGATCAGGAAATTGGAAATATATAACATCAATTTTTCTATTTTTTATTCCTTGTTTGAGAAAAAGGAATATTTTTTTCGGCGACCCATATTTTGTTAAATTTAAAAGTCGATATTTTTTAACATCCCCATGAATTATATGTTCAAATTCATAATCTTCTTTAGCAAGTTCTTTTCTTGGATCCTTAACCGCAAAAATTGATATTCGATGTCCGCGTTGTTTAAGTTGAACAATTTGATTTAAAACAAAAGTTTCTGATAGCTTAGGAAAAAGCCATACTACAAAAGCAATTGATTTAAGTTTTCTTAATTTCTTTTTCATTTTTGAGCAAGAATAATAATCCCGTTTCCCTGTTTTTTGAGATAAAAAAAACGGTCAAAAAAAGCTAATATTTCAAATAAAGGAAGGAAAATTATATAGATGATTTTGTTATATTTTTTTATCATTTCAGATAATTCCCATCCCAATTGATATAACCCATGAAATACATACTCGGCTTTAATTTCTCCAACGAATCCACTTTTCCTTAGCCAGTTGATAAGAACAGGAATGTCAAATCCTTCAAAGAAATGTTGATCTTTACCATAGCTAAAAGTCTCTCGATATGAGTGAAAAAATATTCTATGTTGATCTTTTTTAGGAGTACTAATAAATAAGTATCCTCCCCTTTTTAACCAATTGCTAGTATGCTGAATGACTCTTTCTGGATTTTTAAAATGTTCTAAGACATCAATCATTAAAATCTTATTAAAGTATTCTCTTTTAAAATTTATTTCCCCCTTTTCCATATCCAAACATAAAAATTCGTTAGGAAGTTTATACTTCTGGGCGGTGATTTTTGAAAGTTGAATCCGATGAGAAAGTTTATCAATCCCAATAACCTTACATCCAGAATGAAACGAGATCCAATTTGCGAAGATCCCATCTCCCGATCCAATGTCAAGGATGAGATCGTTTTTTTCGAACTCTAACTTATGAAAAAGAAAATGTGCTACTACTCGAGAATGAAGAAATAAGGTTCCAAAACAATACTGGAATAATTTCAAGAACAGATTTTGTTTCGAATAATATTCGAGCCAGCTGAATCTAAAATTAGGAATTTTCATTGAAATTAAATTTAGAAATTTTTCTAAAAAATTCTTTATTAGTTACAAAAAGAATCGCGTTAAAACCGAGATTCTTTGCCACATCTACATTTATGGGATTATTGTCAATAAAGAGGCATTGCGCAGGATTGGTTTTAAGTGTTTTAAGAACATATTTAAAAAACTCAGTATTTGGTTTTGAAAGACCGATTTCTGCGGAATTAAAGATGAAATCGAAATCTTGATAAATTTTGAATTTTTTTTTCAAAAGCCTTTTTAAAATCGCAGTATTATTAGTTAAAAGACAAATAGTGTATTTCTTTCTATTTTTGCGAATCCAATTTATTAAAGATTTATTTACTCTTTCACTTTTAAATAATTGGTTAGTAACTTCTTGATACTGTTTAAAACTCAAATAATGAGAGAAAGTATCTGAAAGATATTTTTTCAAATTAAAATCTTTACTCAAACTCATTTTATCAAAACAAAAATCAACTATCTCTTTGACTGTTCCTTTTGGTAAAGACCATTTCTTATCGAATCTTGTAAAATCAACTTTCTTTTGTAAAACAATTACTCCCCCTATGTCAAAGAGTAGATTTTTGATCTTTAATTTTCGACTCATATAATTATTTTATAGAATTTTAAAATATTTTCAAAAAAGAGGTAGAGTTTTTCTCTACCTTTTAAGTTAATTTAAAACTTTTTGGAAGAAACCCCGTAGCTGCACCGAATCTTTCGTCAGGACATCCTCCCCACCGGTCATTGAAGTGCAATCTCCCCTTTAAGAAATAGAAACAAAGGATATTTTTGAAACGAGCGTGTTTATATGGTCCGTATTCTCCGCCTACGCAGTCAATTCCTAAATCGTCTTCGTTAGTAAGCCATTCAGGATGAGTGAGGAGAAAAATTGCTATTTCTAAAGGACCCAAACCAAATTCTTTTGAATCGAAGAGGACCTTTGCACGACGAGACGATCGCCCCAGATGCCGTTTTCCTAATTGAATAGGAAGAACTAAAAAGTCTCCTTCTGTAGTTTTTTCCAATTTTGTTATTACTTCTTTTGTATGATCGTTAAGCCTGAGGTAATCTTCTCCTAATTCTCCTTCTCTCCCATTTAAAAAATTTGGTCGTTCTTTGGTGAGAAACTCCAACGTTAGTGCAAGCGCTCTATTATAACTACGTGATATTCTTGAGAATTTTGGTAATATAAGCCAACCTTCGGCAAGTTCTGGGAGTTTTGCTGGAATTTCTGTTTCAAACTGAAGAGTTGGGAAATATTTTCGAAGACAACTCAGCTGTTCCTGAGGAGTTTTTAATCTGCGTTCGGGAGGATAATAATGGAAAGATTCTATTTCTTCTAAGGTAAAAAATCGGTTTTCTTGTTTTTCAATTTTTCTTATTATTTCACTTAGATCTTTTTTTAGTTCTATCAATTGTTCTTCTAATTTTAAGGTACTTCGTTTAATTTTTTTTAGATTTTCTTCCGTCAATTCTACTTCCCTCCTATTGAATCCTGTTTTAATTATGGGCTATTATGATTTAACTGTCAAGATTTTAAATTTCCGGTCACAACAAATAATTTCATAAAGAATTAAAAAAATCATCTATTATTAATTTTATATCAGTAAATCTCTTATAGGATTTGATTACTATATCAGGTGAGCCAAGGATCATCGGCGAGATTTGTTTTTCAAACTTCTTATTATATAAACCTAATACCGGTTTTTTCCTTTCTATTGCCCGTCCAATTTCATATCCTACACCTAAAGATGGATTAGTAATTTCAGCGATTACAACATCTGCTTTTGAAAGTAGTTTAAAATCGAAATCGTGTGCTTGTTCTTTGGAGAAGATAATTTTTTTTCTCTCTCGCCAGAAATCTTTGTCGCCAATTTTCTTGTTCAAGATTATTCCATAACGGGTTAGATATTTAATTATCTTGTTATATAAATCTATATCTCGAAAGGTATTTGTAACAGAAGCTGCAAAGTAAATTTTCATAATTAAATTTTTAAAGTAAATATTTTGCTTTAAAATATTTTATGGTTTTTTTCAGACCATTTTCTAAACTATATTTTGGTTGCCACCCGAGTTCCCTTTTGGCTTTTTCGATTGAAAGGCATCCTCGTTCGAAACTGCAGAGTGGAAGAGGAGCGTGTTTTTCTTTAACTCGAGAATTGATTAATTCTTTTAATTTATAAAAGATTTCTAATACCGATGTTTCCTTTCCCGTTCCTATATTTAAAATGCCACTAAATCCCCTTTTAAAACTTAGCATAGTTGCCTCGACAGCATCTTCGATAAAGATATAATCCTTGGTTTGTTTTCCAGTACCATGAATTACGGGTTGTTCATTTTTTAACATTTTACTAGTAAAAATTGCTACCACTCCTGCTTCCCCATAAGGATTTTGTCTTGGTCCGTAAACGTTTCCGTAACGTAAAGAAGTAAATGGAATTTTAAACATTTTAAAATATGATTTTAAATATCCCTCTACTGCTAACTTCCCGACTCCGTAAGGAGAAATAGGAGAAGGAACATATGTTTCCGGAGTGGGGATTTCGTTTGCCTCTCCATAAATCTCGCCCCCACTTGAGGCGAAAATAATTTTTTTAACTCCATATTTTTTACAGTTTTCTAAAACATTAAGACTACCAATGATATTTACCTTAGCATCGGAAAGCGGTTCTTCTACTGATTTCCTAGCATCAATTTGGGCAGCATAATGAAAAACTATTTTCGGTTTTTCTTTTTTGAAAATCTGAGAGATTTTAGAATCACAAATATCTATCTTATAAAATTTAGCTTTCGAATTTAAATTCTCCCTTTTGCCAGTAGATAAATTATCAATCACCACTATGCTGTGACCTTCTTTTACTAATTTATCTACAAGATGGGAACCTACGAATCCTGCTCCGCCGGTGACTAAGATTTTCATAATTTTTTATATTAAATATTTTTTCTAATATCTGGAAAATGAAAATGATGTCAATTTTATTTTCCACTTTCTAGCGTTTTCTTTCATTTCCCGGCAAGTCGGACTTATCCCGTCAAACCAAAAAGTGTTAGTTTTTAAATTAGGGCCTAAAATTTTTTTCTTCAAAGCCACCCAAAATGCCAGCGTCCATATCAAAGGCAATTTTAAAACATACGTCCAATTGTTAGTTTCATATCCTAAATCAGGATTATTATCAACTATTATTGGAATCCCATCTTTCATGTTTTAATTATAAATCAATTTTTTATTTT
>Ga0172366_10003817_pt1 | contig 11860 bp, 13 predicted proteins | sample LakKivSesite69cm_FD_114533 | JGI IMG/M metagenome (GOLD analysis project Ga0172366, IMG submission 114533) | Sediment microbial communities from Lake Kivu, Rwanda - Sediment site 69cm | ecosystem: Environmental > Aquatic > Freshwater > Lake > Sediment | place: Rwanda: Western Province, Lake... | reverse complement strand
ACTGCATAGTTCCGTGCGCACGCAGGATGCTCAGGCTGAGGCGGACCTCGTTATCTACGCAGCCTATTCGCCAACCGATAGTTTTCTGCATTTGCGGCGCACTTGCGATGAGCCTGTGCAAGTCGGAGACACTGTAACGATAGAAGTATTTCGGACGCACCAGGCGACGATTTACTACGACGTTTTCGCAAACGGACATACGGTGTGGTCGGATGCTACGACCGGCTCTGCCATTGTGTTTCAGGCTACGCAGCAGATGGTGCCCGCCGCCAAGGTGGTGGCATACATAATCAATCCGAACAACGAAATCTCGGCGGACACCTTGCCGCTTGAGGTTGTGATAAATGTTTCAACAGAGCTGGCCGTGAAGTTTGACGCTGACAAGGTTGTGCCCGGCGAGCCGGTGCAGGTATCCGTGCAGGCGCAGACCGAGGCGATGGTGGGCTTAGCGATTGTCGATGAGTCGGTTTACGCCCTGAATGAGGGTCGGCTGAATATGCAGGAGGTCTTCGACGAGCTGGAAAGCCGGTTTATGGAGCCGCAGGTTGAAACCCACGAATCTCCCACAACATACGGGGCATACAACGTATTCAAGGAGGCTGGTACTGTGGTGCTGGTTTCAGGCGTGCTCGACCTGCCGCAAGGTCAGCAGGTCTGGGGTCCGTCAGGATTTATCCGAGGGGAAGGCGGTGGCTGGGTGCCTGGGGCGGGAGCAAAGGATGGAGAGACTAACCAAGATACCTCGCTGGCTGAGGTGGCGTATGTTCGCCAGTATTTCCCGGAGACCTGGCTTTGGCTGCCCGATCTGCTAACTTCGCCTGATGGAACAGCCACGGTCGATCTTACTGCTCCCGACAGCATCACCACCTGGCGATTGCACGCAGTTTCTACTTCGCAGCAAGGTCTGGGCATTTCCGAATCTGCGCTTTTAGTGTTTCAAGAGTTCTTCGGCGAACCCGACCTGCCCTACGCAGTTACCCGCGGCGAGCAGTTCCCGGTCCGCATCCAGATATACAACTACCTTGACCAGCCGCAGACAGTCCAGGTCGAATTGGCTGAGGCCGACTGGTTCAAACTGCTCGATGACGCTCAGAAACAGGTCCTGGTCAACGCGAACTCGGTTAGTTCGGTATCGTTCTTAATCGAACCTGCCAAGCTGGGGCGTAATATCCTGGAGGTGACGCTCCGCTCGCCGCTGCGGGCGGACGCGGTGCGTAAAGAGATGCTGGTGGAAGCCGAAGGCACGCGGCGTGAGTTGATTACGAACGGCCTAATCAAGGCAGGCCAAACCCTCCAACTGGACGCCAATATGCCGCCCTATAGTGTGGAAGGTTCAGAAAAGCTGCTTCTAAGCATCACGCCCAGTTTGGTTGCCCAGAGCATCAACGGAGTTGATGACCTGCTCAACATGCCTTATGGCTGCGGCGAGCAAAACATGATCTTCTTCGCACCAGATGTCGAAGTGCTGCGCTACCTCAGCGCAACCGGGCAACTGACGCCGGAAGTTCGGGCTAAGGCTGAGCACTTTATCACCGTTGGCTATCAGCGAGAGCTGACTTTCCGCCACAACGATGGCTCGTTCTCAGCCTTCGGCCAGAGCGACCAGACGGGCAGCCTTTGGCTGACCGCCTTCGTTCTGGATTGTTTCAGTGCAGCAAGGGACATTCAAACCATTGATGAAACCGTTTTAGCTGAAGCGGCTCACTGGATCGAGACCCATCAGTTAGCCGACGGCTCTTGGGAGCCGATTGGCTTTGTCTGTCACAGCGAAATGGTCGGCGGCATGAAAGGTACATACGCGCTGACAGCCTTTGTTACTATCGCTCTGGCAGATTACGGTGCAGCCACACCGCAGGTGCTCACTAAGGCCACCCAGTACCTGGCGGATAATCTATCCGCTGTTCAGGATGACGCATACGCGATTGCGATTGCGGCTCTGGCTTTTGCGCGAGTTAATAATACTACGGCAGCCGAGTCGGCTATTGACCGGCTGATGGAAATCGCCATCAGGGATGATAACGGCATCCACTGGGAGCCTCACGCCGTCGAGACCACAGCCTACGCAGCGCTGGCGATGATCGAAATGGAAAAAGCCCAGGCGAACGATGCCATCAAGTGGCTGGCCCTGCAGCGAAACAGCATGGGCGGCTTCGACAGTACGCAGGATACGGTGATGGCGTTAAAGGCCCTTATGACTGCGGCCAGAGCACAAAGCCGAAATGTCAACCTCACGATAACCGCAAAAGCAGCCGGCAAAGGCGTCGTGGCGGAATTTAATTTGGATAGCAGCAACTTCGACGTGCTACAAATTGCAGAGCTTCCAGTGGGAAGTGACATCGAGCTAAGCGCTACTGGTTCGGGCGAAGCTCGGTTCCAGCTCGTTCGCATCTTCAACGTGTTTCTCCGCGATGACTGCATTAGCAAAGATATGACACTCGAGGTCTCCTACGATGCCGACCACGTGGAGATTGATGATATTGTCAACGTCACGGCTACTGTCCGCTATTTTGGCCTGGAAGGAACTACGGGAATGATGATTGTTGATGTGGGAGTGCCGACAGGCTTTGCGCCAGTGGAGGAGACACTGGCGGCTCTGGTCGATGCAAAGACGGTCAGCCGATTTGAAATCGCAGGACGCAAAGTCATCCTTTATGTGGATGGTTTAGCCCCCGGCGAAAAACGCACCTTCACGTTCCAGGTCAAGGCCAGATTTCCAGTGCGGGCTATCGTCCCGGATAGCAAGGCCTACCTCTATTATCAGCCCCAGATACGGGCCGAATGTGCGGGTACAGAGATTACTGCTGGTGCGGCTATGTGCACGGTCGATTTTGGGTACTTGGTAAGATTCGCCGGCGCCTGGCTCGAAAGCGGCACTGCATTACCGATGGACCTGGATAATAACGGCAGCGTAGATTTCAAAGACTTCAGCATATTCGCCGAGAGCTGGCTCGGCCCTTGTCGATAACCATAGATAGCGACATCCAAATCAGAAAAAAGCGGGGCCTGTACCGGATAAAATTGGTACAGGCTCCGAACTCCGCAACAAGCCTGTCCTGAGCCAGGTCGAAGGGTTGCGGGGCTAAATATTTAGCCCCCAAATTTGGCCCCGCGCAGCGGGAACCTTTGGGGGTTTTCCTCCTAATCAGCCCCCTCGTGCCAAGAGAACATTGTTGTCTGGCAAGAGTACCTACGATATAGTAGAGTCCGCCGATGGCGGATTGACTGCCCCCTGTGGGGGATAACTCTGCCTCTACCGAAGAAGGAGCGAAGTATGAAGAAGTACGAGTGCCGTATATGTGGGTACATTTACGACCCGGATGTGGGCGATCCGGACAATGGTGTGCAGCCCGGCACAGCATTTGAGGACTTGCCGGCAACGTGGGTTTGTCCTGACTGCGGGGCAGGCAAAGATCAGTTTGAGCCTGTCCAAGATTAGCCTTCAGGGGTGGCTGCCATGCCAGAGATTCGCCCATCTGTGACTTCGCCGGAAATCCTTTGTGCGGAAGTACGGGCTCCGCCTAATGCGATGGTGGTCTTTGGAGCTTCCGGGGATCTGGTGCGCAGGAAATTGCTGGTAAGCGTATTTGAGATTTTCGCACGTGATTTGCTCGACGAACGTTTCTTTCTGTTAGGTTGCGGCAGAACGAACTTATTAGATGAGAGTTTCAGAGAGTCCGCCAGGCAGGAGATACATGAAAGTAGCGGCCGCGCATCAGCTAAAGATTTGGATTCTTTTGCCGCGAAGCTTTACTATATCGCCGGCGATTATGACGATGCTGCATTCTACCAGCGGATCAAAAGTAGACTCTCGCAGTTGGGCAAAAAGCACAAGGTCATAAACAGCCTGATTTATTATCTGGCAGTTCCTCCATTTTTGTATACAACGATAGTAGAACAACTTGGGCAGGCTGAATTAACCTGTCCCCCAAAGTTCGGTCCCAGACAAAATGTAAAATTGGTAGTGGAGAAACCGTTCGGCAGAGATTCAGCAAGCGCGGCTGAGCTAAACGAGCATATCGGTCGGTGCTTCGATGAATCACAGATATACCGCATCGACCACTATCTGGGCAAGGAAACCGTTCAAAACATCTTGATGTTTCGGTTCGCCAACGCGATTTTTGAAGCTGTCTGGGACCGCAACTACATCGACAGTGTGCAGATTACGGCAGCCGAGACCGTTGGAGTTGAACACCGGGCGAGCTATTACGATAGAACAGGAGCGCTACGGGATATGTTCCAAAGCCATATACTGCAAATGCTCGCTTTGGTGGCGATGGAGCCGCCGGCCTCATTTGAGGCTGATCGGGTTCGTGATGAAAAAGTCAAGCTTTTGCTTTCGATTCGCCCCTTTGACCTCCAGCGGTTGGACGATTTTATCGTGCGCGGCCAATATGGGCCGGGGGCAATAGACGGGCAGGATGTGGTCGGCTATCGAAATGAACCTGGCGTAGACCCTCAGTCCAAAACCGAGACTTTCGTGGCGGCTAAACTTTTTATAGACAATTGGCGTTGGAGCGGCGTGCCTTTCTATCTACGAACCGGCAAGAGACTTGCCAGGAAGGATACGGAGATCGTTATTTTCTTCAAAAAGGTGCCGCATTCCATATTTGACTCGGCAGGGTTGGAAGATATTCCGCCCAACATTATCGTTTTACAGATTCAGCCGGAGGAGGGAATGTCCCTCAGTTTTCAGGCCAAGCGTCCCGGCTCAAAAATTTGCATGAGCACGCTAAATATGGATTTTAACTACAAAAGCGTTTTCCAGGCTGATATGCCCGAAGCATACCAGAGGCTGCTTCTAGATTGTATGGTCGGCGACCAAACTCTTTTTACCAGATATGACGATGTGGAGGTTTCCTGGCAGTTGCTGACGCCCGTATTACGAGCCTGGCAGAAAGATGAGTCGGCATCAGCGATCTATGCTGCTGGCAGTGACAGCTTTCCGCGGGCCGATGCCCTTATTGAATCCGATGGCCGCAAGTGGCGAAAGCTCTGCGCAATCTAATCTCGACTGCTCACTTAACGAGCGAGGCCGAAGGGTCTCGAACCCTCAACCTTCGGATCGACAGTCCGATGCTCTAACCAATTGAGCTACGGCCCCTAAAATTTCTAAGTCCTTATATACTAACAAGTTCGCAACCACCCTGTCAAAGACCTTTAGGCCAAAAATCCCAAAAAACGCCCAATGTTGTCAGTTCGGTGTCAATCTGGTGCCAGTTTGATGCAGTTTCAGACGCAATGTGGTTGAGCACTTGACCTGCCCAACTAAAGTCCTCCGGTCTTACCGCCAGGTAATATTTCCTTGTTGTTCTGATGTCAGCATGGCCGGCAAGTGCTTGAACTACCTGAATGGGCAAGCGGCCAGCCCAGTTGGTAATAGCAGATCTACGAAGGTCATGTACGGTACAGTGCGGCACGTTCGCACGATGGCGGATTGCATGAAATCGTCCGTTAAGGTTGTTGACTACTTGCGACCTGGCATTCCACCTGCCCGCTTCGCGACGCTGTTTAATCCGCCACAGTCGCTCTGGCGACAGAAAAACATACGGATGTAATTCAGGAGCATCAACCTGCATATTGACCAGCAACCCAACAGCCTCATCTGTCATTGGGACAACACGATTTGTACGGTTCTTGGGTTCCCACGCCAGGATTTCAGCAGTTGCCTTCTTCGCCCGTACCCCAATACGGTGTTGCTCAAGGTCAGTATCCGCCCAGGTTAAGTTAAGGATTTCATTACGCCTCAAACCACTACCATATGCGATAAAAAGAAACGCCTTCCACCAGGTTTTTTCCGCGGCATCTATCAATGCCCTGTACTGCCGAAGGTCAACATACCTTACCGGGTTCTCGGTAATCTTACGCTGCTTGATCCTGGCAAAAGGATTTTGGCCTTCAGCAAGATAACCCCGTGGCTCTATCGCAAGGTTAAAAATTCCACGTAAAGTGCGAATGTACTTATTAACCGTAGCAATACTAACTTCCTGCGAGGCCAACCGATCTGCAACAAAGGCTTCCGCATGACGCGGCGTAATACTGCTCAACAGAAATGAACCACCTATGAAATTTTCAAATAGCTGTAGCGCTTGCACGTGTTCTTGTACCGTGCCATAAGCAACTTGCCCCTTCATGACCTGCCCATGCTCAAGCCGAAACTCCTGCAGAGTAACCTTCTTAGGTTTATCAGCCTTACCGAGACACACGCGATTCTGCAATTGCGATGCGTACCTTTCAGCCTCCTTTCTGGACTGGAAGACCTTGCCATACCTCTGCCCGTTGGTACCGTACCACCTTGCAATCCAGTGGTGCCGCCGCTTTTGGGGCCACTGAGATTTTGGAATTAGCCTTCCATTCTTACCCTCTGGTACTTGTTCCAACCACTTACGATAAACACCTACCTTTTCTACCGCCATTGGTAACCCCCTTTCCATTTAGGATAAGCGGCCACCACTGGCGACTGACAGGGTAACATTCTACCAGCAGCAGGCCAAAAGCGCAAATATTTTTCCCAAAATATACACAACATAATTTAACCTGACCCTTTGGTCTTATTTTTGCTGAACCGGTATGGCACAATTAGGGATATGACGGGCTTTCCTATCTTTCTTGATTGGCGGAATCGGAAGGCCCTTGCTCCAGCTCAGGACAGGTGCGCCTTACTGCTTCGATAATTTCAGCAGCCTTCTCAACCGATGCCTTTGCCTCCTTCTGTGACACCCGCATCACACCGCCGTAGTCTCCTTTTTCGCGGAGATCTGAAAGAACCTGATAGGCCTCGCCAAGGTCAGCGGACCATTCACCAGGCTTTACAAGATCGTGGTGTACGGCCGCACGTATGGCGCTGTGGCGCTGTGTTTTGAGAAGGTCTGCCCACGCAGAGCAAATAGAGCCGTAAGGGCATGAAAAGCAGCATAATAGGCACGCGATGCAGCAGAGTCAGGATCGGTTTCTACCGCTTGCTTTGCTATGTCCAATGCAGCAAGGGCACGTTGCCATTCTGTGGCCGCAAATTCCTTCATACTATGATACCTTCCTGATGCGCTCTTTGATAAAGTGGACACTCGACACTCTCATATTCAGAGGCCTCGATCGGCTTGGCACTAATGGGACGCTCAATCTGCAAAGACAAAGGATAAAGCGTTTTGATGTTTGTTTCTAAGTCCCGTACATAATCGACAGGCGCTTCCAGCAAAACTAATATATCAATGTCACTATCTGCTCCAGCCGTGCCGCGGGCCTCTGAGCCATAGAGCACTACACCACGCAGCCGCTTTCCATGTGCCGCAGTAAGACGAACTTTGATTTCTTTGAGCAGCTCTTCTCGGGTCATGATTCTGCTCCTATTTACAGTTATGGTGCTTCAACTTCTGACTGTATTTGATTGCGAAAAACTCTGTCAGAACAATCGAGTAGTCTGTCCGAGTAATGGCTACAACATTCCACAAATGTGTCCAAATTACAGACTTAGCCATACTCTTATCTATAATACTGAATTCTCCCGACCAAGACAACCAGAAATATGCTACAGATAGCAAACCCGCAAATGCTAATTTGCCAGCAGGTCATCTTGGATTTGTGATATCAGCCTGACTCGGTCTTATTTCTCAGGAAGGCCTGCAACTCATCTTTCAGATACCAAACACGCCGTGCATACTTGGTGGCTTTTAGCTCGCCCCTATCACGCCAGTAATTCAAAGTCCTCAAGGCGCTTGCCGGACTGTGACCCGTTTGGTCCAGGCGCAAATACATTGCCGCCTCCACAGGCGTCAGAAGCTCTGGGAAAACCTTTGGCCTGTCGGGCCAATTTATGCCTTCTGGCTTGTCACACTGTTCGTTCATTTTACTGGCTTACAAAACTGAACCGCTTACTACGGTCAAATTTGCTGAGGGTTACTTTCAGTCCCATTTGCTTTAAGATATCGGCAAGCTCCTGGTACTTGTCATCCGGCTGGTTCTGAGATTTGCTCGATCCATCCTTATGCGGATTGTTGAAAACGATTTGCTGGCCATTGTAGCCTATCCCTGTGTTGCGAATCTCTTGGCACTTCTGCTGCAAATCAAGTGTATAAAAAGGACGTTTGGTTCGTAGGCAATAAACCGGCTTTGGGAAGACGCCCGTTTGCTGAAGCTGGTAAAATCTTGCCCTTTGATACTTCCAGTTCAACAATAAAGATGGTCGTGTTTTCGTCCGCATTGATTAGAATTGAGAATAGTTCCAGCTTATTATTTACCGTTTTACCGTTTGTTTGGGTCAGCCTTAGATTGCCCAGTTCTGCATGCAGAGCCTTGGCCACCATTGTCTTTCCCGTACCGGTTGGCCTTGAATATGAGACAAGCTGGTTAACATCTGTTCCAACAATATTTTTTTCCATTTCCAACATAATCACATTTGTCCTGCTTGTTTGTTGTCTGTTGGCTACTCGCAATTGCAATGATTGTACACGATACCGACAGCTTCGCGAACAGCTCTGCTCTCTTTGCAAAGCGCTATGATCGGTACTGACCCATGTTTGCCCCAAGCTACACTGATGGAATCCGCAAGCTGCCGGTATATGGCGATCCGTTCTGCTTCATCGATGTGATAATGCACGCCGGCTTTGGTCAGATTTGGCGGGGTCCATTCCATTTGTGTCAGGCCCCATTTGGCTGCCATCGTAAGTAGGGACCTGCCCATTTCTCGGTATGTTCCCAGGGTGATTCGCTGTGGTCGGTGCCCCTTCGCCGCTGCTGAGAAAAGAAACTGGCGATATATTTCTGCCCAATTGTCGACTGGGAAAATCGGGTCGATTCGCCATCTAATTTCGTATCCCATTTCCTTCGCTTTAGCCGACGCTGTGAGACGGTCCTCTATACGTGGTGTGATGCGAAGTCCGTCATTCCATTTTCCTTCCCACAAATCTGCAATAGGCTCCGGGTTTAGACTAAACGTCATAAGGATGTTGGCTGTCGGCAGTCCCTCAAGGTAGCGGACATTGGCACTCTTTGTAAGCAGAATTAATTTACGGCCGTAGGGATTTGTCTGTCTATTAGCGAACAAAGGAATCATCCGGCGTGCGTGGCCTGTCACACCCTCGTAAAGGAGGGCGTCGCCACAATCAATACCAAGGCCAAGATTGTGGCCGGGTTTTAACAACTCTTTTCGCACCACTTGCTCATAATCATCAACATTTTCGTAAAGCACGTGTCGTGAAGGGTCGCAGAAGCCGCGATGTGTTCGCACTAAAAAACAAGCCCTACAGCGAAAGCCACATGCACCTCGTCCAATGGCAATGTCGGCCCAATGCGCAGGGCAGTAACTATTGTCGTCGGGGTTGGATGGCCAAGGCTTGATGATAGTATTTTTGGCTCGCTTGGCTCTATAGACCTCAATTGGTCGTGCTGTGCCGAGAATATCGGCAGGAATACATTCGAGTCTGTATTCGCCTTCACTAATTTTTTCTTGAACCACATGGTCGAATGCCCTACGACTACTGGTAAAGCCGGGCTTAGTACGGATTTTGCTTAGAATCTCCTCACTAAACTGGCTATGGCCAGACAGCTTGTCGCTGTCCTCTAACCGCTGATTGACAAGCGTTCTGCGGTGGTCATTCGTGATTTCCCGCTGGTATTTGCTTTCATTGCTGTTTGTTGTCCTCATAGTAAACCTCCATTTCACTCAGATAAAAATGTGACGATCATCAGATCATGAAGCACTTTCAGCCTTTGGAGTCGTTTCTGCGCCGTGGCAATCTTTGTCTTATTCTTTTCTTTTTTTCTGTCCATCTCTGCGAGTGTTTAATCATCGCCTTCTCTTTCTTACCTGGGAGCTGCATTGATATTGGCCCAGTGTACGATACGCCAGTGGTCCAAGTCCTGTTGTGCTGCCCCCTATGTTTGCCTTTTGCTCCTGGCTCCTGGTGTTATGTGCCAGTGTGGTCAGGCTTGCCTGGAGCTGGAGATAGGCCGCATCGATATGCGCTAGCACTATTACTATGTCTGTCTGGCGTTTGCTCACTTTGCTTGATCTCATCCACAATTACACAGTTGCCTCATACAGTTCATCGCGAGCTCATTCCAAAAGAACGATCCACATTAGCTCTACCGCTATAAGCATGCACATTACAGCATTTGAGGAGAGAAACGGGCCTATTCCAAAAATCTTAGAGGCCAGATTGTCAGCAATACTGAGCAAAGCGTTTATGCATAGCAGTGCTGCCGGCAGGAATATCGAGGCTCCTCTTCGTGAATACCAGGGCTCGCCCCGACCGCGAAGAACAAACTGCGCAAGCTCGTGAATAGCTATTACCGCAGCAAGCCCTACAACCACCAATAGTACAGTTTTGCTGATCCCTTTGCCTGAGAACGCCAAGAGGAGCATCCAAGGCCTGTGAGCCAGAACTACTGCCAGCAAGATGCAGGCCAGCATAAACAACGCTTTTCTTCTAAAGAAAGTGTCTGTGGTGTTTCTTGCCATTTTCATGCTCCATATCAGTTTCCAATATGGGCAATAGGCTTTTTTGACATTCATATGAAAGCTTCTTGTGCTTACTCCTGGCTAAGCCTTTTGGCTGTTGTCCAATTTTATTCGTCTTAGGTACGTCAGGAGAGCCTCGGCAACTTCTTTTGCCTGTGCGAACGGTTCACCGCCGAGTTCGCGTACAAGCGGGCAGCTATCTACGTTGTTATTTGCGGCAGCTTGCTCGATGTTTCTCAGAAGGTTCTCTGGGTCCTTGGCCAGTTGCATACAAAACTCGCGGTAGATTTGCATTCTGCCTTGATAGTCTGGGGCAAGACCGGATCGTACTTTATCGAGCGAATTGCCCAGGGCTATCGGCTCATGCAGGCCTTTCAGTTCATAGCTCTGTTTGTTTTGGCAGATCTGCTTTGAAACCAGACCCTGGGCGACTGTCAGGTCAAGCTCACAGTTTGAAGAATGAGCAGATGGTGCCAACTGTATGACTGGATCTTCGCCGATCTTAACCCTCTCTTTAGGGTCATCAGGAAGTCGGCATAGCTTAGCGGTATCGGCAATTTGCTGGTTGAGTGAAACTCGGCCTCTATACTGCACGGCGAAGATACTCGACTGTTTCTCGATGATACAACCTCGCCAATCACCTCCTAAGGCGTTGATATTGTTTGCCAGCTTCAGTGCCCATTCAACAGTGCGGGTATCAGGCCCACAGACATATTTTAGCCTTGCAATATCCTCGTCCCCTTCACCTGATATTTTCACTTTGCCGTCGCTTTGACTGATCATCTTGGCGACGATTTTGTTCTGCTGCTGTTCAGAAGGAAAAGCGGCCTTGAGGACGTCCAAGACATGAAGTTGCTGTACGATGCCCTGAGTTGCATTTCTACAATGTTGAACAAGAAATTGCTCAATTTCCTCGGTTCCATATTGCGTGAAGGCTTCGAGACTGTGGTATTTCCTGCAGAACGCATCGAACATCGCGCCGAGGGCTTTTGATTTGCCGCCTTTGCTGTTGAAAATATCTTTGAGGGTTTTGTCCATGAGCTGGATGTCAGTAAGCTCATCTCCCACAGGACCGTAGAACTCATCCAGGACCGTAGAACTCATCTGGGAGGTACTTGAGCCGGTCAACTTCCTGCCCTATGCGTTCACGGAGGCAAATAATGGCGTTTCTTGTGCCACTAATCCGGCCGATCTCAGCGCCAATGGCCTCCCGGATTCTGGGAAAGACCTTCTTATCGAGGATCTTCCGTGCGGCAATTTCAACTGGTGAAAAGCGCCGAAAAAGGGACCAGGGGGAGCATATCTTAGAATTATAAAAAGCGCCTAAAAGGGAACCACCGCATTCGACCGATATTTTGTGTTTGGAAATGGTTCCAGATGCAAAAGGTCAGAAAGGATGTTGACGGT
>Ga0172366_10003816_pt1 | contig 11862 bp, 11 predicted proteins | sample LakKivSesite69cm_FD_114533 | JGI IMG/M metagenome (GOLD analysis project Ga0172366, IMG submission 114533) | Sediment microbial communities from Lake Kivu, Rwanda - Sediment site 69cm | ecosystem: Environmental > Aquatic > Freshwater > Lake > Sediment | place: Rwanda: Western Province, Lake... | reverse complement strand
GAAAAATGATATGTTAAGAGCATTTTCTACGGCAGCAACAGGTATGACAGCCCAGCAAATGCTGGTCGATGTGATCGCCAATAATCTGGCCAATATCAACACCACAGGTTTCAAACGAAGCCAGATTGATTTTCAAGACCTGCTCTATGAGAAGCTCAGGGAATCCGGCACGGAAGTAGCTGCCGGTATAAAATCGCCAGGCGGTTTGGAGATAGGCAGCGGAGTTCGTGCCGCCTCGACCACAAAGGTCTTTACCACCGGCGAGTTTCAGAATACAGGCAGAAAACTTGACATAGCGATCAGCGGCGACGGTTTCTTTCAGGTAACTTTGCCCAATGGTGACATCAGGTACACCCGTGACGGTGCGCTGCAGACAAACGCCAACGGCCAACTGGTTACCACCACCGGATATCCGATAGAGCCAGCCATTAGCGTTCCAATAGATGCTACCTCTATTGATATCGGAAAAGACGGCGGTGTCAATGTTACTGACGCGGCTGGAACCATATCTGTGGTGGGAACTATTCAATTAGTCCGATTTCCTAACCCATCGGGTCTGTCAAGCGAAGGAGACAATTTGCTGGCACAGACCGAAGCCAGCGGTACGCCCACAACCGGCACTGCGGGAGAAAGTGGTTTTGGCTCGATCCAATCGGGATTCTTAGAAAAATCCAACGTCCAGATGGTAACCGAGCTTGTCAACCTCATAGCCGCTGAGCGAGCATACGAGACAAACTCCCGGACAATAAAGGCTGGGGACGATATGCTTCGAACAGCAACCGGTATAGTAAGGTAGAAACCCATAATGAATAGAAGAACGCCTATAACCTGTGCATTTGTAGCATGTTCATTGTTTTTGGTTCTGTGTTCATCGACAAACTCTGAAGAACGAACGACGAACAGCGAACCCCGATTCATCGGGGCTCTGGAGATTTACCTGCCCAGAGAGATTACCATCCAGGACGACTATTTGAGATTGGGCCAGGTTGCCATAATCCGTGGCGATGAGTCGCTGGCAGCTAAGGCTGGCAACATTCTATTGGGCCGGATTTCGGTGCCGGGGCAGAAAGTCGTCGTAGAAAGGTCAACCATCCTGAGCAGATTAGCCTGCAACGACATCCCGGCACAGAAAGTGACATTCACCGGTGCGAAAGCAACCGCCGTGAAGCAACAGCAGCAGGTCATCAAAGGCGAAAGATTTGTTGAGCTGGCAAAATCATTCTTGGAAAATAATCCGCCCACCAGGTCGATTGGTCTATGGGAGCCGGTACGGATACCTGCGGATTTAATCTTAGCCGGCCCGGGTAAGGACGTCAAATTTTCGCCGCAATTGATTGAAACGGGTCAGACAAGCCAGGCCAAGGTTCGGGTTACCGTGTTTGCTGACGGAAAAGAGTTAGCGGCGCGTGAAGTTACCTTGTGCGCCAAGTACAAATGTCGCCAGGCAGTGACGCTCACTCAGATTGCTGCCGGTACTGTGATCGCTCCTGATAACGTCAAGATTCAACAGGATATAGGCGATTATCCTGAGGCTGCGAACTGGCATCCACCTTACGGGCTTGTTGCCCAGCGTCGGCTGCTGGCAAATACAGTGATTAGTGCGGACATGCTCGATGAAGCAAAGACCGCGGTTCGCATCGGACGCAACGAGAGTGTCGTCATTCGTGTTGAGATGCCGGGACTCGTCGTAACGGCCATGGGAAAGACAATGCAGGATGGCCACGTCGGCGAGCACATAAAAGTACGAAACTTAGACTCTCAACGCATAATCTTATGTAAAGTAAACGAAGACGGAACGGTAGAACCCATTCTCTAAAGGCAGATACAATGAAAAAAAGAAAATCATTCTTACTGGTCTGGGCAGGTCTTGTCCTTTGTGTCTCTGCGTGCTCACAGGCTGATTCCATCTGGGCCAGGAGAGACAAGAATATGAAAGACCTGTACGCAGACGACGTGGCCCACAAAATAGGTGATGTTCTGACAATCAAAATCACCGAGGACAGCAAAATCGATAACAAAGCAAAAAGAGATCTGAAAAAGGAGACCGACAAGTCAAGCAACTTTGACGGGGAGATAGGAATAACGACCACGGGGCATAATCTTTTGCCGCGCATCCCCGGTTTCACAATGGACGCCGAATCTACCAACGAGCTAAAGAGCAAAGCTGATTACAAAGATGAACGCAGCTTTGTTGATCGCGTCACGGTAGTTGTAATGGACGTTTTGCCAAACGGCAACCTCGTGGTTATGGGAACACGCGACCGTGACATTGGTGGGGACACGCAGACCATTGAAATTAGCGGCATTGTCAGGCCGAGCGACATCGCGTTCGATAACTCCGTCAAGAGTGAGCAGGTAGCAAATTTCCACATTGCAAGCCGAAATGGCGGCGTCTCCGCGCCATACACAAAACCGGGCTGGCTCGGGCGCATATTTGATATTCTCTGGCCCTTCTAAACATGTACCTGGAGAAATCAAAAATGAAAATGCAAAAATCAAAAATTTTGATATTTGGTTTTTTATATTTAATTCTACTTCTGGTGGAAACCGGGCGGTGCGAGCGAATAAAAGACATCGTTGACATCCAGGGTCTTCGCGGCAATCCCCTGCGAGGTAGGGGATTAGTTATTGGCTTAGCTGGAACCGGCGATACTACGTTGCTGTCGCGCCAAATGCTGACAAATATACTAAGAGATTCGGGACTCGTTCTTTCTCCTGATGGCTTGACCGGCGGTAACATTGCAGCCGTCATAGTCACAGCGGAGTTAGGCCCTTTTGACCATGAAGGCTCCCGAATCGACGTTGATGTCTCAGCTATAGGAGACGCCAAAAGCCTTCAGGGCGGAATGCTTTTAGCGACACCATTGAAAGGGCTTGACGGGCAGGTCTACGCTATTGCCCAGGGCGGGGTCTCGATCGGAGGCTGGGCGGCTGTCGGCGAAAAAACCTCGATCACCAAGAACCACCAGACGGTTGGACGAATCCCAGACGGCGCAGTAGTTGAAAAAGAAGAAATCGCCACATTCGTCGAGCACCTCGCAGGTGAGAGATTCATTACACTTAACCTTAGGAACAGCGATTTCTCAACTGCCCAGCGAATCAGCAATGCCATTAACAATATCCACCAAAATAGTGCAGTCGTAGTCGATGCTGGAACGATCAAAGTCAAGATTCCTGCTGAAATCACTCAGGCTGACATAGCCGGTTTTATTGTTAATATCACTAAGCCTGAAGTTCAGGTTGATGTTCCTGCGGTAGTGGTTATTAACGAGCGTACCGGTACTATCGTCGTGGGCGAAAATGTCAGCATTTCGGCTGTGGCAATCTCCCAGGGAAGTCTGGTAGTAAAGATCAGAGAAACTGCCAAGGTTTCTCAGCCCATCGCACCTTTCTCTGACGCCGGCACTACAGAAGTCATTCCAGAAACCATAGTTGGCGTACAAGAGAAAGAAGGATATTTGATTCCTATAACCAGAGCAGTCACCGTATCAGAATTGGCAAAAGCCCTCAATGCTATTGGAGCCACACCGAGGGACCTTATAGCGATATTTAATGCCTTAAAGAAAGCCGGCGCTCTTCAAGCCAAATTGGTGATAATGTAGGAGCAATCTTAATGGATAGCACCGAATTAATGTCAATACAACCCACCGAGCTGATTCCACTAGACGGATTAAGCGGAACCACATTGGGTAAAAAAGTTGAAAAATTGCGGGCGGACGAAATTGATAACGTTTCGGACGAGAAAAAGAAACAAGTAGCAAAAGATTTCGAATCTGTCTTGATCACCAAGTTGTTAGATCAAATGAAAGATACTATAGGGCACTGGGGCTTTGAACAAGATAGTGCCTCCCAACAAGTACAGGGGATATTCTGGCTTTACCTGGCCCAGGATATCGCCAACAAAGGCGGCTTCGGACTGTGGAAGGACTTGTACGAGTTTATGAAACGCTATGCGTAACGTAACATGACATCCAAACAGGCTACAGTCCCACGTATACATGTGAGGCTCAGATGAAAGCAGCTACGAATACGATGGAAAAAAAGGTCGATGAATTGCTGGCGGTGCTCGACGAGGACATTCGGTACATACACGACAGCTTGCTGCAACTGAATGAATTGCGTAGCTCCGTTATTAAGCGAGATGATGCTGCCCTGAATAGACTGCTCGGTACAGCCGGGGCCAAGGCGGCTTCTTACGCCCTAAACGAATCAAAGCGTCAGTCCTTGCGAAAAGACCTAGCAAATGCCCTTGGCTGTAATATCGAGCAAATGACCCTCACCAGGCTGGAAAGTGCCTTGCCGATCGAGAAGAAAACTCAAGTAACCAACAAAAAGGCTGAATTGAGAATGTTGGTTAATGAACTCAAGAAAGAGCATCTGGCGACCGCTGTGCTTTTGTCAGAGTGCGCCAGATTCAACAATCTGCTGCTAAGGAGTATATTCGTCCCTGGGGAAACAGGGACAGTTACTTATCGTGCCAATGGCGCAGCGAACAGGCAAATGGACGGGACTTTTGTGAATCTGCGCTTTTGAAAAAAGAAGGGATACAAGAAATGCAGGCTTACTCGATAGGAATAAGTGGCCTTACCGCAGCTCAAAAGGGTCTTGAGGTCATTGGCAATAATATTGCCAACGCTGCTACTGAGGGTTACCATCGCCAGCGAGTAGAGCTTTCTCCTGCATATTCAGGCCAGGTTGGTGCGACTTTATTGGGCGGCGGTGTTGATATTGCCGGTGTCACCAGGATGATCGATAGGCTTTTGGAGCTGGAGATTCTCCGGCAGCAGTCGTCACGGGAGCAGGTCTCACAGGAAGCTACTACGCTGAGCACGGTAGAAAGCGCATTTGGAGAGCTTTCGGGTGGGGGCACTCTGAGTGAACTGATAGACGAGTTTTTCACTGCATTGCAAGACCTTTGTGCACATCCCTCAGAGACCACCTGGCAAAGCCAAGTTGCTACCGCCGGCCAAAATCTGGCGAACCAATTTCAGACTTTAGGGGATTTCCTCACGCAGCTCGATACGCAGATTACATCAGAAGCTGAAAATACTCTCGAACAGATTAACACTCTAATAAATCAGATCGCTGAACTTAATGACAACATCACAAGAATAGAGATCAGCGGTGGACAGGCAAACAATCTACGCGACCAGAGAGACCAGCGGATAACAGAGTTGGCTGAATTGATCGGAGTAGAAACCCAGAGCAGAGAATATGGCGTGGTCGATGTTAGCATCGCTGGAATAGCTGTGGTGGCAGGTTCTGCTGCTACCGAGCTGCAGGTGGATTTAACAGACGACAATTTGTTGGGCATTGGCCCCGCCGGCACAGACAATTATGATACAAAGGTGCAAGGTGGACGGCTCGGAGCATTGTTGTCGCTCAAAAACGAAACCATTGCTGGAATTCGCTCTGAACTGGACACTCTGGCAAGCACAATAATACAGCAGGTGAATCAATATCACGTCCAGGGTGTAGGTTCGGACGGGTCGTTCTCAGAACTGACCGGCTGGCGGATGACAAGCGAGAATCTGGCTGATTTCGACCAGCCGGTAACGAACGGCAAAATATACATAAGAGTTATTAATACCGCTACGGGAGAAATAACACGGCACGAAATTGATGTCGATGTATCGACGGATTCGCTAACGAGTATAGCCACAAAGATTTCAGCCATTACTGGCCTGAGCGCTTCAGCGGCCTCTTCGAGGCTGCAAATTCAAGCTGAAGCAAATTACAAATTTGATTTTCTCCCCTGCGTTCTGTCCCAGCCTACAACAAGTAACCTTACAGGGAAATCGCCGCCGGCCATATCCATATCCGGTATTTACACCGGCACCGAGAATCAAACTTTCACCGTTACAGTGACAGGTACCAGCTCAGTAGGCAACGGTGAACTACGCCTTGAAGTAAGAGACGGCCAGGGCGAAGTTATTGCCACGCTCAACGTGGGCAGTGGTTATGCCACCAGCGATAAGCTCGATTTGGGTAACGGTATCAAAATATCCCTCAGTTCGGGTGACTTGAATGCAGGTGACACTTTCCAAATCGATGCCTTTGGCAACACCGATACTTCAGGACTGCTGGCGGCGGCTGGAATAAATACGTTTTTCTCCGGCAGTAGTGCCATAAATATGGCAGTTTGTCCGCAGATAACCGATTCGCCCAGCCAAATAGCAACTGCGCTGGGCTCAGAGCTAACCGACAATACAAACGCTGTCCGGCTGGCAGGTCTGAAGGACCAAACTATGGAAAGTTTGAGCGGTATGACGCCCGCAGAGTTCTACCGCCAGATGGTTACCGACATCGGTCAGCAGGTCAGCGTCAAACAGATGCGCCAGGAAAACATCGAAACTGTGGTTCAAAACCTTACCAATCAGCAAAGCGATATAAGTGGTGTCGATATTAACGACGAAGCTGCACAAATATTGGTTTTTGAACAGATGTTTCAGGCGATGGCCAAATTTCTGTCCACTGTTCAGTCTTCGATTTTGACCATGATGGAAATACTCTGAACAGTCGGACTTATTGAAGGAGTCATTATGAGTGGGGCATTGAGCAATATTTACAATAATGCGAGCTTCGCTTTGAATCTGAACACTAAGGCCCTGACCAACCTGCAGGAACAGGCTTCTTCCGGCTCGCGGATAAACCGGGTTTCCGACAGCCCATCTGAGGCATATCAGGTCTTAGGACTTAATTCTCAGCAAAGGTCTCTGGAAAATTTTATAGACAACCTGTCGGAGATGGTCAGCACACTGGAAGTCAGCTCAACCATCATCGAGGATATGGCATCAGCGATTGCCGAGACAAAGACGCGACTAACTCAAATTACCAGCGGCACCTACACCGAAGAAAGCCGGCAAAGGGTGGCCGAGGAAATCAACGAGATACTGGAGCAAATGGTCTCGCTGGCCAATATCAAACACTCGAACCAATACCTGTTTGGAGGCAGTAATACCGCATCATCACCTTATGTTGTGGAGCGTATCGACGGGAAAATCACCCGCGTAATCTATCAGGGTAGCTGTGACAGCCGAACTATAGAAGTCGCACCCGGACTTAAATCATCGGCTCTTTACGTAGGCGATGAAATCTTTCGTTCGAGCAACCGTGATGCCCCTACTTTCCAGGGCGACACCGGCGCCAAAGCCGGCACGGGAACTTCCAGTGTCACCGGCTGCTCCTGGCTAACAGTAACTTATGACGGCAGCAACTATCGACTCTCCATTGACGATGGAGCGACTTATGTAACCGTCCCCACCGGTGGAGACCCCAATCAGGCTGTGACAGATTCCCGAACTGGTAAGGTTCTATATGTTGACAGCACTGGAATAAACAGCACCGGCACCGAAATGGTGAGCGTGCCCGGCACCTACGATATATTCGGCGTTCTGATTAGCGTCCGAGACATACTTCAAAACGAAAGAGGGCTTTCCAAAACTCAATTGCAGGATCTGATAAATAATTCGTTAAATTCAATGGACGAGGTAAGCAACCTATTAACACAAACCGAAGTCACAGTAGGATCAAAAATCAGTTTCTTGGACAACCTCAAAAACGGTCTTGAAAACCTGAAGTATAACACGGAGGACGAGGTAACGCATCTGCAGGAAGCAGACGTCGCTCAAATAGCTATAGATCTCTCTCGCCGTGAAATTCTATACCAGATGTCGCTATCTGTAGCTGGAAAACTTATGTCTTTGTCGCTATTGGATTTCATCCAATAGCAACCGATTACGGCTAATCGGATGCCCATTTTCGAGAAGAATTAGGAGTTAAACTGATGACGATGGACATAAATTCAGATAATTATCAACGAGGTCTGGAATTGGCGGAAGCCGGCAGATATGAAGAAGCCCTCGCTTGTGTTGAGCAGCATCTGCAGCGAGTCCCCGGAGATGCGCAGGCACTGAACGACACTGGAGCAATCCTGCACTGCCTGGGCCGCTCCGCTGAAGCCATCGATCATTTGCTGCGGGCAAAGAATCTGCAGGGCAACTGCGCCGAGATAGTCTGGAATCTGGTGGAAGCTTATCTTGCCGACGGCAGGGCGAGTGAAGCTACACAGCTCTTTGGCGACATGGAGCGACTGAGCATATTGAATCCCGACGTACTCAACAGAACTGCAAATGTTTTCTTGAACCAGGATAACAAAGCAGACGCTATCGAAGTGCTGTTGCACTCACTACGGCTCTGGCCGGAACAGGAGATTCTTAAATCCATGATCGAGGTGATCCGCAGCCAAAGAGCAAAAATCGCTTTTTTCTGTGGACACTGTGACGATGTCAGGTCTCTGGCTGACATTTGCGAATTTACGAAAATGCGTTTTCCAACAGAGATTTTCCAGGGCCAAAATCTCGACGAAATGTATCGATTAATGAAATGGAGCGACATCTCCTGGTTCGAAGGTTGCACCGATATGGCAGTAGAAGCGTCAAAGCTGCCAAAGGTCTGCAAGATGATTGTCAGGCTACATTATAATGATGCTTACGATCGATGGCCTGCTCAGGTGCAATGGGACAATATCGACATACTCATCACAGGCGGCAACCAATTTGTTAAGGACGCCCTAATCGAGCAATCGCCTGATATTAAGAACCCTACGTGGATGGCCGCGATCCCCAGCGGAGTCAACCTCGATAAGTTCAAGTTCGTTAGTAGACCTCGCGGCAAAAATTTGGCCTGTGTGGGGCATCTCTCTATCAACAAGAATCCCATGTTCCTTCTGCAATGTATGCAAAAACTACATTATATTGACCCGGAATATAAGCTGTTCTTTGCAGGAAACTTTCAAAACCTGATGCTCCAGCAATACATCAAACATATCGTGCAGGCACTTGAGCTGACGGGCGTAGTTTTCTTTGAGGGCTGGCAGCAAGATGTGAATTCCTGGCTGCATGACAAACACTATATTGTCTCCGGAAGCATCGGACAGGGCCAGAGCCTCGGATTGTTGGAAGGAATGGCCTGCGGGCTGAAGCCGGTTATTCACAATTTTCCTGGAGCAGACCAGATATTCCCGACCGAATTTTTGTTTAATATCTCTGAGCAGTTCTGTCAGCAAATTCTTTCCGATCAGTATGAACCTGAAAGATATCGCGGGTTTGTCGAAGGAAACCATAGCCTCAGAGAACAGCTTAACAAAATCAATAGCATTTTGATCCAGTTATCAGCAGACGTGAAGTCAAATGCCAGATGCCAGATATGACATACAAGATACGCGATTTGGGCCGATGGTCAGTGTACTCATCTCAACGTTTAATCGGCGGCAATACCTGTCTGAGGCTTTGTCCAGTGCCCTACACCAGAACTACACTAACCTGCAGGTCATCGTAGTTAACGATGGTGGCCAGGATGTGAGCGACATTGTTGAGTCGTGTAATGACTCACGGGTCGTTTTTATCAATAGAAAAGAAAACCGCGGCAAAGCCTTCTCACTTAATGAAGCCCTGGCCCGGGCCAAAGGCAAATACATCGCCTATCTGGACGACGATGATGTGTACTATCCCGATCATATCGAAAGGTTAGTCAACGCTCTGGAAAATCAAACCAACTGCCAGGTCGCATATACCGACCTGTACAAAGCATATTGTAAGATTATGCCCGACGGCAGCCGACAGATTCTGGGCAAAGGTGTCGAAATTAGCCGGGACTTCGACCGCTTCCTAATGCTGTACTTCAATCACGCACTTCACGTATCCCTGATGCACCGGGCAGATCTAATAGAGAAAACCGGGCTCTACAACGAGCGGCTCAACATCCTGATTGACTGGGATATGACCCGCAAATTAGCTTTTTTCTCTGATTTTTGCCACGTGCCGGAAATCACCGGCGAATTTTATAGCCCAGTTGGCGAATGCGACAGGATATCAATCCAGCATCGCAAAGACCAGAGCGAGTACATGAGGAATGTTCTGGCGATACGGACAACAAGGCCCACCAAGCCTTGGCCAAAAATTGACGATATGTCAATCATCCTCGTCGCAGATAAGCTCGACAAACAGGCAGGTCAAACCATCGGCTCAATCTGGAGGCATACGTTCTACCCTTACAAGCTGTATCTGCCGCTGCCTCAGGCTGACCTCGACAGGCTCAAGACCGATATGCCTAATGTAGAGCTCGTTTCGATTGGGCCGGCAGCTTCCCAGGCTCAAGGGGTAGATGAGGCACTGCGAATATGCGACGGCAAGTATGTCACCATCGTACCGAGCGGCTTTGAGATACAAGAAATGTGGATAGAGAATCCACTATATGCGCTGATTAATAGCTCGACCACACGAGAAGGCTTTGAGCTGGAGGATTCAACGGATGTAGTCTGGGCAGCGGTGTTTAGAAAAGAAGACTTACAGTATGCCCGGAATGGTTTTCCAAAGTTGCCTGTGCGGCAGTCTTTGGAGGCAGCCGGGATAACACTAAGACAGCAACGCCCTGATGAACTGCCTTTCCAGTTTGATGACTTGCTCCAACAGGCCCAATTAACTGAAAAGGACGGAAACTGGATGAAAGCCGCAGAAATGTTCGAGTATATCGCTGAAAATTATCAGAATAAGTTGTGGATGAAAACACTGGCTGCAAGGGCTTTTTACAAAGCTGGAGATCACAGCAGAGCATCGAAATTGAGCAACCAGGTCAATCGGCAACGCCCGACTGTGGACACGCTCTTATTAGAGGCAAAAGTCGCCCACGAAAGAAACGATCTTAACGCAGCTATTGGACTACTGCGAAGAGCACAACAGATACTGCTCGGCAGAGCATACTACATAGTTTCCGCTGAGACGAATGGATAACCCAGAACAACCAAGAATTCTTAAAGGATTTAGAGGATAAGAAACTACGATGGACAGCACACAAGGAAATAGTATCGAACAGCACAATTGCAAGCAGCACTATGAAGTTCTGCAGGAACTGGGCGATTGTTACACATCTGTCGGCAACCACGCTCAGGCCCAACAGTGCTATGAAAAAGCAGCATCACTGGAACCTGATGAGCCGGGGCCTTACGTTGGGCTGGGAGTAGTTGCCCTGCAGCAGGAGCTCCTTAATGATGCTGAAATAGCGTTCAGAGTTGCTTGTCGTCTGGATCCTAAATCAGCCAAGGCGTATGCTGGACTTGCTATGGTTGCTCAGCAGAAAAACGAGTACCCGCAAGCGTTCGAGCTGTACATGAAATCGCTTGAGCTGGATAGTGATAACATTACGGCGCTTTTAGGGCTATTTCAGACTTCTTGCCAGATGCGCTCATTCGCAAAGGTCATTCACTATCTCCAAGTGTACTTGAACATGCACCCAGGCGATACGTCAGTTATGTTCTCTCTGGCAGCATTGTATATGAAGGAAAGCCAGTTTGAGCAATCTCGAAAAATTCTCCTGGACATTTTAGCTCTGGATCCTGCCAACCAGGAGGCAGTTAATCTTCTGGAAGAAGTTGAGCACAGCCTGGCTCAAGGCTCACATATTATATGAGTGTGGAAAATTTACAGAATAATCTGAATGACCCGCAACAACTTGTCAGCGACCTGCAGCATCTGCTGCAAAAGCAGATAGAGCTTGCCCAGCAGGGTGAGATTAGCACAGTTGAACTGATGAGCCAGCAAGCTGACGACCTGGTGAAAAAAATCGCTCAGACAAAAATCCTTGAGCAGCCTGCGTTCAAAGATCAGCGAGAGCGGTTGCGGAGCTTATATGCAGACCTGTGCATAGTTCTGGCAACTGAGAAGGCGGACGTCATAGATCGGCTGAACCATGTTCGCAAGGGCAAAAAAACTATAGCCGCTTACCACAATAATATTCGATAGCGAGAAGGAAAATGGTTGCCGCACAAACACAACTTACAGCAAGCGTCCGCTGCTCGATTATCTT
>Ga0172366_10003814_pt1 | contig 11863 bp, 12 predicted proteins | sample LakKivSesite69cm_FD_114533 | JGI IMG/M metagenome (GOLD analysis project Ga0172366, IMG submission 114533) | Sediment microbial communities from Lake Kivu, Rwanda - Sediment site 69cm | ecosystem: Environmental > Aquatic > Freshwater > Lake > Sediment | place: Rwanda: Western Province, Lake... | reverse complement strand
TGAAGGCGCCAACACCATAAGCCTTCTGTCTAGCTGGATATAATAAATCCTTATTTGTTACAAGCATGCTTCTCACTGCTGATTGGTATTAATTGTAAATCAGTATAAATGATTTACATGGGTTAGAACAAGATTCAGCATGGATAACTCAAATGAGTATTTAATGTTCTTTCAAAGGTTAGCGAGGTTTGTGGTTTCCGCAAATCGAACAATAACCGAGAATACTATTGTGATGAAAAGAAAAGGAATTAGCAGTTAATTAAATTTTGATTTGAAGTTGTTTTGGAGCAGAATTGAGGTTCTCTGCCTGTAGTATAGTTGCGACTTTTGCTGTTTGTTTAGTTGCGACTATTGAGGGATGTTGTGTGTTGCCGAAACAACATTCAGCTTAGTGTAAAAAGGATGTTGAAACATGTTTCACGGAGGCATTTGAAATAGGAATAAGTGCATGGATGTGGTTGAATTAAATTTTAATCCCATTTCTTTTTAGATCCGTGACCACGTAACCTAAGCCTATTTTTCTGAGTTTTTTCGCTTTAGGAATTCCTGTTTTTAAGTTCCATTCTCTTTCAGTATAGTATTCATCAAGCATGGGCTCTATTTCGAATGTCATTCCTTTTGAATTGCCATTGGGTAAAGGCTCATTTAAGAATCTTTTTGGCAAATTGTCATCTCTTCTTCTCACTCCTTCCCGAACAAGATATGCTCTCTCCAAGTTGACTATTCTCTCTCCGATTTCAAACATTGATTTTTCTGTAAAAGGCAAGCCTGTTGCGGCTTCAGTGATTTCAGCTGCTCTTTTAAAAGGCAGCAATTCCATGTTTTCAGCCAAGTTTTTACAGACTTCCAAGGAGTCTACTATGGCACACCAGTTTTCAAAGTAGCGTACAAGTTTACCTTTTCCTTTATGTGCAAGCCTCATGGTTGCTTCTGGGACGCCGAACATTTCCACGCCTTTTTGTGGGTCGTCGTTTAATTCTATGAAGGGTTCAGATCTTAAGTGATCGGCTCCTCTGCTTGCAACTGCATATCCTAAGCCGTAACCCTTTAAGCCTCGTGGATCCGCCTGTATGATCTCTAAACCTTTTACATGAAAGGCTATTTCTTTTCCCTTTCCCAATTTTTCAGCTGCTCTCTTAACTCCGTCAGCAAGTAGGTCTCCGAATCCTTTGCGGTAAGCTATGTTTTCGATCAAGCCAAGTATTGCTTTACTATCTCCCCATCCTAATTCAACGCGGCCTGTTTCTTTTTTGGACAATTCACCTTTCTCATACAGCTCCATGACCCAAGCTATGCATTCAGCAGTTGTTATTGCATCTAAACCAAGTCTGTTCGCCAAATCAACTGCTTTTAGTGCTAAGTTTAGGTTTGAGTTGCCCACTCTCGCGGTGAAACTGCTTAAGGCTTCATATTCTGGGCCTTCACCGTAGAGACCAGCGTATTCGCCTTCTCTTATTACATAGAATCTGCTGCATGGAACTATGCATGAGAAACATGCCCTGTTCTTCACGTTATATTCTCGCGCCAGTCTTTCGCCACTTACTTTTGCTGCATGTTCGAATGTGGCTGAGGTGAAGTGTCTCGTCGGCAGAAAGCCAAGTTTGTCTGCAAGCATCAAAATTCTGGTCGTGCCCATGATTCTTCTGGGCCAATACTGTGGATGAATATAGGTTTCTTCTTCTATTTTCTTGACAATTTTCCAGAACTTGCTGGGATTGGCAATTTCTATTCTGCCTGTTCCTTTTAAAGCCACTGCTTTCAAATTTTTCGAGGCCATAACTGTGCCCATGCCTGTTCTGGCTGCTGGCCTTGTCAGATTGACAAATATTCCAGCGTAAGCGACATGGTTTTCAGCTGCTGGCCCGACTGCTGCTACTTGGACTGTTTTGTCCTTCAAATCCTTCTTTATCATTTCGGTTGTCTCGTAGACGTCTTTTCCGGCCAAGTGCTCTGCATTCATTATTTGGACTTCTTGGTCATTTATGGCGATGTAGGTGGGTTTTCGGCTTTTTCCTTCAATAATTATTTGGTCATATCCTGCAAACTTCATTTCAGCGGCGAAGTGTCCTCCAGCATTTGAGTCTCCTAAGATTCGTGTTAGTGGAGACTTTGCGGTTGCGTTAAATCTTGCGCCTAAAGGGAAGGCTGTGCCCACAAGCGGGCCTGTGGCAAACATGAGCTTGTTTTGCGGAGAAAGTGGGTCAACATCTTTTGAGGTTTCGTCATAAAGTCTTTTCGAGTTGAATCCTCTTCCACCCAAAAATTCTTTCATATGCCGCTTTTCTGTGGGTTGAACGTTAACCTGCTTTTTCGTAAGATTTATTCTGAGGGTTCTTCCCGCGTAGCCATAATATTTAGGCAATTATCCTCCACCTTCTCAATGTTTCTTCAAGAATCTTGGTTGGGAGTTTTGGCTGTTGCATTTCTGTTTCTATGTATGCTAGAGCCTTTGTTGGACATTTTTCGACGCATTGGGGTTTTCCGTCGCATTGATCACAGATGAGGGGAATGTGGCTTCTAGGATGAAGCCTAATTGCTCCCATTATGCACGTTTTCAAGCATTTTCCGCATCCTACGCATTTTTTCTCATTTACAAAGATTAAGCCCTCTGCTCTTCTTTCCAGAGCTTTTGAAGGACAGCTTTCCATAACACTGCACGGGTCACAATGCCAACAGACGATTGGTAAGTCAAACCCGAAAATGTCCTCCTTTTTCACGATTATCCTGGAGATTGATGAGCCGAAGGCGTTTTCGTGCCTAAACGAGCATGTCATTTCGCATAGTCGACATCCAGAACAACGATCAACATTGACCAATATCCTTTTCAATCAACTCAGCCTCTGCTTTTGCTGGAATTTTTTATACCATGATTCTAGGGTGGAAAGGCTTAAATGAATATCTGCTTTTAGCTTTTTGTGGTTTCTATGAAGACGTTAATTGTAAAGGTTAAAGCAATTGAGGGTCACTGCGACACGCATAAAGTTGGAGACTGCTTCCGACTTGAGGGTGGGAAACTGAGCTTTCCAAAAGAAAATAAGCGCGTGTGCATTTACGCCCTCTCCAGCTTGTTGCCATTGTTGCCGGCAAAGCAAAGGAAAATAGACGAACCAAACGATTGGCTGCCTAAAGCTTTCGAGGTGGAATGCCCAGACCCTAAAGGAAGAGTAATCTGGGAAATAAAATATGAAGAATAACACTGCAAAGAGTAAAAAATTGTAAGCCATGAAATGTTTCAATTATGTTTTGAGTCCACGGTAGTATAGTTATAACGAAGCCCAGCACCAAAGTTATAACTATTAAGCCATTGCAGGACGCTTTGAATTATGTTTTGAAGTGGTTTTTTTATGACTTGATATTTTAGATGTCTTAAGGAGATTTTCAAGCTGGGATAGAAGTTACACGCGAAAACAAACGTAAGAACGGAATTCTGCACATTGCAAGTTTGAGAAAACTTGTAATCATTCTGATAACTCCTTTATCAAAGGCTGTTCTTGAGCTTGCAGTTCCTTTCGGAGCCACTCCATCTTTTCTTTTTGTTTTTGCTTCAGCAATCATCTTCTTCAGACTTGCGAGATCACTGTCAATCTGTTTCTCGTCATAACCTTTGGATATGCTTTCAATCATTTGGGCAATGTAGCCAGCGATGCGGGTCCACTCCTGCCGATCCTTCACGTCTAACCCGCGACTTTTAGCCATGCCCGAAGCAGCATTAAACAAGTCTGTAAGCTTGTTGATAACGTTATAACGGAGTTGCTGAGTATCCAGCTTCACTCGTGCCCGAAGTTTTCTGATGTGCTTTTCAAGGAATATTACTCTCTGTATTCGCATTAGCGACACCTAACAGACCCTACCCCCTCCCCTGGGGGAATCTGAAAACTTCCCTGCCCACGAGAATCGCAAAGAACCTCGCCCTTCTCGATGTCAGGGACATCACTAATTTGGATGGCTTGATCAAGAAACGCCAGAACGTCAACGCGGGAGACTTTGCTAACTGTCTCGCAAACGAGCCTATCGTCATAACTTAGCGAGTAGATTACCGCTCGAATTTTTCTCAACAACAATTTCTTTTCGCTTCTTTTGTGAACCAAAATACTTCACCGTCGTGCCACTCAAAGGCGGCAAATTGAAAACGGAAACGAGTTGTTACTTAAAAATAAGTAGCCAATCATATTTAAAGATTTACTATTAAAGGTTCTGTTAGGTGGCTCTGTTAACTTAGCGTCATAGGGTTTTGAGTGTTAACTATCGTCAGATATGAACCCTGAAAGCGCATATTTTATATATACGTTAGTTGTTATTTTTGTCTGATGGAAATTGTAACACAATAGTCCTTTTAATGTTACACCTGCTCTCACGGACAACAAAAACTCAATAGAACCATGTAGAATATACATAGTTATTTATACACTAAATTACCAAAGATTGTTTCATGGCAAAAGTCAAGATTCACAAGCATCTAATTAAGAAGAATAAAATTCGCCCGTTTACAATTAAAGCAGTTGGCAATCAAATTGAAAAGAAGAAGAACCAACGATTAGACAAAAACTACAACGACACAGTTATATATGATGACGTTCGCTACTTTTTGGTCTATGAATTTCAAGAGGAGAAAAATGACGTAATAACGTTCATCCGTGAGATGAAAAGGGCTGTAAAAAAGTGATTTGTTACCTATCCATTGATTGATGAATGAGGTGAAAATGATGGTAAATTCAAATTGGGTCAATACAAAAGAGGACATAGTTAGTGTAAACTGGAAGGGTGAAGAAATTATCCTAAAGAATGTACCAGTAGAGAAGAATGCTAAAACAGGTCTTGTGCGAGTTGATGTCGATGAAATACTGAAAGCAGAACAGAAGCTAATAGCCCAACAGCAAAATCTGGAACCAATAGCTATTCCAGAACTTCTCTTCCTCTTTGCAGATACGAGATTTTTCAAGGGAGGAGAGATAAAAGAGAAATACAAATTTAACAAGATGCTCTTCTATTTCTGGAAGAATCTGGAAAAACAGGGATTTGGAGATTCATATATTATTGATGATTTTGTAAGTGGTAGAGCAGGACCCATACCCAAAAATCTCAAGGACTCAATGATAGAATTGGAGAAAAAAGGACTGGTTAAAATATGTTGGTCTGACAACATTAAGAAGCCAAGCACATTTACATTAACATCTAAGGGTTTTGAGGTATCTAAAGACATTTGGACCCAAACTCCAGACCTTGTAAAAAAGATGGTAATAGAAGTTAAACAAGACCTTGCACTATTGGATCCTACAGCGCTTAAAGAGAAAGTACATAGAGAATTTCCAGAATATAGGAAAACATACATTGAAGTAGATGCAGAACCCTAAATCTATTGACCTTCTATTTCCTTTTTTTGACTACGCTTTCCACTGCATTTTGGATTAGTGTTAACCATTTGTTTTGTCCTTCATTGTTACAATTGCGCGACATACACACATAGACACTCACACCCAAACCCCTCAAACAGAAAAAATAGGAAACAGGGGAAATTGACGGAAAAATTCTTAACTTTTGTCAAATATAACTCTGGGTATGCCGCGCACATTTGGACCCATGATCACTCCACCTATTAGACGGCTAATGATTTTTATCGATGGTGGATATTTACGTAATGGAATAAGAAAAATATTTGATAATAAAAAAATGGATGAAAACATAGACTATGGCAAATTGAGAGATTACATAATGGAAGTGATAATCTCTCAAGGGATAAAACCAGAACTCATAAGAGCATACTACTACGACGCTCAAGTTGACGCCAGCGAGGAACCATATAAGTACAAAAAACTTCAGCACTATTTCAGAAATGTTCAATCTAAAAAATTCTATGAATTACGGTTAGGAAGACTAATAAAGACGGAACAAGAACCCCGACAAAAAGGAGTTGACGTTCTAATCGCCGTCGATATGTTGACTAAAGGTTATTTGAAACATTATGACATTGCGGCTTTTTTGGGTGGGGATGATGATTTCTTAGACTTAATCGCTGCAGTGAAGAACTTGGCGGGCAGAAGAGTTTTTGGGTTCTATTTTTCTCACAACGTTTCTGAAAGGTTACAAGATTGCTTTGATGTTGAAAGTCCGCTTACCAAGGAGCGTGCAAAAGCATTCGTCGGACCCCTCAAATCTCGATCTTATAAGCTGAGGAAGCAAGCGCGCGGTATGACAAATGAATGAGAGGTTATTATCCCTCGCAAAGCACTTATCCTGAACATGTCAATTATCAGTAAACATGGTCAACGCTGTGCTGGTGTGGCGATCGATATGAGAAGACTGTTTCAGGCCTTAGTTGTAGTTGCCTTGTTGTTATTGAGTTTGGTTCTTGGTTCGGTTGAAGCAAGAGGCGGGACTCTTGTCATAGGTCCAGGTAATGAAGCAATCGAGAAAATACAGCTTTCACCCCCAGACAGCGCTGTCGGGAACTTTACTGTTAGTAATGGATCTGTAGACTTCTTCGTAACAAATCCTTCATATGACATTGTTTATCAGAGTCTGAAAACATCTTTTGAAATTTTCAACTTTACTGCTAATGAAAGCGGAATTTACGTAATGCATTTCGTAAACAAGTACCAATCAGAGGATGTTAACCTAACCCTTTCTTATGGTCTCAATTTCTTTGTCATTCTAAGCGTAACAATCAATGTATCAACGCAAACTTCGTCGGGTACAGCTACAGTTACTCAAGTGCAACCTTACATTCATTTGGATATTTCTCCCTCAGCATTTCCAGTGGTGGGGCAATTCTGGAAAATAAGTGTGTTTTATCAAAACCAGAGTTCTGGGAGAGTTATCTACTATTCACCTTTACCAAATGCCACGGTGAAGGTGACAGTCATAGTGGGAAATCAGACCAAGGTTTATAGCATTACTTCGGATGAACTCGGACAAGCAGAGTTTCAGTTTTTGGCAGAATATAGCGATATATCATTTCAGGCGTTTTATAGAGGAAATCAGAGTGATATCATTGCACTTACTCAGCGAGCTGAACACTACGTTTCAGCCGATCATGTCAACTTCATGTTTACGCTAAGTAGTTTTATGTTTGGAATAACTGGAATAGGTACAGGTATTTCGATTTATTATAGAAAGAGAATTAGAATCATCTTTTGTCTCCTAATAGGACTCGTTTTCTGTCTTTCCTTGTTTCTGCTTGTAATTTCAGTATACTCTAAATGGTTCTCGTTAACGCCATGGGGTTATCCTGAAACTATCTTCAGCTTCTTAACATGGACTATTTTGAAATATGCTTCCGTTGTGGGAATAATACTGTTTGCAGTTTTATCTTTGTTGGTTTTCTTGTTAAGATTACGAAGCCCCAAGCAGGGGGCTAAGCGAGTGGGGTCGCACTTCAGGTTTTGAACATGGTATAGTCGCAGCCGGCGCATAAAATTTGAACCAAACCCCAACAAGGAAAGCAAACATAGAATCCGATGAGGCGAAGTGGCTAACTCTAATCAAGAAGGCAGGTCAACATCAGAGATTTGAAATAGGCTCTTGAAGGCGTTCACAATAGAAAAACTACATAAGACTTTTATTTATTATATACCAGTTCTCAGAGTGGTAAAAATGAACAATTCAGAGATTCTTGCAGTTCATAAGCAGAAGTTGGAGGAGTTTCTAAAAAAGCTGGGATTATGGGAAGCCTTAGTTAAAGGAGAATTGAAATGCCACGAGTGCGGGGCAACAATCTCATTGGACAACATCGGGATGATTATTCCATTTGGCAAAGAGATTCACTTTTGCTGCGCCAAGACGGATTGTATCTTTCGAATGAAAGAGTTCAAGAGTGAGCCTACAAATGAGGCAAAGACTTAAACTGATTTTACTTATTCTTGCAATCGCAATCTGTTTCTTTATATCTTTATGGTATCTTGGCTTGAACGGACTCTTTACTGCTATTCCATCAAGTCTTCTGATAATAGTCTTAACTAACTTAGAATGGATAGGAAGCTTAATTGCTTCTTCGTACAAGGTTGGAAGAAAATTCAATTTTTGGTTCGAAAAAAAGGCGGTTGAGAAACGTATAGAGAACACGATAGAAGCGGCTTCCAAGAAGATAAATAATGAAGGAGTAATCGTGCTTCCTCATGGTATTGACATAAAATGGGTAGAACCTATGGAACGAGATGCCTTTCTAAAGGAAGGAAAAGTTGTTGTTTGTTTAGAATCGAGTTACAACGAAGCTCGGAATTTAGCACGAGCAATGATGTTGTACGTAGCTGACGACCTGATTAGAGAGTCGCAAAGGTTCATCAATCCACGAATAACGAGATCACTCTGCTTTGCAATTGCGAGAAAATTGCTAATGTTAGACAAAAGACTTGAGGCGCTGAAATGCCTGAATGATGAGTTTATCGAGCCAGAAGCAAATAAGGAACGTAAAATCAGGGAATATGTGATGGCTATGGAAAAAATGGACGAGCAAGGATACCTTAGTCGCATTCTTCTCCGAGAATTTTCTCAATTGGATGCAAAATTATCTCCTGCACTTACAAATTCCGATGCGATGAGCGAGTCCGAAACCTTCACTCGTTTTCTTGGTAACTTTGTTCAAAGAGAGCGAGAAGAGAATGTTCAACTGGCTCATAATAGAAAAGTTCTAAAAATTGATTTGATGCCGATAGCCCGCAGTCTCTTGGAATTTAATGTCTCTAATTATATAAAAGCAGCTTCAATATCCTTTGATAATGGAATCAATACGATCTATGTTCTCGCGTGGGGATTTAATATCCCATGGGCGAAATCTGCAGTTAAAGCCATAGAAGGAATGGGCAAATACGCCAAGTTTGAAGAGTGTACGTTTCCAGTTGTAGGAGCTCAAGGCAGATTTCAGAGTTATCTTGCAGTCTTAATGAATATTAGCGGACGGGAGAACATTCCGCCTATTGACAGTTAAACAGCGCCGACAGTTAACAAAGCTTTCGAGCTTCCTAAGCCTCCCTCAAAAACTCTTCATTCCATTTTTGGCAGATGTTCCACACCAACCTTGGCAAGTTCAAGCCGTCAGGCGGGCGGAGGACCTATCTTTTCCATCCTCTATATTCTTCACTAAAATCCACTGTGGTTCCTCTCATGATAAGGGTCTCAAGATCCTCGAAGTTCACCTTTTCGATAAGGCAGGGAAAACAAAGGATCTCTTGTGCATAAACCCGAACTCTTCGTTTGGACTGAGGTCGCCGACATATCTTGACTTTTGCGCCATATCTTTCGCCGATCCTGATTTTTTGATGGCATTTGGAGCATAAAAGTTCTTTGCCAGTCACATGAACGCTGAAATCGCCTAACCGATAATTCCTCTGAAATAAAACTACACGTCTGAAATGGTCTATCTCAAGAGGCTTGCGAATAACAACAAGTTTAGGATGATGTATATTATCGCCTAAGAAGCCACTCTGCTGTATTTCAACGAGCCCGTTACCCAGCATTAAGTTCAAGACTTTTCGGAACTCGCGACTTCCTGCTGTCTTGTAATTTAGGAATTTTGAAAATCTTGAAAGTTCGAACACTTTCCCAGGTTTTAATGTGAGAGGTTTCACACTTCTTCATCTGTTAATGTTGGCGTTTTCTCTATTTCTTTTTGGGGAACTTGTTTCTATCGATTTCTACAGATTAATATAAGAGTGTTTGTTATTGAAAAATGCTGGACAAGGTGATGAATCGACAAATTTTAAAGAAATACACTGGAATTATTCTGTTACTTACGTTTTTGCCTTTGTTTCTCTTTAGTTTGAACAGATATCTTGTTGAAGCACGCTCATATGTTGGTTCGATTCAAAGAGACTTCAGTAGAAATGTCTATGTTAGAAGAAACGATTCATATTATGTTTGGTATAATCTGTCAAGAACTCCAGCTATCTTAAACCTTTCTCTCTATATTTCATTTGCTGTAGAAAATAACGACAATATAGACTTTTTTGTCATGTCGAGTTTTCAATATCAACAATGGACGAACAGTTCTCTGAAGAATGGTATAATAGAAAAATTCAGAACAAGCAATGAAAGTTTCATTTTCATTCCAAACAAAGATGACGTATACTACTTGGTAATTGACAACACAAACTATAATGCGACAAAATCAGTGAATCTCCATACGACATGGACCGCTGCAATGTATATGATAAATTATACAGATTCTTTTGAATGGTTAAGATGGATGGGAATTAGCCTTTTTGGGTTGACCTTAGGGAGTATCTTGAGCCGTAATCCACTGAACCGAATGCTGAAAGGTTTTTTGTCATCTACAACTTTAAGAAGCGTCAAAGCAATAAGAGATTCCAAGGATATCGAATTTCGAAACAAATATGAAGTAAGATTATTTTGGTTTGTCTTAATCGTTCTTCTTGTTTTTGTTATAGGCATTCTTTTGTATAGCTTTTTAAAGAGTTTGAACTATATCCTAATTGATTTCCCTGAATTCTCCTCTGAATTTATTGACATTCACATACGGTTAATGGTTTTTTACTCCTTAGTGTTTTTTTCATTCTCCTTTCTTCTCTTTTTTTGGTTTCGGTTAACTGATTTCCTTTTTGATCTTAACCTTCTATACGGAACAAAGTTCAAAAAAATGAGTTATAATTATTCACTTGATAAGCGAAGCTTTCAGTATTTTCTCAGAATGCAATTTTCACAGGAGTCCATCTTTTTGTATGGTATTGCAGTGGTAATGCTAATCACTGGTCTTCTTATTGTTGATTACAGCTTCCCATTGCTTGTAGGAAACATTTTGGTATTCTCCATTCCATTCAATCGTTCAGCTTTCCAATCATTTCGTAAAGCTTGCAAAGAATTGAAGATAAAGTGGAAGAGTGAATTGAAAAAGGAAATGCCTTATACACTAAACCAAATCGCAATCTCCATTTGGATGATTCCACTATTTCTTCTCTTTCTACGACTTGTGGGTCTGCTTGTGATACACTTGGCAGAAACTGTCTCTATTGACACTCTCCCGGCCAGTCAATTTCAAGAATACTTTTCCAAGGAATTAAGTCCTCAAGGGATACTCGTTGGAACGATTGACGCTGCAACATCTAATATCGCTATTTTCAGTATCTTATTCTTCGGGCTGTGTTTCATTGCAATGTATTATGCTATGCCTTTATTCTCTAGAAAAATCCCGATAAAGAGAAAATTCCATTTGTTAATTGTTCCCGGTGTATTCGCAATTCTTGCGTTCATCTTAAGCGAAATATACATTCGCCTTTTCTTATTAAGCTATACAGTGAAAGAGGAGTCGTCGCTTTTCGTATCATTTGTCGTCTTCGTTGCCACATATCTGATACAAAGAGCATGTGAAGAAGCATCAAATTGATCGAAACTGAATCGGTCCATTTTTCGATCATTGTTTCAGTGCTTCTTTCATTAGCGTGATCCTAATCGTTTTAGGCTCCAGCACTCCTACTTATTATGCAGGTACAGAAATAACCATCCTTCTTAGGGGTATACGGGCGAAGTTGATTGTAAGATTTAAAGATAAATCTAAACCCATCCTGCCCATTCTTGGGTTAAGAACGGAATTCCACTTACTGCGGTTTCGATGAGATGCTGTAACTATTTTGACAAGTCCTTTATCAAAAAGAGTTCAGAATCGAGGCAATTTCTTGATCAATTCTTGGCGCGGGGTGTGGGATTTGAACCCACGCGGCCATTGCTGACCACAGGCTTAGCAGGCCTGCCCCCTACCAGACTAGGGCAACCCCGCAATAAGCTGATATCTGACTTTGTCTGCTGAGTTATTTTTGTGTTGCGCATATGTTGTTCGTTAACAACTCTAAACCATAGCTGAGGCGATGATAAAAGCTCATAATCCTGAAAGAGCCAACAATTATTTATAGGAGGATGT
>Ga0172366_10003813_pt1 | contig 11863 bp, 6 predicted proteins | sample LakKivSesite69cm_FD_114533 | JGI IMG/M metagenome (GOLD analysis project Ga0172366, IMG submission 114533) | Sediment microbial communities from Lake Kivu, Rwanda - Sediment site 69cm | ecosystem: Environmental > Aquatic > Freshwater > Lake > Sediment | place: Rwanda: Western Province, Lake Kivu... | reverse complement strand
CCAATACCTTGCCCACACCTTCCTCCAGGCTGAGGTCTGTCCCAAACAGGAGGCGGTCAGCGCCCACGCACTTCACGGCCTTTTCAATCGCGCCGCAGTCCACGCCACTCCCGCTCGTGTCAAGGAAGACGTTATTCGCCCCTCGCAAGTGCTTCAGAGCCCATTCCCAATCTCCTCCCCCGGTTAGGTGAGCCTCTATCAAGATCGCATCGGGGAACAGAGAAGCGAGTTTCACGATATCAAGAGCCGAGGAGATGTTCGGCTGCTTAGCAGCCTCGGTGGGATCGGTCAGGTACCCCGCATGCTGGAGGATGGGCACTTTCATTTCGATGGATTTCTGAACGATGGGGTAGACCACGGGATCTGAACACCTGTACTGGTTGTAGAGCTTGACCCCCATCATTCCGTCCTCAGCTACCCTCTTGTCGATCTCCTTCAGTGACTCATCCCTGTACCCTGGGTTGACAAAGCAGTAACCAAGGATCACGTCCGGGTATTCCCTCATGGCCTTGACCACTGCTTCATTGCACGCACTAAACTCTGCGGGCGTAGGCGCACCCCCGCCCATAGGATTGGAGCAACACATCGAATCAATCTCGAGCCTTTCGGCCAACTCTACCAAGAGACCAGAAGTGACCTCTGCCGTGCCAGGGACCATCCCTCCTACGTGAGAGTGACAGTCAATTCTGACCATGGTTGACTCACTCCCTTCACCTATATAACCCCAAGTCTTTCTAGGGACTGCGGTGAGGAGTCCTGTACGGTACTACTGCATATTCGGAGAGGACAAAGGAGAACCAAGTGGGAGTCCCATCATATCGAAAAGGTCATAGACATCAGACCGAAAGAGGCATCGCTCGTTCTCGTGGACATCTGGAACGAGACTCGTGCCTAGCTGAACCAGAACGAGAAGAGCTTCGCTCTCCTCATGAGGAACCTCAACCTAATCACGTTCCCAGAGATCGAGGACAGATCGTACCTCCCTTTCCAGCTCAAGGCCCGAGAACAGTCATCTGCCCGGACGGTGTCACAGCTCCCTATGTCAAAACCAGCAATGGGTCTTCCGCCTTCGCCCTGAACCTCAGCCCTGAAATCTCCGGCGGACGAATTGACATTGACCGAGAGCCCAGTGCCTGAGAAAGAGATCGGCTTGGTCAGGACTTCACCTAGGCTGGAGCCCGCGTCGATCGAAGTGAACCCGTCGAGCCTTTGGATGAGCCTCATGATTGACCCCTTGTATCTCATGGTCTTGATATCATATGAGCCATGAGTGAAGTTATAACCCGAGTAGAACATCGAGAGCTCGCTGTCCCTACGAATCATGCCGACCAACATGTACATCTGCTCGCTGTCCGGGTCTCCCTCCCCTCCCAGGCCCACGTATGGGTCCCTAGACGGTCGGTGCCATTCGATTCCATCTCTGCTGGTGGCGAACTGTACCTCAAGACGCCCATCGTTCGCGTGCGCTCCCTGAGGGGGGTCTGGGAAGTGGAAATACGCACTGGGGAACATGAAGTACAAATCACTGGCGTACGGGTACTTGATCACACAGGGGTTGTAGTGATCTGAATTCTGGGGATCTCCATCGTCATACTTGAACACCACGGGGAGTTCGGTCGTTGGAGGGGGCCACTTCGCAGGGTCGCTCCCTCTCGAAGGCTCATCTGTGGAAAGACTGCACGGCCATGGCTTCAGGATGTCGTCGACTTCTACCCTAGCTATACATCTCAAAGGATTCCACGCCCGGAGATAGGCGACGCACTTGTGGATACGGTCGTCCCAGAAGGCTTGGTTCTGAGTGTCGGCATTGAACTCAAGCGCAAGGCTGCTGTTCCTGTGCCACTTCAGTCCGTCTTCCGACCACCAGACACGCACGCCATATTCGCGCCCGAATCCAACATCGACGCCATGACCATAGGTGACATACTTGTAGCGCTGACCCTTGGCGGCCCTCGGATCGATGAAGACTGTGCCGCAGGGTGGTAGAGGCAGGATGTTGTTTTCCTTTGACCCGGCGTACTCAACAAGCCCGAGGTTCGGCCTCTCCCAGTGAGCGCAATCTCTTGAGATGGCGTGGCAATGGAAGATGCGACCGTCGTTGTCGATGCTGTCATACCACATCCTGTAAAGGCCGCCATCGTCTATCACTGTGCCGTACGCGCCGAGGCGGTGACCTTCCCAAGGCCTGTTCGCGACAAGGACAGGCCCCGCCTTCAGAGGGGGGTTCACTTTGAGGGAGACCCCACTGCTATGTTCCACGAGAGAACTGTCAGTGAAGAGGAGCCTTCGGCCTACCGCACTTGTGGGCCTTGAGGTCATGGGGAATACACGACGGCGACCGCAGCGAGTATATAGGATTCATCTTGGGACTGAGCCTGCCTAGGTCATGCCCATCTCGAGCTTGATTTGCCCCTGACGTAGTAGGAGTGGAAGTGTCAGCGAGGCGATACTCGCTTGCTCCTTGATGCACACGGTCAGGACTACATTCGTGATCGCTCGAACCTGGGCCTCGAAAGTGCCCCCCCGAATTCAGGCGCAAGGTTCGGGTAATCCTTATAGCAGTTCAGGGGCACGCCCGTTACACGCCTTGAGGAGAAACGTGACCCTCGCGGCCTCTGCTGGGCTTTTGTTGCTCTCTTCACTTCTTCTCTGCGTATCACTGTTTCCTGACGCAGTATCATACCAAGTAGGCTCCCTCTTGGGACGAGGGACGATCACGTACTCATACGGTGAAGGACAGGAAGCAGTGACATCGGTGGTCCTCGAGCTTCCGTCCGACTTGGCGGGTTCTATCGCAATCGTAGGGGGAACGCCTGGATGGGATCTCGGGTTGGAGGAGAACAGGTTGACGATCTCCGGAGGTAGCTTGGCGCCAGGCGAGAGGATAACCGTGGACTATCACCTGACGAAATACGTGGAGGGAGGGCCGAAGCAGTTGACCGCCACTTCCACGTTCCTGCCGGGAACGACGACGGTCAGCACCGGGCACATCAACGTCAGCGAGGTGTTCGTGCTGAAGGTAATCTACATCATAATCATCTACAGGATCTGGGTGATCTTGGTGGCCCTTTTGGGTCTACTTGTGTCGGGATGGACGACCTATCGCATCGCGCGGAGGCCACCCATACCTCCCCCTGCAGAAGCTCCGCCACCTCCTCCGACAGAGGCTCCGCCCCCCACCGTTCCCATACCTGAAGTGCCGAAGGCTCCAGAACCAGAGCCAACCGTTGGCAAGCCGATCCCGACCTTCGCACTTGCTGGCTGCAAGTTGAAGTACGAGTGGAAGCACCAGAGCATGAGCCTGCAGGTCTGGCCGAGCGGCACAGCAGGAAAGCCACGCGTCCAAAGGCAACCGAGCGACGATCCATTGGCGCTGATGGCGATCGGGTTCGATAGGCACGAGCTGGTGCACCATTGTTCGTGCGGGGAGCAGACCTCAACCAAAGTATACTACATCGACTCTAGAGTGAGGTACGAGTGGGAGATACTGAAAGGGCGAGGGGGCTTCATCAAAATTAACGATGATGACGAGTCAAAGGTCGATGGAGGTGAGCAGGTCCTCTACCAGCCTCCCGACCTATCCCCCGGGGAGACCGAGGAGGTGACGATCAGGGTCAAGGTGTTGCACAACGACCCAACGAAGCTCCCTAACCACGCGCCCGTGTCAACTATCTGTAATATCAGCATAAGCAGGGAGGTGAAGGAGACCGATAAGGGCGAAGAGACTGACAAAGAATTCACGGATCCAGGCGAGGTGAGCGACGAATACGTCTACAGCATCACGGTGGAGGAGGAACCCTCCGAGGCCCCGTCCGTTGCACACTACTTCCCTTCCGCAGAAGGGGAGTGCATTCCGAAGATGGCTTGGTTGCCCGGCGGCGCCATTAAGGCCGAAGTCCTTAGGTGTCCGGATGAGGTATGCGCGGGCGACCATGTGGTCCTCTCAGCCGGTGGAACAGATACGGACCTGCTGGAACTCAAGTGCTTGGCAACGGGAGCGAGATGCAGCGCCTCAGACTTCGAGACGCTGTCAGTAGGCGACGTACTTCAGTACGAGTGGACTGCGACGCGCGGGAGTTTTCCTCTGGGGAACAAGGGCGAGACTGTGGTGTGGAGGGCACCCCAAGAGAGTGGACAGGTAGAGTTCACACTCAAGGCGAGGGACATAGGCAGACAGTATGACGACGAGGACGTGACGGTCAGGGTCAAGACGCAAGTGAGAAAACTTGGGATAGACCTAGTGAAGACCAGCTCCGCTTGGGTGCCTGTAGCCACGGCCCTGGACGCGACCAGCGAGGCGACCGTATACGTCTGCAAGGACGATAAGTGGAGACATCCTGGGCGAAGGAAGTTCATAAGGCTCAAGCTGAAGAGGGTGAGCAGAGAGCTGGGCGTTTGTATGAACTATCCCAGTCAGGCATCGGCCAACAAGAACCCCGATCTTTTCTTCAACGAGAACAGCATGTCCAAAGACTACGCACTGCTGAAGGACAAGACTGTGTCCGGCAACTGCCCCACTGAGATCTTGGCACCCAATGACAACCCGGCTCACTCTCACCACTACCTGTACGCGGTGTCAAAGAGGAGGTTGACAAAGGCTCGCCCGATAGTCAGGTGCGAGGACTACGGCGCAGTAGCGGTGCTGGAGGCTATGGCCAACTGCTGCGTTCAAGTGCCTCCCAGGGACTCAGGCTTTGTCTCTCCGTGTGACGGGGGCTCGTGCTGCGAGGGCACGAATGAGGTCAAGATCCCTAGGGACGACAACAACAATGACATAGCCGACGGAGCCCCCCAAGACGGCGGAGGAGCTGCTGGGAACGCGGATAACGACAACGCACCCGCCGGAGATGGATACTCTGGGGATGGGCTGACGAACTATGAGGAGTATAGGGGGTTCATAGTTGGAGGAGGGACGGTGGCAAAGCGCCACATTAGGACGAGCACAACAGATAAAGACATCTTCATATATGACGAGCACGGCTTGGGCACTGGCTTCTTCAACCAGAGCGGACTCACGATACACGTCCTTCGAGATAGCTCCTTGTACGACGGCAACGCCTCAAGGGTCATCAACTTCGACAGAGGAAGGCACTCTGGGGGAGCACAACACGGGGTCAGGCTGGTCAGAGAGCCACTCGGGGGGGCAGCCAGGGGAATGGCGATAGGAGGCCCGGGCGTCCCGAGGCAGATAGACAGAGTGGCCATAGACACTGCGGAGATAGCAGCTGAGGGCGTGGCGAACATGCAGAGTAGGGTGATCGCGCACGAACTGGGACACGCCGTGAACATTGTTCATCACGGGCAGGGCCCGAAGCACAACTCTTGCGGTCCGGACACCGAGGCAAGTGGCCTACAGACCAGCGGTGACGTTAACTGCGTGATGCGGTACACCAACTACGCCAGCGCTTGGTGTCATGGGACAACCCATCACAGACACTTGACAGAGGTCCCGCCCGCAGTCGGGAACACCTTCTGCGGGTCAGCCAACGGCACTGGCGTCAACAACCCGGGTGGGGCGCACTTCGTCAACAACGCCTCGGTCGGCAACTGCCGTGGAAGGATAAGGGTGAAGGACTGGTAGCAATGGCTGACGCGCCCGAGGTCGACAAGGGTTCCATGAGAGTGGGAAAGGACAGATTGTTCATGTCCCTGTACCTCGACGCAAACGGAGTCACCACATGTCGGGTTTTCAAGGACCAACCCATCGTCCTCACGGTCAGGGTCACGAGCGATCAGCCCCTCGCCGCTTCGGAGTTGAACTTGGAAGTCAGGCACGAGCGAAGGCGATTGGATGAGGAGCTTGAGAGGGGTAAGATCAGCGAGGAGGAACACAAGAAGAAGCTCAAGGAGCTAGAGGATAGGGAGATCCCTCTCAGGGTGGCGTCCGTTGGGAACAAGGACAAGCCTTGGTGGACATTCGTGAAGTTCTCGCTTGTGACAAACAGATCCCAGGCTCTCGATTGGCCGCTGCACGTGATCATGACGTACCCAGTTGGCGAGGAAGCCAAGCTCGGTCCTGGGGAGTCCTACAGCGTCGAGTTCGGCATCGATCCTGATGACGTGAGAACCATACCCTCTGCCAACTACAAGGTCAGGGTATCCCTTGAGGGAGAGATCACTGTGAACGGCGGGACGAATGATATCCAGGTCTCGTCCAACGAGGTAGTGGTCGAAGTTCTGCCTCGGCACATGCCCCCGAAGGAAGCGTCCAAGCCCGAGAGGAAGACGGAGTTGGCCTCATACTACTTCAGACGAGGCAAACATGACCTCGCGTGGAGTCTGGTGAAGGGGCTGACATCGATGAAAGCCCTCCTCATAGTTGGCGACTTGCATGAGATGAGAGGTGAGTACGACAAGGCATACGACGCGTTCAAGAGGGCAGAAAGGGTCTTTCACAGAGAGCATCCCGACAGCTATGAAGCCCCTGAGCTCATAGCCTCAAGGATAGTTAACCTGCTTCGTAAGTGGACTCCAAGCGAAGATCTGGGGGACGGTGGCAATAGATAGAGTGGTCTTTGCATGCCCTGGAGTTCCTGGCTGAGGCGACATTTGATGGCTCGTTGAGGGATCTCCTCGAAGCCTTCTTCGAAGCAACGTGAGGAAGCGATACACGGGACCGCGAGTCACAACACGGCTACCTCTTTCTCCAGTCAAGACGCTCGGCATGTCGCGCACCGGACTATCCTCTTGGGACCCGTCCTGAAGCCACTGGCATCTCGGGGAATGGGGCATGTGGTTCCAGTTGATACCAGTAGGCGACGCTAGACCAGTCGTCTGCCCTGCTGTTAGCGTGCCCGTGCTCACACGTCACGAGAATCCTCTGATGGAAAGGAACCGGGTCCTCGATGTGGAAACGATAGACTGACCACTGGTTACTCTTGCCTGAGAGCGTCCCCCATTGCCCTTGACAAGGCGCTCCTACGAGTGAGACGCCATGATGCAGTCCGTAGGCAGTGTCACGGACCGGGAATCCGTAGGAGAAGTTCATGAAGTCCTCTGTGCCCGTCCCGTGAATGCTCGGGGGCCACCTTAGGGATCCGTCCTCAGCGATCTCGTCATCCACGAAAACCATGTCGTCGCCCTCCCCGAACCAGCCTGGTGTCAGTGCCTGGACGCTGAGCACGCACCCCACGTACTGTCCGCGCCCTTTGGCGTCAAGGATCACGTAGTTCTCGGTCCCGGTCGTGTTCTTGAGTTCAGAGCCATCGGCCGGTCGGGGCACCGGTTTCGTGGGGTTCTCCCTCTGCCACTGGGCATGAAAGCGTCCGACATCGTCAGGAATCGACTTGAGCTCCTCCCAGTCGATGTAGAAGTAATGGACATACGGGAGGTCAGCCTCGTTCACTAGCTCCAGCCTCGCCCCGCTCAAGAAAGGCATGGGGAACCAGCAATTGCGCGCTGGTCTAGTGGGGGAGTCAGCAACGTACATTGAGAGCGGCATGGAGAAGTAGCTGCTGGACGCACCGTGGCCGACTCCGAAGAAGTCCCCTAGCGGCACGTCCACGCTGGGAGTGCGTTCGTCGTCCCAGTACATCCTGAGCAGTATCTTCCTGTGATAGTATGGATCGTCTGACCCCCCTCCGAGCCATATGTGTCTGATAACTCCCGCACTTTGAATCTCGGCAAAGCGCTTCGTCTCACCTGGCTCTAGCGTGATGCTGTCCTTGTTCCCTCCCGACCGGTCATAGCTTGAGACGCGGCGCACTCGCGAGTCACGGAGCCTCGGGAGGTCCGCGAGCGATCCAAGACCAAAAGAAAGATCCATTGTGGGCAACGAAACGGGTGGGCACCTCCTTCAAAAGCCTTAGCCGGGGGGCATCGAGCTCCAGCCATAGAGCCAGTCCCGAAGACCTCGTTATCTCGGGCGCACGCAGCGGGCGAGAAAGCAGCCGACTACTCACTACTTCGCCATCAACGAGGTGGGGGCCGACATATACCTTGGTGCATGAGCGCACACACAGAAGCAGACCCGAAAGGCATTTAGAGCATGGTTCTCGCATCGCGCCGAGTTGGACAAGGGCGGACTCTGTACGTTGCTGTACATGGGCTGGACCCACTCGCTCAACCATGGGTTGTTCCTCTCGATATCGCCCCTGATTCCCCTCATGGCCACGGACGGGTATGACTACTCCACGATTGGACTCCTACTGTCAGTCTACCTGTTCCTTTACAGCATGGGAGCGTTGGTGTCTGCGCCTCTTCTCAGGATCACAGAGGACAGAAAGGCGTTGTTCCTCACGATCGGTCTCCAAGGCGGTTCTGCGTTCCTGTTACTTCTCCCTGGCGTGATGGGTGTCGCCCTGTACCTGGCGTTTTCGGGCATCTTCGCAAGCCTGTACCACCCAGTGGCCAATGTCTTCATCTTCGGAAGATTCAAAGGAAACGTGAACACTGCCATGGGGCTACACGGAACGGGTGGAAACCTTGCCCAGTTCGTCTTTCCGATATTATCGTCACTGCTTGCGGCAAGTCTGGGTTGGAAGACAACCCTGATCGCGATTTCTCTTCTGGGGGTGTGTTCTTCTCCCTTCTATATGCTGGCTTCGCGGCAAGGCAGCTATGGGGAGAACAGAGGGCAGAGCGTCGGCAACTACTTGAAGGTCGTCAAGTACAGGCCTCTGTGGCTTCTCATAGCCTTTTCGGTTGTGTTTAACCTGTACTACAGAGGAATTGAGATTTTCCTGCCGACGTTCCTGAGTCTGGAGAGGGGAGTGAGCGCGGAGATGAGCAGCTTTGCACTATCAATTGCCTTGATCGGAGGGGCCCTCGGGCAATACGTCGGAGGGATTGTTGGAGATAGATGCGGTGAGGTGACAATGGTCCTGATGGCATCGCTACTGGGCGTTTCGTCCGTGATCGCTCTTCAACTGGCACACGGCTTCTGGATCATAGCACCGGTCGTGGCGCTCCTAGGACTGGCATTCTACTCCCATCAGCCCGCCGCGAACGCGTTACTTGGCAAGACGATATCCGATGAGCTAAGGCCTTATGTCTACTCAGTCTGGTTCTTCGTGACGTTCTTCGCTGCTTCTCCTTCGACGTTGTTCGTCGGCATCATGGGTGAGCATTTGGGGTTCGCCAACGCGATCATGGTGTGCAGTTTCGTCGCCCTCGTACCCGTGTTGGTAGCCATGTACCTTCATCGCAGACGGCCACCGCGGTGAACAATCACCGCCGATCTCAGGGAGCGACTTGCACGGCCGAGCGACCTAGCTCCCCGCGACCAGCTGTAGAACCCTTCTCTCTATCTCATCTCTTATCCCACGGACTTCGTCTATCGGCTTTCCCTTTGGATCCTCCAACCCCCAATCCACGACATTGCCTAGAAGTGGCGCCGGGCAGACCTCTTCGACGCTGCAGCCCATAGTCACTATCAGGTCGGCTCCTTCGGCCATATTCTTGGTAGGTAGCTTGGGCCTGTTGCCAGAGATGTCGATTCCCTTCTCCATCATGACCTCAACAACCACTGAGTTGACTCTGTCAGCTGGCATGACACCTGCGCTCAGGGCGACCATCTTCCCCTTCCCGAGGTGATTGGCAAAAGCCTCAGCCATCTGGCTTCTACCGGCGTTCTCCAAGCAGACGAATAGCACTCGCCTCAACGAGTCAAGGGTCGCTCGCCCCGATTTAGGACTCACTCCACACCACGGGTGCGACGCTGGCCAGCATGAGAGTCTTAGGACTGGAGGCGAAACCCAAATACCTTGGTGGCATTCATGATAATAGGAGGAGTGCTGTCGCTGAAGCGGCCGGGGCGGTTTCGCCCGCCGTTTCGACCACGAGGGTTCTTATGTCCCAAGGGCTTACCTGTAAAGATATTCCGTTTGCGCTGGCCCTGATGCTTCCCTTCTGCCCCTTCAATGGGTTTCCGTTGAAGTCCGTCTCCTCGACCCTGCCAACTATGATCGGCAGCACGATGTCCGCTTCGCACGCCAAGCCATACTGTTCGTATAGCCTCATCACCAGCTTGTTGGCCTCGCAGTACAGGGAAGACAACACCACGTTGGCTGGGCTTACTCGTAGGAAGCATCGACGGTCGGGCATTTGTGGCTCAAGGCTCTCTCCAGTCGTGACGACCGCCCTCAGGGGCTTCTGGAATTCCAAAGCCCTGCGGTGAACCTCTCCTTCTCTCCAGTCCCCGCGATGGGGGTACAGCGAATAGGCGAATTCCTCAAGACCGTGGCCTTCGATCTCGGGGCTAGTTTCCGAGAGCCAGCCCGTCGTCGGCAATGTCATGATGGTCAATAGCGTGATCTCGACTACATTCCTGCTAGGGTCTGAACTGAAGCCTTGGAGCGCTAGGTCCTTGACGGAGGGCATGATGGCCGCACCGCAGCTCCCGTCAGAAGAGGTGAGGTCAAGCCAGCCCATCGCGTAGAAGCAGTTCTCGTAACCCCTGTAGTCTCTCTCATACCCTGCTCGGGGTTCGGCGGATAGATCCCTGTCCTCGGCCCCGAAGGGTATTGCGGCCGTGAGCTTTCCCCCGAACGCGAGCGGGAACTCGGCCCTGAAAGTGCCATCGCCCTCTCTCGCATGAATGCGGGTGAGGAAATCCACCCTCGGTATGTCATCGTAGAGGCTGATCTCTCGCACGACTTCAATGTCTTGTCCGATGGTCCCTTCGACAACAACCCTCTTCCTGACTGGGCCATCCTCGACCAGGCGAACATCTGAGCACTTCACTCTGTCCACGACCCCGTTCAGGACGCCCGGACGGAAGTCTCTCATAGGCTCCGCTCGGTAGAGGAGTAAGTCGTTCCCCAAGGCTTCCCTGCCCAATAGGACCTCTATGCCAAGCCTCTTGTCATAGAGGGACTTGACTCCCCCATCCTCGAGCCTCATGTTGAACATTCGCGTGTTCAAGGCATCCGCGGTCTCAAGGTGCTTGGCTGGTTCGGGCCCCGCTTCAGCCCTACTGAGGTAGTACGTGCTATAGCCCAAGCCGGGTACGTCAGCAATGAAGATGATCTCGCCCTCGCTTAGGCTTCCATCAGAGTAGGGAACCCATCTGACGACCTGGTGCGACACTTCCTTGCCTTGACCATCGGTCAACTTGAGCCTCCAAGTCCCTGCTAGGGGAATGGCGATGCTAGCCTTGACCACATCCTTCCTGTCCCATGACAGCTCGTTGAACACCACTATCCGGGCTTCGGAATCTCTCGCGGGCCTGACGCGCCTGGCGATCCAGGCCATCTTGGCGCTGGCCAACTCTTGGGCGCTGGCCTTGAGAGTGTCCGCCCTCAACTTTAGCTTGTAGTAGTCCTCAGCGTAGCTGTATCTCATTGCATGTGCTGAGATCGAAAGCAGTTCGCGCCACATGTCGTCGAAGACGCCCTGGGGGCATTCCTGCCCCAAGAGCCAGGCAATCGAGCACATCTTCTCGGCGGCGAGCAAGGTGGCCTCTATCGAAGCGTTGCCGGGGCAGTAGCCCTTGCATGCGTGCATCATGACCCAAGCCATGGGGTCAAGCACACCCCTCCAGACCGGAAGCCTATCCTTTCTCTTCAACAGCTCGTCGAAGTACTCGGTGGGGGTGGCGAACCTCATGCGGATCCTCTCCCGCTCGTTCCACTCCTGAATGAAGCCGACAAGATCGGTCGGTTCGTCCAAGATCTCTTCCAGTTTCGAGCCTCCCGGAGGGTACACACCGGGGACAGCGGGGCGCGGACCCCTGAGGGGGCGCTTGTCATCCATTCCCTCGTGCGCCCAGAGCACCCCGCTCTTGACAAGACCAGCCTCTGCTGACAGGTCTGAGGCTACCGTGGCAAAGGCCTTGCCCCAGTTCTCTCTGTAGTCCGCAGGGAACCTGCGAGCGTCTATGAGCGTCCACAGCCCGTAGTTTCCTCTGCTGCACAATATCTTG
>Ga0172366_10003809_pt1 | contig 11869 bp, 7 predicted proteins | sample LakKivSesite69cm_FD_114533 | JGI IMG/M metagenome (GOLD analysis project Ga0172366, IMG submission 114533) | Sediment microbial communities from Lake Kivu, Rwanda - Sediment site 69cm | ecosystem: Environmental > Aquatic > Freshwater > Lake > Sediment | place: Rwanda: Western Province, Lake Kivu... | reverse complement strand
CCGTTCTCGTTAAGTGGAGCGTAGATCAAGCCACGAAAGTTTATTGGAGGACCGACCAGAGGAAAGGTTTCGGGCTTCTTAACAGTGGGTTTTGCTAACTCTGTGGGGACAGGTGATTTTCGAAACTTAAACCTATACTTCTTGAGAGGCTCAAGAACCTCGACTTCAACCAAGTCTCCGATTTGAGCGTTATGCTTTCTGTAGAACCCAGCCAGGCCATGAACCCTCCTGTATTTGGGGTTGTAAGTCAGTTCAACTTCCTTGTCATCATCGTTGAGGAGAGCCGTTACTTTGGCCGGGGCGTGTGCTGAGGGGAAAAGGTGAGCGTTATCCTTGGAAATATAAAGAAAACCTAATTCCAACGGCTTACGGGTTATTGTGCTTCTGATTATTGACAAAGCTATTCCTCAACTCTAAAGAAGGTTTGCAGTTAAAATATAAAAACGTACTGGACGGGTGCTTGAAAAGAATCTTATTCGTTTCCCAGCTTAACCTTTCCAAGGAAAAACATTGGTGCGCAAAGGCTATCGGAACTTATCCATTCCAGAACAGTTATTCAAAGAATTAGAAGAGTTGGTTGAAAAATCAAGGGGAAGATATGTTTCTGTTGCTGAAACAGTGCGGGAAGCCATAAGAGAATTTCTGGAAAAACACAAAGAATCATAGCCACTGCATAGGAATCTACGGGCTTTTCATATTCTTCACTTTTCCCAAGTTTATCCTCATTCTTTATTAGCTCCAAAGCTGTTTCTGATCCAAATTCGAGTATTTTTGTGACAAGTTCCCAGCCTTTGTCGCCATAGTCATTTGCTTCTCCTTTATACTCCTCATTGCAATCGCCATGTTTTCCAAAACAGTAACCTAAATAGTATTCGGGCTTACTTTTTCCTAATTCAGTAAGGTTCTTTTCAATTTCATATTGTAACTGGTCGATTGTGTTATCGTCGCCGTAAAACCTCAATCTAAATGTTGTTCCAGTTCCCTCGACTTCGGGCCATGGTCTACTCTGCCAGAGAAAATGCCCTGATTTCACTTTTGATTTCGTCTTCTCTACCAGAGGGGGCACAAACTCAAGCAAAACAGTCCGCATGGCATTTGAATCCTCTTTTACGCCTATGTTCACTTCAACCCATTTCAACTTTCTCATTTCCTATCTTTTTCTTTACAGAAATCACGAATATAGTCAACAATGTTATGAGGATTAGCAGAATCAACGTTGATGGAAACTCCGGTATCACCACTTCAGTTGTTTTACTTGCATCAACCATGATAGTTGCCTCAATGTCATTCTTTACGGTTAAAGTGTAGTTGATTAAGGGTATCTGAGTGAAAATGATATGTTCCATGATTCCATCAAGGTAGCCTGAAAAAGTCAATCCGCGTGTCGCATTTGTTAAAGTGACGTTTGCTTTTATTAGATTTCCATACTGGTCTACCACAATAACCTTTAAGTCGCCGACATTACAAACGATGCTGGCGTCAAGTTCAGACTTATCTAAAACAATTTCAGTCTCTCCCACTAAAACATCCATCCAATATGTCTTAACTGTCCAATTTCCGTAATAAGCCTCCAATGATATCAATCCCAACTCATTAGAATATAGTATTGTTTGTTCGCCTTCTGTTGCAAGCATTATAGTGCAATTTTTCAAAGGTCTGCCCTTAATATCAAAGCATGAAATGGTAAGCATTCCGAACTTAAAGTTTATAGCAAGTTCAGTATAATCAGCCAAGTTCACCTCAATCATTTCGGATTTATATACAAATGCGTCATAGACAATTGATGCTTGGACGTAATATTTTCCAAAGGGTAAAATCCAACCATGCGAAAAAACCTCAGCCACAGTTTCAATTAACGTTTTGTTTTCGTCAAAAAGAGTTATGTTAGAGACTATTGCGGCATCGTTCTTGAAAACATTAACAGATAATAGTGTTTGTGATGGAGGCATTTCAGACGGAAAGCCTGGAATTGGACAAGGCGTCATAAGCGGATACCTATCTATATTATTTTCATTAATGATGTAAGGCGTATCGCCTATACCGTCGCTGCCAGTTTCGTTCTGATATGGACCTTTATACAAGTCTTCGCCAGTGTAATCAGCCCAATAATTTCCACCCCCCGGATAGCCATTATCCCAAACATTCAAGTGTTCAGTATTACTAAACCATACTCCTGCATAGAAATTATTATGGTAAAAATAATTCCCGAAAGACAAATGCTTCCCCCATGTCCAACCTTCTACATATTTATATCGATACCCGTCACCAAATCGTATAGATGCCCATATACTTGAAAAGTTATTGGAAGTAATTATGTTATAACAACTTTCATAGAAATATATCCCAGATTTTGAAAAGATATTATTATAGATTTTGTTTTTGCATGACCTTGTAAGCGAAATTTCATCATATATTATATTATTGTAAATTAAATTGTATCTGCAATTCTCTAATGCAATAGTTCCATCACATTTGTTTCTCGTTAACATATTAGAATCGGAGTGATGTAACCTTATGCAACATCCAAATAAAGTATTCTCTTTAATTAAATTGTTAGACGAATAATATGCTGAAATGCCGTCGTCGCAATCAATCAAAGTATTATTTTCTACAACGCAAGAATCAGTATAGCAAAGCAAAATTCCTTGAGTATTCCTTAACTGCAAGTTTTTGACGACTATATCACTTGAAAATATTAAAGCGATGTATCCTGTATCGCTTGGGACTTGGCGATAGTGTTCGTTTACCCAATAATAAATAGGTCTTCCGTCGACCGTATTTGAACTATCTATGTTCATAAGAAATGATTGTGGAGAGATATACCCTTCTCCGCCCCAATAAGGATATAAATTCACTTGAAAGTTAACGTCATTATCAGACATTAAATTGTTTCTGACAATTGTATAAGGGGATTCTCCGATGGAGAATCCATAGTTATTATTCGTTATTATGTTTCCACAAATAAGTCCATTCCAAATATTTCGGACTAAAAGACCAGTCCATCCATTCCTCTCTATTATATTGTCGGAGATATTCCATACGGGGTTGTTCCTTGGACTACCTTCATACCGTATACCACACCAATTACTCCGAATAATGTTATTAGATATATTAACAGAAAAAGTGCCTTCCGGAAACCAATATGTATCTGCATAAATCCCTCTTCCGCCATTCTGAATAATAAAACCTTGAATGGAAGTTGGCATCGTGATGAAAATTACAGTTTCGTCTGAATAGTAACCACCATTTCCATCGATTATAGTAGTATTTTTGTTTTCTCCTCGAAGTGAAACAGTTTTGTTGATGCGTAGATTTTCATAATATGTTCCTGCAGAAACAAATATGGTATCTCCTTCTTTGGCTGCGTTAATGGCTTCCTGTATTTTCATATAGTCTACAGGAACGAGTATCCACTCAACTGGAATTAGCGTGAGAGTAAAATTGACTGTAACGGTCTCTCCAGATGTAACCCTACACTTCTTAGCGCCACCGTATCTAACATCTCCATACTTTCCAAATGCTGTAACAATGTACTCCCTCGCCTCAACATTTGAAAACTGATATCGGCCAAGCTCGTTCGTGGTCGTTGAATAAAATATAGTGGGAGTCTCTGTACAAAGCGCTGTAACGTTTGCTTCAACCAGAGGAAGTTCTGTCGATGAATCCATCACCCATCCTTCAATTGAACCCTGCTCAACAGCCTCAGAATAATAGGGGATAGCTGTAGTCATAATTAAAAGAAAGAATATGAGCAAAAATTTTTTCTTCAATTTCCGTTCCTCCTTGTTTAAAACTAAGTAGTTCGATTTTTAAAATAACCTTTACGGAAGAATCCTCTATCGCCATCGGCAGTTCTAAGCAGGTTTAGAGTAATGTTAGTTTTTGGGAGCCTTTCTTGTTTCCTGTGATGGAATACGTATCTCTTTAACAACGTTTCCATCTTTATCTTTTAGCACAATATGCACTCCTTCGGAGATTTTGATCGTTTCGGCAAGCTCACCTTCTATATGCTTCAGAAGTTTGTTTTTAACCGCCAAAAGAGAAGAAACGCTCCCAGCTACGCTAATAATAGCGCCCATGAGAAAGCCCTCAAGTGTAGGAAGCGCCCAGCTTGCGTAACTACCCAAAAATATCATTAAAGCCATAGCTGCTATGGCGACATATGAATACTTTGTTTCTAACCTGACATCTCGTAAAGAGAACTTCATTTTTAAATCCATTTTATTGCCGCCTGTTCTGATAAATAAATTTTATGTAGTTTGTGTGTGCATGTGTGTGCGTGCGCCCATCACTAAGAACTCATCATTCCAACGTTTACATATTACCCACATAAGCCTTGCGAGGTTCAAGCCGTCAGGCGGTCTCTTTGGAATGGGCTGCTGCAACCTTCAAAACCTAAATTTCCAAACGAGCTTTCGTTAAAGCTTAATTTCCTACTTCCTATCCAAAGCTGCTCATATGAGCAAATCTTTTAGATGAGCATTTTAGTTTAATCTACCGAGTGCACAGTTTCTAGAAATCCAATTTTTTGTAAAGCATTTTTCAACGGAATAGCTTCGAAATCGTTTGCTTCTTCTATGGCGTCGCATAACGTCTTTAAAAGTGACAATAACTCGGCTTTTTCTGGGTCAGCCTTCAGTGATGGTAAGAATCGAGGCAAAAACTTCTCAAATTTATTCACGGCATCTTTGAATGTTTTGGTTGTGATCAAGTACACATCCCTGGTTTCTCTCCTTCTTGCTTCCTCTTCTATGAATGCCTTAAATAAACTTTGAAAGTGCTTATTTTTCTTAAGCTTTAGTTTAGTGCTTTCTAATGAGTTATATCTTTCCACGTTATGGCTAAGGCTGGCTAAAACGATAGCGGTGCCTAAGTTAACCATTCGACCAACAGCCTCTTTCACCAATCGTCCCCAATTAACATCATAATTTTGAAACTTTCCTTTTTTCTCGGCAAGTCTAACGATTCCAGCTTTACGTAATCTCCATAGCTGCTTAATAACCGCAGGGGACGTGTCTCCTATGGCGCGGGATATTTCTATCGGGTTTCTCTTCCCAGCGATAAGTTGGAATAGTACACTGGACGTAGCTGGGCTCCTGAGAATATCTCTGACCCTTTCTTCTCTTGGCGTTGTTTATTCCTCCTTCAACACTACTATGTCGGTGCAAATATAAAAGTTAATTGCGGTTAACGAATATCTCGAGGGAAACGATTAACCGAAGGTAAATTTATATTTAACATCAGGCTAAATTAATAAGGCGAAAAAAATGCTTGATTCAAAAAGATACGTTGGGAAATTTGACCAAGCTGCCCTAGACCAGTTCATGGCAAAGTCTGACTTTATTGAACGCTTCTTGCTAGAAGAGCGAGATCCACGAACCATGACAGCCAAGCGTTTTTACAATGAAGTTCAATCCGGCATCGTCAAACTTCATAAAACTACGAGGGCTGGAGCAACAGTTGCCCTCTGCAGTGAAACTGTAAAGCGTAATGAATTATGTGTCATGATTTGCCGCACCAACCGCAACATCACAAAGACTGTTAAAGGAGATGTAATTTCTGTTCTGGGTCGCCCAGCCAAAGTAATCCACATCATGCGCAACTCTTTCTGCCCTAGGATTATGAACTTAACCGCGAAACACCCAGCCATCGAATTGCTCGGCGTCATTCCCCTTCCAAACTGTGATAGCTGCGATGTAACTCCTTGCCCAATACGCGAAGCATTTGAGACACCGGTTGAAGATGTTGCCGTCTATGCTCTAACATACGAAAAACTAACTAGCCTCATGATGTCCAGAAGCAAAAGAGCGCAAGAGTTGGTTAAGAAGCTGATGAAGGCCAAAAATGTTCTGTTTGATGAAGTTCAATTCTTGGAAGAAGGCAGCCCGATCGCGGTGAAAATCTGGGAGAGAAAGAGCCATGAATATATCCTGAAGTTGGATAAATACGATAAACTGGCTGACTCTTCACCACTGATGAACAAATTTTTGGAAAAAGCTAGAGAGGTCATAACTAACCTTCAACCCGAAGTTGAAAAATTGAAGGCAAAATCTGCTATAGACCGCCACCTTAAACATTTAGCTTCCTCCGTTAAGACACCAGCTTACCTTAGAGCCTTGGAAAAACAGAGAGAATATAACGAAAAATGGCAGAGGAAACGAGAGGAACTGCAAAGGCTTCACCCTGATAAATCATGGATCGAAATCGAAGAAATTATCGGAGACTACTCAAACGTTATGAGAGAATTCGCAGAGGAAAGTGAGGGTTTATTATTTAGCCAAATAGTGGCTGTTCAAGAACTGCTTATTGAGGCAATAATGGAACCGGGGAAATATGGTTTAACGGTGGATGACATAGTTACCTTAAGCAGATTGCTGTTCATCATCAACGCCAACGTCCTTGTTGTGTCTTATGTCAAGGGCTTAGAGGGGGAGCAAATCGCGGTTCAATCCGAAAACTCTGTTATGTTCACCGCTCTGAGATCCTTCCTTTACAAACTTCTCCGCGAATCAGTGAATAAACGTAGGGTCGTGTTTACAACAGCCACTTTTGGAACCTTAAAGATTGAGAATCTTCTAAACCTGCCTGATGTCAGCAATTATATTTGGGGAGACCCTCTAAACACAAGCTCAAAATTTCTCGTCGTTACGGACAAAAGTAGAATATCACCCTACAATTTCGCCAAGAAACTCGAAAGAATAAAAGCCTTGATTAAAGCAGTTAGGGAAAGATTTGGACCCGAGAACGTGCAAGTGTGCACAATGAATAAAGCTTGGGCAGGTAGACTGTTGAAAGAACTGCAACCTTTTGGTTTTGCAGATGCTGACATAACTTGGTATGGTTCAGATCTTACAGAGGGAGTGGCAAGCAAGAAGCGCATATGGATTATGATCGGGTTAGCCGAAAAGCCAGTTAACGCCAAAGATCATGTAGCGATAATGCAAGCTCCATACCATAACAATCCGTTGAACCTGCAAGGGGAGGAACATCTCTATTATGTATCCCAAAAACTTAGGGCGGACTCTGTGCATATCAGCACCTATCAAGCCATTTCGCGAGCAAAAGACCCAGAGGCTAGGGACCGGAGCATGGCCATTATTATCGGAGCACGAAAGGAAGATGTTGAAAAATGCCTTCTTTGGGGACCTGCACGAAACTTAAAACCAGTCAAAACAGAAAAAGGATTGAAGTTTGAAGTTGAAATCGAGAACCCAATAAGTAAGCCGTTGATCACCGTTGCACCTCTTTCAACAAATATGGAAGAGTCACTTCACGTCATTGACCAATGGATAAGGTATGGAAAGGTCTTTGAATACAAGCTCAACTGGATTCATATAAAAAAGATTGTAGATGCGAGGGGTTACCTAAGTGTCAAAAGACTTGTTAAAGCCTATGGCTTGGCAGAAGACGAAGTTAAGGAGTTTCTGAATGGCCTACCTGAATTGTTCGCCAGCCAAAGTATAAGCGACTATGTGCTGGTGCATGATTCCCAAGGAGCAATAAAGGCCGTCGCAACAAAGCAGTACTACGGAAAACAGGGAAAACCAAGTATATATATTAGTACTAGGTTTTCCCCATTTTCTATAGGACAAGCTTCTGCTGATTGGTTTATTGCGCTTAAGTCGGCTGTTGACCGTGCTCCAAAAGAACTAGATGTGCTGTCACCGCGTTACATCAGCCACCACGTGAGTTCAAGTGTGTATAACCATCTGGGTGAATTTCTGGACGCTTTGCAGTCGTTTCCAGATCTGTGTCCCGGCTGGATAGTTGTTGGTGCAAAGGGAGAGCAGCGTGAAGGGCGTCGGTTGATTCGTGACCTACACTGCTTGAGCGCTTGGAGTCCAACTTTTCCTCGACGTGCTTGCAAGAGTCAGTTCTGGGCAAACAACATGGATGATCTTCAACGTTATGCACTTGGTCCTGCTTCCAGAAGTGACTTCTTCGTGTCCGTTTACGCTTTCCCCGATCATGCGCATCCAAGTGAAGGTGGAAATCCTCCAATAGACACGCTGTTCACGGACCTAGATTTAGAGAGTGAAAACTTCTCTCAGCTTAGGCGGGCTTGGGAAGATGGGAGCGAGACTGTTTTGCCGGAGCTTCTGGCGCTTCGTCAGACTCTTCTGAGTGATGTCCTTCATCAAGCCCAGATATTGGTGAATTATCTAACGAAGCACGACATTCAACCCCGCGTATTGTTAAGTGGGTTTAAGGGAGTACATGTCTTCGTTGATTTCCAGCCAGTTCAATTTCCTTCTTTAACGATGGCGAAGCATATCTTGTCCAAGTTTATGGATGAGTTGAAAGCCGAAACTGACGTTGCCTTTGATCCGACAGTAATAGGAGACGTGTCACGCCTCTGCCGGATACCTAACACGTTGCACAGTGATGCGTCTAAGCTTCTTGGCCGTCCTCAATACGCCGTACCAGTGACTGTTGAGGAGCTTGTGAATCTGACACCCAAGGGTTACGATCAATTATGTTCTGCTCCCCGCTTCATTCCGATGGCGAGAAGAGAAAGCAACGAGGTTCTGGTAATGTTAACAAGAATAACTGAAGACATGGATCTGGATGATGTAGCGGTAAATCCGACAAGTTCAGTCAAGGACTTCGAAAGATTGGAAGTCTATGAACTAGAATGCACCAAGGAAATCCTAGTTGACGAAGATTTTGATGAGCTTGATGTTAGACCTTGTTTTACAAGAGTGCGTAGAGAGAGGATTTCGCTTGACGGCCCTGGCGGACATTTGATGAGAATTGGGGCTGTCATGGAACTGGCGATCCAAGAACTTAGCGTCTCTTCAATCGTCCGGTGGTTCAGTTTCTGCAGCGATTATGACCCTGTTAAAACAGAGGAAGCTGTGAAGGACATTATATCGAGAGGCTACGCCGACAAGCGAGTGGACGAATATGGAAAAGAACATCGTAGAGGGCTTCTTTGTAAGAAGATTCAGCATTGTGGATTCTGTCTGAGAGACGATTGTCCTACTTTCAGAAAGAAATTTGAACGGAGGTGAAATCATTTTTGAAAAAACCCGAAAGATTTACGAAAACTGTTTTGGAGCATAGTCAAGCCAAGACTTTGAATGTTCTTCAAAGCGAATATGTCATAGACAAAGAGGATTTTCTCTTAAAAGAAGTGGATTGCGTTTGCGGTCAACACCTAAAAGTCGGATGGAAGGCTTACTATGTTTACAACATAAAGACGAAAAAGACACTTGTCATCGGTTCTTGCTGCGTGAAGAAATTCAATCCTAGAAAATGGAACTCCAAGAAAGCATACTTGTATAACGCCTATGATTTGGCCAGGAATGATACTGAAAGAGCATTTGTCATGAGTTTGATTAATAAACTCACCAAATGGGGTTCGGACCTTATCATTAGCCCAAAGCAGGCATCGTGGCTCGAAAGGATTACAAAGAAAAAGTGGGATTGGAAAATCTGGAAGAAGTAGGGTTAATCGACTTGACCGGCGTGAATCAAACTAAAATGCAGATAGCGCTAATGAAGATTAGATGAAGCTGTGAAGTCTGACAAGGTAACCTGAAAGGTTTAAATTAGCCTTGAACAAGGGCTAAAACCCTTCTGCGAGCTCTGTTTAAACTTCACTACGCGGGATGAATTAGCGTAAGGCGACGTGGAAAAGCCCACCTTCTACCACTTGTTACTCTCCATTGAATTCCCATTGAGTTCGCATTGCTTATTTTTGAACTTAATCCGCCATGGGCACGATGTCCTATTGTTTAAAAAAAAGTAGGGCGGGGGTCCTCCTCAAACGGAACTCTGTTCGCTCGTGACATGGTCGTTCGCCGTTTGCTGGAGGCGCACCGTTTGGAGATCCTAGCGAACATGTGGGTCTAATTGCTAGTCTGACCTGATCCGCACCGTGAATGTGAAAAAAATCAGCGGCACACCTGGCGGGGAGCTTCCGCCGGAAATCTCGTAAATTTTTTTAGTTATGGGAAAACCTCATCATTCTCAAAAATCCGCACGGGAAACATGAAAGAAAAGTTTGGGGCACCTAGTTATATCCGCTTGAGCCTCTATAAGCCTTATCGTTTCACGATTATGTCGCCATTGCTAAGTTTATGAATAACCTGCCAACCGTCTTTTAAACATTGCAGTAACTCGCTCTCATTAACTTGTTTAAACTCACAATGTTCGCCATTGCAGTCTTTTTCACGTTTAGGCTTTGGTGGGATTTTCGCAGGTTCGCCCTTTCTCATATAAGCCTTGTGTAAAAGCTCCCGCTGCTCCGGTGTGAGCATTGCCTCAAGCTGCTCTTTAGCTGCCTTTTTCGCACGCTCCTCTAAAGTGCCCCCCGTGAGGTCAATGTTGGGATATGCTTCCTGATAGAGCTTTAATTGCTCAGGTGTCGGTGGAATGATGTAAGAGGCTTCGATGTCGCTCATTTTAAGCTTGTGTCCCATCCAATACTTGAGTATGATGGGATGTCGCACTTTTAAGGCTAAGTATGTGTCGAACATTTTACGCAGCCTATGCGGAGATGCTTTTATGCCTACTCTTTCGCCGATTCTCATGACTGTTTTACTCAATGAGTTAAGTGCTAGTTTTTCATAAGGCACTATGTCCTGCACGGTTAAGAATGACTTGTCTGTGATGACTTCACCTCTCCTCTTGCGTATGTCCAAGTAAAGCCTTAAAGTCTCAACAGCGTTGGGTCCTAAAAAAGTCTCATAATGAAGCTGCTCTTTTCGCCTTGACACTTTAAGCGGTATAAAGTCTAAGCCTTTCTCAAAGGATTCTTTTATGTCCCCGTAAGTAAGCTCTAAAAAGTCCTCCCTACTCATGCCTGAGTCTTTTAAACCTGTTAAGAGCCATCTCTGCTGGAGTGTAGCCACGGCGAACATTTTCTTAAACTCGTCCATTGTTATTGGCTTTAAACTCTCAGGTAACCCTACGCTTGGTGTCCCTATGCTCAGCTTTAAACGAGAGTTATACTTAATGAGGCTTTTAATCGTGCAATGAATACTTGACGAAACTTTTTTAGTGAAGCCTTTAGTTCTTGTAAGCCAGTTTACGAATTGGTCAAGCTTAACATCCCAATCTTCCAATGCTTGTGCATACTCCGCTTTCGCCTCTTTTTCCCACTTAGCGACAGTCTCGTCAGGGTTTAAGCCGCTGAACTCATGCCAAAGCATGAGGCTGCGAGAATAAGTCCGCTCAGTGTTTACGCTGCCACTTTTCTTAGCTGCAAGTCTCTCGAAAAGCTGCTTAACACTTGTAAACTCTTTCGCCCACTGCTCATATTTGCTTTTACTCTTCATTTTTTTCACCTCTTTTTAACTCGCCCATGTCATTCGTGAAGGCACTCGGTGACCCCTAACCAATGGGGGGCTATGGGTCAAGACATGTCTTTTTCACTTGGCATGGGCAATGAGAAAAAAGAGAAACTTAAAAAATCTTTAACTTTTCTTTTCCTTAAGGCTTTTCCTTTTTAAGTGTGTGTTTTTATGTGTCATGTGAGTTCATGTTAGGGCTTATTTATACGCCTAACGTTTCACGCTCTTTTCTTAATAAGGTTTATGTTCTCTGAGTTAAAGGTAAGAATACCTTACTCTTTTCACTCTCATTAAACCTTAACACTTATCTTTACACGCCTTAACATATGAGTTTTTCACCTTACGCTCTTATCATTACGCTTTTACTTTAAGTGCCCACTCACGAAAAAGACTATAGGCATCGCCTTATTTAAAGTTTACTTTATGCGACACGTGGGTCATTTAAGCTATACTTATCTTCTAGAAGATTATTTTTGCATTTGAGACACTATCATTGCATGAGCTATGTCGTATGGTTCTAAATGCACAACTTCTTCAATGCGGAAGCCGCGGTTTTCCAGAACTTTGAT
>Ga0172366_10003806_pt1 | contig 11875 bp, 12 predicted proteins | sample LakKivSesite69cm_FD_114533 | JGI IMG/M metagenome (GOLD analysis project Ga0172366, IMG submission 114533) | Sediment microbial communities from Lake Kivu, Rwanda - Sediment site 69cm | ecosystem: Environmental > Aquatic > Freshwater > Lake > Sediment | place: Rwanda: Western Province, Lake... | reverse complement strand
CGGCACCAGAAGTAGTAGGTCGCCTTAGGATTGGGATGCCAGATGCCCATTTCATCAAGCGCTGCCGCCACCATATCTCGTCGGGCCTTATGCCGGGCGCGGTTGGCTTCCAGCCAGCTATCGCGCTCAGGATGGGAGAGCGCCCGGGCCAGCGTCGCCTGGATGGCGTTGAAGACCCCGGAATCCACATTGCTCTTGACCGTGAGCAGGGCTTCGATGAGCTTCGCATTGCCCGCCGCCCAGCCGATGCGCCACCCGGTCATATTGAAGAACTTGGAGAAGGAGTTGAACTCGACGGCGACCTCCTTCGCTCCTGGAATCTGGAGCATGGAGATGGGTTTGACCTCCGGGTCGTAATAGACCTCCGAATAAGGGTTGTCCGCGGCGACGGCGATATCGTACTTCTTCGCGAAGGCGACGATTTCCTCATAGAACTCGTAAGGCGCCGTGGCTCCGGTAGGGTTGTTCGGGTAGTTGATGTAGATTACGGCTGCCCTGCGGGCGGTGTCATCGGGGATGGCTCCCAGGTCCGGGAGGAAGGCGTTCTCCGCGGTGAGGGGCATGAAATGGACCCGGGCGCCCGCGTAGCGGCAGTTGGTGTCGAACACCGGGTATGCCGGCTCCGGGACGAGGGCAAGGTCTCCGGGGTCGCATACGGCCCAGGCGAAATGCGCGACTCCTTCCTTTCCCCCCACGAGCGTGATGACCTCGGTTTTCGGGTCGAGGTCATACACGCTGAAGCGCTCCCCCATCCAGGCGATGACAGCCCGATGGAACTGGGGCATTCCACGATAGTCCGGGTAGCGGTGGTAGCCGGGGCGTCGGATCTCCTGGGCGAGAAGGTCGTACAGCCATTCTGGAGGCCTGAGGTCGGGGTCGGCGATGCCCATGGAGACGACTTCCAAGCCACGCTGGCGAGCGTCATTACGAGCGCGGTCAATCTGGGCGAAGAGGTAAGGAGGCAGATCGATTACGCGTCTGGATAGTTTCATCTGGAACTCCGGTTTCCGCAGGTATGCGGGATTCTATCACAGTCCTGCCGGCCTCCCCCAGGTTCCACGTGGAACCAGGGCTCGAACAGCCGCGGACGGCAATCGGGTTGCTCTCGGCGAATCGGGTCAGATAAGGCTGCGTTCCATGTGGATCACCTTTCCATAGATGTACAGGTCGTTTTCCCTGGAGTTGTCGATGATCTCCGGCTCGTAGTTGCTGTTAGCGGGCTGGAGGATGATGAAGTCGCCGTGGACGAGCACTCGTTTCAGACTGTGCTCCCCCCCGTTGACGCGCACCACGCAGATGTCTCCGCTCTCGTAGGGAGTGTTGGGGGACACCACGACGATGTCTCCGGGGAGGATGCCGGCTTCCACCATCGAGTCCCCCTTGACTCGCAGCGCGAAGCATGCGGGGTCGTGATTGAGGCGGTCTTCATGAATGCGGATGACCTCGAAGTCGTCGTGCAAGCTGATGGTTGCACCTGACGGCTGGCCGAATGAAGCCGGAATGGTGGTGAACAGCGGTACCGCACGCAAACGCTCTCCAGACTCCGACTCCACCAGAAGGGCTCCGGGCGCGGTGACGATTGACTGCGCGGCTTCGTAGAGCTTGCGGAAGATGACTTCGCGCATGCGGGTGCGCTCCCGATTTGATGGGACGGGAGTCGATGCACCATCCCGAGGTGGCGGTTGGGGCGGCCATGGTTCAGCGAGAGGTTGGTAGCCGGTCTGCCTTAAGAGCTCGGGATAGGTGACACCCGGCAAGACAGCGGCCAGCCGCTTGAGGACGGAAAGAGATGGTTTCTGGATCTGCCCGTTCTCAATCTGGGAGATGTAGGAGTGAGAGACGCCGATGTTGCGGGCGAGCTTCCGGGCGGAGATTCCCAGAAGAACTCGGGCATTGCTGATTTTGTCGGCGAGCGCCATATCAAACGCCTCCAGTCTATACAAATGTTGGTGATAATGGTATAATAGTCCTGGCCGTATTGTCAAGTGCCGGTCCATTGCGAATGGACAATGGTAATAATAGAGTTTCTTGATTGTCAGGAGGAAGGGAGTGCGTTCGGTGGATTTCGAGTGCTTCGTTCGGGAGCTGCGGTCGAAGTTGCCTGATTTCGATCTCTTTGAGGCCGCGTATCTAAGAGGCTACTCGCAGCGGGAGATCGCAGAACGCCTCGGGGTGAGCGAGCGGATGATCAGACGGAGGCTGAAGCGTGTGCGCGAGGAGATAGCGCAAGTCCTGGAGAGGGACTTCCTAGCGTAGGCGAGCGTCGAGCTCTTGGTTCAGGAGGCGGTCAGGGGTCTGGTTGCTCGCGCGGGGGATGAGCTTGAACTTCGGGTTCTCGAAGCTGGCGAGCTCGCCATGCACCTGCTGGAGAAGCTTGCGCAGGGAGGGGTTTCGCACGCGGAAGCCGCCGGTTATCTGATGGTAGAGCAGACTCGAATCCAGGTGGATGACGATGTCCGCTTGCTGAAGCGCCAGGCGTTTGAGTTCGCGGAGAGCGGTCAGGACGCCCTGGTACTCCGCCTGGTTGTTGGTCAGTTCGCCGAGGTAGCGCGAGACTGCTGCAAGCTGGGAGCCCTCCGGCGCATAGATGACGCAGGCGCAGGCTGCCGGGCCGGGATTCCCGCGACTCCCGCCGTCGGCGTAAACCAGGTACGCGCCCGCGGGTGGCTCGGCGGTTAGGACAAGGCTCTGCGCGAAGAGAGGTCCCTGCTTGCTTCTCTCGGGGGGCGACTGACCGACCTGCGCGAGCACGGTGACGAGCGCGGCAATGGCTCGTTGTTCGCCTATCAGCCCCAGCCCTTCAAGCGAACGCGCCTTGATGGTTATCCGGCTGGCTTCTGTCCGAAGGACTTCCGCGAGGGCATGCCGCATCGCATCGTAAAAGGGGGCCAGGGGCGGCCTCTCGGCGAGGATCGTGATGTCTGCCTGCAGAAGGTTGAATGACGCAGGCAGGTGCTGAGCTCGGACGACCTCGAGCATCTGCGAGCTGGGTTTCCCCCGCCAACGGTCATCTGCGGGTGGGAAGCAGGTGCCGATGTCAGGAGCGCCCGCCACAGCCAGCAGAGCGTCTATGAGGGCGTGAGTCACCACGTCTCCGTCAGTCGTGGAGATGAGACCGTGGTCGGAGGGTATCTCGACCGTACCCAGGACGAGCGGAACTCCGCGCTTGAGGCGATGCACATCAAAGCCGGTTCCGATACGTAGCCGTCGGTCCATCTAGAGCTCTTGCTTCATTCGCGACAGCGCAGCGTGCGCCACTGCCAGGTCGCGGGGATAAGTGACCTTGATATTCGTTTCCTCTCCGGGGACCGTCACTATCCTGTAGCCCGCGGCGATAAAAAGTGAGGCGTCGTCCTTGAATGCAGGTGCTCGGTCGCGGACGCGTTCGCGCGCTTCCCGATAGTCTGAGGTGACGAAACCTTGAGGCGTCTGCGCAAGCCTGACTTCGTCGCGATCCAGGTATTCCTTGACGTGGGTCTGGCTGTGCACGAGGAGTAGCGAGTCCACAGGTTGAACCACCGGGACAGCGCCGACTTCCGGCTCAAGGGCGGCGAGGACGCGCTCGAAAAGCTCGGGGGAGGCAAACGGCCTCGATGCATCGTGAATCAGCACGTAGTCGCTGCTGACTTTGGCCAGCCCGGACTGCACGGATTGGGAGCGCGTTTGCCCGCCCTCGCAGAGGGTGAATCGAATGCCAGCCTGTCTGATTCCGCGAGATAGCCGAGAGATGGCGTCCTCGATTGGTCGCCTCAGTTGGGCATTGACTACGAGGATGAGCTCGTTCACGAAGCCCAATCCCACAATGGTCCTGATGGGGAGAGTGATGAGAGGCTGTCCTTCGATGGGTGCGAGCGCCTTGGGGGCATCGCCGGTGAATCGCTTGCCTTTGCCGGCAGCGAGCAGCACCGCTGCAACTCGAATTCCCGTGGGAAGGTGTGAGGGTCGGGACGCCAATCTACTCGCGCTTCCCTCCGTGCGTGCGTGCGAAGATGAGCCGACCCGCCACGGTCTGCATAATGGAGGTCACCTCGACTTCCAGTTTCTTCCCCACGTGTCCCTGCCCCTGCTCGACGACCACCATCGTGCCGTCCTCAAGGTAACCCACGCCCTGTCCGGGCTCCTTGCCTTCCTTGATCACCGTGATCTCGAAGGTCTCTCCCGGGATGACCATCGGTTTAACCGCGTTCGCCAGGGCGTTGATGTTCAGCACCCGCACCTTGCGAATCGAAGCGACCCGGTTGAGGTTGTAGTCGTTGGTCACGACCTCCGCTTTGAGTTCGCGGGCGATCTCAATCAGCCGGTCGTCGACGGCCGTGCGCTCGAACTCCAGGTGCGTGTCGTCGTAGATGTGGACGGGATTGGGCACGGTCTCCTCAAGGTCCTTCAGGATTTCGAGTCCGCGTCTCCCCTTGGCCCGGCGAACGGAGTCCGCCGAATCGGCGATCAGTTGAAGCTCGTGGATGACCGAGTTCGGAACCACCAGCAATCCCGGGAGGAAGCCCGTCTTCAGGATCTCGGTGATGCGCCCGTCGATGATGACAGATGTGTCGAGTACCCGTGGACGGGCTTCGACCTCATACTGGGAGAGAATGCTTTCGCGGCCGGTGCGCGGATACAGAATGGTCGCCGTGAGAAAGCTTCCGATGTAGCCGAAGCTGAGCAGCAGCAGCAGGTACGTCAGGACAATGACAAAGGGCGCGTTGAAGGTGCTTTGCGGTGAGCGGACAAGGTAGTAGAACATCGGGATGCTGAGAAGGAGAGCCAGCAGCACTCCCGCGAAGAAACCCATCGCGCTGGCGACGAAGCGCTGGCGTGTGGTGCCGCCGATCAGACGCTGAACTCGGTTGTGCAACCGCTTCAGTAACATCTCCACCGGCAGTGTGAGCAGCAGCCAGCCGGCGGCGAATCCCATCACCACGATGATGAGGTCCAGACGCTGCACGAGGGCGAACGCGAATCCTACTTCTTGCTGTTCCGGCCATAGCATCCGTCCGACCGGCCTGGCGGGGTCGTGCAGGATGGCATCCCATCCGTTCAAGTAGCCGCGATAGGAACCGGTGATGAGCGCGGCTATCCAGAACCCGGTGAGGCCACCTACGATGGTGGAGAAGACGCGGGCCACGAACCCTTTCATAACTCTCTACAGTATAGTCCAAGTCATCCGCAATTGCGAACCTTGCGCGGTTATGGTCGCCCCTTCGGGATTCCTTAATGTATAATGCTCGCAGCCTTTGGTTCGCCCTATGAGCCGCATTCGTGAACGGGAAAGTAATCGGCGAGCTGCACAGCTCCTCGGACTGCTCATCATAGTACTGGCTGTGGCCGCCGTCGGGGCACTCTTCTATCTGGGATACCGCGTGACAGCTTCCTTTGCCCGCGGCGGCGCTGCCGAAATCGAGGTTCCTGACATCGTGGGTATGAAGATCGAACAGGCGGAGCGGACTCTGAACGAGCTGGACCTCGGTCTCAGAGTGGAGGAGAGCGCCTACTCGCAGGATGTCCCCGCCGGTCAGGTCATCAAGCAGATGCCGCTGCCCCATTTCAAGGTGCGTGAAGGGCGCATCGTGCGGGTGATCCAGAGCCTCGGCGCGCCGAGCCTGCGGGTGCCCGAGGTCATCGGTAAGGGGTTCACCCAGGCTCAACGTGCGATTGCGCAGGGGGGCTTTGTCGTCGGCGCCGTTCGCAAGATATGGACGAAGGCCTTCCCGCGAGGGCAGGTGGTTGCCCAGACCCCTGAGCCGGGCAAGGTGTTCACGAGTCCTGCGAAGGTGGACCTTACGGTGGCTGATAGCGACGGCGCGATGCCGACTGCGATGCCGGAGCTGCGTGGCAAGCAGCTGTTTGTGGCGGAGCGTGAACTCAACCGCGCCAACCTGACACTCGCCGGTGTCAGCTATGTGTCAACCGGCCCGGGTCAGGCGGGAACCGTTCTGGAGCAGAGGCCTCTGCCTGGCGAGGCGGTGTCGCTTACGGGACAGGTGCGGCTTGAGGTGCTGATGGGGGAGGAGCTGGCCGGGGCGCTGGCTCGCTCGTTCCAAGTTCGCTTCCGCTTGCCTGTCACCTTGCCCGCCGGCAAGCTGCGCATTGAAATCGAAGATGCGCTGGGCAAGCAGGTCAGCTACGAGGACGAAGTGAAGCCGGGCGAACTGGTCGAGCAGGTCGTCACCGTGGAAGGCGCCGGGAAGGTGCGGGTGCTGCTTAATGGTAAACTCGTGAGGGAGGATACCGTTTGAAACTGTCGCCGAGCATTCTGGCAGCGGACTTCACGCAGATGCCGCAGGTGATAAAGCTCGTCGAGACCGCGAAGTGCGAGTATCTGCACTTCGACATTATGGACGGCTGCTTCGTGCCTAACCTGACATTCGGGCCCCCGTTCGTTGCCCTGGTGCGGCGACTCACGACGTTGCCGTTTGACGTGCACCTGATGGTCAAGAACCCCGGGCAGTACGTGGAGGAGCTGGCGGAGGTGGGCGTGCAGGTTCTATCCTTCCACCCGGAGGCTGAGGCCTACTCGCTAAGGCTGATCCGGCGCATCCAGGACCTGGGAATCCAGGCCAGCGTGGCTTTGAATCCCCAAACCTCCCTTACCGCCATCGAAGAGCTCCTCCCGCATCTGGATAACGCGCTCATTATGACGGTAGATCCGGGCTTCTACGGGCAGGAGTTCATCTCCACGATGTTCCGCAAGATCGAGAAGCTGCATGCATACAGGGAAGACCACGAGCTTATGTTCACCATAGAAGTCGACGGCGGAGTGAACGAGGAGAACATCACGACTCTGCAGTCGCTGGGCGTGGACACGGTTGTGGCCGGGAAGGCTTTCTTTGGAGCTCCCGACCCGGTGAAATTCGCCGCGCGCGTTCATGGCAGCCGCCGCCGCTTCCACGCTTGAACGCTGCTCGGGGGAAGGTTTTCAGTCTGCTTCTGGAAGGGATGGGGTGGGTCCCGCATGCACTGGCGCCTCGTAAGCCGGCTCGACCTTGAGTCTCTGCAGGAAGAACAGCAGGAGCCCGGCCATGATGAGCGGCGCACCGACGATGACGGCAAACCACAGACCAGCGGCACTCAGAGGCCTCATCGGGAGGTCCGTTACTGTCCATTGGGTAACGAGTACGACGAAGTACGCGGTTCCCAGCAGTGCGAGCAGGCCGCCGCCCAGCTTCGGCAGCCAGTGCGAAACCACCGTCACCAGCAGCACCAGGATGCCGAAGATGACCTCCGGGTCGATAGCGGGGCTTCTGAACAGAGAGTAGACGAACAGGAAGAGGCCGAGAATGTAGCCAATGGCGATGCCCACCGAGCGCGCCCCGTAGGCCAGAGCCAGCGAGGCGAAGTACTTGTAGATGATGGGGATCATCAAGAGCGCGAACCAAAGCGGGTCGATAGCTCTTCGCTCCAGGATGCTCTTCCCGATGAATACTCCGATGATGACCAGCATCGTGAGATAGAACGTCACGTGGCTGCTCTGGTAGGAAATGAACCGGATGCGTTCATCCCGCTCTTCAGTGAGTCCCGTCTCCCGCGCGATGGGGGTGAGAAAGACCGGGAGAATGAGTATCAGCAGGAAGTATGGACTGACGAAGAAGCCGAGAACGAGTGCGAGCAGGGCGAGTATCAGCATCGTCCATTGGAAGTAGGTCATGCGCGACAGGTGCTCCATCGCCTGCTCTTTGAAAGTATCCATAATTCTCCTCCTCCGGTTTTAGGTTATCCTCAACCTGAATGCATACCATTCGATAGAATCGGCGGCGCCGCGCCAGAGGCCACCGGGCTGCGCGACCTTCGCTCGGTCGCGAGCGAAAATGCCATCCAGCGTGTTCATACTAGTCCGACCGAAATGCCGTAGAAATGCAGGTCTCGCAGCACCTGACCGGACTTCCCCACAATCTCCTGGAGGAAATCCTTCACCTCCGCGTATCGCAAGCCGAAGCCGGGCAGAGTCAGCTTGACGCCCACGGTTGGCTTCTCGTTCCAGCGTCCGAAGGTGAGTTCCAGGAATCCAAGAGGGCGAAGGGTGAGACAGGCGCTGCGGCATCTCGACTTCGCAGCTTCTCCCTGTCGAGCTGCGCCGGAAAACGGAAAGCTGGTGAGCCTTCGTTCTTCGCTCGCAAGCTCCAGCCAGCCGAACGGCACAAACCGCCATCCGCTACGAGACTCCTTCCTGCGAGCCGCCATCTGCCTGCCCGCGGGTAATTCGACCTTTCGCAGGTCCAGCGCATCCTTCACCACCGCGAAGCGCAGCCAGGGGAGCCCGGCCAGTGCGCCGAGCCGTTGACTTTCGCCGCTGCGCAGCCATCCGGCGTAAGGAATCGCCTCACGGGGACCTCCGGGATAGATGCGTCGCATCGAGGGCGGGAAATAGGTGCGAAAGAGCCGGTGATAGGATGCTCCCAGGCGCAGCGGATAGCTGCCCACCGCATACGCGGCTACAGTCTCTGAACCGCCCAGGCGTTCCTGCGGGTAGTCGAACCTGCCCGGCGGGTGGTTGCTGTAGTCGTATCCGAACTCGTCCTGAAGCGAGAAGCCGTATCCGAAGGTGCCGACGGGCAGCGGGATGATGACCGATTCCATATCGCAGTCGAGCTGGTCCATCTCGGGGTCGCCTTCCTGACGCGGGAAGTGCCGCGCGGAGTGGTTGTGCATAAGGACGGGCGTCCAGATTCGAGGCAGGGCGGCGGGGTTGAAGTAGAGAGCTGAGGGGCTTTCCGGCAGCGTGGAGAGCGTCGCCGCCTGCGCAATGCCGTCAGTGGTCAGGTAGACGAAGTCGTTGAACTCCTCATCTACTGCGGGAGCCGCCGCAGCCCAGAAGACCGCCAGGAGGGCGATGCCCAGAAAGACGCCGGTTCTCATTGATGGCGAGCTCATAGTCGGCCAGTGAGCTAGTCCTCGTTTGGTTTCATTTCGCGATAGAGGGCGGAGAAGGACGAGGGTTCAAGGCTGGCGCCCCCTGCGAGAGCGCCCTGGATCGAACCGCTCTCCAGATAGCCGGCGAGCAATCCTGGTTTCACCGACCCGCCGTACAGGATGGGGATCGCTTCGCCCTCCTCCTTGCCCAGTCGGTCGACGAGACGAGCGCGGATGCAGCGTGTCATCTCTTCCGCGTCCGCGACCGTGGCGTTGCGTCCCGTGCCGATTGCCCAGACGGGCTCATAGGCAATCACCAGGTTCTCTGCCGTAAACGCCTGGGATTCGGCGAGAGCCGTCGCGAGCTGCGCTTCCACGACCGCTTCGGAGCGTCCGGCAAGGCGCTCATTTTCCTTCTCGCCGACGCAGAGAAAAACGCGCAAGCCGCATGCGATAGCCGCCCGTAGCTTCCGGCCAACCAGGTCATCTCCGTCGCCGAGGATGTGCCTCCGCTCCGAGTGTCCGACGAGAACGCAGGTCGCGCCGGTGTCGAGCACCTGGGTCGGGCTGACTTCGCCGGTGAAGGCGCCCGCCTCTGCGACGTAGCAGTCCTGGGCGCCCACCTGGATGCGGGTTGTGCTTGCCTCTTCGGCCACGGTTTCGAGATGGGGGGAACTCGGGAAGATGACGACCGCCGGTTCGCCGCTCTCGCGAAGCTCGGGAACTGTCCGCAGCAGCTCGCGCACGAACTCGCGTGCTTTGCCCAGAGTATGATGCATCTTCCAGTTGGCGGCCAGAATCATCTGCGGCACCGGTTTATCACCTCTTCCGGACGGATACAAGGAGCGAGGCCGTCAGAAAGGCCGAAGGGGTCGATGCGAAGCGGACGGCGGCAGTTCCAGTGATGTCCCGCTACTGGGTGGGAGCTCCGGCTCCTCGCCACCGGGTCAGGGACTGGCGCCGTCCCATTCATCGCCATCTGCAAGAGATGCCCTCCTCCTCCCATAATCTTAGCACAGCTTCCGTGCACTATAATGAAGCTTGATGGCGGCATTCGCGGATGCAGGGACGACCGGGGATGCCCGTCTGAACACCCGAATGGAGAAGTCTTGGCGATGAGGTTAACCGAGAAATACCAGGATGAAGGGACCATTCTCAATATCACCGGCAACGCGGGCATTCACTACAACAGCGTGGTCATCACGGAGGTCTACGACGATTTCATTGTGGTGCAGCCGGCAACCGGGGCGGAAAAGGCTGGTGGCGCCTTCCGGGGCGATTTCGCGAACATCAACATTGCCACCATCACTCGCCTTGAAGAAGCCAGCCCTCAGCAGCGCCTTCGCGCTCAGCTCAAGGGCGGGTAAGCAGTGCCGCCGGCAGACAGTGTGCCGGTGGATAGTCTACGCATTGTCTGCGTGCTGAATCTCAAAGGAGATGAGGGCGTCCAACTAGATGGTATCATTGTATGAGCGGGCTATGGGTGTTTTGAAGTTGACAGTCGCCATTGCCGCATTCGTTCCGATGCTCCTTGCGTCGGCACCCGTGCAAGCCGGTCTCTTCAAGGTCTCGAAGTCGCAAGAGGTGTCCATCGGGCGCGACTTCTACGATTCCTACGGCAGAGAGCACAAGTACTTGGACAACACGCCGGACGGCGCCCGCGTGAAGATGATCGGGCAGCGGCTGGTGCAGCGCGGCGGGCTGACCGATTACACCTACACCTTCACCCTGGTTGAGGACAAGGAAGTGAATGCCTTCGCCGTTCCGGGGGGCTTCGTCTTCGTGAACCGGGGCCTCTACGACTACATCTCCTACGACGAGAGCATGCTCGCGGCGGTGCTCGCGCACGAGATCGGTCATGTCCATGAGCGCCATTTCAAGAAGATGTACGAGGACGCGATGAAGGCGCAACTCGGCATCCTCGCTGTGGGCATCATCATTGGCGGCAGGCGGGGGCAGGACGTGATGAATGTGCTCTCAACCGCCGGAAGTCTGGTTTTCCTCAAGTACTCGCGCGATGACGAGGAGCACGCCGACTGGTGGGGGACGCGTCTCAACTACCTTGCCGGCTACGACCCGTATGGGATGAGCCGTTCGATGAAGCTCTTCATGAAGATTGAGGGGAAGCTGGGGCAGCTCGAGCTATTCGACCTGCTGCGGACGCATCCGGACCCGGAATCGCGAATGGAACGCACACGCAAGCTGGCAAATGACTTCTCAGGTAAGGACGAGATTTCCTATCACCCGCCGCAGCCGCCGGAGGACAACCCGCTTCACGAGAAGAGGGTTCGGATAACCAGGGTGGACTGACCGGTTTGCCGGGCGGCAATGGTCGGCTCGTGCTCGTAGAGGTCCCGGAGAAACTACTTAACGCTTTTGCGCACCCGATGTCCTAATCCAGCCCGAGCTACGGTAGAATAGAAGTGGGAGGTGATGCGATGCGCTGGCGCAGACTAGTGCCGCTCGTCCTGCTTGTGGTGCTGATTGTGCTGCTGGGGGAGGTGCCCCGGGGGCAATCAGGCGACACTGCCCTCGTCTATGTGACGGAGACCGGTCATCGTTACCACTGCGCCGACTGCCGGTATCTGTCGTCCTCACGCATCGGGATGCCGCTGGAGGCTGCGGTGGAGGCTGGCTACACGCCTTGCAGCGTGTGCAAACCGCCGGTTCGGCCGGAAGAGAGGCCCAGCAGCGCGAAAGAAAGCGCTGCGAGGCTCTGGGGCGCGCCGGTCGCGGCTGAACTCACTCCGGTCAAGTTCATCCGTGTTGTGGACGGTGACACCCTCCATCTCGTGTATCGCCAGCGCGATACCGCGGTTCGGCTCATCGGCATCGACACGCCGGAGCTGCACTACCGGCGCGGGCATCCCGATTACCCGGAGCCTTATGCGAGACAGGCCGACGACTACCTCGGAGCACTGGTGAATGGCCGCGAGCTCTTCGTCGAGCTGGACGTGGAGAGGCGCGACCGTTATGGACGGACTCTGGCCTATCTGTGGGCACGCGGAGATGGTGATTCCGCTCTCATCTT
>Ga0172366_10003802_pt1 | contig 11877 bp, 10 predicted proteins | sample LakKivSesite69cm_FD_114533 | JGI IMG/M metagenome (GOLD analysis project Ga0172366, IMG submission 114533) | Sediment microbial communities from Lake Kivu, Rwanda - Sediment site 69cm | ecosystem: Environmental > Aquatic > Freshwater > Lake > Sediment | place: Rwanda: Western Province, Lake... | reverse complement strand
TTGACTCACTCCGTTTGGCAATCCATTGCTTAGCCGGTGTTCCCTCGGTTGTTTTCGGATTGTTCGGTTTGGGGATATTTGTGAAACTATTTGGTTTTGGTGTTTCTCTCCTGTCCGGATCGTTGACTCTCGGGATTATGGCATTACCGATTGTGATCACCTCGGTGGAAGAATCTTTAAAAACGGTTCCGCTTTCTTTTCGTGAAGCATCTCTGGCATTAGGTGCAACCAAATGGATGACTATCCGGCGAGTTATTCTTCCGGCGGCACTCCAGGGAATACTAACCGGACTCATTCTGGCGGTCGGACGGGTCGCAGGCGAAACAGCTCCCATATTATTTACTGCAGCTGCTTTTTATGCTCGAGGCCTTCCTCGTTCCATTTTTGATCGAGTACTGGCACTTCCTTATCATATCTATGGTCTGATGACCGAAGGAACCCGACCTGAGAAACAAGTGCCAATTGCATATGGAACAGCCCTGGTTCTCTTAGTGCTGGTTCTGGGGGTAAATTTTCTGGCAATATATCTGAGACGCCGATCAAGATCGACCAGAAAGTGGTGAAAGTATGGATGAAGGGAAATTAAAAGTCCTTAATTTCGAAGTCTTTTTTGGTGAAAAGCAAATATTACATGAGATCAGTATGCATTTTTTGAATAATAAAGTCACTGCAATTATTGGACCTTCTGGTTGCGGGAAAACGACCTTGCTGCGAAGTATCAATCGCATGAACGATTTTATTGAAAGTTTTTCTACGCAGGGTGAAATCATTTTCGATAATCAGAATATATATGGAGAAGGGGTTGATCCTGTGGTATTGCGGCAGCGGATCGGTATGGTTTTTCAGCGACCGAACCCCTTTCCAAAAAGTATATTCGAAAATATTGCCTATGGATTACGAATTCAAGGATGGAGGGATCGTCACCAGATAGCAGAAAGGGTGGAAAAAAGCCTCCGATCCGCGGCGTTATGGGATGAAGTGAAAGATCGCCTGAACACTTCAGCATTTGATCTTTCGGGTGGGCAACAACAGCGACTGTGTATCGCACGTGCAATAGCCGTCGAGCCCGAGATTTTACTCATGGATGAACCGGCTTCCGCATTGGATCCGATAGCGACAGCCCGGATTGAAGAATTGATCAAAGACTTAAAAGAAAAATATACCATCATCATCGTCACCCATAACATGCAAGAAGCAGCCCGGACATCGGATTATACCGCCTTTTTACTATTAGGTCATTTAATTGAATACGGACCAACGGATCAAATCTTTACTAACCCCCAAAAGAAAGAGACCGAAGAATATCTTACGGGTCGCTTCGGTTGATCGGGAGGTAAACACTATGAGATTTAATAAGACCTTTTTATGGTTGATATTGTTTTTTCTTTTTATTTTCGTCATAAACCTTGCTGCTTTCGCCCAGGAAAAACCAAAAGTCGCTGTTTTACCCTTTTCGATGCGGGAGAGTAATGATGGATATATCGGGTATTACCTCCGAGACCTGTTAAAAAATGCCATTGATGATACGGGATTAGTCGAAGGGGTGGATTCGATCACAGTAGATGAGGTTTTGCGTGATGCCAAAACCCCCCGGGATGTTGCTCTGGTGCAATCCATGGCTCAAGTTTTGGGGAAAAGGATGGGCTGTGATTATCTCTTGAGTGGAACTTATCGCATTCGTCAACTTGGTGGTCAGGAGCGGCTGGTGGTGAGCGCCCGTCTCTTCCAAATGGGTAAGGAAGGATATGTCGATTTTAAAAGCAATCTATTTGACATTCTTTCCCCAGATGAGTTTCGGAACTATTTTCTCCCTGATATCATAAAAGCCCTTGGCTTAGATTTAACCGGCTCGATTTCTCCTTTCTCCTACGATCCCAACGCGGTATTTCCTCTTTATCAGGGAGTTGAAAAAATGGATGAAGCACTTCGTACTTACGGTGATGCCCAATTTCCCGATAAACCTCTTTGGAAAGAAGCCTTTACCCAGGTTCAAAAAACCATTGATTCTGTCCCTGAATATCTTGATTCCTATTATTATCTGGCCTATATGTACCAGAAAACCGGGTGGTTGGCAAAAGAGGTTGAAACCTGGACTCAGTATATCGAGCTGCTGAAAAAATCAGATGGAGGGCAAAGAACCATTCCCGTTGCAGCCCGGGCTTACCTTCGTTTGGCATATTCATATGTTTCCCAAAAAAAATATGATATGGCGATTCAGAGTCTCAGCGATGCTCTCGTTTTAAATCCCGAATTTGCTGAGGCGTATTTTTTATTGGGAAAAGTGTCTTATGAGAAAGGAGATTCTTCTCAGGCTCAGGAATTTTGGAATAAAGCCTACTTTTTGGACCCCACCTTGAAACAGGCTCAATACTTTGCCAGTGAAGCCGGGAAAGCGGCGACTTATGGAAAAGATGCTTATGAGTCCTATCGGACTGGATATACTTACTATGCCAACGGTGATCTCAAAACCGCTGAAGGATATTTCCGAACCGCAGTCAAACTCAATTCGGAGATGAAAGAAGCACAGTACTGGTTGGGGCGGACTCTTTATGATTTGGGAAAATTAGAGGAAGCCGAAGTGACCTGGAAGAAAGTCATCGAAATTGATCCGTTTGATAGTCAGGCGAAACGGTTTCTAGAAAAAACTATACAGGAAAGACAATATGGAAGAAGCGCGCTTGCCTCTTTTCGCAAAGGTTATGAGCTGTATGAGGAGGCGAAATACGAGGAAGCCATTCCATACTTTGAAAAGGCACTTCGGGAAAATCCTCGTTATCCGGATGCTCATGAATATTTAGCTCGTTCGTATTACCTACTCGGTCAAAAGGAGAAATATTTGAAAGAACGGGAGAAAAGTGTTGAGTTATTAGAGCAACCTGCTGACAAAGCCTGGCAATATTATCAGATCGGATACGAGCTTTTCTCTTGGGGTGAGAAAGCTAAAGCCATCGATTATCTGTTAAAAGCGGTGGCGGTTCTGCCTCATTTTCCCGAAGCCCATCTTCTATTGGGTGATCTGTATGGGAGTCTCAACCAATGGGCTCAATCAGCCGAACATTATGTTCGAGCGAAAGAGGGGATCAACGGGGAAGATCGAGCCTCGGTTTTGTGGGGTGCCAGTGTGGCGTTCATTCAGTTGGAAAGATGGGATGATGCCTATGAGTTTCTTAATGAGCTGGTTCGGGATTATCCCTATGCTAATTTTATCGAAGAGGCAGAATCACTCCGGATTGAAGCCATGGTAAAAAAAGGGTTGTACCGGGATGCTCGCTTGGGCGTTCAACAATTTCAGCTCCGCTTCCCGTCAGGTCGCTACCGGGAACGGGTTCAGTTTTATTATGCCTTCAGTTTTTATCAAGAGAAATTGTGGAACGAAGCCACCAAAGCCCTGGAAGCTTTCATAAAAAATTATCCACAAAGCCAATACCAAAAAGAGGCATTAGAAGCCTTGGGGTATGCCTATCGGAATTTGGGTCAAGATGAAAAGTCCCAAACCTATTTTTCTCAGATCGAGGGCGGGGGAAACACCTTCCTAATCGCTGATACCTATTACCGGCAAAAAGATTGGCAGAAAGCGATGACGTCTTTTTTGAATTATCTGAAAACCAATCCTCAGGGAAAATATATAACTGAAGCCCGGTTGAAATTAGCGTCGTGTTATCTGGAAACGAATCAAATTGCGCCAGCGGAAAAAATCATGACGGAAATAGTCGCTTCGCTTGATCCGAAATTCACCCAGGATTATTTACGACTGACAATTAAAGTTGCTTATCAAAAAGGGGATTGGAAAAAAGTAGTGGATGGTGTGACCCAGTTGCAAAAAGAAATTGGGGCACTTGATGAAGAATATTTATACCTCTTAGCTTGGTCACAGGTCAAACTGGGAAATGAGGAAGGAGCAAGAGAACTACTGATGAAAGCAGGAAAGGATCCTGATGAAATTCTGTCTGATCCCGAGATAGAAAAAATAAAAGAAGCGGCTGATACCCTTCAAAAAGGAAATTATTCAGAGGCAGTCAAACTATTGAAAGAAATGATTTCCAGTGGAGTGAAGCCTGAAAACACATCGACCGTCAATTTCTTATATGGAAAAGCATTATACCAGAGTGGCGATTTAAATAACGCTTACGATTATTTACAAAAAGCAATAACGGCCGATGGGAAAGAGTATCTTCAAGAAGCATATTTTTATCTGGGTGATATTGCTTACAAAAATGAGAAGTGGTCAGATGTGGTGAAATGGTATCAGTATTTATACGACCCGAATAACCCGGATCTTCTTTGGAGACTGGCCATATCACTCCAAAAAACCGGAAAAACCGAGCAGGCGGTAACGATTTTTAAACAATTGAGAGGAAATGCAACTTATGCTGAAAAAGCTGGCATGATAGTCCTCGAGGAGCTGTATAACCAGAAAAAGTATCAGGACTTTTTAACCGAAGCCAAAGTCTTTATCGCTGCATATCCCAATGAAAACCAATTGGAAAAGATTCTCTATATGGCGATCTGGGCTGCCTATTATTCTGGAAAGACCGCCGAAGCCCTGGAACGTATTGTTGAGTATAATACCCAATACCCTCAAGGGCAGTATCGAGATGAATTGGAATCACTCTCGGTCGATTTGATGATCATCGAGAAAAAATACCAGGCCGCTCTCCCCATTTTAACCGAATTAGAAAAGAAGCTCAGTGGTGAAAAATTGGAATACACCTGGTATCGTATCGGGAGTGTTTATCTCAAGATGGAGAAATACGATCGAGCTGTATTTTATTTTGAGAAATTATTAAATAATTTGCAGGGAAAATATTTTACACGTGGTGGGTATTTAATGGGTGTCTGTTTGGAATATCTGGAGCGACCACAAGAAGCCTTGAAATTCTATGAACAGGTTGTTCAAAGTGGTAAAAAGGATGAATGGGTTGATAACGCCCAGAAAAGAATCAGTCTATTGACTGAGGGATGAACAGGGGATACACTTATGCTGATTCTTCGTCCACAACGCAGGAGGTTTTAATTGATGCAGATATTTACCGTGATCACCAAGGGTGGATACGTCATGTATCCCATCGTTGCTTCATCGATTGTTTTCCTGGCGGTTTTTATCGAGAGATGGTATGTCTTACGGTATTCGAAGGAAAAAGTTAAAAGGTATTTGAGATCATTACGTAAGGCGGTTACCCAAAGGGACCTTCGGGGTATTATCGATACCAGTCAAAAAAATCCGGGACCGGCATCGCGAATTATCATGGCTGGAATAAAAAAATATCTTAATGGAACGCCTCAGGAAGCTAAAGAGGCAATGGAAACCATCGCCATGCAAGAATTTCCTTATTTTGAAAAACGTTTAGGAATATTGGTTACTATCGCCAGTATCGCCCCGTTATTAGGACTTTTGGGAACGGTGACCGGCATGATTCGAACATTTAATGTCATTGCTGCTGTTGGTGTCGGAAAACCGACGGAAATGGCAGGTGGAATTTCCGAAGCTCTGATTACGACTGCTGCTGGCTTATCAGTTGCCATACCTACTGTTATCGCTCATTATTATCTTTCTCAGATTTCAGAAAGTATTATTAATGATATCGAAAAAGCAAGTTCCGAAGTACTGGATTTAATCGAGGAACTGAGATGCTCCAATGGAACTGAACAACTGACCGCTGAGGAAGCCCAAATTGAAGAAGGAGTTGAGGAGAATGTTCCAGTTTCGGCAAAAGAGACAGAGGCGCCAGCCTGAGATTAACCTCACTCCTTTAATTGATATTGTGCTCCAATTAGTGATTTTCTTTGTGGTGACGACCACCTTTATCAGCATGGAGAGCGGAGCCAAGGTAAATCTCCCGTCAGCTGATTTTTCTAAAATCGAAGAAGCCAAGACGATTACCATAACCATAACTGAAAACAATATGATTTACATCAATGGTGCTCTGGTAGATGATAAAGAGCTTCCATCAGCAGTAGTAGTGGCCTTGCGGAATGATCCTGAAGCGACGGTTATTATTGAAGCGGATAAACGGGTTTTGCATGGGAAAGTCGTTTCTATCATGGATATTCTCAAAAAAGCCGGTGCTGAAAAAATTGCTATCGCCACCCAGCCGACTAAAGAAGAGGAATAATGAATAGATTTTTTATTAATGAAAAGAAGGTTTGGACATTTTCTTTAACCTTGTCGGTTATTATGAATATTTTCATTCTGGCTGCAATATCGATATATTGGCTTTCGATGAAATACGAACCCCAACCGAAGGAGGAGCTGATTACCATTCAGCTATTGGAGATTCCTGCACCGCGTAAACCGGTTACGACTATTCCCCAAAAAGAAGAAGTGAATGTCGCTGAGCTCAATCCTCTGAAAGACATTCGAAATGAAGTACCGATAAATGAACCTCAGATTAAAAGTGATATCGCTACCGAATTAAAGCAGAAAAAAGAACAAGTGTCGGTACCTAAACCACCAGTCAATCTCCCCGATTCGGAGATGATTTCTGAAAAAGGCTCTCCCTCGGGAGCCAAACTGGTCAATCCCGGCGCAGAAATCAATGTTCCCGACAACTTGAAATGGCAAGGTGTCGAAGCTGAAAACACCATCAAGGGTCAATTCGAAAATGCTGGTCAATCAACTCGACTTGCTCATCTGGCTCAAGAAGGAGCTGATCGTATTGACAGTACGGTTGGTGAAACACTGGCTACCGGTGAATTGATCGCTCCGACAGGATTGATCGATAAAAAGTCCCCGTTTTCGAAACGACCCATCTCAGTGATCATTGAAAATGCACCGGCAGCTCGTCCTCAATCTGGACTCAGCAAAGCGGATATTACTTATGAAATCATGGCCGAAGGTGGAATTACTCGCTTTTTAGCCATTTATAATGAAGGGGTGGCTGATAATGTGGGTCCAATCCGGAGCGCCCGTCCCTATTTTGTTATGAAAGCGGCGGAACATAATGCAATTTTTGCTCACGCCGGCGGGAGCGTCGAGGCGTATGTCTATATGAAAGAAATGAATGTGGATACCATTGACGAATTTAAATTTTTTCAAGCCTTTTGGAGAAGTAAAGATCGTAAGGCTCCTCATAATCTCTATACTTCAGTAGCGAATTTACGTAGCCAGGCTCAATTGCTTGGGTATAACAAACCGGTGAAGGGCGGAGGATTTCTGATTCGTACCCCCCAGGAGGCGTTGGGAACCGAGGAGGCATCCAAGGTCGAGATTGTCTATGCTGGCGATTATAGAGTGAAATTTACTTGGGATGCCATCAATCGGGTCTACCGGAGATACATCAATGATAAACCTCACATTGATTCTTTGAATGGTCAACAGATTACGACTACAAACATAATTATTCAGGTGACAGAACAAAAAGTGAAGGATAAAGAAGGACGGATTGAAATTACCTTTGTTGGTAAGGGTACTGGATGGATTTTACTTGATGGCAAAGTTGCTCCGATTCGGTGGGAAAAGAATTCCTTGGGAGACAAGACCCGTTATTTTTATGCCGACGGGAGAGAACTCAAGATTAATCCGGGAAACCTATGGATTGAAGTCGTGAGCACTCAAAACAAGGTGGTGATGTGATGTATAAAATATTGTTTTCCATTGGTCAATTTCCTGTCTATTCTTATGGAGTCTTTTTAGGGATCGCTTTTCTAATTGGTATCTATTATGCATCACGACGAGCTCAGAAGTATGGAATCACTCCGGATGCGGTGGTTGAGGTGAGTGTGCTCTGCATTTTTGGAGCCATCATTGGATCACGGCTGGTATTTGTCGCACTCAATTGGGAGATGTATAAGGATAACCTGATTCATATTTTTCTGGTTCGCGAAGGTGGCCTGACCTTTTACGGAGGACTTCTGGGTGCTATTCTATTGGCAATTCCCTACATTCTTTATAAGAAATATTCATTGCCCGCCTTATTCGATGTCTGCACGCCGGCCATTGCCCTGGGATATTCCATTGCTCGCATCGGTTGTTTTCTCAACGGGTGTTGTTATGGTCGGGTGTGTTCTTTTTCGACGTTCCCCTTAGCGGTTCATTTTCCCTCATTGGAAGGTTGGAGATACCCGACTCAACTATACTCATCAGCGTATTCCTTCATCATATTATTTATTCTATTGAAGTTAGAAAAACGCAAAGTTTTCCGCGGTGAGTTATTCCTCGATTATCTCTGGTTGTATGGTATCGCTCGTTATTTAATTGAGTTTGTTCGAGAAGAGCCATTTTCAGTCTTTGGAATCATGACTCCGGCTCAGTTTGCTTGTGTTTTCATAATCCTTTTTGCACTCATTGTGCGTGAGATACTGAAAAGATATGCCCTCCGACGATCTCAGAGCCAGCCTTGAGGATTATTTACAGTTTCTATATTGGGAAAAGAGGGTGAGCGATAATACTATTCAATCATATGAGCAAGATATTGAGTGGTTCTGTCAGTATTTAGATAAGAAAAAAATTTTTTCTTTTCAAAAGGTAAATCTGGATGTTCTCGAAGGATTTTTACGGAGTGAATCGAGGCGAGAAATCGCACCAACCTCGCTCGCCCGAAAAATTTCCGCATTACGAACCCTATTTCAGTATTTGGTTCGGGAGGGAATCGTGCCCGAAAATTTTGCTAAACTCATCGATTCCCCTCGTATTCAAAGAAAAATACCTGAGATATTAGATGAGCAGGAGATTGAATCACTGCTTCGCACCCCCGACATTACCAAGCCCCTTGGTCTTCGTGATAAAGCCATTTTGGAGGTGTTGTACGCCAGTGGATTACGGGTGAGCGAATTGACATCCCTCGAATTTTCTCATCTTGACCTGGATAATGCCATGCTTCGTCTCTGGGGGAAGGGATTTAAAGAAAGAGTGGTTCCTTTCGGAGAGGAAGCCAAAGACGCCTTACTTGGATATTTTCAAGGGGGGAGAGAACATATCTTAAAGGGGCAGACCAGCCGGTATATTTTTATCGGACCTTCAGGTCATGCTCTCACCCGACAAAACATATGGTCGATGATAAAAAAATACGCCCGTAAGGCGGGTATTATCAAGCGAATTTCTCCCCACACCCTCCGCCACACCTTTGCAACTCATCTTTTGGAAAACGGTGCTGATTTGCGGGTTGTTCAGGAATTTTTAGGGCATTCTGATATTGTGACTACTCAAATTTATACTCATATCAGCCGTAAGACGTTGCGAGAAGCCTATCTCCGGTCATTTCCGAGAAAATAATAGGCCGCTTTTTAGGTATAAATGAATCTTCGCAAAAATGCTACTCCTAAAGAATAAAGGAGTCATATTTAAAAATTGGGATGAGGTGATTTCATGGAAAATTTACGCTTAAAAATCGAAGAAAGCGCTCAGTTTATTCGAGAAAAAATCGATTTTTCTCCGGAAATCGGGATTATTTTGGGGACCGGCCTGGGAGCACTGGTGGATGATATTCAGATTGATCGAGTCATACCCTATGAAAGAATACCTCACTTTCCGGTTTCAACCGTTGAAAGCCACCAGGGTAATTTAATCTTGGGCGAACTATCGGGGAAAAAGGTGGTGGTCATGCAAGGCCGCTTCCATTATTATGAAGGGTATTCGATGAAAGAAATCGCTTTCCCGGTTTGGGTCATGAAAGCACTCGGTGCCAAAATCTTGATCGTCAGTAATGCCGCCGGAGGGATGAACCGGAATATGCGGCGTGCAGATTTAATGATCATTTGTGACCATATCAATCTTTTGGGTGACAACCCCCTCCGGGGTGCCCATGATCCGGAACTTGGACCGCGTTTTCCTGATATGTCAAACGTTTATGACCCGGAACTCAGAAGGCTCGCATTCCAAATTGCGGCTGAAAAAGGGATCTATGTCATGCAGGGTGTCTATGCGGCTTTGGCTGGTCCCAATTTCGAAACACCAGCCGAGTATCGCTACCTGATCACCATCGGCGCCGATGCGGTAGGCATGTCGACCGTCCCGGAAGTGTTGGTCGCCCGGCATGCCGGTATGAAAGTGTTTGGGGTCTCCTGTATAACCGATTTGGCGATTGACGGGGTGATCGAACCGGTCAGTCATGAAATTGTCATTCAGGCAGCTAATGAAGCTCAACCCAAACTCAGCCTGCTCATTCGGGAATTAGTGGGTCGAATTAATCTCGAATGAACCCGAATCTAATCATTGCCTTGCTGAGTTTTTCACCCATATCTGAAATCAGAGGATCATTGCTTTATTGGATGTCTCAGCCGGTGATCCCATTTTGGCAGGCTCTCCTGATATCGATGATATTTAATCTGCTTCCTTTTTTTGTGGTTATGTTATTGTTATCGACTATTCTCTCTTTTTTTCTACGTTTTCAATGGTTTAATTCCCTTTGGAATAAAGTGGTGGTCGGGACTCGGAAGAAGTTCCAAAAATATGAAAAATGGGAACAACTCGGATTAGCTCTCTTTATCGGTGTTCCGCTTCCAATTACCGGAGTGTGGACCGGTTCCCTGGTCTGTTTCCTGATGGGGTGGAGCATTAAAAAGTCTTTCCCCTATGTTTTATTGGGATTAATCATCGCTTCCACTCTTGTCAGTACGATTATCCTTTCCGGTAAAAGTATTATTTCCTTATTCTGATGTATGGCGTGGCAAGAGCAGCATGGCGGTTTATCCTCTGAAATGGAGAAAATAAAATGTTCAAAACCATCGAATGGGAAAATGATCGGATAATTTTTCTCGATCAAAAGAGATTGCCCTTGGAAGAAAAATATGTCGAGACTGATGATTATCGGGTCATTGCCGAGGCCATACAATCGCTTCGTCTACGTGGAGCACCTCTCATTGGCGTTAGCGCCGCTTTTGGAATATGTCTTGGAGCAATAGAGGGATTACGGAATCATCCTGATCACTATTATCAATTTCTTGAAAGCGTAGATCAATCCTTACGGATTACCCGCCCGACGGCTGTGAATCTTTTCTGGGCTTTAAACCGGATGAAAGAAGTATGGAAGGATGCCGAGGAACAAAGGTTGGTTCCAGAGAGGTGTACCGAACGATTAATACAAGAAGCGATGCTCATTCATGAGGAAGATAGTCGAATCAATCAGCAAATTTCCCAACATGGTGCCCGACTCATTGAAAACCATAATAAGATATTGACTCACTGTAATGCTGGAGCCTTAGCCTGCAGTGCTTGGGGAACGGCTTTGGGAGTTATTTATTGGGCAGTCGCACAAGAAGGAAAATCAGTCGTGGTGTATGCTGATGAAACCCGGCCGCTCCTCCAAGGGGCGCGCCTGACCGCTTTTGAACTCTTAAAAAACGACATTCCAGTCACTCTCATCACCGACAATATGGCTGGATACCTGATGGCGAAAGGCCAGGTCGACAAGATTATCGTGGGAGCTGATCGAATCGCTCTTAATGGAGACACCGCCAACAAGATAGGAACCTACTCACTGGCGGTTTTGGCGTCCTACCATAAAATTCCCTTTTATGTAGCGGCACCGCTTTCCACGGTAGACGAACACCTCCTCAGCGGAAATGACATTCCGATCGAGGAGAGAAAGCCGGAAGAAGTGCTTCATTTATACCAAGAACGAACTGCTCCGATTGGGGTTGAAGCCTGGAATCCTGCCTTTGACGTCACCCCCAATCAACTGATCCGTGCCATCATTACCGAAAAAGGGATTCTCTATCCCCCGTTTGAGAGAAAACTGGCTCAACTGAAACAAGCAGACATTCATGCTTAAGTATCGCGGTCTATCCTGGAAATACCGTGATTCGTGAGCCGTAAGGAGCTGTGGAACTGAGGAATTGTGGAACTGTGGAATTGGCAAGGCATAAAAAGACCTCTCCCTTTGGATAAAGGGATTCGATTGGTTTATAAACAATTTTCTCATTACTTCGTCACCCCTGAAT
>Ga0172366_10003800_pt1 | contig 11880 bp, 11 predicted proteins | sample LakKivSesite69cm_FD_114533 | JGI IMG/M metagenome (GOLD analysis project Ga0172366, IMG submission 114533) | Sediment microbial communities from Lake Kivu, Rwanda - Sediment site 69cm | ecosystem: Environmental > Aquatic > Freshwater > Lake > Sediment | place: Rwanda: Western Province, Lake... | reverse complement strand
TTTTTATATATTGCATTTCATCGCTTGAAGAGAAACGATATATCGACCGATTACGGCCAGAACCTTATAGCACACGAAAAATTCCAAGTCAATTTGAAGTTTCACTAAGTTTCACTAAGTAGTGTTCCGCGATAATCAAAAGTAGACGGTTAGAGAAAATCATAAGTAGACAAAAAGTAGACGAAAAGTAGACATTGGGGGAAATAGCTATAAAGAGGAGTCTCGTGGTAGAACGCCTCCAAAGGAGGTTGTTTTACCATGGACAAACAGCTTCATAAGAGGCTTTCCAAAGAGTTCGTGGAAGGGGTATTGGAAGCCTTTAACGACCATCGGATTGGTGAGGAGAAGGCCTGTGAGATGTTGTGCATCCGAAGGGCCCAGCTTTACAAGCTCCGTAAGAGGTGGCTGCAATGTGTGATAGGAAAAAAGCCTTTTGGGCTTTATTCACGGGAGAAGAGTGCGTTTCATCGATTACCTGAGGGAGTTGAGAGGTGGTTGCACGAGGAGTTGTCATTTATCCGCCGCAAGGCGGAGGTCTATCGTGGGAGGTTCAACTTTGCAGTCTTAGCGGAGGAAGCGGAGAAGGCTTTTGGTTATCCATTCCACCGGGAGACTTTTCGATATTTTGCGCTTCGGCATGGCTATTATCATGCCCTGCCTGAGGAAAAGGAGAAGCTTTATGTCCGGTTTGAGACTCCTGGGCCGGGTTTTCTCTTTCAACATGACACTTCCAAACATCTGTGGGTACCCGGATTGAGAGGTTATCAGTATTTGATCTTGACCAAGGATGACTATTCCAGGCTTTTTGTCGGAGCCGAACTCTTTGAAAGAGAAGGGAGTTTTGAGCATTTAGAGGTGGCTCGCCAGACGATGGAGCGCTATGGCCGGCCATTAGCCTATTATGTGGATCAACACAAGATCTTCCGTTTCGTGGAGCATCACGGAGTCCATGTGAGATATGCTCTTGCCATAGACGAAGCCGAAATTCAGTTTAAAAGAGCTCTTCGCAGCTTGGATATTGGGCTCATCTATACAGAGAAGGGAGCGGCGGAGGCCAAAGGCAAGGTGGAGAAGGCTTTTGATTATCTTCAGAGACGGATTCCGTATCTGTGCGAGAGACATGGGATTAGGAGCGTGGCCGAAGCTCAAAAGGTTGTCGAAGAGGTGGTTAATTTTTATAACGAGCAGCGGCGGCACGAAGAGACAGAAGAAGTGCCGCTTAGACGCTGGGAAGAAGCCATAAAAGCAGGCAAAGGGAAGCTCAGGCCTCTTGACCCTTCAGTAAACCTCGATATCGTGTTCTCACTTCATTATGAGCGTTCGGTGAAAAGGGATGGAACCTTTAGCTTTAAGGGAAAAGAATATAAACTCCATCAATGCGGAGGAAATCGGATTACGGTTTGCCTGATCCCAGGCAAGAAAACCTTGGCGGTTTGGAATGGACAAAAGGTCGGAGAGTTTCCTGTTTAAAGATTACACCTGCAGTCTATTTTTGTTTTTCGCAAAATGTCTACTTTTGATTTTCGCAGAACAAAACTATATATATTCTTTGACATATAAAACTAATTTCATTGAAGGCAAATATTCTCCTTCTATAGTTCTCGTAAAGATTTCGCCAACAGGAAAATTTCTCGGTGAAATCTTTGAGTATAGAGATATAGGTGAGGAATATTGGTTTGAGAAATCAAAGGAAAACATCATATATCAATATCTTTATCCACCTTTTGGGACTTTTAAGCTCGATGCTGATGATTTTGTTTATTATGCAGTTTCAGATAAATATGAAATAAATGTTATTTCGCCTAAAGGAGAATTTGTAAGAAAAATTATAAAAGCTACGAAACCAAGAAAAGTAAAGGAGAAGGATACGGCTAAACATATTTCTGCATTTAAGAAAGCACTCTCCAGATATGGCGGGGTGGAATTTTTCATTCCTGATCGCATGCCAGCTATTGCGGATTTTTTCGTGTTCGAAAACAAGTATATCCTTGTCATAACTTTTGAGAATCCTATAGATAGCCCAACCCTTAGCGGGGACCTGTTTGATGACGAAGGGAATTTTCTCTCCAAGGTTGATGTCCCAAAATATCATCATAGCACTTATTGGGGTGTACTATTTAAGAAGGGCGCTATTTATAAGAATACTTATTTCTACACATTAGAATATAAAGATGAAGATAATTTATTTGTCAAACGATATAGAGTGAGCTGGAATTGATATATAAGATGAGGAAAGCGGCGTTAATTTTTTCACTACTCATCTTTTCGTTATTTTCTCTGCTCTCCTGCAACGAAAAGATAAATGTCCAAAAGTTGAGCGTAAAGGAGGGCAAGAGGTTTGAAAAATTTCATTTTAAAAAGATCTGGGAGAACATTCTTTATGGCGGATGGTGCTTGGCTTGTCCTCAAGGCATTGTTTGTACCGAACTTCTGGACAGGTCATTTAAAGAATCTAAGTTAATGCTATACGACTACTCCGGGAAGCTTAAAAAAGAGAAAAAGTTAATCCATGGAGAGGGGCCTGATGAGATAAGAGCCTGGAATTTTGCTACGGTCTGGCTATCATCTTCGGGAAAAATTTTCTCTCAAGATAATAATTACCTTAAAGCGCTTGAACCTGAGACCCTACAGATAGAAACGGTAGCCAAACTCTCTAATGTCATCGAAGGGTATGGAAACAAATACACATTCGGCCGGAATGGCTTTACATCTTTTGAAGAGAAGGAAGACCGAACAGTCACCTCTTTTGAGTCAAGTGGATTTTATGAAGATATGACATATTTCATTGTCACTTATAATGGCATTTTTAAGAACTTATCAGTCATTGCCTCGGCAAAGAAAGAAAAGCCCTGGACATGGGAAATGTTTAAAAAAAGGGAGTTCTATGTCGATATCTATCATTTTTTGAGGGTCAATCGAATTCTTTCAGTCGACTGGAAAAGGAGCGTAGTTTACCATATTCCGGATTTCGAGAAACCTGAGATAGAGACCGTCGACCTTGAAGGGAAGTTGAAGCAAAAATATTTGCTGGATATCAACCCTGAAAAATTTAAAGTCGAACGAGATGACTTTGAACTCTGGTATCAATGTGTCATGGATGAGACAGACTCTTTTACAAAAAGTTTAATGAAACACATTCCATACATCCCTTCTCATTCGCCCGCCCTGATGGAGATAAAAGCCACAGGGGACTGGCTGATGATCATTACAGGGAACAGGAATTGGAAAAAGGAAGAGAACGAAGTTCTGGTTTATAAACTTCCTTCTTTAAGCTATGAGGGAAGCTTCTTCATTCCTTTTCCTAATCTCCTTACAACAAAATGGTATGACAACTATTATATAATACGAAAGTTGATTAAAAAGGACGATGACTATTATTCGCTCTATGAAATCTACAAGATTGAGGAAAGATGAAAACGTTTGGATGTTGTCCGATTCGCCAAAACGGGCTCAGTTCACAAAGAAAAAAATGGTTTGCGATTCAGTAAAATAAAAGGGAAGAAAAACTATCGTATCATCTCATACCTATATTGCCCGCCTTGCAGATAAAGCTGGCTGTAGGAAGTGACCATTCCAGGCGGAATTTTATCAGGGCCGGTGACCTCGCAGAGAGTGTACCTCAGGCCGTTGATGGTCACTCCTTCCTGAGAGAATGAAGGGATGGCTAATCCGACGAACATATGGTTGGGAATCTTTATCAAAATCATTGGATAATTCTTAAAATTTATCCAGAGAGAGGCAAAGGTGACGCCTTTTGAATCGCAGTCTCCAAAATCTTCGACCAAGACTTTGGGCGGTGTAAAGAAACCCAAAATCAATTTATCCCCTTCCTTCATGGGTGGGGTTCCATACATGACTTCCTGGATAAAAGATAAGATCAAGGCCAGGAACTGCTGAAGATTAAGGTTTTCATTTGTCTTGAGCATTTCTTCAAAAACCTGCTTAACCCTGGGACGGTTGTTCTGAGTGCAGAGTTGATAATTGACCCCTATCTCATTTCCAATAATTCTTAGCCCTCTTTTCTCGAGAAATGTCCTTTTATTCTTTTCTCTTTCTTTTTCTATTTTTTTTGAAATAGGAATCCTGCTCGCTGGCCAGCGATGCCTTAATCCTCTCAAAGTCCGCCTTTGCTTCTTTATAGGATGCCGGCGGAACAGAAAGCTTGAGCTTGAAATTCAGGGAATCGACTTCTTCAATCAGAATGTATTGAGAATATCGACTCTTGGCTTTAAGCTGAGTGACGAACTGCTTGAGATGGATAAGCATCTCTTCTCTCATCTTGGAGACGCCGGCTTCAACATATTCTTCCAGTTCAGGCTCATAGTAACCGAACTCATCATCTGCGTCAGAAAGCTCTTTTTTTGAAATGGGAAAGGTGATGAAGTGGATGCCGCCTTGATAGTCCAGCCAGCCATAGGTCAGCTTGTAAGCGCCTTCTATCTCTTCTTTGGCAAATGAGTTCAGGCTTTTGGGCGAGCCGCTCTTTTGTTCAAGGCTGAGAAAGCCAGAGCCGGCGTGAGAATCTCTATTATCAGAGCCCGTTCCATCGAGGAATGAAGAGATAAGAATCAAGCTTGTTATTAAGAGAAAAAGAACAGAGATATTCAGAAATGGCGTTTTCATTTAAACGGTCAACGAAGCGGAACTCTGCCAACTTCTGGAAAAGGAATCAAGGCCCTTGTCAAGCCTGAAACACCGGCGCTGATCAAAATGCAGATGGCGATGATAAAAAGCGCCATAAATATGGCAACGGCAATATTATTGTCTCTGATTTCTTCATACTGATTGATGCGCGGTGTTAATTTGTTAAACAGCCAGAAACTGATGAGAACAACGGCAATGGCCAGGACTCCGGCCAGGATAACGTATCCGATGCTGAGTCCGAGCATTTTCAAGAAATTCAAAACATTCTTCTCCTGTCCGAGCACGAAAATCTGGATGACGGCCATCACGGGATAGATGGCGCGCATGACGACAATGGCCTCGCCCAAGAGGATGCTCCCCAAAACAACCCCTATCGAAACATTTTTCCTCTTGAGCTGGCGTTCCTCATCAAAGTGTGGTGTAAGGACAAGCAGCAAGCGGTAGCTGACAAAGATAAGGATAAAACTTATAAAAATCGAAATCAAAAATTCCAGCAAGCCAAAAATTATTTGTTGAGCGCTCATTTTTCACCTTCCAAAGCGTGGCTTAAAGACATTTCCTTTCCATGATTGAACAATTTCTGACTTTTATCTTTTTAAACATTCGGCTCTCAAAAAGCAATAAATAACGCTTTTTCTTAGGCGCTTGTATTCATACCATACGATGGCAAAGAAAATCAAAGCTTATCTGTCTGCTCCTTGCAAGCCGCTGATCATTACTTAAAAGCTTTGATAAGGATTATCGACAACTCTAAACATATAATCAGGGTCGATACGAGGCTCATCGTCCCTATGCTTTTCTATCAAAGCGATTTTTTTGCGCAGAAGCTTGGGAAAGTTCTCGGCGTGGATGAAGGGCGTCTCGACACTCCCTGAGACAATCATCCATTCGACAGGAGCGCTTTCCCAGAGCTGAATGAGCTCGCGGCAGTTCTGAATCTCCCTCTCACTCATCTCATCGAGGAGATTGCGGCAGCGAGCCTTATCTTTAGGGTCTGGGCAATCCAGATATTCATGGACTGCGAATATCCAGACGGCTGCATTGCGCAGAGTCTCGTAGAGGCAGCGCAGCGCCCTTATCCTGAAATACTGGTCTTCAAAAACCCTGAAAGCCTTTTGATTGCCGTGGAGCTCCGCCTCCTTCATTTTCTCCTTGAAGAGCTCAATTGCCGCCTCCAAATAGCCCCAGACATTCTCATCAATCCGCCTGAAGGCTTTGTGGGCATAGTCTTTCGAAATGAGCTCAAAGAGGACATCTTTAGCCAGGTCAACCTTGTTTGGATTATGGAGCGAAGAACACATAAACCTTTCATAATATGACCTCTCTTTTTCTGGAATGCGGCCGATGTCAGGAACCAAAGGACGAATGAGCAGCCGCTGCCAGACGCTTCCGTAATGGGAATAAAGAGGCAGAGGCATGAAATGGCGGATGGCCTGTTCTGTAGACTTCCATCCCCTGACCAGGTCTTGGGCGTAATCCTCGCCCGCATATCGAGAGGCAATGCTCAAAACGGCCCGGTCAATATTTAGCTTAGGCTCAAACTGGAATAGGCGGAAAATTTCCTGGTTGACAGCATAAGGAACCTTGTCCGGAGGCTGGATTCCGCCCACGTGGGCCAAGCTCTTGACTCCGAGCTTGTAGCAAGAAATGAGCTTCTCATAAGTTAGCCAGGGAAAAGGAATCCCCAGCAGCGGCTCATGGTTGGTGTGGGTGCCAAAAGAATGGTAGAAGAAGCACCTGCTTCTTCGGCTTTCGAGTTCTTTCATGGATTCTTTCTCTTTCTCCCAAAGCATATTATGATAAGCCGAGCCGAGGACATTCACGTCCGGATAATGAGGATGAGGATAGTTGTTCTCCCAACCTCTGACTAAAAGAGAGTTCACCTCGACATCAATTCCCTCCTTCAATTCGGGCCAGAGGTGGGACCGTTCTCCGTAAAAAGATTCTAAGCGGGTGATAATCCTGAAATTGGGATTTATCCGAGAGGCTACATCCCGCAATAACCTGAAAAAGTGAATGATATTTCCAGCAGCCGCCTTGGCAATTTCTTCATCGTCTTTCCATTCCCGGATGAGGTAGGCGCCTCCATTTCTTCCGACATAAAGGGACTTCGTATGCTCAAATCCTGAGCCGCTGTCATTGCTCCAGATGGAAAGAAATTCAAGCTCAGGAACTTCTTTTATCAAGTTGGCCATCAGCTCGGCATAATGTCTTTGAACAACAGGGTGAGGGGTTGAAAGATTGAAACGCGGCTTGAAGCTTCGAAAGGGATGGTCGACTCTTGCACCCCGCAGGGTAGGATAGCGCTTAAACAAGGCTTCAGGAACCGAGCGGGGCTCAAAACAAAGCAGGCCTGGCACCAGGCCGTACTGAATAGCCAGCCTTGCATTCTCCTTGAGAAGCTCGAGATTGGACTTTAAATACTGAGTGGGATAGAGACCCTGGTTCAAGCGGCTGGAAACAAACTGGTCCAGAGCCGGGCAGTAGGTATAAAAGTCAGGATAAAACTCCCCTGAAACTCCCTCCTCTAGCGGCAGCGGTGTGGAGAGGGCGTTGACCTCGATATGGGTGAATCCCAGGCGTGCATATTCCCGGATATATTCTTCGCGGTTAAGACCGCGGATGAGACGAGCATACTGGGTGAGGAAAAGGTCGAATGTTGATTTCTCGACAGCAAAGCTCATTCTCCTTATCCATTTTCTGAGCCGAGAAACATCGTACTCCAACAGCTCATCCATCAGATAAGAATAGCCAGCATAGAGAAAATAAGGCTTTGAGCTGAGCAGCCAACAGCAGTTCGCCTCATCAATTCCAAAAAAAACCCAATCCTTGGAAGAAGGTATCTTCAACCCTTTCTTTTGAAACAGTCTTGCCAGACTTTCATCTGCCACAGCAACATGAAATTTTCCTTCTTCAGACTTCATCTCCGTCGGATGAACAGGCTTGATGGCTGCGCCCGAGCCGAGCCACTTAAGAATTTGCTTGGCCACCGTCTCCTCAACAGGATAGCAGACTCGGGGAATGCGGACCTGCCGTGTCTGTTTCAAAACTTCTTTGGCTTTCATCGCCACCTCCTGTCTATGAACTCAATCAGAATTCTACCGAGCTTTTTCTTTTTTCTCAACAATTCAGTCTCCTCCGTCAAGCTCGCCGCGTAAGATAAATTCCTCTTATTCGAGATTCAAATTACTTTAGTGATTGAATCATGAGATGAGATCTGTGCTCGAAAATTAATTATACGGTTTCTTTTCATAATCAAAGATGCTGAAGCGACTAAAAAACGAAACGGCTTAAGCGGCACAAAAATATTGATAACAAAGCGTTGCTTGACTTGAATCGTTTCCTTTGTTATAAGCTAAAGAATAAAGTGGATTTGAACCAAAAAACTTTTTGGTGACCAAGGAGGAAGCCAAATGTTATGGTGGACGGTAATACTAATTGTCTTGGTGGTTTTATCCTTTATTTCTCAGCTGGGCATTCTCTTTTCATTGCAGGTTAAATTTCCAGTCTTGAGCGCTCTTTTTCTGAACATTCTGATTCTGGTTAGTCTTGTCGCAGTTCTATATAGGATTCTGAGCAAAAGGAAAAAGGGAGAAAAAGAAATACTTCTGAAAAAAATCCGAGACCTTGAGCAAGAAGTGCAAGCCCTTAAAGGAAAAGCGAAATAATAAGCAAATCGACTTAATTCCCGATAAAACCTTCCCTCCCCCCAAATTTAGTGCTTGCCAATCAAGTATTCTTAAAAAGCTCTATTTCGTGCTCATTTCCTCTGCCACTTGAGCTAAGGCCTGAACATTCTCCCTTTTTGTATAGGGAGCGATCGAGCAGGCTGTGCTCAGGATATAGCCTCCGCCGGGCCTTCCCACTTCTATTTTTGCCGCCGCATCCTTTCGAACGGCTTCTTGAGTGCCTAAAAGCAGGACATTGACAGGGTCGATATTCCCTTTAATGAAGACTCTGTGCCCGATGCGCCTTTTCGCCTCATCCAGCCGGACATCGCCCAGCGGCGGAGGGTCCAGGCATTCTATTCCTGAAATTCCTGCTTCAACCATCATCTCCAGCCGGTCATTGATCGCCCCGCAGGTATGAGTATAGACATGGGTCCCGCCAGCACGGACTGCCCTGGCAATCTGGGACTCATAGGGAAGGACAAATTCACGATAAAATGAGGGAGAGATGAATCCTGCTCCGGCATAGGGTGATGAAATTTTTACGGCATCGACTCCGTGCTCAACCTGCCCCAGAGCTATTCTTTTCACGCCTTCTGTGTAGCGCTGGAGGACCTCCTTGGACTTGGAAGGCTCTTCAATGAGATTGATGATGGCCTTCTCAAAGCCGAAGAGATTGAGGTAATAATCAAAGGGAGATGTGACCTCGCCGTGGATGGAGTAACTCTCCCCTGCCTTATTCTGGATATAATCAAAAATATCGTACTTATGCTCCTGGTCGATACGAAACTCTAACCCTTGCGAGACGGGAATAAAGTCGATCTCTTCTGCTATCGATTCCGGGTCAAACTCTTTTATGGACGGTGAAGATGATATTTGAGAAGGATAATGCCGCGGAAGGTCGTCAAAAGGAAAAATTGTTTTATCGCCGTTCTTCCAGGTTACAACTTCTTCCTTTCCTTCTCGCTGGATCTTCGCCGTCTCTTTTCTCCACCGGGCGCTTTGGCCATGAAGGCTGATGAGGATTCCGTCAAAATCATACATCCTTCTCAGCCCCAGCAATCCTTCTGCAAAAATTTCAGCAGAGAACCAAAACTCGGAAGGTGAAAGACCTGTTTGGAGAAGCATATGGCCGATGCTCATCTGACACATCACCGGCACCCGGGTCTGTTCCACCCGGTCCATGGCTTTTCTCATCCGCTCTTTGGGCGTCATAGATCAATACTCAAAATTCAATACTCAGAACTCACCAGCACTTCCTCTCCAAAGCGGCCGGCTTTGGGCAGTGGTCTATGCGAAGAGTTTCCGGCGCGCATGACTCTAACTGCCCGAATGCCCGCTGCCTGAGCCGCCTTTATATCAGAATCCGAATCTCCATAAAAAATTTTAATTTGATATTCTTTAATCGGTTTGATCTTGGGATTTTCACCAGCACCCGAACCGGTGAAAATGACTCTGTTTGGATTTTTTAGGCCAAATGTTTCAGCAAGAATCTCTGTCACTGTTTCAGTTTTTGTTTCTTTTCTTCCCGTAATAAAATAAATGGAATCTCCCCTTTTCTTATGCAATTCAATCAGCTTGCGCCCGCATTCCTTGGGAAGGCTGAAGCGGTCAAGACAATTGTTCATTTCATTCCAGAACTCTTCCATATTCAAATAGTCATCATTTCCTGGTGAATACCTATTCTGTCCATAATAATAGCCGGGACTCGAAAACAAGAGAGTGTCATCGATATCAAATCCGACATTTAGCCGAGGCTCGCCATCAAGGCTCCTGGCAATGTCCTCCATTGTCACCCAGCGGATGCTGTCCTTGAGAGCGGCCGGAGTGCAGCTCAGCCAGAGAATAGAAATAAAGGCAATGATAAAGCTTATTTTTTTAAACAACCGTCCCTCCTGTCTTAAACTATCTTTATTCTGTGACAACAAGAAAAGATTCATGACTTATCATGAGAAGGATCGGGCTGGGGTCTCGAAAATACCCAAGCCTTGCAGTATCAAGCGAAAGCAGAGCGGCGGGGAACCTGCTTTTCATTCTTTTTGATCCTGGTGATGACCTCCGCCCGGAAAGAAGCGATAGTTGCCCAAATCGACAGATTTACCTCTTCTTGCCCAGGAAAAACCTGCTTCGCTGGGCAGGACTCCTTTTTGATAGCAATCATAAAATGCTTCAGCCAGCCCTTTGGCCCAACATTTCTGTTCCTTGTCATCCCTTTGAATCATCGACTCGGCAAAGGTTACAATCTCAGGTGCTGATTCTTGAATGCCGTTGATACACAGGGTTTGTGAGCGGGCTGCTTCTGGCCCGCAGAGGACAAGCTTTGGCTCTCTGACCGAAGCAACCGCCTCAAAAAGCTTGTAAAAAGGATGTTCTGCTTCTGGAGAACCGTAGTTCTTCTCTTTGCCCAGCCGGTCGACGGCAAAAATCTCGCCCGAAACCTCGCCATAGGTGATTGTTGCTTTTTCAAATTCAAATGAAAATAGAGGGCCAAGCTCTTTATGAACAGCATGGGAAGCATAGAACAAGAGTTCTGACCCTTCTTTGGTAAAAGCTCGGCAGGCGATTGAATCAAAATTTTCGATAGGATAGACGCGGTAGAGCTCTGCTTCGACTCGGGCAGGCTCGGCGCTGCTGTCAACTCTCTTGCCCAAGACATAAAAAAGATTGTGCAGAAAATGGGCCATGGCGTTGTTGGCCGGGCTGTCCAGAATCCAGTTTCCCGATTTATCTTTTATTTTACCCGCCCAATCGCTCCTCTTGTAGTAGGCTTCATCCCTAGGCCAGAGGCAAATCGTTTTTAGGCGAAGCGGCTTTCCAAATAAGCCGGCAAGAATATCTTTTTTCAGGGCCTGGATCGCAGGTGAAAAGGACCACTGATAGCCAATCATTACCCACCGCCCGGATGCATCTCTTGTCTGAATCAGGCGTTCGGCTTCTTGGATTGTCGCGCCCAGCGGCTTCTCGCAAAGAACATGACTTCCAGAGCGAAGGGCTTCGCAACTCTGGGGAACATGATGATGAATCGGAGAGGAAATAATGACAAGTTCCACCCTGCGGCCGCTTTGCCCAAATTTCTGGAGCGAATCAAAGATCGGAATTTTCAATCTTTTCAACTCGGGGTAAAGCTCCGACCTCTCTGGAAAGGGGTCGACGACTGCCTGAAGGTCTACTGCACCAGAGGGAAACTCTTCAAGCAAGGTCTTAAGATAATGGAGTCCCATGCCGCTCGTCCCAACAAGAACTATAGAAACCGGCTTTTTTTTCAAGCGGCGGCGAGGACCAAGCTTGAAACTCATTTTTTATTCCTTTGACAACCTTTTCTCCATCAGGTCAACCTCAAAAATATCTTTGGTAGCAAGGTCCACAGCCACAGTCTTAATTTCAAAGCCCTTGAGGGTGATATCAAAGCTTAGAGCTAAGGATGGAATCGCAATCTCAGTTTTTCTTTCCTTGCCTGTCGGCTCAAAAAGGCGAATAATCAGCCAATTTTTCTCTTCTGCCATCTTCAAGGCTGTCATCTGGACTATCTCATTGCTGAGAAGGACTCCTGGCAAGATTTTTTTCCCTT
>Ga0172366_10003799_pt1 | contig 11882 bp, 10 predicted proteins | sample LakKivSesite69cm_FD_114533 | JGI IMG/M metagenome (GOLD analysis project Ga0172366, IMG submission 114533) | Sediment microbial communities from Lake Kivu, Rwanda - Sediment site 69cm | ecosystem: Environmental > Aquatic > Freshwater > Lake > Sediment | place: Rwanda: Western Province, Lake... | reverse complement strand
GTTGGTGCAGGACAGGCTACTACAAGCGGCACTACCAACATCAAGACTAGACAGACACTGCCTAGCAACATCAATAGTTTTTTTCTCGTCATTTTGATACTCCTTAAAGAATTTAGTCACCCGATGTTTTCTAACTACCGCATTTCTCACCCCCCCTTCCGGAATTTGTGCCCAATACAACCAAAGGGCTCAAGCGTACACCCTTAACTTGTATTATACTTATATTTTTGAACTCTGTATTCCTACTATATATTGTAACACACCCTGTCAAGGTGTCTTACCATCAAATTTTGGGAAAGCTAAACTATACAGGTACCAGGAGGCCACCTGTCTAGCTCTTTCTTGCAAAAGACCGCGGCTAAAGGAGTCCACGTATTGACATCCCTCTTGGGTTGTGATATATTTTTGCCTGTTGACATCCCTTTTGGGCTGTGATATATTTTTGCCTAAGGAAGGTTCCAGGAGCAAATCCCTGTGAGCCTCCCAGGGAGAGTTTGCTCTTTAACATGCTATCAAAATTTTGGAAAAACTAAACTATTACTGAAAGACAAGGGGGTGATAGATGCGATAGTTAGATTGAATATTTCGTTGACTAATTCTATAAAGGAGGTCTCTTGAGGTGAAGGGAAAATTATTGGTCGGTTTGCTAGTCTTTGCCATGTTGGCTGTGGGACTTATTTCGGCAGGTTGTCCCGCAGCGCCAGCGCCAGCAGAGCAGGTATACAACTGGAAGGTTCAGTGTTGTTATGCCTGGGAAGACCCACAAGTGAAAATATTTAAGAACTTTATTGATGAGGTGAGAGAGAAGAGCGGCGGCAGAATAAACATTACCCGATATGCTGAGGCTGAGATTGTACCTGTTTCCGAGGTTTTAGATGCTGTGGGTAAAGGAGTGGTGGAAATGGGGCATGGGCAGGCTGGCTATTGGGCTGGTGAATACCCAGTGATGCAGACCCTAAACTTTATCCTCAGTACAAGTTGGGATCCCGTAGAGCTATACACAAAGATCTTCGAAGACCCGGGCGACCTATATGCCGTGAACGAGGAAGCCTATAATGCAGCTAATACCCATCTCATTAACATGGTTGATGGCGGCGAATATCCTGCTCTGTATGGAAACGCGGTGATAAAAACCCCAGCAGACCTTGTGGGTTTGAAGTTCAGGTTCAACCCGCCCTATGATAAGATATTTACGAAGCTCGGTGCCGAAGTAACCTGGATGCCAGGGGCGGAGATGTATATGGCATTGAAGCTGGGTACTCTTGATGTGGCTAGCTGGGACTGCACTGCCTACAAGTCCATGGGGTGGGAAGAGGTAGCGAAGTATTACTATCGCCCCTGTGTTATCCAGCACTGTTTCACCACGCAGTACTTCATAAATCTGGATATCTGGAAGGCACTACCCCAGGACCTCAAAGACGTCATCACCACGGCTGGTAAACATCAATTCTTCGACTGCTGGGAATTGTATGCTGGTGAAATGCAGTGGGTTACTGATAATGCAGAGCGTCTGGGTATTGAAATCATAACTGTCGACCAATCTCTAGTTGACGCCTACAACCAGACAGCCCTTGAAGTGATGTTGGAAGACGTTGCGCCACTAAGCCCCGGGTGTGCTAGCGCGGTTGATATAATAAAGACGGAGTTCTTGGGAATGTAATTAGGGGTATGCCTAAGAAGCCTATAGTTTAACACTTGATACGAGAGGGACGGTAGCCACTGGAGGCGCTGAGAGATTACTAGATGGTGGTGTGATATAGAATGTGCTGTGGTGGGTGGATAGGCTACGGAGTTGTGCTATGTACCGATTGAATGAAAAAGGGTCTGGCTTCTGAAGGCATTTGGAAATCTGGAGGAGAACACTGGCACTCTCTTAACTAAGGTTGGGAGAGTGCCAGTGTGAAACTAAGGGGTTTAGTTTTTTAGATAGGCATTCCAGTTAAGGAGGAAGGACTTTGCTGCGCTTGATTGACGCCATCAATGAGAAGATAGGTTCCTATGCCGGCCTCCTTCTTGTTGTTATGACCTTTATGATGACATGGGAAGTGGTAGCTAGGCGCCTCTTTAATAGCCCTACGTCGTGGGCGTGGCCACTTTGTGTTCAATTACAGCTCGTCGTTGCCGCTCTGGCCGGCGGGTACTGCATGCTTCACAAAGCCCATGTGCGGATGGATGTATTTTATAGCCGGCTTTCTCCGAAAAAGCAGGCAATCATGGATTTAGCTACCTTCGTCTTTGTGCTGATTTTCTTAGGGGTCGCCATGTGGAGAGCAACTGAAATGGGTTTGTTGTCTTTTTCGGTCTTAGAAACCACCAATGTTGGTTTTAAACCTCCCATCTGGCATCTTAAATTGATAATAGTCCCTTTAGGGATTTTGCTTTTCTTGCTCCAGGAAATAGCTGAATTTATTCGCAACCTTCGCGTTGCCCGCGGAAGGGGACAATAATGAGCCCTCTGGTTGCCAGCCTGATTATGTTTGGTTGCCTTTTACTGCTCCTAAGTACGGGACTGGAGATTGTCTTCGTAATCGGTAGCGTTGCTATAGTAGCTGGTCTCTTCCTGCTCGGTGCTGACGGCCTGTATCTGGTGGGCCAAATTATCTATACCCAATGGGTGAGTCAAACGCTCCTGTCGCTCCCGTTCTTTTTATTCTCAGCGGCTATACTGGAACGTTCCGGCATAGGAGAAGCTTGCTATAACACAATATACCGCTTGTTTGGCGCGATAAGGGGTGGTCTGGCATCAGGAACGGTGCTGATCTGTACCATGTTTGCCGCTATAGTGGGGGTAAGCGGCGCAGCTACTGTCTCTATGGGCTTAATTGCGCTTCCCTCCATGCTTAGGCGAGGCTACGATAAGCACATATCCCTGGGTGCTGTAGCCGCCGGCGGGGTGCTAGGGATTGTCATACCCCCCAGCGTGATAATGATTATCTATTCGGTTATGGTGAGGCAAGCAGGTGTATCGGTAGGTGCCATGTTCTTTGGTGGGGTTGTCCCAGGCTTAATTATTGCTGGTCTCCACATAGCCATGATATCCATAAGGTCCTTTTTCAACCCAAAATTGGCGCCACCCGTCCCTGTTGAAGAGAGGGTAGGCATTATAGAGAAGTTTGTCTCTCTTAGGGCTGTTATCTTGCCTTTCAGCCTTATGTTCGTGGTTTTGGGGGTAATCTATACCGGGGTGGCCACTCCTACCGAAGCCGCAGCCGTAGCTGCTGCCGGCAGCCTAATCTGTGCCGCTGTCTATCGTAGACTAAATTGGGCATCACTTAAAGAATCGTCCATCGCTAGCCTTAGGCTTATTGGTATGGTTATGTGGATTCTGGCAGCAGCCACTTTGTTTAACTCGGTATTCATAACAACCGGAGCTCGTGATGCCTTGATGACTGCCGTAATTGGCTTGCATTTGAACCGCTGGCTAATTATCATAGTGCTTCAGCTAAGCCTTCTCGTTTTCGGCTGTCTTATGGACGACTATGCCATAGTGGCGATGTGTGGACCCATTTATGCCCCATTAGTTGTCAGCCTTGGTTTTGATCCCCTGTGGTGGGGAATCATCTTTATTCTTAACATGGAAATGGCATATCTAACACCTCCCTATGGCTTCAACCTCTTTTATCTAAGAGGCGTTGTTCCGCAGATCAGAGACAAGATCCCGGAAGATATAAGCATGCTAGATATCTACCAGGGTTGTATTCCTTACCTAGTAACTCAGGGGCTGGGATTAGTTCTGGTTATGATATTCCCGATACTCGCTTTATGGCTGCCTTCAACCATGTAGAAACTGATTAAAACTGAATAGAGCGAAGGGTATAAGATTAAGACTACGTTCTCAGTGCCGAGCTTTGCCATTTGAATCTTAAAAGGGGCTGGCAATCTGAGAATTTGGGGCAGCTCCCAACTAATTAACACAATCAACATAGGGGATGTATGATTGACAAAATAATATTTCTCTGCTAGATTAACACTTTAGTGCTATGGTAACTCCGGCGAAAGTCAAATCTGGGCTCCGAACTGAGGCAGAATTAAGTAGTTCATATGGGTTTAGGAGGTAAATTTAGATGGATGGCTGGGTAGGCAAGATTTTGAGGGTTGATTTAACCAAAGGTGACTACGCGGTAGAAGAGCTGGACGTTGATTTAGCCAAGAAGTTTATCGGAGGGCGTGGTCTTGCCTCAAAGATACTCTTTGATGAGATAGACCCCATGATCGACCCCCTTAGCCCTAGCAATAAATTAATCTTTGCTACAGGGCCAGCTACTGGAGCAGCATTGGGCGGCAGTCGATATATGGTGGTCACGAAGTCGCCTCTAACTGGAACTATTGGTACCGCTAATGCAGCTGGGGGGTTTGGCCCTACGCTGAAATTTGCTGGCTATGACTTAATCATCTTCGAAGGCAGGTCTGAGGAGCCTGTTTATTTGTCGATCTGTGATGATGTGGTGGAGATTAAGGCAGCACGCCATTTGTGGGGTAAAACTACCCATGAGACTGAGGACATAATCAGAGACGAGATAGGCAATTATTGGAAAGCAAGGGAGACACACATCGCTTGTATCGGCCCGGCTGGCGAAAAACTTGCGAGACTTGCTGCGGTTATCAACGATAAGCACAGGGCGGCAGGGCGTGGCGGCTTAGGAGCAGTGATGGGCTCTAAAAACCTGAAAGCGATAACTGTCAGAGGCAATAAGACGATTACTGTAGCCGATAAAGATGCTTGCCGAGAAGCGTTTCTCTCGATTCTGGAGATAAACAAAAAATCGCCGGCAACTAGCCTGGAAACCGCCAATTCATACCCTAACCAAGGCACGGCTCGCGTAATCAATATCACAAATGCCAAAGGCATCTTGCCGGTCAGAAATTTTCAAGGGGGGGTCTTTGAGGAGGCAGCAAAGATTAACGGCGAAGCCCTCAGGGATACCATTCTGAACAGGAAGGTCAGCTGCTTTGCCTGCCTCGTGTCATGCGGAAGGTTGACCAAGGTTGACGTTCCCGGGTTTGAGGGGGAAGGCGAGGGACCAGAATATGAAACAATCGGTCTTCTTGGCTCCAGCTGTGGCGTGAGCAGTTTGCCCGCTATAGCTAAGGCCAGTTATATTTGCAACGAGTTGGGAATGGATACAATAGAGATGGGAGGGGCTATTGCTTGTGCCATGGAGCTTTTTGAGAGAGGATTCCTGCCAGAGAAAGAAATAGGATTTGAACTGAACTTTGGCAATGCCGAAGCTATGGTCAAGCTGGTTGGGCAGACAGGCTTGCGGCAAGGCTTTGGAGACGTGTTAGCCGATGGAGGATACCGGATGGCGGAGAGGTATGGACATCCTGAACTATTCATGGGAGTGAAGAAGCAGGGGTTTGCCGCCTACGAGCCTCGGGCATTGAAGGGGATGGGGCTGGGATATGTTACTTCTAACCGAGGGGCATGTCACTTTCGCGGCGCCACTCTCCTAGTTGAGATTTCTGACCCTTACAGTATAGAGGGTAAACCGGCCATACTCAAGCAGCTTCAAGACCAGACGGCAGTGGTTGATGCTGCGGGTCTCTGTATGTTCAACACGAGAGGACTGACCCCAGACAAGATATCGGATGTGATACTTACCATCTTGGAAGCGGTAACTGGTGTTGGCTATGATATGGAATCTATGCTTCACGCTGGAGAAAGAATCTGGAATCTTGAGCGGTTATTTAACCTAAAAGCTGGGTTCACAAAGAAAGATGACACTTTGCCCCCGAGAATGCTTGAGGAGCCAATACCAACAGGGCCGGCTAAGGGGCAAGTGCATGAGCTTAATATAATGTTGCCTGAATATTACCAGGTCAGGGGATGGGATGAAAATGGTGTTCCCACTCCAGGGAAGTTAGAGGAACTAGGGTTAACCTAGGCAAGGAGTTTGTCATGCCAAAGATATTGATAGATAAGGATAAGTGTTCAGCGTGTCGTTGTTGTGAGGTAGTCTGCTCTCTCTGGCACACTGGCACTGTTAACCCGCAAAGGTCTCGAATAAGGGTATTCCGAGAAGACAATCTTTTCTTTCCCTTAATAGCCGGGCCATATACAGACGTAGAATGCACTTCAAAGACTAACGTTGTTACCCATGGGAAAGAGCATGACGGCTGTATTTTCTGTCGTGCCTCTTGTCCGGCCAAACCCATTTTCAAGGAGCCAGTTGTTGATATCCCATTGAAGTGTGATTTTTGCGGAGAACCGCCAGACCCTCAATGTGTCAAGGTATGCCCCAGCGGTGCTTTAACTCTTGTTGAGGAGTAAATTAACCAACCGCGGAGTTCATCGGCCAGGGGAAGCAAACATTTCAGTAAAACACTGCCTTGCCTAAGGAGGAAACATGGGGGAACGCTACAAGGTTAGTATTAGAGTAGTAAGCCAGAAAGGGACCTGTCTTCAGGGGCATAAGGTGGGCGAGCATTGGATTGTGGATAGGAAAACGCCAGAGGGAATTTGCCTTTCCGCCTTTAATACTCTGTTTCCTGGGCTACGGGTACTAATGTTTGGCGGGGCATTCCCCTGGGAAAGCGACCCTGATGTGACCACTGTGGCCTGCCCGGATGCAGCTGACCCGGTTGTTTTTGAACTTCGACGTTTGCACAGGTAAAGTTAGGAGTGAGAACTCTTCTAGAATTTGCCAGTGGAGGTCTTAGTTTCTTCAAAAACAACTGAGCTAGGACTTTGAAAGAAATGATAAAGGTCTGCTTTCATGGCTATCTCTCCCCCTTGCCTAATTTGGTGAATGTTGCTGAGGTAAGCGGTAAGACAATTGGTCAATGCCTTGACGAGTTCGTTAAATTGTATCCTAGTGCTAAGAAATCTTTATTTGATGAAAAGGGTAAGTTGAGCCAGTATTTTGCAGTCTTTGTCAATGAAGATAGGGTCTTTCCCGAGGAAATTAATAAGCCAATTAAAGACGGACACGAGCTTCATATAGTATCTCTATTTGGCGGAGGATGAATGCCAACAAGGTAGTTCATTCCCCAAGGGCTGTGCTTAAGATAAAGATAAAGCCACTAGATGTTAATAAGCGGGGGGAGTGTTTATTGTGCAAGTAGTAGCTCCATTCAAAGAAGCAGCGGACGCAATAAAGGACAATGGCGGTGAAAAGCTCAAACTATGCTTTCAGTGTGGGCTTTGCACTACAAGCTGCCCTTGGAATATAGTCAGAGCTTTCATCCCTCATAAGATGATCCGTCAAGCACAATTTGGTTTGTTAGAACTAGAGGATGAAGAATGGTGGCTATGCACTACATGTAATCTCTGCATGAGTCGCTGCCCTCGTGATGTTGGCATAACAGATGTTATGCGAGCTGTGCGTATAATCATGATGGAATATCGTATGGCACCGACAAGCCTTCGTAACGTGATGGCTAGCTTAGGCAGTGTCGGTAATCCGATGGGAGAGTCACGTAACAAACGCGCCGACTGGGCTAAAGGTCTCGATATCAAGCTCTTCATCAAGGGTACTGATTTGTTGTATTTCCCGTGCTGCACCCCCGCTTATGACCCTAATATGAGTGATATGGCACGAGCTACTGCCAGCATACTGCAAAAAACGGGGGCGAATTTTGGTATTCTGGGCGTTAAGGAAAGCTGCTGTGGCGAGAGCACCCGTAAAGCGGGTAACCAGAGCCTATTTGAGCATCTGGCGAAAAGCAATATTGATGCTTTCATTGACAATGGGGTGACAGAAATAGTCGTCAGTTCTCCTCACTGCTATACCACGTTCAAGGATGAATACCCCAAGCTTGGGGGCAATTTTAAGGTAATTCATTTTACTCAATATTTGGCTAGGCTTATCAACGAGGGTAAAGTCAAGTTCCTCAAGGAACTAAATAAAAGGGTCGTCTATCATGACCCCTGTTACCTTGGACGTCATAATGGTATATATGATGAGCCAAGAGACATTTTGAAAAGTATCCCTGGTTTAGAGTTGGTTGAGTTTCCTGACTCTCGTGAAAACAGCTTTTGTTGTGGTGGTGGAGGAGGAAGAATATGGATGGAGACCAAAAAGGGTGAGCGTTTCTCTGATCTCAAGGTGAAACAAGCAATCGAGTTAGGGGCGGATATATTAGCCACTGCCTGTCCCTATTGTATCGTTAACTTCAAGGACAGTTTGCTGACAGCTGGTAAGAGTGAGGGTCTTGAAGTTAGAGATATTTCAGAACTTGTTCAAGAGGCAATTTAGCTCACTTTGAAGGGGATAGTTTATGCAAAGAGAAATGGAGATTCAAACAACTATGCCCGCTGAAGGTAAAGTCGGTGCGGTTATGGTGGTGGGTGCCGGGGTCAGTGGAATACAGGCTGCCTTAGACCTAGCCAATTCTGGCTTCAAGGTTTATCTAATAGATGGGGCACCGGCAATCGGTGGCAAGATGGCTCAACTGGATAAAACCTTCCCCACTAATGATTGTTCTATGTGCATCTTGTCCCCCAAATTTATTGAATGTGCCAGAAATCCGAACATATCTATCATCACCTATGCCCAGGTTGATAGTATCGACGGCAAGGCAGGAAATTTTAAAGTAACCTTGCTAAAGAAACCTCGGTATGTTGATGAGAATAAATGTAACGGTTGCGGGACTTGTTTTGACTACTGCCCGGTCAAAATCCCGGATATTTATAATGAGAATTTAACATCCACCAAATGCATCTTCATCCCCTTCCCCCAGGCGGTACCAGCCGTCGCCGTAATAGACCCTACCCAGTGTCTTTTCATTCTTAGGAGAGAGTGTAAAGCTTGCGTCCCAACCTGTAAGGCTAAGGCTATAGACCTCTATCAAAAGGAGGAAAAATTAGAAATCAATGTCGGCAGTATAATTCTAGCCCCTGGCTATGAGACATTCGATCCGCGGTTACAGAGTGAATATGGTTACAAGAGATTTAGCAACGTGGTCACTGGTCTTGAATTTGAGCGAATACTGAGTGCTTCGGGACCATATGGAGGAGAGATTAAACGACCTTCAGATAGAAAGCCGCCAAAGAGAATAGCCTGGATTCAGTGTGTTGGTTCTAGAGATATCACCGCGGGTAATACCTACTGTTCCGCAGTGTGTTGTATGTATGCGATAAAACAGGTAAACCTGTCTAAGGAACATGACCCTCAACTTGAGGCTGTCATATTCCATAATGATATTCGTGCCTATGGCAAGGGGTTTGAGCGATATTATGAGAGAACAAAAAACACCGACGGAGTTCGGTTCGTATGGAGTAAGGTATCAATTGTAGGGGAGTTGCCGGGGACAAAAAATGTAGTACTTAAGTATCGCGTCAATGGCACCGAAGTGAGGGAGGAAGAATTCGACCTTGTTGTACTCTCAGTAGGTCTGACCTCGCCTGCCAGTACCAGGCAGTTGGCAGATAAACTGTCCATCGAACTTAACCCGGACGGATTTTGTAAGGACTATAGTTTCTCACCCATTGAGACTTCACGGCAAGGAATCTACGCTAGCGGGGTGTTTCATAGCCCTATGGATATTCCTGATTCAGTTACTATGGCCAGTGGTGCCGCATCGCTCTCCTCACAACTTCTCTCTGACCAGCGAGGGACATTAATTGAAGAGAAGGAGTATCCGCCGGAGCGTGATGTCACTGGAGAGCCACCGAGAGTAGGTGTCTTTGTCTGCCACTGTGGCACTAATATCGCTGGGGTGGTGGATGTAGCAAAGGTAGTTCAGTATACCTCAAAGCTGGATGGCGTCGTCTATGCTGAGGGCAACACTTTTAGTTGTTCCATTGATTCTGTTACTCATATAGGTGAAACTATTAAGGAGAAAGGGCTAAACCGGGTAGTGGTTGCCGCATGCACTCCGAGGACGCATGAGCCAGTATTTCAAGATGTTCTTAGGCAGGCTGGGTTAAATCCTTACTTGTTCGAGATGGCTAACATCCGAGAGCAGTGTTCCTGGGTGCATATGGGAGATAGGCAGGTAGCCACCAAGAAGGCACAAGACCTAGTGAGGATAGCGGTAGCCAAGGCCAAGCTCCTCAAGCCTTTGTACCAATCATCCTGTGGCATAACCCGTGCTGCCTTAGTTATTGGCGGTGGAATCTCGGGGATGGTAAGCGCTTTAGCTTTGGCGGGGCAGGGGTTCAAGGTTCACCTGATTGAAAAGGCTAAAGAGCTGGGCGGGGTAGCCAGGAGAATCCATTATACCGTAGAAGGAGGGGATGTCCAGGCTTACCTTCAAGAACTTATTCAAAGGGTTTATGAAAATCCTTTAATCCAAGTATATACCGAAGCTAATATAATTGAAGTCGCTGGTTTTGTCGGTAGTTTTACCACTAAGATAGTGGTGGGGTCTGAGTCGGCAGCCAAGGAAATATCCCACGGCGTAATCATTGTTGCCACTGGGGGTGAAGAATTTAAACCCGCCGAGTATCTCTACGGGAAAGACCCCCGGGTATTAACCTTATTAGAATTGGAAGAGGAGATTGCTCGTCGTGGTAATACTAAAGTTACTGCCGCCCGTACCCTGGTGATGATCCTTTGTGTGGGCTCGAGGGATAGCAAGCGACCATATTGCAGTAGAGTCTGTTGTAGCCAATCTATAAAGAACGCCTTAAAGCTAAAAGAGATGAACCCAGAGATGGAAATCTACATTCTGTATCGAGATATGAGAACCTACGGGCTTATGGAAGATTATTACCGGGAAGCCGCCGAGCAGGAAGTAAAGTTTATCCGCTATGATGTAGACGACAGGCCTGATGTGGAAGTAATCCAAGAAAATGGCAAGAACATTCTAAGGGTCACTGTGACCGACCCTACCTTGGGCCAACGCCTTATGCTAGACACAGACATATTGGCTTTAGGCGTAGCTACAGTTGCCCCATCCGGAAATAGAGAATTGTCCCAGCTACTTAAGGTTCCCTTGAATGAAGATGGCTTCGCCATGGAAGCCCACATGAAATTGCGTCCCGTGGATTTCACTACTGATGGTATCTTCATGTGTGGCCTAGCTCATAGTCCAAAGTTTATAACTGAAAGCATCGCTCAAGCCCAAGCAGCCGCCTGTCGAGCTGTCACGGTGCTAGTTAAAGATGTAATAGGTGCTGAGGCCATTGTCTGCTCAGTGAACGAGAATATCTGCAGTGGCTGTGGCATCTGCGAGGTTGTTTGCCCTTACCACGCCATCACTGTAGATAGGGAGAGGAGAGTGGCTAAGGTCAGCGAGGCCTTGTGCAAAGGCTGCGGCACTTGTTGCTCCGCATGTCCCTCCGGTGCCGCCCAGCAGAGAGGCTTTACAGATGGCCAAATAGTGGCTATGCTCACTGCTGCTCTGGAGGCCTAGCAAGGATAATGACCCTGCACTTTGGCTTGTTGATAGGGGCTGGTTGTGCTAAGAGGATATTGAGGCTTTATGATTTTAGAAGTTTTGGGTATCTCACTATCGCCGAAAAAGGTTAAAAGCTAGGAGAGAAAATGGAATATCAGATACCACGGGACAGGCCTTGGTTTAAGTTTTGGCCTGAGGGCGTGCCACAACACCTAGATTACCCCGAGATACCCCTTTTTGAATTCTTATCCCAGGCGGCTCAAAGGTGGCCGGAGAACATCGCCTTCAGTTGCCGGGAGCGTCGGCTGACCTACAAAGAACTCAATGAGCTAACCGGCAAACTGGCGGCCGGCATCCATAACCTAGGGATAAAAACAGGGGATAGGGTGATGCTCTTCCTCACCAACAGCCTTGAGTTCATTATTGGATACTATGGAATACTGAAAGCTGGTGGCACGGTTACCACGGCCAACCCACTCTACCGGCAGGCAGAGTTAAAACATCAGCTTAACGACACCGAGGCCAAAGCCATCATGACCAACGGAGACCTTTACCCCCTGGTCAAAGAGGTGCAAGCGGAGACCCAGTTGAAGGCT
>Ga0172366_10003798_pt1 | contig 11884 bp, 9 predicted proteins | sample LakKivSesite69cm_FD_114533 | JGI IMG/M metagenome (GOLD analysis project Ga0172366, IMG submission 114533) | Sediment microbial communities from Lake Kivu, Rwanda - Sediment site 69cm | ecosystem: Environmental > Aquatic > Freshwater > Lake > Sediment | place: Rwanda: Western Province, Lake Kivu... | reverse complement strand
GGACTCGGTTCTCGCCGAGGTCGCAGCCGGAGAGGCACCTGATAACCTCTGCTACAACCCGCAGAATAACAAGGTCTACTGTGCGAACACAGACACGACTAGCATAACAGTCATAGACGGTGCGACGGACTCGGTTCTCGCGACGGTCACGACCGGACACTCGCCCAACGACCTTTGCTACAGCACAGAGAATGACAAAGTCTACTGCTCAAACCTCTTCGACGACAATGTGACCGTCATGGACGGAGCAACGGACTCGATCATCGCGACCGTGGCCGTGGGGGATTGGCCGTATGCCATCTGTTATAACACGCAGAACAACAAGGTCTACTGCGCGAACTACCGCAGCGATAACGTGACCGTGATAGACGGTGCTGTGGATACGGTCCTCCGCGTGCTACCGGTCGGAATCAACCCTTGGATCCTCTTCTACAGCGAGTAGAACAACAAGGTCTACTGCTCGAACTCCGGAGGCGCCAGCTTGACGGTGATAGACGGCGAGACGGATCAGGTGTCGCGGACAATTGGCGTCGGCGCGTCGCCGAGTCATTTCTGCCACAACCCGGTTCAGAACCGGGTGTACGTGGCGAATTGGAGGGGTTCCAGTATTTCCGTCCTGCGCGATTCGGCGGCCGGCATCGAGGAGATAGCGATTGGCAAGAGGCGAAAGGCGACCGGCGGCCCGACGATTCTCTCCGTGTCCAATGTCCAGAGTCTGGAGTCCAAAGTCGTCTACGATGCGCTGGGGCGGAGGGCAGTGAACCCGCGCGGCGGGGTCTACTTCGTGCGCTCCGGGCCGTCAGCGGCAGGCCGTCAGCCGTCGGCCGTCACCAAGGTCATCATTCGGTAGCGCCGCGAGCTACCAGTCTGCAGTTGCCAGTTACCAGGTCGGGGAGGAGTGCTGGCCGCAGGCTGCTACCGGTCTGCGGCGCGGGTGGCTTCTGAGACCGGCTGGCCGATTTCGTACAGGAAGTCGGGCGAGAAGTCAGCGCCGTTGTCCCACACGACCGTGTCCAGATCCTCGTTGACTCGGAAGCTCTTGAAGTAGGCGGCGTCTTTGAGCGGCTCGAATATCGGGCCGTCGAGGTGCGGGCCCAGGTCGGCTAGCCGCTCGTCACCATCCTCAAACGTCAGGAGCAGCCGGAAGGCCCCGGCGTGCCTTGCTTTCTTCACGAAGTGCATGGTTACCTACACCAGCGGTGGTATGGGCAGCAGGGGCTGCTTGGCGCGTGCCAGCTCCCAGTCCTTCGTCAGCTCGTCGCGGTGTTCGAACGCCCATTCCAGAACGAGAGAGATCACCCGTCTGGGTAGTGAACCCTCAATGAGCCTGAGGTCCGGCAACGAGAAAACGCCGGTTTGGCCCGCGTACTTCGCGTGGAAGTGGGGGTGCGTGTGGTCCTTGTAGTACATCGCTACGACGATGCCGAAGAACCGGCTCAGCTCAGGCATACGGGATGTTACTCTGAGCGGGGGCAGAGTCAAGGAGCAGCCGGCGCCGAGTGACGAGTGCCGCTCGGCGGAGGGGCGGATGTCAGCGGGCGGTCAGGGCAGCCTGAAGCGGTAAGGTAGCGTCACCCAAGTGCGCACCGGCTTGTCTCGCTGCCTCGCGGGCGTGAACGTGGCGTCCAGTGCCGCCCGGACTGCTGCTTCGTCAAGTGGTTCATGCCCGGAGGACCGATATATGAGCACGGTGAGAACTGCCCCCACGGTGTCCAAGAGTGCTTCAACCAGGACAGTGCCCTCGATGCCGGACCTCTTCAGTTGTTCCGGGTAGTACGGTGCGGGTACGTCGAGAAGCTTCGGCTTCACTTCCATCGGAAAGCAACCGGTAGGGCCCCGTTCCGGACGCGACCCGCTCGTATCCGGAAGGCTGTGCGTCCTGAGCTCGAAGTTCCTCATGTAGTACGCCATCTTGCGCCAGTCCTGTCGCTCGCGGTTTGACATTGAGAACTCTATGAAGGTACTTGTCCCGCACAGCCTCACGCGCACTTCTGCGTCCTTGGGCGCGTTCAGTATAACAGAGCGGAATGCGCGGTTAGTCACAAAGTCGTCTGCACCGGTCCCGGCCTTCCGCACGATTGTTGCTTCTTCCGCAAGAGAAGAGAGTACATACACCGAATCCACGCCGCGTGCGAGCGGGTGATGCGGAGTCGCCACGAGCCTGAGCCCGCTGTCTGACTGGAGTATCCACGGCGCGAGCGACATGCTCTCGGCCTTGAACGGGCCGTCCTGGTACACGTAGACTGTGTCCGTCCCGGTTGCTCCGCAGGCGAGACGCGTCTCGATGTCCGCCATGCGTGCGCGAATCGCGGCCACATCTTCGGCAAGAGCCGCAGCTCCGAACAACAGGCACAGGAGGAGGCCGCAGCGGGTCACTGCTCGACTGCCTTGGGCTCGGAACTACGGGTGCGCTCGGACCAGCGGGGCCTAGCCAAGCCACCATCCATCTGCGGCGCGTATCACTCGATAGCGCGGACCACTACAGGTCCTCTGGCGTCAGCCCGGTGCGCTTGGCAATTCGGGCCAGCATCCGCGGTCCGATTTCATCTCTGTCGTGGAAGGCGAACACGAAGTCGGGCCACCCCAGCCGGCTGAGAACTCGATGGGATGTTCCGGCTTGTCTCTTGATGACCCATCCGACTCTGAGCAGCGCGGCCAGGACCCGGCTGGCCCGGGTCGACGGCCAGCCACTCATGCCGGAACGGCGAAGACTTCCCGGATCGCTGGTATCTCCTCGCCGTGCTCGATGCGGTCGGCCATGACTCGGAGGGCCAGCGCCTCGACGCTGGACACGGCTTCATCGCGGGTCTTGCCGTAGGCCATCACGCCGGGAAGCTCGGTGACTTCTGCGAGCCAGCGTCCGTCGGTCTCTCTTTCGATTTCAATCTTCATCTGTGCTCCGATTCTGGACAAGCCGGGCTGTGCAACACGGTTCAGTTTCCCGCGTCCGAGGCTGCGTGTCAAGGAAAAAGGAGAAGCAGCGCGCGGTGGCACAGGGCGAAGCCCTTGTGCGGGCTTGAGCTTGCGCTTGGGCCTGGGCTACGCCTGCCGTTCCGCGAAGAGCGGGTAGAGGCGCTCGCGGGTGGGCTAGCGGGCGATTAGGAACTTGAGCGTCCGGCGGGTCTGGCCGGCTTCGGCCCTGAGGAAGTAGGCGCCGGAGGGCAGAGTCGAAACTGGCAGCCTGACCTCGTTCCGACCGGGGCGGAGCAGAAGGTTGCTCGGGGACGTGGCCTGGCGACCGGACGCGTCGAAGACGGTGAATGTCACTGGCTCGCCAGCAGGGGAGAGGGCATCCACCAGCAGCGGGGCTTTGCCTATCAAGGTCTGGCGCAGGTTGACGGAGAAATGCGCAGGGGCAGTGCTCGCCGGTTCCTCGATGCCGTAGAGTTGGTCTTCGTAGACCTCAAATCCGGCATCGTAGTCGGCGACGTAAACGTACCGGCGCGAGACCGCGACTCCGCGAGCATGGCCGGGCGTCGCGTAGTAGCCTACTTCAGTGGGGGCGGTTGAGTCGGTGACGTCTGCAACGCGCAAGCCTGCTGTGTTGCTGGCCACAAGAGCGTGAGTACCCCATACCGTAACGTCGCGCGCAGACCCAGGCGGGTCGTAGTTGCCGATTTCGACCGGCTGCGCCGGATTTGACATGTCAAGGAGCGATAGTCCGTGAGACCCCGCCGCAGCATAGCCGATTTGGCCGCGGATGACCATGTCGTAGACGGAGGGACCGAGGTCGAGATAGCGAAGGACCGTGGGATCGGTGGGATTCGACACGTCGACTATGGCGTAGCCGTCGGTTTGTGCCGCGACATACGCGAAGCTGTCGGCAACAACGATGCCCTGCCCAGCGTCGGTCAGGCTGCACTCACCGACCTGCCGCGGCTGGGTCGGCGTAGTGACGTCCACGACCACCATGGTTTCATCATAGTTAGCTGTGAACGCGTACTGGCCCTGCATGGCAACGTCCATGGCCCTGCCTACATACCACGTACCGACGGGCAACGGCGAGGCGGCGTTTGAGATGTCGAGCACCTGAAAGCCGAGGTTCCGGTCGGCGACGAAGGCGTAGGGGTAGCAGACGGAGGTGCTGTATGCTCGGCATTGTGGCGTGCGACAGGAGCCGAGAAACGTCGGGCTGGACGGGTTTGTGACGTCGAGTATCACCAGCCCACCATGCTCACCAGAGAGGTAGGCGCGTCCACCGTCGAGCGTGACCTTCAGAGCGTTGCCCCAGGCGACGTGCCCGCCCTCGACGTGCGGGCCGGCGGGGTCTGAGACGTCGATGACGCGCAGGTAGCCTTCTTCATCGGCGACGTAGGCGTAGTTGCTGCCGGCGACGACGTCGACCACGGACCCGATGTTCGTGCACGCTCCAACCTCGGACGGACTGGCCGGGTCTGACACGTCAATAATGCGCAAGCCGTCGCTGCCGTCAGCCAAGAAGCAGTAATGCCCGGTGGTCGACACGCCGGCCGCGTTGCCCGGCGTATCCCAAGAGCCGGTTTCGAATGGCGCTGCCGGGTTGGATATGTCGACAATCCTGAGTCCGGCCAGGCCATCAGCGACGTACGCGTGTTGGCCGGCAATCGCCACTGCGCAGGCAACGTCGGGCAGGCCGCACGTTCCCGTCTGGTGCGGATTGGCGGGGTCGGACGCGTCGATTACCCTGAGCATGCTGTCGCCATCGGCGACGTAGACGTACTGACCGGCGACCACAACGCCGTACGGGTCGTCGGACGTGGCACAGGTGCCGGTCAGGCGCGGATTGTTGGGGGTGGACATATCAATAACGCACAGTCCGCTGTCGCCGTCGATGACATAGGCATACTGGCCGGCATAAGCAACGTCGATTACGTCTTCGAGCGCTTCGATGCGGCCGACCTCGTACGGAGAAGCCGGGTTCGAGACGTTGATGACCCGCATTCCGTCGTCGCCGGCCGCAAGGCAGGCGTAGTTTCCCGACACCGTTACCGCCTCGACGTCGTCGCACGGCGTGCACGAGCCGACCTCATACGGTGCTGCCGGGTTGGCGATGTCGAACACGCGTAAGCCTTCATACTCGGCCGCGACGTAGGCGTACCGACCGGACACCTCGAGGTCCATGGCCTGGCCTACGGTCGAGCACCAGCCGGCCTCAGAAGGTCCGCTCAGACTGGAAACGTGTACCGTCTGTAGCCCTCCGGCTCCGCAGGCGAGGTGGACGAACTCGCCGGAGAGTTCAAGGTCGCAAGGGTCGCCGGGAGTCTCGCAACTGCCGACTTCCCGGGGATTGGCCGGGTCAGTGATATCGACAAACAAGACTCCATTGTCTGCGGCTACGTATGCTATTCCGCCGGATGCAGCCAGTCCGTACGGCGTCCCGTCCAATTCGCACCTGCCGACCACGCCGGGTTGTGACGGAACGGATATGTCAACTACGTAGAAGTCATAGTCCTCTGTGCAGACATACGCGTGCTGCCCTGCGGGCACGAGGCAGGTCGCGTCTTCGAGCGAGGGGCAGGCACCTATCTCTTGTGGCGCCTGCGGGTTGGAGATGTCGACCACGCGGAGCCCGCTGTCGTAGGCAGCAACAAACGCGTACTGCCCCGACACGGCGACCTGATAGGGTGTACCCGGCAGAGCGCAGTGGCCGACCTCGGACGGGTTGGACGGGTCTGAGACGCTGATGACGGATAGGCCGTGCGTATCAGCAGCCAAGTAGGCGTAGTCGTTGACGAGCGCCAATGACTTGCCGAAGCCGGGCGTAGCGCATCCGCCGAGGCGTTGGGGATGGCCCGGGTCGCCGACGTCATAGATTTCGAGACCGAGCTTAGCACAGGCAATGTAGAGCCGCCTGGCGCCGGGATCAAACACGAGGTCGTTGACCACGCCGCCGGTTCGTACCGGTTCGCAGAGTTCGGTCGGCCGGTTCGGGTTCGAGACGTCGATAACGTACATCGCACCACCTGAGCCCAGGAACGCTACGTCCCGGGCTTGGTCGACCGCGACTGCGCTGGATGGGCCGAACGGCCAACTTCCAAGCAGCCGCACGTTCAGAGAATCAGCGAGAACAGGGCAGGCGAGGGCCAGCCCCAGCAGGACGGTAGCTGCAATCGACCGCGTAGTCGGCATGGCAGGATTCCTTCGCAACAAGCCTAGCCGCGAATCCGCGGTTGTCAATCTGCCTGCTGACGTGCCTTGTTAGTGCGGGTCTCCGCGTTACAGTCTTCAGTCGGAGGAGGCGACTCTGAGCGGGCGGCGAGGCACTTGTCCGGGCCTGAGCTTGGGCTTGAGCTTGCGCTTGGGCTCGTGCTATGCCTGCCGTTCCGCGAAGAGGGGGTAGAGGCGTTCGCGGGTGGGCTGGTCGACCGCGCTGAAGTGGGAGAACTGCATGGAGTTGGCGGCCCGGCCCTGGGAGAGGGAGCGGAGCGCGGTGGCGTAGCCGAAGGTCTTGACCAGCGGCAGCTCGGCCTTGATTATCTGGTGGCCTTTGACCGGTTCCAGGTGGAGCACCTTGCCGTCGCGGGCGGTGATGTCGCCGAGCACGCTGCCTAAGTATTGGTCCGGGGTCACGACTTCGAGTTCCATTATCGGCTCAAGGAAGGTCGGGCTTGCGGCAAGGAATGCCTCGCGGAAAGCCGTGTTTGCCGCGACCTTGAAGTCCACGTCGGCGGAGTCCTGTTCGTGCCACGCGCCGTCGAGGATGCGGGCGCGGACATTGACGACCGCGTAGCCGGCAAGCACGCCAGACTCCATGCTGTCGTGGATGGCCTGCTTCACCGCGGCAGCGAACTCGCGCGGCAGGGTCCCCGGCTTCAGTTCGTCCAGCACTTCGTTGGCCTCGCGAGCGGGTTCAAGCATGAGCTTGACTACGGCGTAATGTCCTCGGCCGCCGCTCTGGCGGATGAAACGACCTTCGGCGGTCGCGGATGCGGTGACGGTTTCGCGGTACGAGACCTGCGGTTTGCCGGAATGGACCGCGACCCGGTAGTCGCGGGCCAGCCGGTCTATGAGGATTTCCAGGTGCAGTTCGCCCATGCCGGAAAGGATGAGTTGGCCGGTCTCTTCGTCGGTGCGGACCTTGAAGGTCGGGTCTTCAAGCGCGAGCGTGTCGAGCGACGTATGGAGCTTGTCCTCGTCGGCCTTGGTCCTTGGTTCAATCGCGAGGAAGACGACCGGTTCCGGGTACTTGACCGCCTCAAAGGCAATCGGGTGCGCAAGGTTGGCAAGGGTCTGGCCGGTGCGCGGTTCTTTCAGCCCGATGACCACGCCGATTTCGCCGGCCGAGAGCGCCTCGACCTCCTGCTGCCGGTTGGCGTGCATGACAGCGAGCTTCTGAATGCGCACGCGCTTCATCTCCGGCACCGACATGACGACCTCGCCCTGTTCGACCTTGCCGGAGTAGACGCGGACGTAGGCGAGCATCCCGCGCTGCGGGTCGGCCGCGAGCTTGAAGACCAGCGCGGCGAAGGGCGCCTTGGCGTCAGACGGCCGGGTTTCCTCTTTGCCGGTCTTGGGGTTGGTGCCGCGCGCGGGCGGTATGTCCAGCGGCGACGGCAGGTAATGGACGATGCCGTCGAGCAGCTTCTGGATGCCCTTGTTCTTGAACGCGCTGCCGCAGAATACCGGCACAATCCTGAGGGCGATGGTGCCCTTGCGCAGGGCGGGCATCAGGTCGGCTTCGCCGATGGGCGAGCCGGCCATGTACTTCTCCAGCAGTTGTTCGTCGAACGTGGTCAGGGTGTCTATCATCCGGTGACGGTAGTCCGCGACTTCGGCGAGTCGGTCTTCGGGAATCGGTAATTCCTCGAACGTTGCGCCGAGGTCGTCGGTGTGCCAGACAAACGCCTTCTCGGCCACGAGGTCGATGATTCCTTTGAACTCGTCTTCGGCGCCGATGGGCAGTTGTACCGGGACCGGAATCTGCTCGAACTTCTCGGCCATCATCTTGACTACGCGGTAGAAGTCGGAGCCGCTCCGGTCGAGCTTGTTGACAAAGGCAAGGCGCGGGACGTGGTAGCGGTCGGCCTGGCGCCACACCGTTTCGGTTTGGGGTTCGACCCCGCCCACGCAGCACAGGACGATGACTGCGCCATCGAGGACCTTGAGCGAGCGTTCCACCTCGACCGTGAAGTCGACGTGGCCGGGCGTGTCGATGATGTTGATGCGGTGCTCGAGCCATGAGACGGTGGTGGCCGCGGCAGTTATGGTGATGCCGCGCTCGCGCTCCTGCGCCATCCAGTCCATCTGGGTGTTGCCGTCGTCAATGTCGCCCATCCGGTGAATCCGGCCCGAGTAGTAGAGGATGCGTTCGGTCGTGGTCGTCTTGCCCGCATCGATGTGCGCGGCAATGCCGATGTTGCGAATGTGCGTCAGGTCAGTGCTTTCCACAGGCGTCAATGCTATTGGCTGGAAGCGAAGAGTCAAGCGCGCCTGCGGCGCGAGTGACCAGGTGGCAGTCTGCAGTCTGCAGTAAATGACCAAGCACCAAGCGCCAATGACCATTCAAATGGAAATGACCAAGCCCGAAAGGCGCGCCTCACACGGTCATTTGTTCATTGGGGTTTGATTGGGCATTGACGCTTGGTCATTGGTGCTTCCGAGCCGGGAGGCGGGTGAATGACGAGTCTCGCGCTCCGCGACCCGCGCAGTTGTTGCGGACGCTACGCGGGTCTGATATTCTCTCGCGTGCAGACGCAGTCCGCGGCCACCGACGCGCCCGCGTTCCAGGCGGGCGTGCGGCGGATATGGGACGAGTTCCAGCGGCTTGAGAGGTCGCGGGATTTCGGCAACCTCGAGGGCGGAAGCGTGGAGCAGCAGCGCGACCGTCGGCTCCAGCTTCACCACTGCGCCAACTACGCGGCGGTGCTGGCGGTGCTGGAGGGTGCGCATGCGCCGGTCATGTCCCGCGTCCCTTCGCTGCGGCTATTGGAGCTTGGCTGCGGCAGTGGGGTGCTGACGAGCGCATTCGCGCGGGTGATGCCGGAGGGCTGGACGCTTGAGGCCACCGACTATTCGGAGTCGCTCCTGTCCGGGGCCAAGGCAAGGTTCGAGTGTGAGAATCTCAGTTTCCGGCATCTCGACGCACGGTCAATCGGGCCGGAGCGGCTGGCCGGCGTGGATGCGGTGCTGCTCCTGGAGGTCATCGAGCATCTGCCGCCGGATGAGGCAGCGGGTCTGCTGCGCCGCGTGTACGATGCGCTGCGGCCGGGCGGGATGATGGTGATGACAACGCTCGACCGGGCAGCTTTCCCGCGGCCATTCTCCGGCTACGCTCCGCACTTCGTCGAGTACACGTACCAGTCGCTCGAAGAGCTGCTTGGCGACCGGCGGCGCAGCCCGTTCGAGGAGCATCACGTGTACCGTTTGACCTCCCGGCGCATCGTGGCTGAGGCGGTGCGGGCCGAGCAGCGCGGTGGCTACTTCGTAAACCGGCTCCAGCGGCTGGCGCTTGGGCTCGGGCAAAGGCACGCCGAGGTGAGCCGGTTCCGGGTCTGGCTTGAAGCGCGACTGTTTCGGCTTTACAATGTTCTGCCCGTGCGTAACGGGTTTGATTTCGAAGGCTACTTGAGTACGGTTGATTTCGTCCAGTCCGAACCGGGACTGCATGACCGGGATTCATTCGGGCTGGTCGCCGTGCTGAGAAAGAGCGGCCGGGATGTGACCGAACAGCGGCAAAAGGACTAAGCAAATGAAGAGACTCGCAGTTCTGCTTGTGGTGACGGCTTTCTGTGTGGCTGCCGTGCCGAACGTGAAACGGCTGGAATGGACCGACCCGCAGGGACGAAAGCCGATGACCTACGCGCAGTGGGCGGTTGCCCATCCGGCTACGCTCGACCAGGCCGGCATCGGGAGCGTCGTCAAGGCCGACGATGCCAACGTCGTGGACGTGGTGGTCAACGCCGACCTCTACCCGCACATCAGCGCGGAACTGGCGCAGTACCAGTCAGACCTGGAGGCGACCGGATACACCGTGCAGTTGGATACGATGCGCGGCACCAGCGTTTCCGCCCTGCGCTCGCACCTCGCCGGCGTCAGCCAGCTTGTCGGTGCCGTGCTGGTGGGCGAGCTGCCGGTGGCATGGTACGAGCGGGGCTGGGGCGGCGGGAACGGCGAGGAGTTCCCGATTGACTACTACTTCATGGACTTGAACGGCACCTGGGGCGACGCGGACGCGGACGGGCTCTTCGACAGTCACACCGGCAACACCGCGCCGGAGATATGGGTCGGCCGGCTGTACGCGCGGCCCCTGACCTGGGATGACGAAGTACGGTTGATGAAGCGCTACTTCATGAAGAACAACCTGTACCGCATCGGCGGTTCGACGCTGCCGGACCGGGGCCTGACCTACATCGACGACGACTGGAGCGGCATGAGCTGCTACTTGGAAGATGTCTACTCGGACATGACGCTGGTTCAGGACCCGAATACCACCCGGGCTTCGGACTACCGCACGCGGCTCACCGACGGCTACGAGTGGATTCAGGTCTGCTGCCACTCGTCGCCGTGGGGGCACACGTGGCGGTACAACGGCGGGTACGGTGGAACCGTGTTCAATACCGAGATATACGCAATGCGGCCTCACGCCCACTTCTACAATCTCTTCGCCTGCTCGGGAACGCGCTATGTCGAGGAGAACTATTCGGCGGGCTGGGACATCTTTCAGGATGACTTCGGCCTGTGCGCCATCGGCAGCGCCAAGACCGGCTCGATGCTCTCGTTTGAGGACTTCTACACGCCGCTCAGCCAGGGCAAGTCAATCGGCGAGGCGTTCAAGAACTGGTTTACAGTCAACGGCGAGTCCGACCCGGACTGGTTCTACGGCATGAACGTGCTCGGCGACCCGACCCTGAAGCCCCACGGGAATGCCGCAAAACGGGGACTGTCCCGCAACGAATCCGATGAGTTGCTCCGGGGGACTGTCCCCGATTTTGCGCCTCGTACCCCGCGCCAGCCCCGAACCCAGACCGCCGAGGTCGTCTGCACCGACCCGGAGACCGACGATTCGCCGCGACTGCTTGCCATGCCGGACGGCAAGGTCTGGGCAATCTGGACCTCGGGTCGCAGCACTGCGGACGGCAGGTTCGACATCTACGCGTCGGTGCGCTCGGGCGGCACGTGGTCGGCGCCGTATAACGTCGGGCACACCGAGTACTGGGAACTGTATCCGGTTCTGGGCCTTGACCCGAGCGGCCGGCCGGTTGCGGTCTGGTCGTACTTCGAAGACTACGGCTACTACTACAACCTGTACTACAGCGTCTGGAACGGGAGTTCGTGGTCGAACCCACAGCGGATTTCGGACGACTACTCGTCCGACCTGAAGGCCACACTGTGCCAGGACACGGCCGGCACGCTCTGGTGCTTCTGGTACAGCCGGCGCGACCTCGACGCCGACATCTTTACCTCGACCTTCAACGGTTCGAGCTGGACCACGCCGGTGAACCTGACAAGCGACACCTTCGCGGAAATGCACCCGGCTGCGGCCGCGATGCCGAACGGCCACGTCTGGGTCGCTTACACCAAGTATCGTAATGGCGGGGCCGAGATATGGGCGCGCCGCTGGAACGGTTCGACGTGGACCGAGACCGGGCCGGTGTCCGGAGCGCAGACGCGCGCGTATCGGCCGGCCATCACCAACGTGTCCGAAAACCCGATGGTCTGCTGGCAGAGCTTCGATTCAGGCAACGGTGACATCTTCTGCAGCTTCTACGATGGCACGAATTGGGGCACGCCGTCGGCCGTTGGCTCGGACAGCGGTCTGGACGTCCACCCGTCGCTAGCGACCGACTTCCGAAACAGCGAGTACCTGGTCTGGATGTCCGACCGGAATGGTGACTGGGACATATTCTGCGCCCGATACATGCCGGTCGATGGCTGGAGCAGCCCGTGGCGGCTGGAGACCAGCACG
>Ga0172366_10003796_pt1 | contig 11886 bp, 10 predicted proteins | sample LakKivSesite69cm_FD_114533 | JGI IMG/M metagenome (GOLD analysis project Ga0172366, IMG submission 114533) | Sediment microbial communities from Lake Kivu, Rwanda - Sediment site 69cm | ecosystem: Environmental > Aquatic > Freshwater > Lake > Sediment | place: Rwanda: Western Province, Lake... | reverse complement strand
CGGGATTTTATGCCGCCGGCGAATGCGCCTGCGTGAGCGTCCACGGAGCCAACCGCCTGGGTGGAAATTCGCTGCTCGAAACCGTCGTCTTCGGCAAAATCGCCGGCCGGGAGGCCTCGAATTTCGTCAGCGGGCTCGAGCAGAAAGACGCAAGCGAGAGGACGATGTTCGCTGAAGCCCAGGCCGAAAGAGAGAAGGTTGAGGCTTGGATCAGCCGCTCCGGCGGTAAGATGGCTCACCACCTGCTCAACGACCTCAAGGTCGTTATGAGCGAGAAGGTGGGGATTTTCCGGACAAAGAAACAACTGGAGGAGGCCCTGGAGAAAATCCGCGAGATCCGGGAGGATTACGGCCGCGCCTTTGTCTCGGGCCGGTGCCTCCGCTACAGCCAGGCCATCGTCAACCTGATTGAATTCGGCTACATGGTTGACCTGACCGAGGTCATCACTCTGGGAGCTCTCCTGCGGGAGGAAACGCGCGGCTCCCATTACCGGCGGGATTTTCCCCGGCGCGACGACGCCCGCTGGTTGAAACATACCCTCGTGCGTTTGAAAGACGGGAAGCCCGACGTCTCCTACCGGGATGTCCAGATCACTAAATATCAGCCGCAGGAAAGAAAATATTGAGATGAAATACACCTTCCGGATTCTGCGCTTCGACCCCGCCGTCGACCAAAACCCGTGCTTTGTGGATTATGTCTACGAGACGGAGGAGAAGAAATCCTTGCTCGAAGCGCTGATGGACATCCGCAACGACGAGGATTGTACGCTCTCCTTTCGCTACAGCTGTCGGGAGGCCGTCTGCGGGTCCTGCGCCATGGTTATCAATGGCCGGTTCGATCTGGCCTGCCGGACGATGCTCGAATCTCTGGGGACGTCGGTCATCGTCGTCGAGCCGCTCCCCAACCTGGAAATCCAGAAGGATCTGATTGTGGACATGGAGCCCTTTTGGAAAGCGCTCTTCGCAATCGAACCGTATCTTTTTTCCGGCGAGAAGCGGCCCGAGAAGGGCTATCAAATCGATGACCGGCAGATGGAAAAAATCGACCCGTATGTCAACTGCATCCTATGCGGTTGCTGTTACAGCGCCTGCCCGGTCGTGGCCCGGGAGGAGCGCTACCTGGGACCGGCGGCTCTGGCCAAGCTCTACCGGTTTGTCCAAGACCCCCGAGACCAGCGCGGCTTCAAGCGCTGGTCGAGAGTGAACACGGAGACGGGGGCCTGGGGATGTGACACGGTTTTCAAATGCAACGAAGTTTGCCCCCGTAAAGTCCGTCCGGCCGACGGGATCGAAGGGTTGAGGAGGAGACTGGTGATCGGCAAGCTCAGGAGCCTCTTTAAGCGGGAAAAATGAGACTCAGGCATTCGCTTTTTACGAGGCGGCAGTTTCTCGACGGCCTGCTCGGCGGCTGGCTGGGCGGGTTGGCCTGCCTTTTGCTTTATCCCATCTTGAGGTTTATCTTTCCTCCGGAGCGGGAGCCGGAACAGGTCCTTCTCCCGCTCGTAGATTATGCGTCCCTTGATGAAGGAGAGGTCAAAAATTTCGCGTGGGGCAGCAAACCCGGGCTGCTCAAGAAGACAAGCGCCGGGGAGTTCATCGCCTTTGTCGGCGTCTGCACCCACCTCGACTGCAACGTCGCCTATCTTCCCGACCAGAAAAAATTTTACTGCGCTTGCCACAAGGGCTGGTACGACGAAAATGGTATTAACATCAGCGGGCCTCCGCCCAAGCCTCTGCGCCGGTTGGCCGTGACCACCGAAGGCGAGACCCTGATTATTAAACCGGAGGGAGCCGCGTGAACATCACAGGTGCTGCCCGGGCGGCCTGGGCCTGGCTGGATGACCGTCTCGGCGTTCACACGGTCATGGATTTTCTCAAGCACAAGCCAATCCCCCAGAACCGGCAAACTCCCTGGATGTACACCGGCAGCCTGATCCTTATGTTTTTTGGAATCCAGGTTTTAACAGGCATCATGCTGGCCTTCTATTATCGGCCGACGCTCGAGGAAGCGAACAAGAGCGTGGGAGAGATTATGACCAAGGTGCCGCTCGGCTGGGTCATCCGCTCCGTTCATTCCTGGTCGGCCACATTCATGATCGCCGTCGTCTTCATCCACCTCTTGAGCGTCTGGGTCCTGAAATCCTACCGCAAGCCACGGGAAATCACCTGGATGAGCGGGGTTTTGCTCCTTATTTTTACGCTTGCCTTCGGGTTCACCGGATACCTCCTTCCCTGGGACGCTCTGTCGCTCGCGGCAACTAAAGTGGGGACGGACATTCCTCGCTCCATCCCTCTCATCGGGGCCTGGGGGACGAAATTCCTCCGCGGTGGAGAGGACATAACCGGCGATACCCTCAGCCGGTTTTTCAGCTTCCATGTCTCTGTCCTGCCGCTCTGCCTTCTGGCGGCCCTCGCGCTACACGTTTACCTCATCCAGAAGCTGGGGATGAGCCTCCCCGTGGGCGCGGACGAGGAAGTCGAGGCCCGCCGGGTGATCCCGTTCTGGCCGAATTTCGTCTACCGGGAAGGGATCGTTTGGCTCGTCTTCGTCGGCCTATTGATCACAGTCGCCGTGTGCCTTCCGCCGACTCTCGGGAAAGCGGCCGACCTGATGGCCCCGGCCCCGGAGGGGATCAAACCCGAGTGGTACTTTCTCTTTCTCTTCCAGACGCTCAAGCTCTTCCCGGCCAAAATCCTTTTTGCAACCGGGGACACGGTAGCCGTCCTGCTCATCGTGCTGGGCGTTGGCCTGTTCTTTTTCCTCCCTCTCATCGACAACAGGCCGGAGGGTCGGAAGGGAAAGATCATCACCGGCCTGGCCTTCTTGTTTATTGTCTATGCAGTGGTTATGAGCGTCTGGAGCCTGCAGACGCCGTCCCAGCCTGAGCCCGATAAGATTGTCGCCGGGCCTCAGAATATCAAAGAGAGCACGGGTGTCTGGGTTTTCCTGGCAGGGATATGGCTATCTATCGCTGTTCTGATTTACCTGCTGCGTTTAAAAATTAAGGAAACCGACCGGCTGTTCAATATCGGCTACTTCTCCTCTGATAAACGATAGCGTCTTGGTTAAACCGCTGCCCAAATCCCCTGATGAGTGTCAGGCTCATTTGAGCTCGAAGCGGACGATGACCGTGAAAATGACGCCACGCGGCTTGCCGTTGATGATCATCGGCTCGTAAACCCACTGGCGGACGGCATCGATCGCGGCCTGGTCGAGAAGCGGAATGGAGCGCAGCACCTTGACGGTTGCCACCCGTCCGTAGATGTCGGTTGTGGCTTCCAGTATGACCGTGCCCGCAACCCGGGCCTGACGGGCGGTTTCGGGGTGGTTGGGCCCCACCCTGCGGACGAGCCGGGGAGGCCTGATTTGGCCGACGGCCCGGACGGGTGACTCGGCTTCGCCAACAACACCGCCCAGCACTCCGCCGACCACACCTCTCAGCACTCCGCCCACGACACCGCCTTCCACCCCTCCTTCGATGCCGCCTTCGACCCCGAAATCGGAGACCTGCTCATCGGCGATCTCCTCCGGGATCTCGACAGGAGCGACGAGCTTGCCCGGCTCGATGCTCGATTGGGCCTGGACCGGCTTGATTCGAGTTTTGGCCTGGGAGCTCAACCTCTTTTTCGCCGGAGGTGGGGGTGGAGGAGGCGGTGGGGGCGGGGGAGCGAGAAAGGCACTATAGATTTCGACACGGGGCAGCGCGCCCGTATTCATCAGTGGAATGATGACCAGCAAAGAAACGATGAGGAGATGAGCGGCCAGCGATACGGGAAAAACTATCGCCGAACGTCCGTAACTTGGTTTGGCCAGGATGAGCGAATCTTTAAACATGGTGGCCTCCTTTTCCCGGCCGATCCAGCTGAGACATGGTTCGCTGTTCTGCTCAAATCTATAGCAACTTCTGTGCCAGGAAGGAGTCCGCAATTCTTTTTAATTGAATGAGAAAAGAAAGCAACGGAGAAGGACGATAAGGCCAGCGCGATATGAAGTAAACTCTCTTTACAAGGGGTAAAGAAAGTTTCTAGAAGATTTGACAAGGGCGTTTCGGATGACGAAAAAGAGGCCCCCGGTCAGCGTAGAAAAAAGCGAGGGCGGAAAGGGGCCGCATCCTTAGTCTCTGCGAAAAATCCGATCCCCGATTCGTCCAATCTTTGGTGGCATCATGAACGAAAAGGTCGGCCGGCAGGCGAGCCTGGAGGTGCCCCGGGGGCACCGGCAGCGGCTCCGGGAGAAATTCATCAAGGGCGGACTCGACGGTTTTTTGGATTACGAGATCATTGAATTGCTGCTGACCATCGGGACTCCGAGGAAAGACTGCAAGCAGGCCGCCCGGGAGGCCCTTAAAGCCTTCAGGAGTCTGGGCGGTGTGCTGGAAGCCAGCCCACTCGACCTCCAGAAGATCAAAGGGATCGGCCCGCACAACATCTTCGGCCTGAAGTTTGTCCACGAGGTCTCCCGCCGTTTCTTGCGGGATCGGATGCTCCGCAGGCCCTACTGCCGCTCTTCGCGGGAGGTCTTTGACTACCTCTATCATTCCCTGAGGGACCTCAAACGAGAGAATTTCAAGGTGCTTTTCCTGGACGCCAAGAACCAGATCATCGAGGAAAAAACCCTTTTCGAGGGAACCGTGGATTCGAGCGCGGTTTATCCCAGGGAGATCATCAAGGATGCCCTGCGCTACGAGGCTTCATCCCTGATTTTCGTCCATAACCATCCTTCCGGCGATCCGGAGCCGTCCGCCTGCGATAAGGAAATCACTCGAGACCTTGTCTTCGCAGCCAAGGTTATGCAGCTCAAGGTACTCGACCACATCATCATCGGGAACAACTGCTTCTTCAGTTTCTCCGACCATGGGCTGATCGAAGAATACGAGTTCGCCTTTCTCCATTCCCCGTGAAATGCGAAATTGATATTGGACAGCGAATTCACTAAACTTCTAGAGCGGAGGCGGCCATGCCGGACGAAAGAGAAATCGCCAGGGGATATGCCATAAAACCCATCGAGGAGATTGCCGAGCGGGCGGGAATCCCGGTCCGCTGCCTTGAGAAATACGGACCTTTTAAAGCCAAAATCCTCTGGCCCCGGCCGATAAAAGATCTGCCGCTCAAAGGGAAGCTCATCATGGTCACGGCCATGACACCGACGCCAGCCGGCGAGGGAAAGACGACCACGGCCATCGGCTTGGCCGATGCCCTCGGTCATCTTCAGAACAAGGCCATTGTCGCCGTCCGGGAGCCCTCTCTCGGTCCGGTTTTTGGCCTAAAGGGAGGAGCGACGGGAGGCGGAAAAGCGCAGGTCGTTCCCCGTGACGACATCAACCTTCACTTCACCGGCGACATGCACGCTGTGACCGCAGCCCACAACCTTCTGGCCGCCATGGTCGACAACCGGCTCCACTTCGACGGCGTCTGCGGACTGATCGATTGCCGGACCGTCACTTGGAAGAGGGTTCTGGACATGGATGACCGGGTGCTGCGTGATGTCGTGGTCGGAATCGGCGGTCCCTTGCGTGGCATCGCCCGGGAGACCGGTTTTGACATCACCGCCGCCTCAGAGGTCATGGCAATCCTCTGCCTTTCGGCTGATTTGAAGGAGCTCAAAGAACGGCTGGGCAATATCGTTATTGGCTATGGTCAGGACGGAAAACCGGTCTTTGCCCGCCAGATCAGGGCCGAAGGAGCCATGGCCGCCCTCCTTAAAGACGCGATAAAGCCCAACCTCGTTCAGACGCTGGAAGGGACGCCGGCGCTTGTCCACGGCGGCCCGTTCGCCAACATCGCCCACGGCACAAACTCCGTCATCTCCACCCGCCTCGGGCTGAGCCTGGCCGATTTTGTGGTGACTGAAACAGGTTTCGGCTCGGACCTGGGTGCTGAGAAATTTTTCGACATCGTCGTCCGGACGGGGCACATCCCGCCGCCCGAAGCCTGCGTCTTGGTTGCGACCCTGCGGGCGCTCAAGCTCCACGGCGGAGTCAAGCTCGGTGACATCAAAGCCGAGAATATCGGGGCTGTAGAGAAAGGGTTTGCCAACCTGGAAAAGCATATGGAGAACATGGCCCTTTATGGCCTTCCATTTGTGGTCGCGCTCAACAGGTTTCCCGACGATGGCACCAAGGAAATCGACCGGTTTTTTGAGTTGTGTTGGAGAAACAAGGCGCGCGCGGCCCTGAGCGATGTCTACGGTCAGGGCGGAAGGGGAGGGGTGGAGCTCGCCCGGGAGGTGCTCAAAGCCATTGACGAGGACAGCCGGGACTTCCGGTTCCTCTATCCTCTCGACCTTCCGCTTGTCAGCAAAATCGAAATTATTGCCCGGAAAATCTACGGCGCTTCGGGAATCGCCATGGAGGGGAAAATCGGACGGAAGCTCCGAAGAATGGAAGAAGACGGGTTCGGGAAACTCCCGGTTTGCATTGCTAAAACCCAATACTCGCTGTCTGCCGACGACGAGGCGCTGGGACGCCCGGAGGGTTTTACGCTCATTGTGACCGATGCCTCACTGAGCGCCGGGGCCGGTTTTGTCGTCGCCTGCTGCGGCGACATCATGACTATGCCGGGGCTCCCAAATGCACCAGCGGCCGAAAAGGTGGATATTACCGACGACGGGGAGATTGTCGGGCTTTCCCGAACCGAAGAAAGGAGATGGAAATGAGAAAAATGGCTCTGTTCGCAGCGGCTGTACTCATATTGAGTACAATATCACCGGCCCAAAAGGCCGGACCCAAGGTCTTCATCTCGGTCGACATGGAAGGGATCTGGGGAGTCGTCCACGGGAGTCAGACTTCATCTGAAGGGTCGGACTACAACCAGGCGCGGAAATGGATGGCCGATGATGTGAACGCCGTCGTCGCCGGGCTGTTTGATGCCGGCGCTTCGGAGGTCGTGGTCAACGATTCGCACGGGAGCATGCGGAATATCGTGGCCGATGCGCTCGACCCAAGGGCCAGCCTGATTTCCGGCGCACCCAAGCCGTTATCGATGATGCAGGGCATCGACGAATCTTTCGACGCCTGCGTTTTTGTCGGGTATCATGCCCGGGCCGGCACGGCGATGGCCGTCCTGGACCACACCATCTCCGGCAGCGTGGTCCGGTCCATCCGCCTCAACGGAGAGGAAACCCCCGAACTCGGGCTCAATGCCGCAATCGCCGGTTATTTTAAGGTCCCGGTGATTATGTTGAGCGGGGATACTGAGACCTGCGCCCAGGCCAAATCCATCCTGGGAGAAAAGCTCGTCACAGTGGCCGTGAAAGAAGCCCAGGGCCGGTACGCGGCCAAAAACCTGCCGCTCGATGAGGCCCGCAAGCGGCTCAGGGACGGAGCCCGAGAGGCGCTTCAGAAGAGAGGCCAGATAGAGGCCCTCCGACTCAGCCCGCCGTTCAAATTCCAGCTCGAGGTCAACACCAGCGGCCAAGCGGAGCTGCCCTCTCTCATCTACCTTGTCGAAAGAAAGGGGCCCCGGACCCTGGAATTCTATGCAGATGATTACCTGACGGGATTCAAGTTGCTCCGCGCCGTGATCGCGCTGGCCGGCATTTCTTATAACTGAGGGAAAGGGCTTCGAGCATTCCTTGCGCTCGAGCTTTTCCCTTATTATATGAACAAAATACATTCAATTTCGTAAACATTAAAGAATGGCTTTTTTGCCGGAGAAAGGAGAATTCATGAGCAAACGTGTCTTGTCCGGAGTCCTGTCCTTAATGATTGTGATTTTTTTATGCTCGCTCCGAGTGCCGATGAGCGCAGGAACGCCCTTGGCCGCGGCCGAGGAGCAGTCGATCGCCGGTCATTGGGCGGGCGAGGTCGAGCTCCCGGGCGTGAAGCTCTGGTTCGATGTCGACTTTACACTCAAGCCGGACGGAAGCTGGTCGGGAGACATCTCAATCCCGATGCAGAACGCCAAGGACCTTCCGCTCGGAAACATCGCGGTCCACGGCAAAGAAGTCTCTTTTGAGATCATCGGAGTCCCCGGGTCGCCGACCTTAAAAGGGACGCTGAGTGACGACGGCCAGAAAATCACCGGCGAGTTCAGTCAGGGCGGCCAGGCTTTTCCGGCTTCGATGATCCGGTCGGCCGGGCTCAAGGCCAAGGCAAAGGAGGCTCTCGCCGGGTTCGATGAAATCGTCAACAAGGGGCTTCAGGGACTGAATGTCCCCGGGATCGCTCTGGCCATCATCATCGAGGATGAGGTCGTTTTGGCTAAAGGATACGGCTTCAAAGACCTCGAGAACAAGGTCCCGATGTCGCCGGATACGCTTCTGGCTATCGGCTCGGCCTCCAAGGCGTTCACGGTTTTTGCTCTGGGCACACTTGTGGATGAAGGGAAGCTCGACTGGGACAAGCCGCTCCGCACCTACATCCCCTGGTTCAAGCTTTATGATCCCTTCGCCTCCGAGCGGCTGACTCCGCGCGACACCGTGACCCACCGTTCCGGGCTGCCGCGACACGACCTCGCCTGGTATAACAATACTGCGATCAGCCGCGAGGAGCTGGTCCGCCGGCTGGCCTATCTCAAGCCGACTGCCGACCTGCGCGCCGTCTGGCAATACAACAACCACATGTTCCTGACGGCCGGGTATCTGGTTGAGGTTCTAACAGGGAAGACGTGGGAAGATGGAGTCCGCGACTTGGTCCTCAACCCGTTGGGGATGAAGCGGACGAATTTCTCCGTCGCCGATTCCCAGAAGGATGCGGACTTTGCTTTTCCCTACCGAGAGAAAGAAGGGAAACTGGAAAGAATCCCCTTTCGAAGCCTCACCAATATGGGTCCGGCCGGGTCGATTAACTCGAGCGTCAACGAGATGAGCCGCTGGGTCCTCGTCCATCTCAACGGGGGAAAGCTCAAGGATCAACAGATCATCAATCCCCAAACTCTCCAGGACATGCACCTGGCCCACATGCCGACTGGTGAGACGCCGGAAATTCCGGAGGTCACGCCGGCCAACTACGGGATGGGCTGGTTTGTGGACAGCTACCGCGGTCACGGCCGGATTCATCACGGCGGGAATATCGACGGGTTTTCGGCCATGGTCAGCATGCTTCCCCAGGAGAGGGTGGGGTTTGTCGCCCTGGCCAACAAGAACGCCACCGGGCTCCCCGAACTCCTCATTCGTCACGCCACTGACTTGATTCTGGGCCTTGAGACCAAGGACTGGGTGGGTGAGGCGGCTAAGTCTAAGGTCAAGGGCGATGAAGCGGCTAAAGAGGCGGAGAAGAAAAAAGCGGCCCGCCGAGTGCCCAACACCAAGCCGTCGCATAAGCTCGAGGACTACGCCGGCGAATACTTTCATCCCGGCTACGGTGACCTCAAGGTGGCGGTCGAAAACGGCCAACTGGCCTTCACCTACAACTTTATCACGACGCCGCTCGAGCACTGGCACTACGATACGTTCAACGGATTGCGCGCCGCCGACCCGGTCTTCGAAGACCTCAAACTCAATTTCATCACGGATGCAAACGGGCACGTCGCCCGCCTGGAGGCTCCCTTTGAAGCCACCCTGGAGCCGATCGTCTTCGAGAAAAAACCCGATGCCAAATTCTCCGACCCGGCTTATCTCCAGAAGTTCGTCGGCCCGTATGTCCTTATCGAGCAGGTGATCACTATCAGCCTGAAGGGAAACGTGCTTTTCGCGAGTGTGCCGGGATCGCCCGAAATGGAGCTTGTGCCGGGGTTGGGCGATGAATTCACGCTCAAGCAGATGAAGGTGGTCAGCCTGCGCTTCAAGACGGATGCCAAAGGCAACGTCGTGGCCATGGAGCTTGTCCAGCCCGGCGGGATTTTTGAAGCCAAACGGCAGGCGAAATAGGTGTCGAGCAAAGGCTGACTTGTTTTCCCTGAAAGGAGCCAGACAATGAAGAAGAGAATCCCGGTCATCGGTCTCGTTTTGGCGGCCATTTTTTTCTTAAGCCTGTCCGGCGCGGCTGAACTGCTGTTTGAAAAAGGCGAGTATGCAGCTCGGAGGAAGAACCTGATCGAAAAGATCCCGGATGGGCTGGCTGTCATTCTTGGGGCGCAGAACGTCACGGGATATACCGAATACTTTCAGAACAATGATTTTATGTATTTCAGCGGAGTGGAGATCCCCAACTCTATACTGATTATTGACGGTGTCAACAAGGACAGCGCTCTATTTTTCACGATCAGCGAGCGAGAGGCCCGGGGGGAGAACATCAGCATGGACCTCGTTCAAAATCCCCGGGAATACACGGGGATCGAGAGATACTTTCCGCTCGAGCAGTTTTCGGGCTACCTCGCCCGGCGAATTCGTGAGGGAATCCGTACGATCTACACCCCCTTCCTCCCCGAGGAGCTGATGCGGGAATGCTCCGAGGAAAAAATGCGGGCGCTTCGCGAAAACATGATTTTCAATATATGGGACGGACGGCTGACCCGCGAGCTCCAATTCGTCAAGCTCCTGCGGGAGCGGTATCCCCAGGCGGAGGTTAAGGATTGTTCCGCGATGATCGCCGAGCTGCGGTCGATCAAGTCGGCCGCAGAGGTCGAGCTCCTGCGCCGGGCCGGCCGGATTGGAGTCAAGGCCCACATCGAGACCATGAAGGCCACAAGACCCGGAGTCTATGAATACGAGCTGGCGGCGCTATATGAGTATATCTGCAAGAAGGAAGGCGCCCAGAGCCTGGCCTATAACGTCATCATCAGCTCGGCCGAGAACCATCCCTACCTCCATTACTACAAACACAACCGGCGCCTGGTCGACGGGGACTTTCTGGTCATCGATGCCGGGCCGGATCTCGGCTATTATGACGTTGACATAACCATTTCTTATCCGGCCAACGGCAAGTTCACCCCCCGCCAGAGAGAGATTTATGAAGCCTGCCAGATTATTGAGGAAACCTGCCTTTCCCTTTATCGGCCGGGCATCACCTGCGAGGAGGTGAACGAAAAGGTCAAAGAAATTCTGGCCCAAAAAGGTTATGATGTTTCCAAAGACTTGTTCCAGATGATGATCCGATGGGGCGGGTGCAGCCACTATGTCGGGATGGCCGTCCATGATGTCGGGGGAGCGCCGAGGGGCCCCCTGAAGCCCGGAATGGTTTTTGCCTGTGATATCCTGGCCGTTTTCCCCGGGGAGAACCTCGGTGTCCGGGTGGAAGACACGGTCCTCATTACCGAAGACGGCTGCGAGAACCTGACCGCCGGGATTCCTCGAAAGGTGGCGGATATCGAAGCCCTGATGAAAAAAAGGGGGATCATTCAAATATTGAAGGAGAATAAGTCTTATCGGCCGTAATGTCTGGTGAGGGGGAGAGGCCTCAAGACTTTTTCTTCAGCGTCTCCAGCAGGGCTCTCACCTGAGCGGACTGGGGCGAATCCGGAGCCAGGCTGAGGTATTTTTCGAGATTCTCAACAGCCGCCTCCATTTCCCCTTTTTTGAGCAACGCCAATCCCACCTGATAATAGGCGGCGGCGAAGGTGGGGTTTATCCCTTTGGCGGCCGTGAAATGCTGGATCGCCTCATCCACACGGTCATGCTGGTAGTGGATGATCCCGATATTGTAGTGGACCTCGGCGTTCTCAGGCTGCAGCTCGAGCGCCTGCGAAAAGGAAGCCAGGGCCCCGGCGATTTCAGCTTCCCCTTCTGCTTGCGACTGAATCGAGAGAAAGACACGCTTTATGCGGGTGATTCCAGGATTTCCAGGTTTTTGCTTGAGGGGAGATATGAGAACGGATTCAAGCCGGAAGTCATCGTCTCGTTCGGGAGTATTTGAGCCCAATACAGAACCTCCGGTTTGGCCGTGCTGTCGGGCTCACAGGTGATATTGCCGAGCCATCCTTAGCAGTGTCCATATACACTCTGTTCTACGGGGGCAGAAACCGCGTCAATCGGGTTTGCAGCCCCTTTCGAATTGTGGTACATAAAGG
>Ga0172366_10003795_pt1 | contig 11889 bp, 10 predicted proteins | sample LakKivSesite69cm_FD_114533 | JGI IMG/M metagenome (GOLD analysis project Ga0172366, IMG submission 114533) | Sediment microbial communities from Lake Kivu, Rwanda - Sediment site 69cm | ecosystem: Environmental > Aquatic > Freshwater > Lake > Sediment | place: Rwanda: Western Province, Lake... | reverse complement strand
GTTTTAAACGATTTTAACCCGAGTAGCCTCAAAGCGCAGTTGCGACAGGCGGATAAGTGGAAGGCAAAATTTGCACTGATTATCGGTCAGGAAGAGCTTTCTGGGAAAAGAGCCATAGTGAGAAATATGAAAACTGGTGAACAGGAAATTGTCCCATTTTCTGAGCTGGAAAGATACCTATTGCGGAACTGTTCCTGTAGTTCAGGTCGTTAGAAAGGATTAGCGGCAAAGCGAAGCTTTGCGTCAACGTTAGACAAATCCCTGGGGATAGTCGTTTTGAAATCAAAATTTGGAGTTGAAGATGCCTAAGTTGAAAAGAACCCATACATGTGGGGAATTAAGAAAGGAGAATATTGGACAGAAGGTAGTTCTCTCAGGATGGGTCCACAGGTGGAGAGACCATGGGGGGATCATATTTATTGACCTCAGAGATAGAGAAGGGATTACTCAGATTGTCTTTGGTCGCCAAGAAAGCGCTCCTTCACAAGCTAAAGAATTGGAGGCTCTGGCTCGGAAGCTGAGAGCTGAGTATGTTATTAGCGTAGCGGGAAAAGTTGCTCCCAGACCGGAAGGAACAGCTAATCCTCAATTGCCTACAGGCGAAATTGAGGTATTACCAGAAGAGGTGGAAATTTTAAATAAAGCGGAAACGCCTCCGTTTGAAGTTAGTGATCAGGTCGATGTGGCCGAAGAAGTGAGGTTGAAATATAGGTACATCGATTTGAGACGGCGGAAAATGCAAAAGAATCTCTTCCTGAGAAATAGAGTCTATAGAACCACCAGGAACTTCTTTGACGAGCGTGGCTTTATAGAGGTGGAGACGCCATTTTTGACCAGATCTACTCCAGAAGGAGCGCGAGATTATCTAGTTCCCAGTCGGCTTAATCCCGGGAGTTTCTATGCTCTTCCGCAGTCGCCACAACTATTTAAGCAGTTATTAATGGTTGGCGGAATAGAGAAATATTTTCAGATTGTGAAATGTTTTCGAGACGAAGACTTGCGAAAGGACCGTCAACCTGAGTTCACACAGATAGATTACGAGATGTCTTTTGCTGATGAACAGGATATTCTTTCCATAACTGAAGACCTAATGGCCCGGGTGTTTAAGGAAGTATTGAAGGTGGACATCTCTCTTCCCTTTCCACGACTCACTTTTGAGGAATCGTTCCGTAGATACGGGACGGATAAGCCGGATACCAGATTTGATATGGAATTGAAGGAGATTTCAGATATTGCTGAAAAGAGTGACCTCAAAATTTTTAAAGAAGCGCTTGAAAGAGGCGGCATTGTTTGTGCTTTGAATGCTAAGGGTCTTGCTGAAGCTAGCCGAAAGGAACTTGATGAGTTAAAAGAAATGGCTGGTGATTGTGGAGCAAAAGGTCTGGCTTGGATGAAGATGGGCGATAAAGCATTCCAGTCACCTATAACCAAATTCTTTAAAGAAAAAGAACTGGATGCAATTGCTGAAAGGACCGAGGCCAAAGAAGGGGATTTAGTGCTCTTTGTTGCTGATAAAGCAGAAATTGTCTATGAGGCGCTAACTAAGTTGCGGACCTTTCTCGGTGAACGTTTAAATCTAATTCCACGCATATCCCTTGATTCAGCAGATTATTTCTCTTCTGAGCGGCTTGAGATTGCTGTGGAACCGGGGTTCTTCTCTTTTGTCTGGATTGTGGATCCGCCCCTTTTCGAATATAATGAAGAGGAGAAAAGATGGGAATCAATGCATCACCCATTTACTGCACCCAAGGAAGAAGCTATTCCTTTTTTGGAAAAGTTAACAGAGTTCCCCAGAGATAAGAAAGAAGGTTCCGAAATCCTTTCCCGGGCATACGACCTTGTGCTGAACGGTTACGAGATAGGGGGCGGGTCGATTAGAATTCATCAGAGAAAGTTGCAGGAAAAGGTATTCCAATTATTGAAAATTCCCTCTCAGGAATTTGAGGAGAAATTTGGATTTTTACTCGAATCTTTGGAATATGGAGCTCCTCCTCACGGAGGATTTGCTTTTGGACTGGATAGATTGGTTATGATTTTAACCGGGAGTAGTTCCATCAGGGATGTGATTGCTTTTCCCATGACCCAGAAAGCTTTCTCTCCTTTGACTAATGCTCCTTCCGCGGTCTCAGAGAAGCAGCTAAAAGAACTGCACCTAAAATTAGAAAAATAGAATTGTAATTATGAGTTATGAATTGGTGGAAAAGTGAGAACAGAGACGTTTACTGTGTCAAACTTTCGTTTGACACTCCAGTAGCATAAATCATAATTAAAGAAAGGAGGTGAGAAAATGAAGAGATTTTTGGGACTATTTCTCTTGAGTCTTCTCTTAGTAGCGTTGACTGGATGTCCAAAAAGGCCTTTAATTCCGCCGGTTGATCAGGCCATGCTGGATGCAGAGAATGCCATTGCTTCTGCTAGTAAAGCAATAAGTGCTGCTCAGGAAGTCGGTGCTGATACTGCAATAGCAGAATCTTTATTAGATGAGGCGCGAAGAGCCTTTGCCGATGGCGATTACGCAACTGCTACTTCCAAAGCCCGGGAGGCAGAGTTATCTGCAAATAAAGCAAGAGAGGAGGCTTTAGCAAAGGCAAGAGAAAAAGAGGAAATTGCAGTGGAAGAGAAAGAGGTCGTTGAAAAAGCACCGAAAATCTATGTGGTGGGAACCTGGGAGAGAGACCGGGATTGTCTCTGGAACATTGCCAAGAAAAGGAGCATTTACGAAGATCCTTGGAAGTGGAAGAGGATTTATAAAGCAAACCGGGACAAAATTAAGGACCCCGATCTGATTTATCCCGGGCAGAGGCTAGTTATCCCTTAACTGAAATTTAGACAATGAGACTTAGTGCATGAATAAATTTTTGAGGGAATGCGGAGGGGCGGTGTCTTGCTGTCTGGCAAGATGCCGATCCTCCGTGGTGTGGCTAAAGGTGCTTGACCCGAGTTTTTTCTATTGAGTTCTATTGGTGTCACAGGAGCTAAATTTGGTCAGTAAAAAGATTACTTTGAAAAACAATAAAGAAGCTGTTATTCTTTTTGGACAATACGATAGCAATCTTCGGCTTATCGAAGCCTCCTTTCCAGTAGAGATTTTCGCCCGAGGAAATACATTGGCAGTAAAAGGAAACTTCAAAGATATTAGAAATGTAGAGAGATTAATTAATGAGTTATTGAAAATTGTCCGCAAGGACGAGATTCTAAGAACTCAACAGGTTGAATCTGCTATAGATATAATACATTCAACCCATGGAAGAGAGCAGGAAAAGATTTTCTCGGATGTAGTTTATCTTACTGAGAAAGGTAAAGAAATTAGGCCCAAGACACTCCAGCAGAAGGCTTATGTTGATGCTATCCGGAACTACGATATTGTCTTCAGTATCGGCCCTGCCGGAACTGGGAAGACTTATTTAGCTTGTGCCTGTGCTCTTCAAGCATTAAAAGAGGAAAGAGTCGAGCGGATAATTTTGACTCGCCCAGTTGTCGAAGCGGGAGAGAAACTGGGCTTTTTGCCCGGTGATCTTTATGAGAAGATAAATCCTTACTTGCACCCGCTTTACGATGCTTTCTATTCCATGATTGGTCCGGAGAAGTTCCAGCGATATAGGAAAGAAGAGATTATTGAGATTATTCCTTTAGCTTATATGAGAGGTCGAACACTGGATGACGCTTTCATTATTTTAGATGAAGCTCAAAATACTACTCCTGACCAGATGAAGATGCTTCTAACCCGTTTGGGATTTGATACTCAGGCTGTAGTTACAGGCGATATTACTCAAGTGGACCTTGAGGATAAAAGGTCCTCCGGTCTCATTCAGGTGCAGGGAATTTTGAAGAAAATCAAGGGAATAAGATTTATATATTTTTCTGAGGCAGATGTCATTCGCCATCAGATAGTTAAGAAAATCATTACTGCTTATGAGGAGTACGAAAGGAAAAACAAACGATAGAATTCGATGAAAGGTGGGTAGTTTGTTGTGGTCAAGTGGAGACGCTTTTTACGGCGATTTTTGATTGGACTTTTGAAATTAACTAAAGAGAAAGCCCGCGAGAGAAAGAAAAGAAAAAGAGTCTCTTTTCGCGAGACTCGTGTTTCGCCTTGGCTTATAGGAGTGGCTATATTTTTGATTCTTTTCTGGATTCTTCTGGAAGAGTTTGGGTTTTCCTGGAAAAATGTCTTGGGACTTCTCTTATTTATCGGAATTATCGTAGTTATGCTCTCTATTTATATGAAAAGATATGTTTCAGATATAGGTGACCATAATTCTTTGGCAATTATCGGGCTAATAACAGTTGTTATGGCTTTACTTATTGAAGTAATTCATGTGACACCAGAATTATCGAGCTATTTAGTTCCTGTAGCTTCGGCAGGAATGTTAATTACAATTCTTATTAACTCGCATTTAGCAATGGTCGTAGTGCTTATCTTAAGTATTATCGTGGCGCTCATTAATAGATTCGATTTCAGCCTGTTCTTTTTCGCCCTGGTAGGGGGAGTGACCGGAATCTATAGTAGCCTCGATGTGAGGCATCGCAGAGACCTCGTTCGGGCAGGTTTATATATAAGTGGCGCCAATATGGTGATTATCGCGATGATTGGCTTAATAAGGCAAAAGTCATTTAGCCAATTGGGGGAGAGTTTTCTTTGGGGAATTGGCAACGGATTTCTGTCCGTTATTCTGACTATGGGAATATTACCCTATTTAGAAGAACTTTTCTCTATTACTACCAGTATTAAGTTGTTAGAATTGTCCGATTTCAATCAGCCTCTATTGAAGAAACTAATGGTGGAGGCGCCTGGAACCTATCATCATAGTATAATTGTAGGTAATCTAGTGGAAAATGCCTCAGAGTTAATTGGTGCCAATTCGCTTTTGGCGCGGGTAGGTGGATATTATCATGATATTGGGAAGCTGAAAAGCCCAGAATATTTTGCTGAAAACCAGGAAGGATTATTGAGCAAACATGATGATTTGACTCCCAGCATGAGCAGCCTGATTCTGATTTCCCATGTAAAGGAAGCAGTTGACCTGGCTAGGGAGTACAAATTGCAAAGGCCCATTATTAATATTATCGAGCAACACCACGGCACAAGTCTTATACATTATTTCTACCATAAAGCTCTGGAAGAAAATAAGGCCTCTAAAGTGGAGGAGGAGAAATACCGTTATCCCGGCCCTAAGCCAAGGACAAAAGAAGCAGCTATTGTGATGTTAGCAGACGCCGTGGAAGCAACTTCTCGGACTGTAGAAGAGCCTTCTTATGAACGATTGAAAAACATGGTAGATAAAGTAATCAATGACAAATTTATCGATGGGCAATTGAACGATTGTGATATAACTTTGGTAAACCTGCATCGAATAGCCGAAAGTTTCGCTCATACTCTGACCGGGATTTATCACACCCGAGTGGAGTATCCCAAGAAGGAATGAGCATAGGGGTATTATAATTTGTAATTTGAAATTTGGATTTTGGGATTTGGAATTTGTATTGTGGGGATAGTTTTCGGAGTCGCTCGGTTATTGATTTGAAAATAGTTTGCTCATTCCTGAGGAATTTCTTGACGCCAAAAAACTTCGGACTTTGCAGGGTGCAAATCAAAACTCCTCGCTTCGCTCGTCAAACAGTGATTTGCTTGGAAGAGAATGTGTCATCCTCATTTTTTGGCTAAAATTCCAAAAGTTCTTCGCAAACTATTTTTCAAATCTTGAGGTATTATAAATTTGGAAGTTATATTGAGTATTGAGTAATTTTTGATATTTGATTTTTGATTTGTATTAAGAGGTGGGGATAGTTTTTGGAGAACGGCACTGTAAACAGTGCCCGACCAACATTGGTGGGGCACCCTTTAGGGTGCCGAAGTAGGTGGGATAGTTTAGTGATAAAGTTAAGTGGTAGAAAAAAAGAGAAGCAACCGAGAGGTCTTTTTGCCGGTGTGTTTAACTTGCAGGACAAAGTCAGGATTGATAAAAAGTATGTAAAGAGGGTAGCAGAAGAAGCGTTCAGGTTGGGAAGTAGAGATAGAGGGAAATTGTGGCAAGCGAGATGTGAGGCGGGAATAATTTTCGTTGATAACAGTTACATTAAGAGATTGAACAGAAAATACAGGAAGGTTAACCGGGCAACCGATGTGATTGCTTTCTCAATGGAAGAACGTAGAGAAGTTACTCCATCCATACCCTTCTCTTCTTGCATTTTGGGGGATGTCTTTATTTCTGCAGAAAGGGCAAAGGTTCAGGCAAAAGATTTCAGACATAGTATAAAGAAAGAGATTGCCATTTTAACTATTCATGGCATATTGCATCTCCTAAGCTATGACCATAAAAGGAGAAAAGAAAGTCTGGCAATGAGAAAGAAAGAGGAAGAAATATTAACCAGATTGGGGATTTCAAAAAATGAAAATGGCGAGAAATAATAGTTTACTTACGAGTTTCAATAAAGCACTAAAGGGAATTTTCTATGTTTTTAAAACGCAGAAGAATATGCGTATTCATTTCATTATAGCATTCGTCGTCCTGGCTGTAAGTCTATTCTTAAATTTAGATAGAAAGGAAATAATAATTCTTTCCTTCACTATTATTCTCGTATTAATCACTGAAATGTTCAATACCGCAGTAGAACTGGCAGTTAATCTAATTACAGATAAAATTCATCCTTTAGCAAGGACAGTTAAAGATATTGCTGCGGGAGCTGTCTTATTCGCTTCTGTAAATGCCATTTTGGTTGGTTATTTAATTTTCTTCAGAAAAGAATACCTGGGTTACCATCTTACTTCTTCTGTTTTTGTTAAAATTCAAAATTCTCCGGAATATATTGCGGCTATTTGTCTGGCGGTGATTCTTCTTTTGGTATTTGGTGGTAAAGCTTACTCCAAGCAAGGGGCTCCTCTGATGGGAGGGATGCCGAGTGGACATACCGCTTTTGCCTTTGCCCTCTCAACAGCCTGTGCGTTTGTTTCTAAGAGTATAGTCTTAGGCATTCTGACATTAATTCTGGCGGTTATGGTTGGAGAAAGTAGAGTAAGGTCTGGGATTCATACGAAATGGGAAGTGATTATGGGTGGTTTAATTGGTGTACTAGCTACTATATTAATCTTTCAAATATTCGGTTAAGGCAGGTGGGTTCTAATTTTTCTATTGGTGTTAGTTTTACTTATTTTGCTCATCTTATCAAGTTTCTTTTCGGCAACTGAGACGGCTCTTATCTCCTTAGGAAAGTTAAAAACTAAGGAGATAATAGAGGAGAAGAGGTTTTACATTCTCCAAAACTGGCTTGATAATCCAGCTGAGTCAATCAGCGGAATTCTGGTTGGCAATAATATTGCCAATATTCTTTTCAGTGTTCTATTTACTTACTGGGCATTGAAGTCCCCTCTCTTTTCTGGTTTGGGTCGGGGTTTGGCGGAGATTCTTATTTTAATAGTGGTTGCCCTTTTTATTCTCTTTTTTGGTGAAATTATACCAAAGACTTTTGCTCACACTTTTCCTGAGAGAATTGTTCTTTTGACATATCGTCCGTTCCTCTTCATTTTTCGCCTCCTTTCACCACTGGTGAAATTTTTTGTAATGGTGGCAGGGATATTCGTGGGTAAGAGGTTGTCTTCAAAGGCAGCTAAAGTTACAAGGCAAGAATTGGAAGGGCTGATGGCGCAGGGAAGAGAAGAAGGAGTAATTGAGAGAAAAGCCGAAGAGATGATTAAGAAGGTTTTAAGTTTCGACCAGATTCCAGTTAGAAATGTAATGACGGGAAGGATAAATATCGATTGGGTTGATATAAATCACCCCAAGGAGAAATTTGTTGATCTGGTTGTAGAAAGGGGTCGGTCTCGTATACCCGTATATAGCGGTAGCGAGGATAATATTGTGGGGATGGTTTATGCCAAAGACCTTTTAAGTACATGGCAATTAGGGAAGGAGTTTGAAATAAGAGACATTTTACGACCTGCATATTATGTTCCACCTGGAAAAAAGTGCAATGAGCTTTTCCAGGAATTTAGAGAAAAGAAAATTCACGCTGCTCTAATTGAGGAAAAAGGGAAAATTATTGGGTTGGTAACTATGGAAGATTTGATAGAAGAGATTCTCGGTGAAATCGTTGACGAATTTGATTTAATAAGAGCTTAGTGCAGGTCTCTAAGATGCCCAATTAGGGGGTCAATTTATATATATGACTTTAATTCTTATAAAAATTTTTAGTTTTCTTATCTCCTTTTTTTCAATGATATTTTTTGCGGGAAGTGAAACCGCTCTCACTTCCCTGCATCGCATAAGAATTAAGAGGCTTGTAGCTGAAGAAATCAAGGTAGCACAGGGATTTTCTTTATGGCTACAAGACCCTAACTGGCTTCTAACGACGATTATAATCGGTAATGCGGTGGCGGTTATTTTTGCCTCTATATTGGCGACATCTGTAGCTGTAGACTTCTCCTTTCTATATGGTTGGAGCCAGAAACTGGTTGTAGGCTGTAGCACTGCGATTGTTACCGTTCTCATCCTCGTCTTTGGGGAAGTTATGCCCAAGACCTATGCGAGGGAAAATGCAGAGAAAATTTCTGTCATTTGCATTGAACCACTGAGATGGATTGCGAAGTTATTCAATCCTCTAATCCAGGTAATAGTTGTCCCTGCCAATTTTCTCATTCAGGTATTTGGTGGGAAGAGATTGAAAGGCATTCCTCTCTTTACTGCCCGAGAAATTGGGACGTTAATTGAAGTTGGAGAAAAGGAGGGGGCACTGGATGACGAGGAAAAGAAGATGATTCAAAGCATCCTTGAATTCGGAGAGACTATTGTGCGAGAGGTTATGGTTCCTCGCATTGATATGGAGTGTGTAGATATAAATGATGAGCCGGGAGAGATATTTGAAAAGATAATGAACATGCGATATTCCCGTATTCCTGTTTACAAGGGGAATCTTGACAATATTATTGGAATTATATATACCAAAGACTTATTAACCGCTTGGCGGAATAGAGAATTGATCATTATGGAAGACCTAATGCGCCAAGCTTATTTTGTGCCGGAAACGAAGAAGATTAGTGAGCTATTGGAGGAGTTTCGAAAGGGAAGGATGCATCTGGCTGTAGTTGTCGATGAGTATGGAGTTACCGCGGGTTTAGTAACCATAGAGGATTTAATAGAAGAAATTACCGGAGAGATTCTGGATGAATACGATGTTGAAGAAAAGACAATTGTGAAATTGTCGGACGGAGAGGCTATTGTTTATGCCAAAGAGGATCTGGATAAAATTAATGAGGAGCTAGGTTTAGAATTGCCAGACGAAGAGTTCGATTCGCTTGGTGGATTAGTTATTGATTTGTTTGGGAGGGTCCCGCGTGCGGGAGAAGAGATAAATTTTGGTAATTTGAAGTTTATAGTGCAGGAAGCGGATAGGAAAAAAATAATCAAATTGAAAATTATAAAAAAATAAAGGGAAAGGTTATGGAAAAAAGAATTAAAGGATTTGCACTTTTTCTGCCAGAAATAAATGAATTATTGAGAGAGAAGAATTACAGCGAGTTAAAAAAATTGTTAAAGGAGGTTCCTCCTGTTGACCTTGCGGAAGGGTGGAGCCAACTTTTTCTTACGGATAGAGATATTATTTTTCGTTTGTTAGAGAGAAGACGGGCTATTGAAGTTTTCGAAGATTTAAGTTTTGAGGACCAAAGACGGTTAATTGATAGTTTAGAATCCCCAGAGATAGGTGAGATCTTAGATGGTATGTCGGCTGATGATAGAGCTGACCTGTTTAAGGACTTGCCCGAGAGGACGGTAAAGAAACTTTTTAGCGTGATGAAAAAAGAAGAGGTTGAAGACGTAAAAGGCCTCGTTTCCTATAGGGAGGATACTGCTGGTGGGTTGATGACCACTGAGTTTGTAGAATTGAAGAAGGATATGACGGCCCGGCAGGCGATCCTGAAAATACAGGAATATTATCGTACATACCAGGGCGAAACTATTCAGAATGTTTACATAACCAATGCCGAAAATCGTCTGATTGGAGGGCTTTCTTTACAGGCCCTTATCACCTCTCCACCCGATATATTACTAAAAGATATTATGTCGCCTGTGCAGATGATAAAGATTAATGTGAACACTGACCAGGAAGAGGTTGCCAAGGTTTTCAGCAAGTACGACCTTCTGTCAGCGCCAGTGGTTGATGAGGAGAATAGATTGTTGGGCAGAATCACTATCGATGATATTGTGGACGTAATACAGAAAGAAGCAACCAAAGATATTTATGGGATGGGAAAGATAAGCGGAGTGGAGAGGGTAGCGGAAATTAATTATGGAAAGGCTTCTGCTTTCACTTTGGTAAAGAATAGGGTGGTTTGGTTATTCGTTCTATTATTAATTGGGACTTTCGTTTCAGGCAGGTTACTCAAAGGATATAGCGGGGTACTCCAGTCAGTAATTGCTCTGGCTATTTTTATTCCTATGATGATGGACTCCGGGGGTAATGCAGGTGCTCAGTCTCTGGCTATGGTGGTGCGTGGACTGGCTACTGGGGAGGTTACACTCGATCAAGTATGGAGAATTATTCGCAAAGAAGTTTTCGCCGGGCTGATGAGTGGAATATTAATGGGGATTATTGCTATATTTTCTGTTTTCATTCTACAGGGTTTTAATTTAGGACTTGCTTTTTCTGTAGGCTTTTCTTTAGTCATCGTGGTGACAGTAGCCACAGTTACTGGCGCCTTTTTGCCGCTCCTATTTAAATGGCTTGGTTTCGATCCTGCAGTGGCAGCCAGTCCTTTTATTACCACGGTTGTCGATGCTACCTGCCTAATCATATATTTTGAAGTCGCCAAGCGATTAATCTTTTAGCGTCCCGGATAGATAAGGAAACCTTTGTGGAAGGGGTGACAGAGAGCGAAGCGAACGCTCCGATTTATCGGAGAGCACAGGTCCGATCCGAATGGACTCCGAAGCTGGTGGGTGTCGGACTCCTTCGGAGCTGATTCACATAAGGAGGAATTTTTGACTCTGTATAATAAAACTGAAGCCGTTGTTTTAGACCAGCATGATTTTGGTGAAGCTGATAAGGTCGTTACCCTTTATACTAAAGAATTTGGTAAACTAAAAGCAGTAGCCAAAGGGGTTCGGAGAATAAAAAGTAAATTTGGTTCGTCAATGGAACTGTTTTCCCACAACAGTATAATGTTGTATATGCAACGAAAGAGAGACCTATATGTTATTACCGGCTTAAATATAATCCGAACACATAAAGAATTGAGGGAGGATTTCGACTCGTTTATCACAGGGAGCTACGTTGCCGAATTGGTGGATAAATTAACAGAACTTGAGGAACCAAATCGTCGTCTATTCTCATTAATTTTGGAGACTTTCTACCAGATACCAAAACAGGATAGAGATATTATCATAGCAATCTTCGTTACAAAATTTCTGGCAAATGCGGGTTATAAGCTCAATCTGGAAAAGTGCGTCCTTTGCGAAAAATCCATCTCACTCACTCAGCAAAAAAAATTGAGTGTTGAGCAGGGAGGGGTTCTCTGTTCGAAATGCCAAGTTCGAGATGTTCAGGCAATGGATGTCTCCTCATTGGCTCTTATATATCTTAAAAAATTTGAAACTGTTAACTTAGTCAAAGTCGGGAAAATAGATATAGAGACCTCAATTAAGAATGAGTTAAAGAGAGTGGTCCATTTTTATTTGTCCCACTACCTCTCTGGTAGGTTAAAGACAGAAGAGTTTATGGAGAAGCTAATCAGTAGTGCAAAGATGTAGCTGCAGAGCGAAGCTCTCCATTATAACCATGTCATTGCGAGTCCCGATTGAAAATCGGGGCGTGGTCCCGATGAATCGGGAACAGCGCTTTGCTGCTACAAGAGAATATAAGGGAGACTTATGACTTTTGATGAGATTATAATGAAAT
>Ga0172366_10003794_pt1 | contig 11890 bp, 16 predicted proteins | sample LakKivSesite69cm_FD_114533 | JGI IMG/M metagenome (GOLD analysis project Ga0172366, IMG submission 114533) | Sediment microbial communities from Lake Kivu, Rwanda - Sediment site 69cm | ecosystem: Environmental > Aquatic > Freshwater > Lake > Sediment | place: Rwanda: Western Province, Lake... | reverse complement strand
CGATCACCTTCGTAACCTCCTGAGCTCCTCCTTTGTCATAATTCTAAATTTTCCGGTTTCTGCGTCGACGATCGTGACACGGTCCGTGCAGCTATAGCATGGGTCTATGCTCGCCACGACGATTGGAATCTCAGCGATGGTGCCGCCGACGAGCATGGGCTTGGCGGATGGCCAGTTTGCGTAAGATGGTGTCCTTATTCGCACACGTTCGGGTTTGTTTGTCCCATTTGAGCGCACGTAGTACATCAGTTCTCCCCGCGGGGCTTCCGTGCGCCCCACGGCCTCGTTTTCGGGGACGTTTTCTGGGAACTTTGTGCGGATCGCCCCTTTTGGCATGGCGTCTATTGCTTGACGAATGATCCCTATCGATTCCAAAATCTCGCGGAGCCTGACGACAACCTTCGCAAGCACATCGCCGTCTCGCTCGACGATGACATCGAACGATATTTCGTCGTAGGCAGCGTATGGATCGTCCCTCCTTATGTCGAAGTCAACGCCAGAGGCGCGAGCTGTAGGCCCAACGGCGCAGAGTTCGAGAGCGTCCTTCTTCTTCAAAACTCCAACGCCGCTGCACCTCGCAATGATTGTCCTGTCGGATGTGCAGACATCGATGTAGTGTTTGACCGATTTTTCAAGTTTAGCTAAAGTGCGGATGAGCTGAGGAATGTCCTTTTCTTTGATGTCCACCCTCGCCCCGCCAAGATAAGTGCCCGAGGCATAGATTCTGTGGCCAAACAGGAGTTCCCGCATGTCCAGCGATAGCTCTCGATCTCGCCAGAAGAGCATGAATAGGGTCGTGAAACCTATCTCGTGCGCCGCGATGCCAGCCCAGAGGAGATGGCTGTGGATGCGCTCAAGCTCGGCGTCGATTACCCTTATGTAACGGGCGCGGTCTGGACACTCGATACCAGCGACGCTCTCGACAGCTCTAGTGAAGGCCAAGTTGTGCGTGGAGTTGCATATGCCGCAGACGCGCGCCGAGAGATAAAGTCCATGCGCATATGAACGATCGCTTAGCGCCTGCTCTATGCCTTTGTGGTTGTAACCCAGACGCAGGTCCACGCCGACTATCTCTTCGCCTTTAACCTCGATCCTGAAATGAGCAGGTTCTTCGAGCGCGGGGTGTTGCGGGCCGATCGGGACGATGAAGGTCATTTCTTGGCCTCCTTCCTGAGCGGGAACTTTCCGGCTGGCCAATCGTCCGACAAAAATAGCCTCCTCGGGTCCGGGTGCCCTTTCACCTGCACGCCGAGCATCTCCATGAGCTCGCGCTCGTACAGGATTGCGCCCGGAAATATGTCGGTGACGGTTTCTATCTCCAACGCAGTCTTTGGTATGGAAAGCTTCAAATTCAAAAGCGATTCACCGCAGTGGATATGATAAATGACATCGACGATATCCCCCCTATCTACGCCCGTGATCGTCGTGAGGTGTTTCAGGTCGTTATCTCTGAGTGCCGTCAGCGCCTCTATGTAGCGCTCTTTATCGGTGACCGCGAAAACGTGTCGCGCGCCGACGATTTTTACATCGTCAGCGTACTTTTTTATCAACCGTGCTACTTCATCGACGTTCATTTTTCCAACCTCGGAATGGCTTTGAGCACTCCATCGATTATTGCCTCCGGAATCGGCGGGCATCCGGGAACGTACACGTCTACTGGCATATGTTTGTCGAGTGGCCCGACGACGTTGTAGCAGCCGTTGAAGACGCAGTTGGATATTGGGCAGTTCCCGACCGCCACGACCACCTTCGGCTCCGGTATCTGTTCATAAATTCTGAGGAGCCTATCCTTAGATTGCCTTGTTATCGCCCCAGTGACGAGCAATACGTCGGCATGCCTCGGCGAACCCTTTTTCACTATCCCAAGACGCTCCACATCGTAGCGTGGCGTGAGCGCAGCGACCACCTCGATGTCGCAGCCGTTGCACGCGCCGGCGTTGTAATGCAAAATCCATGGCGATTTTCGTCTGAAATAGTTCAAAAGCCCCATTTTTTCACCTCAACACCAACGCGATCGCCACCAAGAGCACGACGAAGCCGATGACCACCCACAGCAGGTAGGTGTTAAGTTTTCCGCTGTGCCCCGGCTGGATGTATCGGTAGAACGGTTTGAAGACCCTGCGGATGGGCGAGTAAAATTGCTCGCTGTCTGCGGTCACTTCTTCTGGTTTAACCTCCTCTCCGCAGCCATAGGTACTGCGCTTCACTATGCTCGGCCTCACCTTGGCGATCCTTCTGCTGCCTAAAAGCATGAGACAAGCGAATCCCGCGCCCAACAGCATCACAATGGTTGCGATTATTGGTCCCCAAAATCCAGGTCCGAACTCCATTCAGATGCCTCCAAGGACCGCTTGAATGTAGCCGTGTTGATTTGTGAGGGCATTGTACGCTGGCGAAACGATATTTATGCCGAGCGATGGTAAAACGCCCAAAACGATGCAGAGGACGGCCAAAAGCATCATCGGGAATAGCATCGTCAGCGGCGCTTCCTTGACGTTTTCAAAACGCTTCGGACGTTGACCCAAGAATATAGCGTTGACGGCTTTCAGCAAGTAAGCAAGCGTCAGCACGCTCATGATTATCGCTAGCAAGGAGAAGAAGGCTTTTCCTGCCTGTATGCCAGCGATGTAGATGGTCCACTTGCTCGCGAAGCCGTTGAATGGCGGCACCCCCGAGATTGCGAGAGCACCTATCGTGAAGAGACCCGCAGTTATGGGCATGTTTTTGCTGAGCCCACCGAGCTCATCGAGGTTACAGGTGCCGACGCGGTAGAAAATCGCGCCCGCACACATGAAAAGGAGCGCTTTGTAGATTGCATTGTTCAGTAGATGGAAGAGGCCGCCCTCAATGCCGAGTGCTGTCCCGAAGCCGACCCCAAGCAGTATATAGCCCACCTGCGAAATTCCGGAGTACGCGAGCAGACGCTTCAAGTCACGCTGCACGAGGGCCATGAGGGCGCCGACCACCATAGTGACAGAGCCAAGTACGATGAGCATGGCGCCGAGCGCCGCCACGCCGAACAAGATGTAGACCACTCTCAACATCATGTAGACGCCGACGGTCGTGGTACCAGCAGCAAGAAGCACAACGACAGCCGATGGAGCAGCCTGGTAAGCATCTGGCATCCACGCGTGGAAAGGAACCATGGCAATTTTTATGCTGAGGCCGGTCATCAGGAGCGCCAAGATCAAAATTAGGATTGGCGGTAGCGGATTGGTCCCGATGATTGAGATCTTTTGTGCGATGTCGGCGATGTTGAGGCTCCCGACGAGGCTATAGATGAACGATATCCCAAGGAGGAAGAGCGATGCGCCGAGCGAGCCCATGACCATATATTTGATGCTGGCTTCGATGGAGTCCCAGTTGCGTCTGAAGGCGACTAGGGCATACGCCGCGGTGCTCATGATTTCGAAAAATACAAACATATTGAAAAAGTCGCCAGTGAGGGTCACACCCATCATGCTGGCGAGGATGAGCAAAAGAAGGGTGTAGTATTTTTCAAGACCGGTGTCGTTTTTCATGTACATCAATGAATATATCGACACCAGCACAGCGATGCCAGAAACTATGAGTGCGACCATAATATTTAGGCCGTCGATGGCCAGGCAGATGCCCCACGGCGGGGTCCAGTTGCCCAGCCTGTACACGATTATGTTTCCGCTCCAGACGGTCGGGAGCATGTGGAGCACGAGAAGCAAGGTCACGATGACGATTGATACGACGAAGAGGTCGCGAATTCGGTCTTTTTTATAGCGTTTCGTCAAAATGCTGATCAACGGAGTCAAGAAAGACCCCATCAAAGGTATAATTATGACAAGTATCGGCGCGGCTTCGATCAACCCTTCAACCTCCTGAGCTCTGACATGTCGAGGGTTTTGTAATGTCTGTAGGCATGTATGGCGAGCGACAGCAGCATGGCCGTGACGCACACATCGATGACGATTGAGGTGAGCACAAGCGCCTGCGGTAGGGGATCAACCCCCAGCGTAGCTACAACAGAGGCTGGGTTCACGCTCGTCACTATCGGAGCGATACCGCCCTCGCGATATCCCATGCTTATGAGGAAAAGGTGGATGCCGAATGTCAGTATCTCAAGCCCGATGACCATCTTTATCAAGTTGCGCTTGATCAGGAGGCAGTAGAGGCCGAATGAGATCATGAGCATGGCGACAATGTAGTCAAAGTTCATTTCTCTTCCTCCTCGAAAGCTGTGAGCATAGCGTACAGGATGACCGCTAACCCGGCCGCCACTTTTATGCCGACGCCTATGTTCAGCGGGATCAAGAAACCCGCGCTGAAGAGGTTACCCGTGGTGCCCAGCGGAAGGGCGTTCTTCATGAAGTTAAGGCCCACAAAGAGGCCGAGTAAGCCGGTTGCTACGAGGATCAAGGACCCAATGTTCTCCGAAACCGAGGCTTGAAGTGGACTGAACTTCACCTTTGCCACCTCGGCACCGTATCCCAGGAGCAACATCACTATCGCAGCGACTATAATAACCCCGCCCGGAAATCCACCGCCCGGCGTGAGGTGGCCGTGGAGTACTATGTATATGCCAAAAACCAGCACAAATGGGAACAACAGCCTGCTCGCTGTCTTGACTATGAGGGTCATGCCTGCCATCAATCTCTCTCCTTGGCGGCCCTGAACAGCATGGCCACGCCGCATACCGCCGTGAACAGTATCGTGGCCTCGCCTAGCGTGTCGTAGCCCCTGTAGTCCCAGACTATGCTCGTGACAACGTTCGCCGAACCCGCGCCTCCAGCCCCAGCTATGGGGGCGTTTTCTAGGTAGACCTGTGCGACGCTCTGGTTTTCAAAATTTTCGAACTTGCGCTGCGGGAATGTGCCGAAAGGTAGCAGGTAGTTCGAGACCGTGAATACGAGCAGGGCGCCGATCGCGCATACGAGGCCTATGGCTAGGGCTCGACGCATCATTCCTCCCTCCTAGTCCTGCTGATTGTGACGATGTACAGCACTGTGGCTATCCCAGCGTCGACGGCGGCCTGGGTTATGGCGATGTCCGGAGCGTGCAAGATGTAGAAGAGCGCCGCGATCACGGCGGCAGCACCGCAGAGCATTATCGCGGCGTATAGCAGGTCTTTGACCTCGATGGCGATGATGCAGATGACGAGCAGGAACACCAGCAGGAAGTAGTGGAGCATCATTTCCCAGCTCATCTTCCCTCCTCCTCGAGTTTGTCCGTGACGCTTTTTGCCCAGAGCTTGACTCCGGACTTGTGCGCTGCGCGGGCTATCGCGTGCGAACTAATTGGGTTGGTGAGGAACAGGAAGGCGGCTATCGTGAGGGCTTTGAGGGTGTAGACGCTGAGCCCTGTGTACAGGCATAGGCCCAGAAGGGACAGGACACAGCCCCCTATGATGGCGACGGTTTGGGCGTGGATGCGGTTGTAGACGTCCGGAAATCGAATGAGGCCGATACAGCCGATCAAACTGCAGGCGGCGCCGACGATCAGGATGAAGTTGAGGACAATTTCCACTATCTCGTTAATCATGTTTCTAGCCCCCGCCCCTCGAGGTACTTTGCTAGAGCAACTGTCCCCAAAAAGTTGAGGAAGGCATAGATGAGTGCGATATCTAGGTAGATGCTGGCGCGGTAGTAAACGCCGAGCAAGGTGAGGATTAAGACCACAATTACCGTAAGGGTGTCGATAGCGACCATCCTGTCAGGTGCCGTTGGCCCCAAGACAGCGCGGATGACGCAGAGGATGCTTGCCACCCCGAGAACACCGAGGATCCAAGGTAGGAGGTCTGCGAAAATCATCCGAATATCCTCCTCAGGAATATCTCGAATGGTTTGGCTATCGCCGCCTGCGTTTCCTTTGGATCGGTCGTTTGGACATTGATCCAGTGGACATAGAAGCAAGGTTTCTTTTCATCGATCTCCACGCTCAAGGTTCCGGGGGTCATGGTAATTGAATCGGCCATACCCGTGAGGCCGAGGTCGGTCCTCAAGTCGGTCGAAACCTCCACGATGCCCGGCTTCATCGGCATCTTGGGGTGGACGATGCGGTAGATCACGTCCAAATTCGATTTTATTTCGGCCCAGACGTACGCGGGAAAGTAGGCTATCGCGTATCCCCAGCGTTTCGGCTCAAACTTATCCTTCACACCCCCTTTTATTAGGAGTTCATACGAGATGGCGGCCACGAAAACAGCGACGATGGCGCCGACTACGAGTTCTTGGACGTCGAGCGAGCCAGTCAAACCTATCCAAAAGAGAAAAAGACAGACGGATGCGATTACAATTTTTCCAGCGGACACTTGGCAACCTCCGCTAAAGTAGTTTGCTGTGCGAATTTAAGGTTTGTGATTTTTAACCACAGCAATTCGCCAATGTTTGAATCCCATAGGCGATTGATTCAGGTCAAAGTTTGAGCGATACCGAGACATCCGCGTTTCATCACACTATAACCCATACTTAGTCGAAAGATGTGGATTTGGTGGTCAGGCGGAAGGAGTATTGGCGGCTCAAGGGATTTCTGCGGGCCCTAGGTTTCACAATCAAGACGCCCGAGGGAGGCATTGACGTTGACATCTACAACGACAAGATAGGCCCCATAGAGGTCGAGTCTATTTTTCAGGATAGGCCATGGCAGGTGACAAAAATGGGTGGCTGGGGGATTCGCGTGGCGAGCCCAACCGTCCTCTTGATTACGAAGCTCATCGCCGCAAAGGAGAAGGGGCTGGAAAGGCGGAGCGCGAAGGGCATGAAGGATCTCACCGATATATTTGCCCTGCTCCAAGTGCAGCTCGACGCCGTAAACTGGGAGGTCGTTCGTAAACACGTGAGCCCTATCCATCAAGGAGGTTTTGGCGGCGGCACAGCGATTACGGCCTGATCGAACGGTCATTCCCTGCGTTTGGCTTTGCGGAATTCAAGGGGATAAAAAAGCGGCTGAAAGAGGAAGGCGTGATTTAACTTTCACCACAGGTCTACAGGAATTTCCTTTCACGGCAATCGCCGAAATAAACTTTAACTATTAACGTGATTTTTTGGCATTTTGAGGCTTTTAAAGGCTTTTTTTCTAAACCTCGCCCTTTTAAAAAGGGAACGCTTAAATAGGGGGGTCAGCCAAGTAATGGTGCTATATATGAGGTGAATAAATGGAAAAAGGTAAGTTACTACCAGTAATTGCAGCCATAATGATAACTTCAATGGCAGTGTCTATGCTATCATTTTCGACAACTACCGTTAGCGCTTCCCATACCCAGGGAACCCCAACCATTGACAACGCAAAGGTCGGGGGCAGTATTTCTAGGGTCTTCACGATAACAGTTTACAACAACGGGCCCGACGCCGTCGACAACGTCAGGATAATTGTGCCCTCTGAATTCACGAACGTTGCACCTGTCATAAGGGTTCCGAGCGACAACACGCTCGAGCTAGCGGGTACCGACAACCAGAATGTGGTACTCGCAGCGGGCACTAAGGTGAAGTTAATCGGGGCCACGACGGTTGTGCTGTACGAGAACACTCCGTTGATCAGATTGGCAGGCGACAACATATTTGTGGAAAATGACTCTACCGATAGGGTGTTAATAGACAACGTTACCATAAAGAAAAATGCGACCGTGAACGCTGATCTGGCTGCAGACGACAACGTATTCTTGGTAGAGCGAAGAACAGTGGCGCTGGACGAAAACGATGTGGTAACGCTTGCGGAAACCGTTGTTGTGAGGGTATCAGGTAACATTGTGAGATTACCTGAGAATACTCAATTGAAGGTGCGCGACGACACAAACTGCAGGAACTTGACGACTGGCGATAACGTGACGACGCAGAAAGAGAAGACCCTAACTCTCGATGATGGGGTAAACTGGGTGACGCAGGAAGTCGCAACGACAAGAATAGGAGTCAACAATTTCGAACTGGCTGCCGGTGCATGGATCAGTATAGAGAATACGCCTGAGAACCAAGTGGTGCTAGCAGCGGGCTCAAAGGTAAGTCTGGCTGGGGACACGACGGTTATGCTGTACGAGAACCAAGAGGTGCGCAGAGTGGCCCCGGGAGCAACTGAAAACGTATACCTTACAGACCCGACATCAGCGGAGAACAGGCCACTCAATTGGACCCAGTCCACTGCTGCCGCGAGCACCCTCCCAGCGGGAACATACGTGGAGTGGACAGGGATAGGTGAGAACCAGATAGCAAAGGACGGTTCGCTTGCCATCCCGATAGCGTTCACGGTACCAGCAGTTGGGGATGACTACCCGATTTACGTGAAGACAAAAGACATCAACGGCGTGACCGATCAGAAGACGGTCACCCTGACGGTCGACACCGCTGGTCCAACGGTTCAGATATCCGCGTTACCCTCCTGGGTCAAAGAGAACACAGCAGTGACCATCACGGTCACGGCGAGCGAGCCGTTGGCGAAGCTCGATAACGTGATGGTGGCAGAGAAAAATGCTCCTGAGAACACCCAGATAACGATGACTCCGAACGCTGCCAAAACAGTCTGGACTGGTACCTACACGACTGGGGAGAACAACCTGCGCGACAACCTAGCGACGATCTACGTCATAGGGACGCAGTTCGAGGACTTGGTCGGCAACGTGGGTGGCGACAACACGGGTACGTTCACCGTGGACAGGATGGCGCCGCCGGAGCCCAGGCTTGACCAGATAACAGGGTGGCCGACGGATGCAGCAACTACCCCCAAGGCAGGCATACAGACCAAGACCGACACGTGGACGCTGGAGAACATAGTCTACGACAATCTCGCGAATACCCTCGTGCTTCAGGCGGGAATGACGGTCAATATCCGCGTCGGAACTACAGTGTATCCAATAATAACCGATGCAACGGGCTACTGGATCAAGCAGATAACCTTGTCCGAGGGAACCCAGGAAGTAGGCATCCAGATCGTCGACAAGGCCGGAAACGCAAGCCTGGAGAACGCCGAGAACATCACCTTGGACACTATCAAGCCAAGCGTGACCATGATCTCGCCGGCATCCGGGGCACTAATCAATGACAACAAACCGCTGATTCGGTTGACAATCTCCGACGCCACATTGGGAATCGAGAACGCGGCCTTCAATGCCGGTGACAACTCCGGTTACAGCGTTTGGTTGCGCAGGAACGGCGACAACGCCGTGCTCGCAACGCTGACTCCGAAGAACCCGCAGGCGATCTCAGGCTACTTCAACTCGTTGACATTCGAAAACCAGTGGCAGCTCGACAACGCGTTGCCTGACAACACGTACAACGTCTGGGTAGAAGTAGGTGACAACCTCCGGAACGAGAACGTCTACTACAAGTTCACCATCGACACATCCAAGCCGGTCTGGACACAAGCGACAGCTACCGCGAACATAACCTTCCGCGATCCGGTGACTAGGGGTGTTATTCCGACCCCGACCAAGAAGACCGACTGGTTGATCGAAGGCACGGCACAAAAGCCAGGATCAACGATGTACTTCTATGTCGGCGACACAGTAGTGGGCACCGTGACAGCGTCTACGACAGCAGCCGTTGGTGGGGGATACCCATTCTCGGTCAGCATAACGCTTTCCGAGGGAGCGAACGAGAACGTCTACATCAAGGAAATTGACACCGCGGGCAACGAATCGGACAAGGTGCTCTACGGAACATACACGGTGGACAAGACTCCGCCAGTGGTTACCCTTACTGCACCAACTGACGCCACGATCACGGATGCGGCCCAGATTACAGTGAGCGGCAGCGTAGTTGACAAGATAGGAACCCAAGCGGGGGTCCCGTACGATCAGCTGACCGTGCGGATAGACTGCACGGGCGCGGCGGTCTCGAAGACGGTTTACCTAAGCTCGGACGGAAGCTTCACTGCCACTGTACCGCTGATAGAAGGCACTAACGTCATCAACGTGTACGCCGCTGATGCCGCCATTACTGCACTAGCGGGCAACCAGACTGTAGTGACCCGCACGGTTACGCGCACAGTTACGCCACTGACGACCTATGCGATCATCCTCGTGGTGGTCGCGTTGATACTGGCTGCGATTGCGATATTCCGCAAGGAAATGAAGTAAAGGGGAAAAACGCCAAACATTCCCCTTTATTTTTTTCTTTTCTTTTGTTCAATTAGTGATTTGACCATTCAAAATAGACCGAACTATCTTCGCATGTAGAGATTGTTGCCGTGGACATCTATGGCCACGACGAGCGGCCCAAATTTTTTGACATCGAGGATCCAGAGGCCCTCTATCGGGCCGAGGTCCCGCCAAAGTATCTTTTTGACCCTTTCGATCGATCGAGAGGCGAGCACTCCTGCGCCGCCGGTGAACGCGAGGTAGATGCAGCCCGAGCGCGCGAGTTCTGACGCCACGTCCTCTCTCACACCACTTTTACCTATCAGCGCCTTGACGCCTGTCAGTCGCACGAAATCAGTCTGCATGTCGTCGAGTCTGGTGCTCGTTGTTGGCCCGGCTGACACAATTTTTGGACCGCGGGGAGTCTTCTTGACGAGTGGCCCGCAGTGGTAAACGACGCCGTTGCGCAGGTCGATGGACAGTTTTTTTCCGGAGCGGAGGAGGTCGAGGGCTCGGGCGTACGCCTTGTCACGAGCTGTGACAATGGTACCACTGAGGCTCACGATGTCCCCCGCTCTGAGCAGCCTTATTTTTTGGTCGCTCAGAGGCGGCCGTAGTTCGACGAGTTTGGCCACTATGGCGCCTCCACTTTTAGCTTATCTCCCACCAGGCGCGCGGATGCCCGGCGAGCGGCCCAGCATTGGAAGTTGATGGCAAGGGGCAAGCTTGCGGTGTGGCATGCGGCTTTCGCTATTTGGACGCCGAGGACGGTGGTTCGGCCGCCGAGCCCCATCGGCCCTATGTCGAGTTCGTTCGCAGCATTTTTCAGCTTGAGCTCAATCCTCGCGAGTTTTTTATCAGGATTTTTTAGGTCGAGTGGACGGAGCAAGGCCTTTTTCGAGAGCAGGCAGGCGACCTCTGCGGAGCCTCCGATACCTACACCGACGATAGTCGGCGGGCATGGCTGCCCTGCGGCCTCCTCGACCGTTAGCAGCACCGCGCGCTTTATCGCTTCTTCCCCGGCGGTTGGCTTCAGCATGAAGAGCCTGCTCCAGTTTTCGGCGCCCGCACCTTTGATGATGAGGTCGATCTGGAGTCCTTTGCCGCGCACGAGTTCAAGGTGAACGATGGGTTGTCCCTCCCCCACGTTTGTCCCGGTGTTTGCGCGGCTCAAGGGATCGACGATGTTTGCTCGAAGAGGTATTTTTTGCGTGGCCTCACGGACGGCGTCGGCGAGCGCTCGGCTGAAGTCGAAGGTCAGCTCGAGTTCAGAGCCCAACTTCACGAAAAATATTACGATGCCGGTATCTTGGCATATTGGCGCGCGCAATTTTTTTGCTAGCTCTAGGTTGCGGAGCATTGTGTCGAGCTGGAGTCGTGCGATCTTGTTAGTTTCTTTGGTTTTGCATAGCTTCAGCGCTTGGACAACATCTTTTGGCAGAGTTGTAGCCGCACGGCTGAGCATTTCGACGGCAGTTTTTTGAAGTTCAGATTTCGTGAGCATGCGATCGAGTTCAACTATGGTGGCGATGTTAAAATCTCTTCGGTGGCGTTGTTGTTCTAAACTGGGGAGTTTAAACTGGGGGGTTTATACTGGGGAGTTTGAACCGGGGTGTTTTTTCTTTATAAGGCACCTCCACCCAAAGCTTCGGCGGGATATATGGAAGATGCTGGACTGTGCGAGCACGTGAGCAGAGAGAGTAGGGCAGCGCTTGTTTCGTTGCTCATAGAGGCGCTCGGTTCGCCGACGAAACTTGCAGCCGAGTTGGGCGTCACAGAGATGGCGGTTAGAAAATGGATTCTTCGTTTGACCCACCCCTCAAACGTCAACTTGCGGAAAATAATTGAATTAGCTTT
>Ga0172366_10003791_pt1 | contig 11890 bp, 13 predicted proteins | sample LakKivSesite69cm_FD_114533 | JGI IMG/M metagenome (GOLD analysis project Ga0172366, IMG submission 114533) | Sediment microbial communities from Lake Kivu, Rwanda - Sediment site 69cm | ecosystem: Environmental > Aquatic > Freshwater > Lake > Sediment | place: Rwanda: Western Province, Lake... | reverse complement strand
CAGATCCAAGGTCTGGATTCAGTGTACCGCTCGCTCAAAGGTGACAACACCTTTGAAGAAAAGATGAACGCTCGGAACATGTTGCTGAAGCGCGGCGCGTTGCTTGCCGCTGGCACCATGATGTACGCGGCCATGATGGAGGACGATGAGGCTTACACGAACGCGACCCCAGCGGAGCGCTACGGCAATTGGTTTGTGCGAGTGCCGGGCACGGACGCAACGATCCGTGTACCGATCCCGTTCGAGTTGGGTCTTATCTTCAAGTCGATGCCGGAAGCGTTTATGAACACTGCGTTTGGCGACACCAAGTCGTCTGAAGCAGCCAAGGCGCTCGGGAAGCAGATGTACATGTCTTCGCCGTTTGGCATCCCGACGGCCATCAAAGGCCCGCTTGAGGTTGCGTTCAACTACAACATGTACACCGACCAGCCCATCGAGACGACACGTGAAAAGGCGATGGACGTTGACCAGCGCTATCGTACAGGCACGACAGAACTTGCTAAGCTGCTAGGTAAGACTGGCATCCTCTCCCCGGTGCAGATCGACCACTTGGTTCGCAGCTACCTGAGCAGTGCCGGTATCATGGGAATCTCGATGGCAAACTTCGCTCTGCGTCCTCTGACTTCGCGGGAGGGCGTTGAGAAGCCGGAGATGGCGCTCGAGGAAATGCCGATGTTTGGCACTTTGTTCCAACCGCGTACCGGTCGGGGCATGGTTAACGCCGCCTTCGACGACATGCACCGCATCGAGAGAGCGGCGAATACCTTCAAGACCTTGGCAGCGAGTGACCCTGCAGCCGCTCAAGCATACGCTGATGAGTTTGCCAAGGAGATCTCGATGGCGTCGTTTGCTGGTCGGTTCCGACAGCAGATGGGCGAGTTCGCCAAGTACAAGCGGATGATCGCGGCCAATCCTGACCTGACCCCTGCTGAGAAACGCAAGCAGATCGAGACGGTCAAGGAGCAGGAGATTCAGTACTCAACGATGCTACGTAAGCTGGCGGCTTGATGTAGAACCAAACGCCCATCTTGCCGCCCCGGATTCCGGGGACGGCTTGGGCGTTGACTCTATAGGGAATGGCTGCACGCAGCCCACGCTCTCGCATCTTCTCCGTGTCAAGGCACGGAACAAAGAATCCCTGACCTGATTCAAGTTGGTTCCACGGAAACTTGACCTTCACCGCTCACCTTCTCCTTACGAACGCGCAGATGCATACACGTGACGCGCAGCGCGGGTCCGTCTGTACGGGATAGCATGTCTTTCTTGACGCCAAACTTCACCTCAAAGCTGTTGGCTTTCTGACTTGCAATCAGCTTGCTCTTGAAGTCCGCGTACCCAAAGGACATGGACGCGCAGTGCTTGCGCAACAATTGCTCCTCAATGAAGTACTCGATGTAATCAGGGTGTGCTGTGCCGTGCTCGATGCGGCCCAGCACGGTGTTACGTGTGCTGGTCTTGCCCTCCGCGCTGAAGTTCCACTCAGTGACCAGCTTGTCGTTCTCACCCCGCTTGATCACAATGAATTTGCCGTAGAACTCTCGGGTGTAGGTGTTGAGTACATCCTCGGCTGAACGCCGCGCTCGGCTATAGACTTGACGTGCGTGAACGACCAGATTTCTCAGCGCCTCCATGATCCCGTGCACAGGCACGGCAAGTATGTTGGAGTACTTAGGACAGAGCAGGATGGCAGCAGTGACATCAGACGTACACCCTGCATGCCAGTAGCGCTCCTCGTCAGTGAACTGCATGAACTCCCGCAGCCGCTCGTGGGTCTCGAGCCAGACCTTCCTCGCCGTCTGCTGGTTGCATACCAGCCACCGCACCCACGCTTCCCCTGCCACACCGTAGTTACGACGTAGCAGCTTCAACACATCCCGCTCAAGCGTATTAAATTTCAGTTCCTCTGACGGGTTCCACTCCAGCAGGCGCATCATCTCACCGTGCGCCGCATGCTCTCGAGTCCCGAGCAGCACATCGATCATGTGGATGTTTGCTGTCGTTGTTGCCGTCAGCGACCACGTCGAGTTGTTGATCCGTTCCTTGTTTGTACCCGACTCCATCCTCTCCTTGCCTTTGCCCTCGGCGGTGTCGAAGATGAATGCGGACGCCCACTCGGTGTCATTACGTGCCTTGGTCGTGATCTCATCAATCAGCAACGGCAGACTGTTCAGCAGACCTGCACGCTGTTGCAGTGCGACAAGCGACGTACCTTTACCCGTGCGGTAGCGTAGCGGGTGACCCCACACACCCGCCTTCAGACTGAGCGTCAACGACTTGCCTGTACCCGACTCGGTACTGCCCACGTGCCAGCAAAAGCCTTCGTACTCCGAGAAGTGCATTAGGGTGGAACCAAACGAATCGATGCACATTGCCAGCATTGTGTGCATCTGCCGAGCAATCAGTAGCTCCCAAGGACGACGCCATTCCTCGAGCGTACCTTTCGAGTTTGTGTCGCGGTTAAGGTTCTCCAGCCCCGGCATCGGGACGGCTACTTCACTGCCGTCGGACTTGAATATGCGGTTGTTGTAGACAAACGTACCGTTCTTTTGCCAGCCAAGTTGTGCGGGTACGTCAATCGCCTTGCGCATCTGCGCTGCTTCAGCAACACCCGCTCGCACATAGCTGTACAGGTACGGGTCCATCGCAGCACCACGGTCTGCATAAATATTGTGCATCGCGAGGCACTTCAATAGCTCTTCTTTCGCCACCACCGCCTTGCTGGGCATGATGACGGGCGTGTACTCAGTGACCTGTTGTGTCGGATCGTCCGCTGGGCCGATAGTCTTGATTGCCATCAGGTGCGCTGCGTGTTCCTTCTCCTCGATGCGCAGCATGTCGACGACGAACAGATCGTACGACAGTACAGGAACCTGTGTCTTGATGGTGATACCGGTAGCATCGGTCTCTTTGATCTCTGCAAACACACCGCCGTTCTTGCCGTAGAGAAACCCTTTCGGTGGCGGTGGACGTTTGGCTAGGCGTGTGCGCTTGTTGTGCTCAACCCCAGCCTCATCGGCATCGCTGGTGATGCCGTCTTCGAGATACTCCACGTCATCGAACGCATCAATTGGTGCGGTCTGCAACGGAATCTCATAGACTTTCTCTTCATTGCTCGCAACAACTTCGCGACCAAGTGCTAGTGCGTTGGTGACCTTGCCCCAATGCGGACAGCTTTTGCATATGCCCGGATTCTCGCTATCCATCTTGACGCATGGATACGGACCCTTGATTGCTGCCAGCTTCTGCTGCATGCGGTCTTCATCGTACGGATGCAGTTCTGACAGCTTCTTGCTGTACTCGGGACCATCCTCGCACACCTTTGCCCATGACAACAACCCACGCCACAGCGGCTCCATGCCGTCATCCTGCGCGTTCTCCATGTAGTACTGAAGCTGACCGCAGCCTACGCCTTTCTCTGACTTGAGCCAGATCGTGTCGAACCGCGTGACACTGTTACCCAGCATCGCCTCAGCTAGTTTGGAGCGCTTTGTGCTGGCTCTGCGTGGGCGTGTCCCAGCAATATTCGCTTTCTCTGGAACAAAAGAATTGCTGACTGGCGCGTAAGTATCTTTCAGTACAGCGCGAATGGCAGCGCCAAAGTGCAGCAGATCAATCGGTCCCTCGCCTTGCACAAGCATCTGTACGGGACGAGGCTCTGGATACTTCTCTTTGAAGTTCATTGTGCCGGGAATACGCAGAACCCGTGCTGCATCCGCAGTCACATTCATGTCGATCCGCATACCCTCTTGCTTGCACAGGCGCTTGAGGTTCTCTGCAATCGGCTTCCACGTATCGATATCTGCTTCTTTGGTCAGAGGCCAATAACAGTGCAACCCACCGCCCGACGACAAGATATGCGGCTTGGTAAACGCATCCAGTCCGGTCTTCTCGAGAAAAGAAGTTAGTGCAAGCCCTGCAGTTTTCTTGGATTCGTACCCATCAAGATCAAGGAAGATCGACTTGATGTACTGCGCGTGCTTTGCTGTACGGCGTTCTCGTTTGAGCTGCAGGACGGCAGGATCGAAAGTCGCAAGCGCGAAGAATATGTTGTACTGTTTGCCGAGCCAACGCTTAACGTATGGTTTGATCTCCTCTAGGTTGTCAACGAATCGGTGTTCTTTCTTTTGTGTGCTCAGCTCTACCACGCAGTACAACCCGTGTCCGGGCGAGGGCAGAACATCCGCAAGAAACTCAAGCGGTTTCATGCCAATCCTTTACCGTGCGGCGTCTACAAATCTTTCCAGTCTTTCTGCCAGTTCGATGATCCAGGCTTGTGCCCACTGTGGCACTTCTTTCATTTCCAGGTAGTGCGCATAGTGAACCAGCTCTTCATTGCTCAGGTTCTTAGGTTGAATTCCTGACATATTTTTCTCCAAGCTTCATCCGATGTTTTTGATCCCTGCATGCAAAGCAGCAGCCGTTTAAGACGCTCTTCATAAACCTTCAGGACACCTGCACCGTTCATCCAGTTGTAGACCGACTGCCGGGTAGCGCCCGTTGCAGTAGCGATCTTGAACACAGAGATGTTGTGGTGGATAGCCCAAAGGGCGAGCATCGTGCCTAAATCTGTAGGCGGTTTGGCTTTGATGCGTGCGATGAATTGTGCACTGTATGCCATGTTGTTGGGGTACTTGCGTAGTCGCGTTCCCCCGCCTCCTTACTGGGGGCCGAAGCCCCCGGTTTGATTACTCGTCATCCCATGCGTCGACCATTGCGGCGAGCGAGCCCTTCGCCTCAACGACAGGTTTCTTGGGCTCAGTGCGCACCTCGGGCTCGTCAACCTCCTGCGTCGGCTTCACTGCCTTCTTAGCCTTTGGCGGAGGGGGAGGTGCCTCTTCTTCCACATCCTTTTCAACAACAGGCGCTTCGACCTTCGCCTTGGCAGGCGGCTTGCCCTCAAGCTTGGCGGGTGCGCCGACTCCGTCCGTCTTAGCGACGGTCATGGTGACCGCCTTCTCCGCTTCAGGCGATTCGCCTTTACGCTCAGCAGTCTCGTATTCAGCATCCGACAGCCAGCGCATTGCTTTAAAGAACAGCTTTGGCGATTCGCTCTTGGTATCGAACTTCATGCGCGTGACGACTGTCTCCGGGCTGATGTCCTGCGCAGCCAGCCAGCGGGCATACTCCTGCAGAGGACGGTTATCGTCGTCAGCCTTACCGAAGATCGATGTGGCAGGCAGTGCAAGCTGCATGACATCCCCTTCGACATCGTTGGCTAGCACGACAGCCAAACGCTGCTGATAACGGCACGCACGGCTATTACCTTGGCCAGACCCTGCGATGTTCTGCGGACATTCCGAGCAGCGACTGGCTTGACGCTGTTTGCTGTCGGGGCTGGGAGCCTCACCATCTGCGGACCAGCAATCGGGACCGGTGATGGCGTCGGCATCATACGACTTGGCGTAGAACACACGACTGACTTTGGGAGCCGCCTTGACGATCACGACATCGAGGTAGCGCTCATCAATAGACGCGACCTCCTTACCACCAGCGAGCAGGCGGAACACACCGCCCTTGATGGAGATGCGCTTGCCGCTGTTGGCAGCACCACCGGCCAGAGCCTTGGCGGTTTCGGACAGACCTTTGCGAGCAAAGGCGGGAACTTGAGACGGGTTGAAGAGAGCGACATTACTCATGAAATTCTCCTAGATCAGTGGGTTACTTAACTTCGCCGAAGACAAAGTGCGTTTTGTATTGCTCGGGATTGCAGAATTCAAATACCACTGCAATTGTTTCGCCTGTGTCCATTGCTACGATGTACTTAAACGCAAATTCGTACTTGTTGGGCAACTTGTCCCAAGCAGCCCGTGCTTCATCTTCAGTGCGAAAGCCTTCTTGCCCGCCTGTAACAAGCGGGTGTGTTTTTAGAGGCGTGGTCTTCATGGTTTCCTCTTACTTGTGGGCAGGTTTACGAACGGAAATGTTGAACTCGGTGTTGCTGTTCAGACCGGGGGGCATGAGCGCGGGGTTCTCTTTCAAGAACGTCGACATGTTGGTCTGGGCGATCCGCTTCTCGAGCAAATCGACAGCGTCGTGCTCGATGACGAACTGTTTGAACGCATCCCAATCCTGCGTGGAGTAGCGTGTCTTGGTTGAGAGGATGACAGTCCCGGCTTCGGTGTTGACAGACTTCACACCAAGCGCCAGCATCTGATCCTTGAGTGCGTTCTTGATTTCTTCCTGCTGGGCCTTGAGAGCCTCGACCTCGGTCTCGTAGGTAGCAGTCAGCTCTTGAATGCGGGTTTGCATCTTGCGATACACCCGCGCTAGCTTGTCCATAGGGACAGCAGTTTCAGACATGATCTTCTCCTGTCGAAGTGTCTGGGGTTGTAAATGTTTTGACTATGATACAGGTTTCAGCCTTGCGTGCAAGCCTCCTTTATTTTTTGCCTTTGATCTCCTGATCGAACATCTCGACCAACAACGTGTGGTCGTTCACTTTGCGACCCATCGCCCGGAACAGCCGCTCCTCGAGTGGGCTGCTCTGGATGTGCACCACCGTTACTTTGTCGCTGTCCTGCCCTTTACGGTCGGCACGGGCGATACACTGTAGATACATTTCGACAGACATCAGAGGGCCGTAGAAGACAACGGTGTCCGCAGCCGTCAGGGTGATGCCGTGCGCCGTCGCCTGTGGTTGCATGACGAGCACCCGCTCCTGATCCGTCGTCTGGAAGTCGTTGATGATGCGTGCACGCTTTGTAGCGCTGACACCGCCGTGGATTTGCGCATTCTTGACGCCGTGCTTATCCAGATGCCGGGTGATCGTATCGATGCTTGAGCGAAACAGTGCGAAGATGATGACCTTCCGGTCCGTCTCCTCGATGACCTCCATTATCGTGTTGAGGCGCGGCTGGCAGTCGAATTCGACCACCTCTTTCTCGTCAGTGTATGCAGCGCCGCATGAGATCTGTAAGAGTTTGTTGACTGCCACCCCAGCATTGACCGCTGTGATCGTCTCGCCTGCTGCTTGGATCAGCATCTGTTCGCGCAACAGCTTGTAGTACTTCGTCTGCTGCGGTGACATAGCCACGTTACGCGTAACTGTGACTACAGACGGAAGGTCTAGGCACTGGGCTTTGGTGAAGCGTATCGCAGGCTGCAGCGCTTCATGCACAAGGTCTTTGGCATTTGCTTTCGGAGCCCACTTGAACTGCGTGATCTTGTTCATCACCTTGTCGCGCCACGATGACGCGAACTTAGGTACGCCGTTGGGGTTGACGAGCTTAGCGAGTCCGTACGCATCGACAGGCGACTGCGAAGCAGGCGTGCCCGTCATCATCCAGAGATTCGTATCCGGTTGAATGATGGACGCCAGCGCTCTCCAGCGCTGCGTGCTTGGGTTCTTATATGAATTCGCTTCATCAACGATGATCAGATCGAAGCGCCCGTCGGCTTTGATTTCGTTGGCAATCAGGTTCAAGCCTTCGTAGTTGATGATAACGATCTCATAGCTACCTTGTACAAGCTCGATACGCCGCACCGCTTGTTGATGATGGGCGACAACTGCGCTGCGATGAATGATTGAGTGATTGATATCGTTCATCCACGCGCTGTGCATGATCGACAAGGGGCACAGCACCAGCACGCGCTGCACCAGCCCCGCGTTCATCAAGTAGTCCGCAGCCCACAGGGCTGAGAGCGTCTTGCCCGTGCCCGGCTCGTTGAACACGAAGGCACGGCGATGCAGTGTAAGAAACTCAGCGGTGTCGATCTGATGCGACATCGGCTTGAAGCGACCGGGCCATTTGTAGTTCTTTCTGATCGGGGAGGGTGCGTGCTTCACGCCAAGGTTGCGCAGCACCCGCATCTCATCTAGCCCCCAGTACACCGCTACGGTGGAGCCGCCGACCCAGCGATCAATGACTTTGCTTCGGGGGATGACTGTGTACTTCTCCGGATTTCTCGTGCGAATGAGCACGGCTTTGTTTTCGACAATTTCCATTTTAGTGCCCGTTGTCTGATTGATTGCTGCGTTTGCTACGCAACCGCAGGTTGCCCCTCGTACTCGTGCCTCCTTTCCTCAGTGGCTTGATGTGATCGATGTCTTTCCCGCTACGATCAACACCTTCTTTGTCGTACATTCGACGAGCGCGTTGTCGCTCAATCTGATCCTTGGTCTCACCGCTCGCCTTCTGCAGCTTGTAGGCGTGCTTGTAGTTGCGCTTACCGTTGACTTGAGTCATGGCTAATGCTCCGGATGGTATTCACACTGCTTCACAGCGCACCACCGACAGAGCGGTGATGCGGTTGGGTTCCATACGTCGGTCTCGAAGCTCGCTTCAAGCCGCGCTGTGCGCTCTCTGTACTTCTGCCACGCCTTGTCAGCCTGATCACGCAGCATCTGCAAACGAACCATGTCGTTCTTGACGATGAAGAGCAGCGCGGAGTTGCACTTGCGGATGTGCGGGAAGTGTTGGAAGACCATCAACGACATCAACACCAACTGATCACGATCCGGATAACGATTGTTGCCCGTCTTCCAGTCTGCGATCCATGCCGTCAGGTTGTCGTCGTCAATGATCAACACGTCCGCGATGCCGCGCACCCACGCGTTGGCGGCATTCCATTTGCATGGCACCAAGTCTTTGTCCAGCGCCATCTCATACTCGGCAAGCCTCCGCCCCGGCTTCTTCATCAACGCGTCCACCACCGGCTGGAACTGCGCGTAGATCTCCGGGAGCGGTTTGCCGTCCCGGATATAGAACTCTAACGCCTCATGAACCTGTGTACCGTAGCGTGTTGCGTCGGTCTCTTGGAACGGATACTTCTGCAACACCTTGACCTGATGGTAACGACGCGCACAGCCCTCGTAGTCCTTCAGAGAGCTGTGCGACCACCGGACGACAGCGGGTTTCACAGTTCAGCACTCTTGATGGCTTGATGCAGCAGCTTGGAGAACTTGGTCACGAAAGGCTCGCTGCGATGAAGCTTGTGGTTCATCTCATACAAGATGGCGTGAGTAAGCTCGTGCCAAAAGATCTCAAGCTGTTTGTCATCGGAGATCGGGTTGCCGTTCTTGCGAACGGTGTGGATGTGGATGACTTGCGGGACATACTCGATGTAGCCAAGCGCGTAGCGATACCGCTTCGCGGGGGCTTGCACAATGTCATACTTACGCTTACCGACACGAATACTGTTGGGAATCATGGAACTCTCCTACTGTTTAGCACTACCGTATCTACGGTGAACGCCACCGTCAGCGGCCAGAGGTATCCCCGGCAGGTATGAAGGCTCGAGCGTCATCTGCTCGAGCATCCAATCGAAAGCTTCCTGCGCCTCAGCATCCGGCGCAACTGCAATACATTCGTCGTGAACAGTACCGACTACGGGGTAGCGTTTTGCTATCCGTAGCATCCCGTCCGTCATCACAATGCGTGCGGTCCCTTGCACAACATTGTTCGTTATCTTTCCTGCATACAGCTTGGTGGCGTCTGGACCGTACACCCACGATCTCCCACCGTCTGCTGTCTTTTCCTGACGCAGATTAGGATACCTGATACTCATGCCGTTGGGAAGCACGATCTCTTCCTTCCTGAAGATCAAGCACTTGTGCGTATGCTCCTCACCGTCTGCGAGCGCACTCTGGATCAAGCTGGAGCACAGTTCCCAGAACGATGTCACCGGATGTGCCGTCTCCCGGTAATTGTCGATGATCTTCTTGGCAGCAACGCAGTGCTCGACAAGCTCAACCTCTGAACAGGTGTGCGGGATCTTGGACAGACGTTCGATGTTTTCTTCTCGGTTGAGAAACCGGCTCAGGTAGTCGCCATCAACCCCGAGCTTCTTCGCTACCGCTCTGGTGTACCGCACAGGTGGTGCGCCGAGGAACCCGACGAGTAGCTGTGCTGCGAACGACGCCCACCCCAGCCCATAACCTGCACCTAGCAAAGCCGACTTGGCCGACTGCCTCAACTCCGAGTGGCTCTCTTTCGTCATCCCCGGCACATTGAACATCCGTGCACCAAACTGTGCATAGGGATCACCTTTAGCTCGGAAGATGTCAAGCATGTCTTCGTAGTCAGCCAGCCATGCCAACACCCGAGGCTCGATCTGCGAGAGATCTGCGACGATCATTTGGTGTCCTTCCGGGGCCATGATCGCCTTGCGCAGGAAGCTCCTACGCTTCAGGTTCTGCATGTTGATGGCAGAGCCTCTCGATGCCGTCCACCGACCGGAGAGCGCACCGTAATAGCTGAGCGGCACAGGGAGTGCCCCTCGCTTGGCGATGTCAAGGAACCGCTGTGCTCGCGTCCTCTCCGTCGTCGACTTGACCCGCAGCCTCGCCTCACACAGGAGCGCCACATCCTCACGATCCCCGTTGAGCAGGGCTTGGAACATCGCATCGTTCTTGGCCAATGCCAGCGTGGGCTTGCCTGTGGTCTTGCTGGTCTTCATAGGCGGCTCGCAGCCCAGCGCTCTAAGTAACGCTGCAAATTTCGGGTTGCTCGCAAGATCCCCCTCGGTCACCCCTAGTTTTGCCAACAGCCCCTCGCGGGTCTCCTTCTCTTCGTGCAGCGCGTCGACCAACATATCCTGATCTAGCTCCAGCAGGGGTCGTGTGTACATCCGCAGCGTCAGGTCGATGAGGCGTAGTTCTTTGCTGGGGTAACCTGCTCGCAGCCGATGAAAGATCTGCTCGCACAAATAGGTGTCGTGTGCGCAGTACTCAGCCAGCTCTGCCTCGACCTCGGGGGGCAGCTCGTCCAGCATACCGTCGGTGCTGTGCACGGCGTTGCCTTTCGGCAGGAGCCCAAACTCTGCAGCCAGCTTTGCCAGACTGTTGCCAACCTCAACACCACGCAGCGCACGGGCCATCGACAGCGTGTCAAAGATGACACACGGCTGTACGCCGTACCGCCACGCCAGAATCGTCACATCGAACTGCGCGTTATGCGCGAGGACTGCCGTGCGGGACCAGTCGATGGCGTCAGCCCAACCCTGTATCTCATCACCGTTCAGCCATTCGGGCGCACCCTCGGCTCCGACAATCTTCCAGCACAACCCCCACGCCTTAAATCTTGGATCGCGTACATACTCCTCGGTGGTCATCTTCGACAGGGTGTAAGACTTCTTGCACCAAGCCGTCTCGAAGTCCAGCACAATGATCTGATCGAACGGGGCTTTAGTTGAGTTGGTCACGGGGCGGTGCCTCTTGGTTGATGTGTTCGCCCAGTTTTTTGCTGGAATTGAGCAGCGCGAGGTAGACATCGTCGATGTCCATATTCAACGACTGCACATGCAACGCCCATGTGTCGTCATCAGCAGGCACACGCAGCACAATCACCGCACCAAAATCGTCGTTATCACGACTACAGGCCAGCAAAATGCGTAGCGTGCGCATGAATACCAACGCATGTTTGCCATCTATTTGCTGCAGCGCAGCAAGTAAAGCTTTGGTTTCAGCGCTCTCCATCTAACAGCTCCTTCAGTTGGTCAAGGTTGTGTTCATTCACGACAAGCGCTGTGCCGCCTGCGTTGCGAATGTCTTGCAAGTGCTTCTCCTGTAGTGCAGTTGTGGTTCCTTTCCCGGCCTTGGCTTCGATACCAATGAACCGGCCTTTGTGACAGACAAGAAAATCGGGAACCCCGCTGTTGCCGTAGCCGGTGCCGATGGGCATGGCGTAGTAAGCGCGAATGGTGTCGAGGATCTTACGTATTTGGCGCTTCACAAGCGCCTCGGGTGTAGCCATTGTTTGTCCTTGTGTTGGGTAGGGGGGAAATGTAGATTCCGCGCCCCCCTGCTTCGCGGTGAGGAGACACAGCGTGCTGAAACGGACACGCCGTGCAGCAGAGGCCCACATCTACAAGGCAGGACATCTCTGCTGGTACTGCAACTTTACGCTTCGGACAGTGTCTCGATCAACTTCTGCAAGTAGTGCGCACCCTT
>Ga0172366_10003790_pt1 | contig 11891 bp, 6 predicted proteins | sample LakKivSesite69cm_FD_114533 | JGI IMG/M metagenome (GOLD analysis project Ga0172366, IMG submission 114533) | Sediment microbial communities from Lake Kivu, Rwanda - Sediment site 69cm | ecosystem: Environmental > Aquatic > Freshwater > Lake > Sediment | place: Rwanda: Western Province, Lake Kivu... | reverse complement strand
ATAAACTCGCTATTGGATTCTAGCTTAGTCATTACCGCTTCATGGCCCATCCACACAGAGATGAAGGCGAGGCTAAGAGCAAGAGAATCCGCAGCTTTGGCGTCCTCAATTTACTTTGTTGCCCGTAAGATGGAAAGAAAAGAAACAGGCTGGTACAACGAAATAAGGGAAGAGATAAAGGAATACCTTTATCAAAAACTTGAGCGTCTCTGGCAGGAAGGCATCTCAGGTGCAGATTTCTTCATTGCAGCAATAGGCTCATCCATTGAAATCTTTGGTAAATACGAGAAGGTCATGGATTACGAGGGTAATATAATAAGGGCTGATAAACTCCTTGATTTTGTGAGAGATGTGGTAACTGATTATGCAGTAAGGCAGATTCTACATAATGGCATAGCAGGAGAACTCTCACCTCTTACAAAGCTTTATCTTCTTCACAGATGGACTTATCAAGAGGCAAAGGTGCATTTTGATGATGCAAGAAAACTTGCTCAGTCAACAGGAATTGATTTGACAAAGGTGTGGAATAAAGGATTTGTCAGGAAAGAGAAAGAGTTCATAAGGATTTTAGGACCACAGGAAAGGAATTTAAAAGAAGTTAAAAACAATGAACTCATCGATGTTCTTCACCGAGTGCTAATCTTATGGAAGAATGGGGGAAGAGAAAAGATGAAAAAGGTTCTCACCGATAGTGGTTGGGGGAATAAAGATGCCTTTTACCGAGTTGCTCAAGCAATATCAGAAACCTTACCCATTGAAAGCAGAGAGAAGAAACTTCTTGATGGTTTTCTCTCTGGAAAAGAAAAGATATTAAGTGAGATGAAAGATAGACCTATACAAAGGAGGTTATTCGAATGAAACCATTCTCAACTATAGCTATACCGCATAAGGATATACTTGAGGGCAGGCTTACCATGGATGTGTTTGCTGCTGACTTGTGGGAAGTGTTTAAAGAAAGAGCCCAAGAGGAGTACCAGGATCCTACTATATTCTTTAGAAAAACATATATAACAGATGGATTAAAGAATCTCCTAAATATCGCAGAGAAGAGACTCAAAGGCGAAGGTGGAGACCCAATTATCCAGCTTCAAACTCCATTTGGTGGTGGAAAGACCCATTCTTTGATTGCTTTGTATCATAAGACAAAGGAACGGGGAACAAAGGTAGTAGTTATTGATGGAACTGCTCTTGACCCCAAAGAGATAACTATTTGGGAGGAGATAGAAAGACAACTTACCGGGAAAATAGAAAAATTAAAAGGCAGAACTTCACCTGGGCGTGAAAAGTTAAGAGAGCTTATTAATACCCACCAACCCCTTCTGATTTTAATGGACGAAATATTAGAATACACTACTAAGGCCTCTGGGATAAACGTGGGAAACTCAAATTTAGCTTCTCAAGTGCTTGCTTTCATTCAGGAACTTACAGGTACCGTAAAGAGTCTTGAAAAATCCTTTTTAATTCTTACACTCCCTTCAAGCGTGCTTGAACATTATGATGAAAACGCTGAAAGACTCTTTCAACAATTGCAAAAGATCACAGGAAGAATGGAAAAGGTTTACACGCCAGTCCATGATGAAGAGATAGACTATGTGATTAAAAGAAGGCTTTTTAGCAGTATAGACGAAAAAGAGGAAAGGAAAGTTATAGAAGAATTTCTTGATTATGCTGATAAAGAGAGGATATTTCCACAAGGTGTGGAAAAATCAAATTACCGTGAAAGGTTTATTAAGAGTTATCCATTTCAGCCAGAGGTTGTGGATGTTCTATATAAGCGATGGGGTAGTTTTCCAACTTTTCAAAGGACAAGAGGAGTGCTTAGACTACTTTCCTTAGTTGTGTATTCATTAAAGGATACTCAAAAACCATTTATCAGATTGGGAGACTTTAATTTAAAAAATGATGAGATTAAAAGAGAACTGATAAAACATATTGGTCCTGAGTATGCTGGTATTATTGCTCAGGATTTAACTTCAAGTGATGCAGGTGCCAAAAAGGTTGATATAAGTCTTGGAGATGCTTACTCACCCTTTTCTTTTGGGAGTGTTGCAGCAACTACGATTTTTCTCTATTCATTTTCCGGTGGTCCAGATCGAGGTGCAACCATTAGCGAAATTAAACTTTCAAGTGTTGACCTTTCTTCACCAAGCAGTATAGTTGTAGAAGCAGTTTCTAAGTTAAAAGAAAACCTTTTCTATATTTCAGATGAGGGATTATTCTTTACAAATCAGCCAAATTTAAATCGCATACTTTTAACAAAAATGGAGGGTATAGTAGACCTTGAAATAGAAGAGAAAAATCTTTTGACTGGGACTCTCACAAAAGAGTATTTAGATATATTGCTATGGCCCAATAATTCTAAGGACATCGCCGATACAAATAGATTGAAATTGGTTATTCAGCGAAATCGTGACAGATGTAAGGAATTTTTGGAGAATTGTGGAGAACGCCCCAGGGTTTATCGTAATACTCTTATATTTCTTTGCCCTCTGGAGTCAGAGAGAATCAACTTTGAAAGTTTCCTTAAGAAAAAACTTGCATGGCAACTCATAGAAAAGGATAAAACTCTTCATATCACGGATGAACAGAAAAAGGAAATAAGATATAGAACGAAAAAAACCGAGATGGAAGCTAAAGATCGCATAAGGGGTCTTTATCGGATAGTTTTATTCCCCTTAAAGGATGATTTTAAGGAGATTGATTTAGGGATTCCAACTTATGGAGCAGAGACTAACATAGATAAGGAAATATATGAAAGACTGAGAAATGAAGGCGAAATCCTTGAAAGACTTTCACCCCTATCTCTTAAAGAAAAATATCTTAAAGATAGAGATTATGTGGAAACAAAGAATATCCTTGAATCTTTCTTTAAGACATCAGGAGAAATCAGGATTGTTTCAGATGAAGTACTGAAGGATTGTATAAAAGAAGGTATCAAGCAAGGATTATTTGGAGTGGGAGATATAGAGAACGAAAAGCCTATGTGTCGTCACTTCAGGGATGAATTTTCTCCTGAAATAGTAGATGGAGAGATTTTGATTAAAGCGGAATTATGTTTACCCAAAGCCGAAAAAGAGATTTCAGATGAAGAGCTTCGATTATGCATAAAGAAAATACGACAAGTTCAAACCATAGAATTATTTAATAAAGTTGCGGAAGAAATTTCTTCGTACAATTTATCTACAAGCCAAAGAGAAATAATTGAAGGTGAAATAAAGAGAAAAAGAGATGAATTATCAGGTGTTACTCTACTACCGCATAGAGAAAAATACCAACAGATTAATCTCAAATTGAATGTTCCTGCAGGCAAATTATCGGATATTGTAAGAATGATACCTTACCTCAAAACTAAATTTAACCAAGTTAAAGTGAAAGTTGAAATATCTGCTCAAGAAGGTGAAATAACGATTTCAGATTATGAAGATAAAATTATGGAAACAATTAATCAATCAAATATGATTGTTGAAGATGAAAATCTTGAATAAATAAAAAGGACAAGCTTAGTTCTGCAATATGGGCAACGATTCTCTGTTTCATATATTTTAAGAGAAATTAGGATATTAGTTCTCATTTTTATTTATAAGAAATGATATATAAGGATTTTTAAGTTAAAAAATATGAATTTAACTTGGAATGAAAGAATAGAAAAAATAAAAGAAATTTTTAGTTCTTATAGTATTGAAGATAATTATACTGCTCTTTTATGTTCCGATTTGTATATTTATAATATTGCAAGCCCAGCCAAACATATATTTTTATATAATATATTGTCATCGTTAAATCCTCATGAATTTACAAAAGAAGATAAAATTATTAACTATAATGATTTTAAGAGATATATTTCATTAATATATTCTTTTCTTCCAAAATTTCCTATGTTCGAAGATTACATTGCTGAAACGGATTGGGGAGAGATAAGGTTTCCATATAGAAATCAACAATTTAAAATATTTTACGGTAATGAACTGGAAAATGTTTATGACCGTCTAGAACAATTTAAAATAATGTTTTTGCCCTGGAGCAAAAAATATTTTGATAAAACAGGAAGAGATCCATCAAATGAGCTCTTATTTTGTTTAAAATTACAAGATTATTTTATTTCATCCATTCAACAAAAGGTTGATGAAAATAAAGTAAATCAGTTATCACTTGGAAGTATTGAAATTCCCGAAGAACCTTTTTGGAATAGTATAAAATTATTCATTAATGATTTTAAATTAGAAAAAATAGTAGAAGAAAAGGAAATAATTGATATCTACTCGATTGAACAGGGGAAAAGAATAAGTTGTGATTTCGATGAACAATCTTTTAAAAATGAATTATTTATTGGTTTTTTACTACCTGTTTATTTTATAAATTATTGTAATAAACATTATCCAATATTACCAAGAAGATATTCTGGAATCCTATTTTATAATTGGAGAAATTTATTTAAATCAAATAAAAATAAAATAAATAAAAAAATACCTTATTCTTTGTTATGTTCAGTAAAGTTACATGAATATATTCAAGAAAGATTTAAAAAATCCATAATTAATAAGATTGTAAGTGCAATATATCCTAGCGGAAAGCCACATGAAATTATTTTTAGTACGTCTTTTGTAATAAAAAATACATTATTTTTAATTCATTTTTTAGAATCATTTTATGATACTGATAAGACTTCTAAAGAAATAAAAAAATTGACTCCTAAGATAAAAGAAGCAATAAAATTACTAGAGAATATTCCTACTACACTTTTATTACATCTAAAAAGATTAAAGATGCAAATTAAACCTACGAAGAAAGGTGAAAAATTAAATATATTTCCAATTATAATTTATCCATCAATCTTTATGGAAGTTGTTGAAATACCGAAAGATATGCCAGGAGGTTTATTCAAACTTGATGAATTTTTAGGTATTATTGATGAATTAGATAATAGTGATCAGTTATTAGATTTTTTTGATTATTTGGATAAAGAAAAGAATATAGCTCCTTTCTTTAGTTTGTTAGATGTTTTCGCGTCTTACAAAGATAGTCATGGAGTATTGGTAGAAGGTGCTTTAGAGTATACTCAAATATCACTATATCCTCATTGGGGTTCAAATCTTAGATATAGAAGTCTTCGAGATTTTTGGACACTATATCCATCGGTAAATCTTTTTGGTTCACCAAGGAGCTGGCAGTTATCAAAAGAAACGTCGAGTAGTATAAGATTAGATGCTAGGAATCAATCTAATTTTGCGATATCTACAAAAATTGGAGATACTAATTTGTTTATTGTAACACCACTTTTGATTATGAATTTTGATCAAATAGAATTATCTAATTTTTTAATGGAATGTTTGGAAGATGCTATATTTCAGGTACGGAAATTAATTTGTAGTCTGTCATTTTTTAATAAATATAAAAAATGTCTAATTTTTATTTTGCCAAATTCATTGGTAAAAAACAATGATAAATTTAAACATTTAAACTACTTAGTAAATAACAGAAAGATATGGTGTAGTGAAATCGCTTCACCGGAAAAAAATACTCCTGGTATAAGAATAGTTTTTAATGATGATTTATTGCAAAAGAAGTTTGAGAGCAATGATAATTCTGCAGAAATAGATTTATTGTTTGAATTTTTATCTAAAATTAATATTATTTGTCCGGATAAAAGTTACAATAGTGTAAAAGAATCTATTATTAAGAAACTTCAAAATCAAAAACCTCGTTTTAAGATGTCATTAATATTGCCTGAAGCAGATTTTCCGAAATATAGTAGAGTAGTGTATCCAGATATCAAAGAGTATAAATTGGCTCGTAAATTAATAGCATTGAATGCAAAAGAATTAAATATAAGACCGGGAAAATATGAAAATGGTGAGGCTAAAAGAATTATTAATGAAATAAGGAAAAAAATGGTTCAAAATGTTAACTCAGAAGTAAAAAAATATGATTTTAAATCATTGATTCCTTTCTTGATAGAAAAAGCAGAAAGCATAATAAATTTATTTGAACAAGACAAAAGACAAGTTAAAAAATCATCAGAGCTTAAAATTGATTATGATCCTCGCGAAAGGTATATAGAAATTCATGATAAATACATGAATTATCTTAAAAATTATAATTATTTAATTGAAAAATTTATCCAAATAAATCCTCAACAAATAGGAGAAATAATTTCTATAGAGAATCTGAAATATATATTAGCTTTGGTAAACGAAATAACTATATTATATACCGTAAGTGATGCGTTACATTATGATATATTTAATGTTTTCCTTAATGTTTCACATGATTATTTATTTGAAATTGAATATGAACCAGAAATTGATAAAAAATACAAAAATTATGGTGAGAGATTTTATGAATATAAAACGAGTTTATCAGATAAAAATGCTAATACATTACTTGATATAAAAGATACAAATCAATTTATAGGTAAACTTGATACTGCTTTCTTAAAAGAGTTAGGGTTTTCTTTAATTAATATGTTAACTACATGTAGAATATTATCAAGATGGGCTAGTTGTTCTAAAGCAGAGATAAATACTTATTATACTAGTAATTTTGATAAGTCATTTAAAGTTTGTAATAAAAATATGAGTTCTTTTATTAAAAAAGAAGAATTGAAGAGAATACTTAAATTTTTAACTCTAGAGCAGTCTAATATTTTATTGATAGAAGATGATCCGATACCTTGTGATGATTTACCAGTTTGGGAAATAAAAAAAAGACCAAATAGATATAATGTGAAACCAATAATATTTATAGATGATCAATACTACTGGGGTCCTTGGTCTATATATAGGGCGTTACTTATTTGGGAGGGATCAATTACAGATGGAAGATTACCGTTTTTAATTGATAAAAAAGAAATAAAGAAAGCAATTAATTTCGGAAAAAAAATGATAGAAGATGGTTTGGTCACAAAAACTTATGAGATTAAAAAAAATTTACTCCATTTATTGATAAAGAAGTTAAGTTGCATAAACGAGATAAAAAAGGTAATCACCCAGAAGAATTAGGTGATTATGATGTATTAGTATTTTTAAAACAAATAAATTTAATTTTGAATATTGAATGTAAGCATTTAAATCAAGTTTTTTGCTTAAAAGATGCAAAGAGTTTAAGGGAAGATATATTTGGAAAGGAAAAAGGCAAAGGTTATATTGAGAAAATTATCAGAAGAGAGAATTATTTAGAAAAAGAAACTAAAAAGATTATAAAAATAATGAAATGGCCAGTCGATAAAAATTTGCCAGAAATTATTTCTTTATTTGTATCAAAAAATTTGTATTGGTGGGCAATAAATCCTCCTTACACTACTAATATAAAATTTATTACAGTAGATTCTTTAGGAAAATATATTTCTAACTTAAAATAATTTTAATATTCGGAGACAAGTGAGCATCCATTATAAAAATACAGTTCTAGAGAGATGACTGTCAATATTTTTGAGAGACTCTTCCTGAAAATTTATTGAATAGAAAAAATTGCAACTGGAGCAAATAATACTAATGAAGAATTTAAAAAGATAGAATGTAAAATAATATTTTTTATTAATAAATACCATATGGAAATTGTTATACTATATAAAAATTATAAATATTAATTTTAATGATAAGAGGTTCGATTGTATAAAAATAAAATAAATGAACTTCATCAACAAGTCATTAAGAAGATGGATGATGGCGATTTTAAGGATGCATTAAATCTTACTTATAAAATACTAAATTGTTGTTATCATTATACTGTTTCTTATACAGTTGGTGGACTTTTAATAGATATAGGGTCTGCATTAGGAGATAAAAAGATAGTCAATGAAGGTGTTGAGTTGCTTAAAAAAAATTTCGAAGCAATAATTCATTGTAAGAAGTATGCACCAACTGCATATTATAACCTTGCCAATGGCTATTTTGCGCTTTTTCGTTTCAAAAAGATGGTAGATCCTTACGTTGCTTGTTTTAAAGAAACAGAGTTAGACAAAGTAAAAATTAATTATAGAAAGGCACTTAAATGTGATCTACGAGATAAAATGTTAACTTCACAAATTTGAGTAAATCTGGGAAATTGTTTTGATAATCTTGGTAGAGTAATTGATGCTTTAGAATGCTACGAAGAAGCCCTACAATGGAAACCAGATCATGGAATGGCTTTAGGTAATAAAGCACTGGCTTTATGTTACTATGCTCGATTAATAGATGAACATCAGGGGACTTTTCTATTAGAAGCCCATTCTCTTTTATCTCAAGCATTAAGGTTAGGTGTACCCATCGAGGCAATTAGTATTTTTTCAAAATATTTAAAAGAAATTCAAAAAAGATTTTCAGATAAAAAGGTTTTAGATAAACCAACAAAATATCCAGGATGTATAATAAGGGCAAAATCTAAGTTTGAAAAATTTTTAATCAGCTATTGTTTGAAAAATAAATTATATTTGAACATTTGTAATTTTTGCCAAAGATGTGATGTTGCTATTGGTGACCCGGTAGTAATTAAAAAAATGATTATGCCAATACGTAAAGGTAAAGATTTTTTAGAAAATAATCCTTATCTTCGTTTATCGGCATATTTAAACCAAATTAAACAAGATTATATTACCGCAAGGTTTTTACTTATTCTCTCAAGATATAAAGGATTAAATTTAAATTTTGTATATAAGCGAGTCAAGATTATAGATACACTTGACTATAGCATGCATAATATCTATATTCAATTAGTCAAAGTATCATTTAAAAGTTTTTATGATATTCTGGATAAAATTGCTTTTTTCATAAATGACTACTTAGAACTCGGATTCTCTAAGAGAGAGATAGATTTTAAAAAAGTATGGTACTATAACTCGAAAAGTAAAATGAAAAACAAGGAGATTCATAGAAAAATTGAAAAGACAAAAAATTTCAGCCTTAATGCACTATTTGATATACATAGAGATTTTGAGAATGGACCATATAAAAAACTAAAAAAGACTCGAGATGCACTAACACATAGATTTATTAAAATTAAGATATTTAAAGAAATAGAAGACGAGGAGAATATGAAAGAAGATACACTTGTTATGCAAACATTAGAACTTGCAAGAATAGTAAGAAGTGCCCTAATCTATTTGACATATTTCGTTTTTGTTGAGGAAAGCGAAAAAGAAGCTAAATTAAAAGGGATTCTACCACCCATGATTATACAAGAACTTCCTGATAATTTAAAAAGTTATAGATGAAGTTTATTAAAGAGAGGAAGAATATGAGAGCGTATTTTTAGAATAACCGAAAAGAGGAAAAAGAAAAGAGAGCATAAGAAACTAATAGAATATATCTAATAACGGGTTTATGGTATTTTATTAAGCCTAAATTTGTAGGGCTAAAAGTGCTCTAAGTCTTTTAAATACCTTAGTTTATTTTGAGGAGGAAATAAACATGAATGCAAAACCAGTCGTGATTAAATTTTTCGCCCCAGTCGTTGATGTTACAATAAATACTTTAATGGATATAGTAGATCAGAAAATGAAAGAAGGTGTCTCGAATTTTACAATTCTTATTTCTTCACCGGGTGGATCGGTTTTTCATGGCTTGAGCGCTTACAATTATCTGAAAGGGTTACCAGTTACTATAACTACCCATAATTTTGGTAGTTTAGATTCGATAAGTGTTATCTTATATTGTGGTGGCTCAAAAAGACTTTCTGTTCCTCAAGCAAGGTTTTTACTTCATGGTGTTAGCATTAACTTTAGACAGAATGAGAATTTAGAAGAGAAGCAATTAGAAGAGAGGATGAAGGGATTAAAGATTGATATTGAGAACATTGCGAAAGTGATTTCAGCAAATACAAATAAAAGTGTTGAAGAAATTACCGCTGCGATGTTAGAAAGAACTACATTAAATCCCGATGAAGCAAAATCTTGGGGTCTTGTTCATGAGATAAAATCAGATCTATTTGAATCAGAAAGTAAAGTAATTTCTATCCATTTTCAGCAACCGAAAAATCCATAAAATAGTCATTATTCTTATTGTTTAGTCTGTATACACTATATAATTGAGATCAGTTGATATATTAAACCAATAGGAGATAATGGAAAATGAAAATATTTAGGGAAATTGAATTACAAACTTTTCTTAAAGCATGTTTAGATAATTTAAATCAGGAAGTTCAATCAGAAGACAAGAATAAGATTTTAAATATGAACGAGACTAAATATGTAGAGTATCTTGTCGATAGATATCAAATTGAATCTTTAGAGTTTTTTTGGAACAAAAAATATGTGACAGAATGCGAAAAAATGATTCCTGCTGCATGGTTTCCTACTGATTTTTATGTTAAAGAAGGTAAAAAATATTCAAAGCAAATTATTACCTACCACATTCCATATTCAGGTGATAAATATCTATTGCGTTGTAGTCGGTCTTATTTTCCAGGATGGAGCATAGAAGTTCAAATAGAAGGGAATGAAGTTTCTTTTGATATAATCAATTGGCGTGATGATACAGAAGAGATAATGCGAGAAGCGAAAGATATTATTTCAAATATACAGGAACAGGAAAATTACATTAAAAATGAGATACTCCAATATAATTCTGATTTAGAAAATAAAGCTCGTCAGATTTTTCAAGGTCGTAAAGCATTGATCCTTAAACAATACAAATTGGTTGAATCTTTGGGTATTCCTTTTAAAAGGGCTGAAAAAGTTCCTTTTACCTTTTCAGTGCCGCTAATAAAAAGGAAGCCAATAATTAAGCCTTCTGCCTCAAGTGAAAAATTTACTCCAGAATTTACTTTAGACACCTCGGAATATAATTATATTTTAAAAATATGCCATGAGACAGGTATTGAAATGGAGCGACACCCAAGCATTTATTTCGAAAAAGATGAAGAGACCTTGCGAGATCATTTTATTATGATGTTGTCTTCTCACTTTCCAAGTGTAACAGGTGAAACTTTTAATAAAACTGGAAAAACAGACATATTAATTAGACATGAAAAGTCAAATGTATTTATTGCAGAATGTAAATTTTGGAAAGGTATAGGAGCTTTTCATGAGACTATTGATCAAATTTTATCCTATCTTACTTGGCGTGATTCAAAAGCTGCGATTTTATGTTTCGTAAAAAACAAAGAATTAAATCCTGTTCTAGAAAAAATAGAATCCGAAACATCAAACCATAATTGTTTTGTAAAATATAATGGGAAACAGAGTGACAGTTGGTTTAATTTTGAATTTCATTTAAAAGATGATCCTTCGCGGGGAATAAAACTTGCTGTCTTGTGTTTTCATTTTCCATCATAAAAAATTGAACCATAGAATATTTGTTTATCCGAAGTGTAAATGATGAAAATAATAAAATGGTGGTGATAAAAATGGCTAAATGCAATCTTTGTGGTAGATGGTTACTTTTTCCCTCTAAATTTGGCCTTTGTGATGATTGTGAAAAATTTGTTATATTAGATTTAAAAAATAGAATAAGAATAATTAATGATTCAGAACGTATAATAAAAACTTCTAATAACCCAAAAACAAGATTAAGCCGCTGTAAATTACTTAAAGAGCAGATCGAACATTTACTTGAATATCAAAGAAAAGGAGTGGATATTAATAAGATAATAAAATTTGAATCTAGCAGCTTTCAAAGTATGAATGAATATTATAATTTTGTTGATGGTCAATATCAAGAAATTTTAGAGGAAAAAGAAGAAATAGATGTTTTAAAAAAGACAAAAAGAAAAGAAATTATCAATGAAAATTACCCTCAAATAGTAAGACACATTCCTGAAAGAACCAAAAGACTAATTTGGATAACTGATAAAAATCCAGAAGAATTTGAAGTATGGCCCAATATGCCGTTTTATAAGAGTGGTGAATATATTGAATATGCAGGTATAAAGATTTCTATTACCATAGATCAAACTAATGAGCCAAGTTTAATTTT
>Ga0172366_10003787_pt1 | contig 11897 bp, 9 predicted proteins | sample LakKivSesite69cm_FD_114533 | JGI IMG/M metagenome (GOLD analysis project Ga0172366, IMG submission 114533) | Sediment microbial communities from Lake Kivu, Rwanda - Sediment site 69cm | ecosystem: Environmental > Aquatic > Freshwater > Lake > Sediment | place: Rwanda: Western Province, Lake Kivu... | reverse complement strand
TGAAAGTATTGATGACACTCTCAAGTCCGAGCGTGCCGGCGGCGAGTAGCAGCAGGCTTGCGCGATGCCGCCACGGCAGGAGGAGGAAGAAGCATACTAGCGCGAAGTGGCCCACCAGTTCCGCCGTGCGCGGGCGGACTCCAAACAGCGTCTCCAAGCCGCCGCGCACGCTCTCCTCCGGAGCGGTGACGAGAATCCCGAACTCGTTTCCCGCCCGCAGAATCGCCAGCCCGAGCGCCGCCAGCAGGATGAACAGCAGCGCAAGGTCGAGGTAGTTCACGTCGTAGCCGAATAGCCGCTGCAATCGCAACGCCAGATTGCGCGCGTTCCGCTGCCACGAGAGACTCCCCAGATTGTAGAAGTATGCAAGCGCCAGCAGCACCGGCAGGCCGCGCGACAGCGTGACCCCGTGGAAAACCTCCATCTTCGTGAAGGTGGCGATGCTGCTCATCGCAGCGTGAACGACCAGCCCGCCGGCGAACGCCGCCAGGAAAGCGATACCGAACGCCACGAAGGCGAAGCCGAGCGGCAGGAAGTCGCCGCGACGGGAGAGCGCGCGCTCCCTGGCAAGATAGCGAACAGCCAAGCCAAGACCGAGCAGCGGAGCCAGGAGGGCCACCGTCAGCGCCCCCGCTCCGGCTATCGAATCCTGCACCGAGCGGCTCAAGACGACCGCAAACGCAAGCGCCGCCGCAACCAGCATCGTCGCCGGGTGAAGGAAGAATCGCACAAGCCGGCCACCTGGGAGGAACATGAGGACGAACGCCGTCAGCGCGAGATAAGCCAGCAGCAGCACGCAGCTCCTCGCCGCCGGCAATGTGTCGCCCTTCGGGTTCTCCGGCGACAGCGCAAGCTGAAAGCCCAGCTCGCCCTCCAGCGCCACCCGCAGGTCGCGGATGAACTTCGCTTGTTGCTCCGCCAACACCTCCCCCATGGCATCGCCTGCGGGAAGCCGCTCGCAGCCGGTGAGCGGATGGATGTAGAGCACGCGCGGGTTGCGCTCCTTCACCGCCCGCAGGCAGCGCGCCAGCATCGTCTCCGGCGACATCTTGGCAATCTCTTCCGGCGGAATCGTGTGCACCCAGAAGATTCGCCGAGGCGCCAGCAGATGCGCAAGCTGCTTCAGCCCGTCAATCTCCGCGAACTCCACCACGCCGAGGTCGCCGGAAAGCAGACGTGCGGTCTCTGCGAGACTTCCGGGATACCCGGGCACGCGCGTTCCCGAGAAGATGGTGAGCGAGGATGCATGCTCGTCGCGGGGAATCGCCGCGAACTTCTGCGCCAGCGCCGCCGCGCCCAGCAGACCGTTGCCGTTCGGACGAAAGAGATACGAGTAGTCGAGGGGCAGCGCGAACTCCGGGCGGAGGTAAAAGTTCAGCGCCAGCGTGTTTTCGGCTTCCTCCGGCATCTCGGGCAGCTTCAGAAGAAGCAGAATCCGGTCTCCCGCCGAGCTGCCCTGGACCTCGTAGCCGCCCGGAAGCTGATACGCGAGCGTTTGATGCATCCGCTCTGCCAGCGCTCTCGCCAGCGCTCCGGTCGCGCCAACGGCGGCGGCATCCTCCTCGCCTTCCAAGGATGGAGTTGCCTTGCCAGCTTCCCGCAGGAGTGAATCGGCGAACAGAAGGCTCGCCGGGAAGCAGATTCGATACAGCCTCCCCCGGTCTGCCACCAGCTCCAGCTTCTGCAGATGGCCGCGCTCCCGCAACTCGCGGACAGTCGCCTCTGAGACGGCGATTCCCGCGGGCGACGGCAGCCGCACGCTCACGCCCTGTTGCGCGAGCTGCGAAAAGCCGGAGGAGTCGTAGACCAGCAGCAGCTTGCGATTGCCGCGGTCCCAGGCTATGCGCTGCGCCAGAACGACCGCCGAGCCCGCGAGTCCTATCACCAGGAAGAGCCAGACAAGAATGCGGCTGAATCGTCCCATGACTGCAGTACGGTTATGGTTTCAGACCCCGAACGTAAAAGCGCGCCCCTTCGTCAGCGGTCAAGCGCGCTTCCTGCCGCGACGCCACCAGGTAGTGATGGAGCGGAGCCAGTTCCGGCGCCGTCAGCGGCTCGCCGCCGGTGAGGTCGAGGATGCTCACTTCTCCCAGATTGGCTTCCCGTAGGTGCAGCGGGTGGTCCGACGGCTCGAGCAGGACGAACTCCACGCCCGACTCCAGCTTGAGGAAGCCGCCTGCTTCGACCTCCACCTCTCGCCAGAGAGCGTGCCAGTCGACATAGGTCTTGGTGACCAGCGGGTCCTCCTTGCTCCCCGGCGAGGGCGGTCCCGCCAGAGCCGCGCCAAGCACGATGGTCGCCACCAGCACCGCCGCCATCACCAGCGCCGCCATGAGAAGTCGCCGTCGAGACATCACTGCACCTCCTCAAAGTCACTCCCGGACTCGGGAACCGGCTGGATTGCGCCGGGGCTGTGAGCGGAGACCACCAGCCGGTCGTCGCGGATGGCGAAATCGTCAATCACCAGTTCAGTCTGCAACTCGCTGAGCCGGATGCGAGGCGCGAACTGGACGAAGATGCTCTCGAATACGTCCTTGCCGGTTTGCAGCCCCACGACTTCGAACTCGGCGATGCTCAAGCCGATTTCCTTGTCGTCGGTAAGCCTGAAAGCGCCGCTCCCCTTGAGCTGCCACTGCCGCCCCAGCGCCTCGACCCGCGCGGTCACCTCCGCCCGGCTCTCCGACTCGCCTTCGTCCGGCGGAATCAGCTTGAGCCTCAGCTCTTTGAGACCGACCCGGCGGCCGCGCTCCAGCCAGGCTTCCGCCAGCGCGTCCGGGGTAACCGCCACCTTGACCTGCGCTCCCGACACTCGCTTCAACACCGAACCCCGCCGCAGAATCAGGCTCGCGAGGTCGAACTCGACATCGCCCGTGTCCAGGCTCAGGTCGCGCATCGCAACGCCGGAGAGCTTCGCCTCCGTGGCGCGGATATGAATCGCTCTCACCCGTCCCGCGAGCGTGTCGAAGACCGAGCCGCGCTCGACCTCGACGGTGGAGCTCGGCGGAAGCATAAAACGGCGCCGCAGGCTGTCCGCAAGCTTACCCTCCATGAAGCCGAGCAGCAGGAAGTAGGCGCCGACGCCGATGAGCGCAACCAGAACGATGACGGTGGCGATAAGATTGATGAACCGCTGGAGGCAGCCCACCTAGGTCACCTCCACCCACCAGTCCACAATGTCGGCGGCTTCCGGTGGCGGCTCGGGAGTGTTCTCCACCGTTTCCAGATTCATCCGCTCCTCATCGTTGTTGAACCCCGCCTGCACCGACACGAGGAACGGACGGAGCAGCCAGTCCAGCTCCAGCCCTTGGTCAAGCGGGTTGCTCTCCTTGTCCACGCCGGTGGTGGCGGTCAGAAAATCCACCAGAAACCTCTCCGGAACAGTCCCGTACGGGTCGGTGAAGAGCTGCGCATCGAGGCGAACCTCGATGAAGTTGCGCCCGACGTTTACTTCGCGCACCCAGTCCTCGGTTGCCAGCAAATACGGCTGCTCGTCGGTCCAGTACGGGGTCGCGCCGGAGAACCTCCCGCCTTCGCCGCCGGTGAGAAGCGCCACCGAGTTGCCGTTGGTGCCGTCGAAGGAATTCGCCACCGCCAGGTCGGAGAATCCATCGCCGTTGAAATCGAGCAGCACCGCCGAGAGCGGCTCCCGGCCGGTGAAAGCTATCGCCTGGCTGCTATATTCCCCCGCGGCGTCGCCGAACAGCGTCCGCACGCGATTGCCCTCGGTGATGTCAGCGCTCTCCACCACGATGAAGTCGAGAAACGAATCCGCGTTCAGGTCGGATATCAGCACCTTGGCGGGCGCGTGTCCCACCGCTATTACCTTCGGCTGCCCCTGCTCTCCGTCCACCTGGTACCCGCCGCCTTCCGCGCTCAGAAACACGGTCAGCGAGTTGCCACCTTCGCCGTCGAGTCCGTTCGTTACCACGATGTCGGGGACATTGTCTGCATTCAGCTTGTCGATGGCGATGCTGGTGGGCCGGTTTCCCGTCGTCAGCGTCTCGGCAACGGCAAACGAACCATCGCCGTTTCCGGTGAGCACCATCACGCTGTTGCCGCCCTCGCCATCGAATCCGTTGACGACGAAGAGGTCGTTGACCTCGTCGGCGTTATAGTCGCCCACGACGAAATCCACCGGATTCTTGCCGACCGCAGTCTCTACCGGGTCGCCAAAGCCCTCCTCCGTGCGCGGCAGCACCACGACCTTGTTGCCGGCTTCGCTGTCCGTGTACAGCGCCACCGCGAGGTCGTCGATATCGTCGCCGGTGAAGTCCGCCATCGCCAGCGCGGAGGGCTGCGCCGCCAGGCTGATGGTGCCGCCGTCGCTCAACACACCAGCGCCATCGTTGAGGAGAACCGAGACCGACCGTCCGCCATCCGTATCCTCGAAGTTGGCGACCAGGATATCAGCGTCCTCGTCCCCGTCATAATCGGCCGTGATGAGCCGGGTCGGCACATTCCCCGTGGGGTAGTTCACCGCGGTGATGAACACGCCGCCTTCCGCTCCCAGCAAGACCGACACCGTATTCGCCGCCTTGTTCACCGTCACCAGGTCGGTGTATTCGTCATCATTCAGTTTCACGGCAATGACATCGCACGGCGCGCGGTCGACAGCGACCAGCAGAGGCAGGTCCTGCAGCTCCAGCGTGTAGACGTCATTCGCTGAAGTCGTGGGGGGAACGCCGTGAAAGAGTATGTAGCGCTCCCAGTTCTTTCCCCGGTCGTCGCCGCTCACCTTGGGAGTCTCCCAGGTCGGGTCGTTGATGTTGGGGTCGGAGAAGTCGAAGACCGTGAAGTAGTAGTAGTCCGGCGAGAGGTCCGCCCGCATCGTGTAGTGAAGCAGAATCTCGACCGGCTCCGCCTCCGTCGGCCCCTCCGGGCCAACCTTATCGCGCGCGCACGCGCCCGCAAGCGCGCACAGCAGCGCGAGAATCGCCGCGGCAATCATCGATTTGAAATGTCGTTTCAGCATCCCCGCGATGATTATAGCAGTGTTGCCGGGCGGCAGTGATGGCTGCCTCACACGGTCGCTTCGAGCCGCCGCGCGAACGCCGGCCACTCTCACTCGAACTGAATCAGCACGTCCTTCAGCGCCACCGTATCCCCCGCCTTCACCAGCACCTGCTTCACTCTGCCCTCGACCGTCGAGCCGATCTCGTTCTCCATCTTCATCGCCTCCAGGACGCCCACGACCTGACCCAGCTCGACCTCATCCCCTTCCCTTACATAGACATCGAGAATCCTGCCGGGCATCGGAGCGACAACCTGCCGCTCGACCGACGGGCCGGCACCTTCGCGGCGATACCTGGCCAGCAGGCGTTCCAGTTCGTCTTGCTGCGGCGTCTTGACCTCCACGTCGTAGGTCCGGTTGGCGTGGATGACCTCGCGCAGCCGTCCGCGATACCGCTTGTACTCGAAGAAGCCAATCCAGCTCCCGATGCGCAAGGTGACCGAAGTCGGCTTCAGTTCGATAATCTCGACGGGAAGCTGCTCGCCATCGAGCTCGGCGGTGAACGCGCCTTCGCGCTCCTTGTCCGCCACCAGCTCCAACGCGGTGGCCTTCCCGTTGACCACAATCACGACTTTCATAAGCCCGTTACCGCTATCCGCCCCAGGGATTGGGGTCTCCGCGCTGCCACGGTCCCGGCCGGCGGGCGGAAGCACCGGATGACGAGGATGAGTCGGGCGAGAAGGAACCATCGGTGAGCAGCTCGCCCCGCGCAAGCTGATATGCCAGTGCCGCCGCGATGGCGACCCGCGAGAGGTTGCGCTTCTCCTCGCGCGAGGCGAGGAATCGCCCGATGGCCTCGCCATCGTAGTACTCGTCCACATAGGAGGTGCTGAACTTCCCGCTCACGAACGCCGGGTGGTTCATCACGTACTGGTGAAACGGAATCGTCGTCTTGATGCCGGTGACGATGAACTCGTCCAGGGCTCGCAGCATTTTGCGTATCGCCGTCGGGCGGTCTTCGCCGAAGGAGATCAGCTTCCCCACCAGCGAGTCGTACTGCATCGGTATCGTGTACCCCTCGTAGGCGGCGGAATCCAGCCGCACGCCGTTGCCCATCGGCGCCAGATACCGGTTGATGCGCCCCAGGGAGGGCATGAAGTCGTGCAGGGGGTCTTCGGCATTGATGCGGCACTCGATGCTCGCTCCGCGCAGGCTCACCTCCTCCTGCCGATACGACAGGGGTTTGCCTTCCGCAATCAGAATCTGCTCGCGCACGAGGTCAGTGTTGCTGACCATCTCAGTTACCGGATGCTCCACCTGCAGGCGGGTGTTCATCTCCATGAAGTAGAAGTTCCTCTGCTTATCGAAGAGGAATTCCGCCGTGCCCGCGTTCTCGTAATTCGCCGCCGCGGCGACCCGGCAGGCGACCTCGCCCATCTCCCGCCTCAGCTCGGGGGTGAGCACACAACTGGGGGCTTCCTCCACTAGCTTCTGGTAGCGACGCTGGATGGAGCATTCGCGCTCTCCGAGGTGTATGACTTCGCCGCGGGCGTCGGCCAGAATCTGGAACTCGATGTGGCGCGGTTCTTCGATGTACTTCTCCAGGAAGACCTTATCCGAGCCGAACGCGGTCTTGCTCTCGCTCTGCGCGGTGTGAAACGCCCGCTCGAAGTCCGCCTTCCGGCGCACGATGCGCATGCCGCGCCCGCCACCGCCGGCGGCGGCCTTGATAATTACCGGCAGCCCGGCCTCGTCCATAAACGCACGAGCTTCCTTCACATCGCTGAGCGGGCTCGGAGTTCCCGGAATCACCGGCACGCCGGCGGACTCTGCAATCCGCTTCGCCACCAGCTTGTCTCCCAGCGCCGTAATCGTGGCCGCGGGCGGCCCCACGAACTGGATATTCTCGTCCGCCAGCGCCTGCGCGAACTCCGCGTTCTCCGCCAAGAAACCGTATCCCGGATGCACCGCCTGCACCTGCTGCTTCTTCGCCAGCTCCACCAGCAAGGGGATGTTGAGGTAGGTTTCCTGCGGAGTCTCGCCCGGCAGCCGCTCGGCGTAGCGGGAGAGCACGATGTGCAGCGCGTTGCGGTCGGCGTCGGAATACACGCTCACCGTCTCGATGCCCATCTCGTGGCAGGTGCGGATGATGCGAACCGCGATCTCGCCGCGATTGGCGATGAGGAGCTTCTTGATTCTCCGGCGTCTCATTTCCGCTTCCGCCTGTCGCCGAGGCGACGGCGCACCTCTTTCATTATAATCTGCGCGGCGCTGTAAGCGTCGAGCTCGCCCGCAACCACCCGTCCGGCGAGCTCGTCGAGCTGCCGGCGGAAGTCCGTCGCGGCGAAGGTGCGGCGCCGCGTTTGGCTCTCGACAATGAACCGTATCTCGCTCGCCACCTGACGCAGCCGCCTGCCCTCATACTGCCCGCGCTCGCGGAGGAAGCTCTGATGCCGCTCGAAAACATCCAGGATGCGCGGCAAGCCCTCGCCTTCCAGCGCCTTCACCGTGAACACCGCCGGCTTCCACTGCAAGCGCTCCTCGATCATGCCGAGAAGGGATTGAATCTCCACGACCAGGCCTTCGGCGCCGGGGCGGTCGGCCTTGTTCACCACATACATATCGGCGATCTCCATCACTCCCGCCTTCATCGTCTGCACTCCGTCGCCGCTTTCGGGACTCAGCAGCAGCGTCACCGTGTCGGCGATGTCCACGATGTCGAAACCGGTCTGCCCCATGCCGACCGTTTCCACCAAGATGAAGTCGGAGCCGAAAGCTTCCAGCACCCGCACGGCGCTCGAAGTCGCCGCGGAGAGGCCGCCCAGGGAGCCGCGGCTACCCATGCTGCGGATGAACACCCCCTCATCGTTCTGCACTCCCTGCATGCGCACACGGTCTCCCAGAATCGCGCCTCCGGAGAAGGGGGAAGTGGGGTCCACCGCCACCACGCCCACACGCTGCCCACGGGCGCGCAGCAGCTTCACCAGCCCGTTTATCACCGTGCTCTTGCCGACGCCCGGACTGCCGGTAATGCCCAGTCGCGGACGCTTGCTCCAGAAGGGTGCGAGCGCGGGGATGAATCCCTGCGCGAAATCCGGGTCGTTCTCGAGAGCGCTGATAACGCGCGCCACGGCCCGGGCGTCGCGCTTCCCCACGCGCTGCGCAAGACGGGCTATCTCCGCGGGCGGGCTCACGGAACCCGGACTCCCGCGTTAGCCTGCAATCCGCCGGCGATAGCAGCTCCCGTGGGCCCGCCCGTTGCGGGCCGCCTTTCGTACTCTCGGGGGCGAAACACGTAGACCTTCTGGGTGCCGACGTCGGTGAGGAACAGATACCCCTCCGGAGACAGCGCCAGATAGCCCGGAATCGATATGTCCGGGTGCGTAATCGCGTAGCGGGGCTTGAGCTCGGGGGAAAGCACCAGCACGCCGTGCACCAGCTCAGAGCTGTCACTGAGAAAAACCACTCCTTCCGGCGAGACCTCGACGTCCAGCGGCTCGGCGAAGATTCTCGGACGCCCCGGCTCGCGGTCGTTGACGATTCCCAGGAGGTCTCCTCGCTCCGAATAGATCTTGACCCGCCGGTTGTTCCGATCCACCGCCAGCACCTTGTCCCGGTAGATGGCCACGCCGCAGATGCTGTCGAACCGGTCCTGACCGGAGCCGGCGTGAGTCCAGTCCCGGTAGATTCGCGATTGCCGCTCCGGGTCATCCACTCGCTGCAACTGGTAGATGAGCCCCCTCATATCGGTATGGTCCTGGACGCCCGCGTAGAAGACGGTCCTCTCCGTGGGAACGTCGACCAGGATCAGGCTGTTGCTCAGGTCGTCGTTGACCGCCAGACGATGCGCCGCCGGATCGACCGCGAAGAAGCTGACCTGAACCGAGGGCAGCGACACTTCCCCCAGGAAGTTCCCTTCGAGGTCGAAGCGCAGGGCGGCCGGCTTGAGGATGGCTCGCTCGCGATCCAGACGCGAGTACAGCGAGTTGAGGACGAAGAGTTCGCCATCGTAAAAGCCAACGTCCAGGGCGCGAAAGAACGTGTGCTCGCGCATCGCCTGCACGACCGCCTCGGGATACAGCTCCTCCTCGGTCTCGGAGAGGCGGCTGTAGAGCTCGTTCAGGTTCGGCAGCAGCCCTTCCAGCTTGATTCCGCTGCCGATGGCCCGCATGAAGTTGCCCTCGTAGTCGAAAAGCTGAACGCGCGCCAGACCGGCGTCGGCGACTGCGACCACGCCGTCGGCGGCGGCGATGCCGCTGATGGAGAGGAAGTGCCCGACCTCCATCCCCTGCCCGCCGAAAGAGCGGATGAACTCGCGGGGTCCGACTTCCATCCGCTCCCGGGAAGACAGCTTCGGGTCAACCGGACACGAGCACAGCAAGCCCGCAGTAAGCAACACCAGCGCAGCTACCGGAAGTAAACGCATCTGATCAATCCAGGGGAATGATGTGACCCAGCTTCTTGCGCTTGGTCTGAAGATAGGATTCATTCTCGCGCGTGCGCATCACCTCGACCGGAATCGGCACCCGCTCGATAATGGCGAGCCCGTAAGCCTCCAGCCCCACGAGCTTCTGCGGGTTGTTGGTGATGATACGGATGCTGCGCGCGCCAAGGTCGCGCAGGATTTGCGCTCCCACGCCGTAATCGCGCTTGTCCGGCGGGAAACCGAGCTTCAGATTGGCCTCCACGGTGTCCAGGCCTTCGTCCTGGAGATGGTAGGCGCGAATCTTGTTGCCCAGCCCGATTCCCCTGCCCTCCTGACTCAGATAGACGATGATGCCGGCGCCCGCTTCGGCTATCCGCTCCATCGCGTACTGCAACTGCAGCCCGCAGTCGCACCGCAGGCTGCCGAAGACGTCACCGGTCAGGCACTCGCTGTGCACCCGCACAAGAACAGGCGCTTCCGGCTCGATATCCCCGTAGACCAGCGCCACATGCTGCTCGCCGGTGATGGGAACGTGGTACCCGATGACGCGGAATTCGCCGTGCCGCGTGGGCAGAATCGCCTCATCGACTCTCACCACCAGCGTGTCCCGCTTCAGCCGGTAGCGAACGATGTCCGCGACGTGGAGAAGCTGAAGCCGGTGCGCGGCGGCGAATGCCCGGAGTTCAGGAAGCCGGGCCATCGAGCCATCCTCGTCCATGATCTCGCAGATGACGGCTGCGGGCCCTAATCCCGCCATCTGGCACAGGTCGAGACTGCCCTCGGTCTGGCCCACCCGCTTGAGCACGCCTCCAGGCTCCGCACGCAGAGGAAACACGTGCCCCGGACGCACCAGGTCCCGCGGCTTGCTCGCGGGGTCCACCAGCACCTGGACCGTCCGCGCACGGTCGGCGGCGCTGATGCCGGTCGTGGTTCCCTTGGCGGCATCCACGCTCACGGTAAACGCGGTGCCATGCAGGGCGTTGCTCTCGGGACTCATCGGAGGCAGGTTCAGCTCGTGCAGGCGGTCCGGACTGAGCGACACGCACACCAGGCCGCGGGCGTGGCGGGTCATGAAGTTGATGGTCTCCGCGGTGCATTTCTCCGCCGCGGCAACAAGGTCCCCCTCGTTCTCGCGGTCGGCGTCATCCATGAGGATGACCATTTGACCACGGCGGAGTTCTTCCAGAGCGGCTTCTACCCGCGATTCGAAGTCTGCATCTTCAATCATATCCCAGTCTTCTCAGAGCGTCGGGAGTAAGCTCGGCCTTCCCGACGCCGGCCTGCAGGCTATGATAGACACTCTTGATTATGAGGTCAACTTCGCAATTCACTCGCTCCTCCCGGAGAAGCCCCCCCAGATTCGTCCGTGCAAGCGTCTCCGCGACCAGATTCACGGTGAAACTATCAGCCTCCACTGCGCGCACGGTCAGGCTGACCCCGTTGAGGCCGATACTCGCACCGGCGAACACAAACGGCCTCAATTCCGCGGGCAGTTCACAGACGACGGCAGCATCCTTGCCGCCACGCGCCTTCGTGAGCGAAATCACCCGAACCGCCGCATCCACATGCCCCTGCAGGAAGTGCCCGCCGATGGGGTCGCCCATTCTCAGCGGAGGCTCAAGATTCACCGTTACATCCGCTTTGAGGGCTGCGAGATTCGTCGCCCGCAGGGTCTCCGCGAGCAGGGTGGCGCCGAAGCCGCGGGAATCCGTCTCCTCGCAGGTGAGGCAGACCCCGTTCACCGCGATCGAGCCGCCGGGCTGAAGCCCCGCCAGCACGCGCTCGCAGTCGACGAACAGGCGGGCGCGATGCGCTTGCCGGCGCAGGCTGCGCACGCGTCCCAGTTCCTGGATGATTCCCGAAAACACGCGCCTAGCAGTATAGCATCGGAGGCAATCGGGGGAGAAGCTCAGCAGTCGGAACGAAAAAAACAGCCCCGCTTCATCGAGCGGACCTCTACCGGTGGATGGTACAGAATGAATCCGAAGACTCGTTCCACACCTTCCTCCTGGGGAGAAGGAGCAGTGGGCTTCACCCGGCTCATAGCGGCGTCTTCCGTCCCCGGCACCCGAAGGTGCCTTTCAGGAATGGCCGCCGTGGGCCCTTCGGTATCGTTCCTCTTGAGTTCCCGGAGGATCCCGGTGTGGAACGATTTCTTCGGAGTTTCGTCGAAAGCAGGCTGGAACCTCGCCGAAGCGAAGAGCCCTCCTGCTACCGAGAGGGACTCCTGGCGAAACGCTGATTCCTTCTTTTCAAGGTGCCGCCCTCCACGGGGCCGCTGGTATACCATCTTATTTCTAGCAACGCCGCAGCGCCCTGTCAAGCACCTGGCGCGTTAAATCTCATAAGCAAGTTATCCACAGAAGTATTCACATTCCCATTCGCGGCGTAGGGACGGATTCTATTCGGCGCCCGGGTGCGCTGTCGTCTCACACCCACCACGCGATGAGCCCCCGAGCTTCGATCCCCAGCTCCTTCCGTGTTCTGTCCGCCTCAGAGGAATACTCCTTGGCTCGTTCG
>Ga0172366_10003785_pt1 | contig 11900 bp, 10 predicted proteins | sample LakKivSesite69cm_FD_114533 | JGI IMG/M metagenome (GOLD analysis project Ga0172366, IMG submission 114533) | Sediment microbial communities from Lake Kivu, Rwanda - Sediment site 69cm | ecosystem: Environmental > Aquatic > Freshwater > Lake > Sediment | place: Rwanda: Western Province, Lake... | reverse complement strand
TGCTCAATATCTTTTTTGGCTTTGTTGATTGGAATGGCAAAGCCAATATTTTCGGCCTGTTGAACCATGGCAAAATTAACTCCAATGACTTCTCCCTTAAGATTCAAAAGCGGCCCGCCAGAATTTCCTGGGTTAATAGCGGCATCAGTTTGAATAACATCTTCTAAAGTTTCAACTACTCCTCCGCCTGAAGCAGTCACCCTTCTCCCCAAGCCAGAGATTACCCCGGCCGAAACCGTGTTTTTGAATTCTCCTAAAGCATTGCCAATGGTAATTACCGTTTGGCCAATCTGTAAATTATCCGAATCCCCCAGTTTCGCCGCCGGAAATGATTTCAAAGTAAATTTCCCTTTCTCACCAACTATTTTTTTTGGTTCAATTTTAATTAAGGCTAAATCTCGAAAGGTGTCTCGAGCTAAAACTTTAGCCGGATATTTTTTGCCGTCGATAGTAAAAACAGTATAATCGGCTTCTTTATCAGAAACAACATGACCGTTGGTCAAAATCATTCCATCCTCAGAAACAATAAAACCGGTTCCTCCGCCAACTTCCTGTTTTTGGGTTCCCTCTTGACGATATTGAGGAATCTCAAATTCAAAAAATGGTTGGCCAAATTCTTCAAAAGGATTAATATAATATTGTTCAAATACGGGAACATCTTTAGTGATGATAATGCTGACGACGGCCGGAGAAACTTCTTTGACTACTCGAATTATTGCCTCTTCCTGGGAGGTCTGAGGAAGATATTCCCGGATTGTTTCCTTCTCAATTATTTTTTTAGTCTCGGGAAGTTCAATGTTTAATTTAGAGAGGTAGTTCTTTACTTCGGAATAAAAATAACTACCAGAAATAGCTCCGGAGAGAAAACCGAAAATAGAGGAAATTAAAATAGTTAAAACGACAAGTCGAAGGGTTCTACTTTGCCAAAATCTTGGTGCTTTTAATTTCGGCAATTCAAATTTTGGTAACTCGTAAATTGACATATAGAAAATTATACTTCATTTTTTGTTTTGGGAACATTTGTTGAATCGGTAATGATAAATATCTGATTTGATTTTACCGCAAATAAAAAGGTGAAGGCCCGCTATCAGATATTTTAAATAGGTTTTAACCCTACCATCCTTTTCAAATCTTCTGGTCGAAGTTAAAACTGGTTCAGTTTTAATAAAACCGAACTTGCTAAATTTTGAAGCCCTTCTGGCAAACTCGTGGTCTTCAGCTATCTTAATCTCTTCATCAAAACCTTCAATTTTTTCGTAAATCTCTTTTTTTACTAAAACGGAATTAGTAGCGTGCGGCAAAAATTTCTGAGTCAAATCCGCCCACCAATTATAAATTCCATAAGCAAATTTATCAAACCAATTTCCATTGGGATAAATTGGAAAGGAGGCCACCCCTAAATTTCTTTTTTCAAATTCTTCAATCAATTTTTTCAAAAAATTTTCTGGCAAATAAATATTATCGGCATCCATAAATAAAAAGGTTTCGCCTTTAGCAACTTTTGCTCCCTCATTTCTCCCTTTGGGTGGAAGTCCACCAGGGACAATCCTGCAGCCATAACTTTTAGCTATTTCCACTGTCTTATCTTTAGAACCAGCATCAGCAATAATTATTTCTAAATCGCCATTAAAACTCTGCTTCTTAATTGTCTCCAATAATAAAGGAAGATATTTTTCTTCATTTAAGGTTGGAATGATAATAGATAACATTTTAGAGGGACCCAAAAATGTAATCTTCTTTTTTAAATCTCTTTAATATTATAGGCAAGGCGAAGGTTGTTTGCAAGCAATCATGAAAGAGGACAATCGAATTTAATTTAATTTTTTTTGCAATTTCCGGAAATTTCTCTAAATTTTTTTCTTAACTCCAAAACCTCGTTTTCACTTAATCCTTGATTTATCATAATTATTCATTTACTCTACCAAAAAATCGCCTTTGGGGCGATTTTAAAAATTACCTTTCTAGAGGTGTTTAGTCTTACTTTTAATGAAAAAAATTTATTTATTCTTTTGTTGACAGCCACAACTACAATCTGGCGGACATTCGCAGCAATGATAACAAACCGACTCCTCGCAAGGGCAACGATCTTCTTTTCTCTCTAACGGCATGCCACATTTTTTACATTTTTCTTCGGCCATAATTTTAGTATTTTTATTATACCACAATAAAAACTTAAGGAAACTCTTCAGCAAAAAATACATCTCTACGGGCGGATACTGTTACCCTATTTTTTGCGGATTTCTATTATTTTTTCTTTGATCTTTTTTTAATAATGCCTCTCTTTTTAAACTTTTTATTAAGTCGCTTTTGATTTTGCCATCCTCTACTCATTTTTTTAAATCTCTTATTTTTTATTATAGTTACGACCTTTTAATTTATCATACCAAAAAACTGCCTTCTTGGTGATTTTAGTAACAAGAGAAATAGAGAGTGTTTAACATTCCATGTTAAACAATTATTTTTGGTTTTTTTATCTTTTAAAAATTAGAGAAATTAAGAAAAAGAGGGTTGAGAAGAGAATAATTAAGGGGCCGGCGGGAAGGTGGGTGACTTTAAAAAGCAAACTGCCAAAAAGGCAGCTTAAAATGCCGAGAATTATGCTTCCCAAATAATATTCTTTTAAATTTTTGCTCAAATTTCTGGCTGTGGCTGCCGGAATGATAACTAAAGCCCCAACCAAAAGAGAACCGACAATTTTTACTCCCAAGGCAACCATTGCCGCAATTGAAAGCAAATAAATAAAATTTTCCTTTTTAACTTTTATTCCCTCGCTTTTAGCTAAATTTTCGGAAACACTAGCCAGAATCATTTTAGGATAAATACGATTTATTATTAAAAATATCAAAAGAGAAAAAATAACTGAGGCTATTACCATCTCAAAAGAAACCTTGGAAATATCTCCGAATAGAGCTTCCAATAATTCTGGTTGAGGTATAATTAAAAATCCAATTGCTAAAGAAGCAACAAAAACAACACCAACCAATGCCTCCATTGGCAAAGAGGTTTTTATTTCAAATAGCCAAATTAAAAAAATCCCCAAAAGTAAAAACAAAAAAGCGCCAAAAGAAACATCTAAACCAAAAAGCAAAGCCAATCCCATTCCGGGCAAAGCCACATGCCCCAAGGCATCTCCAACCAAAGCCATCCTTTTAGTTAGCATTAAAGAACCCAAATATCCAGCCACCCCACCAATAAAAATTCCTGAAATTAAACTGCAAATGAATTGATTATTCATGGCTATGTTGATAAAACTTTATTTTTCCGCCATAAAGCTCGGAAATACGTTCGGAGGTTAATTCTTTTGGAGCACTGTAACATAATATTTTTTTATTTAAACAAAGACAATTGGTGGCCAATTTATAAACAATGTTCAAATCATGGGTCACCAGTAAAATGGTTAAATTTCTCTCTTTTTTCAATTTCTCCAAAAGATTATAAATTGATTCCTGGCCTGAAACATCAATGCCGGATGTCGGCTCGTCAAAAAGCAAAACCTGCGGATTTGAAATCAGCGCCCAGCCAACCAAAATTCTTTGAAATTGACCAGAAGATAAATCTCCAATTTTCTTTTCTAAAATGTCTTTTTCAAGCCCAATTGACCTTAAAATTTCCTCGGTTTCTTTTTCAGAAACATTTTTCAAATCAAAAAACTCCTCAACGCTCATTGGGATATCTTTTATAAATGGCAATCTTTGAGGAACATAGCCGATTTTAATTCCTTTTTTCCATTCAATTTCTCCTCCATAAGGTAAAATTCCCAATAATGCTTTCAATAAAACCGTTTTCCCCGCCCCATTCGGTCCCAAAATAATCAAAACCTCGCCTTCTTTCATCTCAAAGGATAAATTTTCCAAAATCCTCTCCCCTTCCAGTTCCACATTCAAATTTTCAACTTTTAAAATTGTCTCCATTTTATTCAATGCAGCAATCAATTATTTTTCTCACTAATTCACCCAACTTACCCATACAGCCTTTTTTCTCTTTGTGGTGTTTGGCGATGAGGCGGCCGGAAATAGAAAATGCTGATTATTCTTTGTATGGAAGAATTTTTAGTGCTTTTTCAACATCCTTTTCTGGAACTGAAAGAGAAACTCCTTTGGGAGGAGGAACGGCTGAAGAACCAAAAATACCAGATGCTTCACTTTTTATTAAAACAGGAATACCATTTTTTTTAAGTATTATAGTCATCATTTCTGCTTCAGGGCGTGAAGCGTAGTTCGCTATCTTCTCAAATTTAATCGATGAGTTCTTTCTGCTTTCTTTTCTCATATCTTGATTATATCAAAAAAACCATCTGATTGACGATTTTCTATTTTCTCCAACCTTTAGCCACTAATTGACCACAAGCACCCTCAATATCTTTACCAAAACGATATCTCGGTTCTTTATTAAATAGTCTTTGAAATTTTATTAAATCCATACTAAAAATTATACCAACATAATGGATTTATTGACTAAACAATTTTTTTGCTTCGTTCCAAATTTCTGGTCGGTTTTGTTTTTCTTTCAACCAATACCACCACTCCCCTCCCCAAAGATAAAATTCATCAAGGCCAGTTTTTTTGGCAAATTCAATATCGGCCTTAAATCTTTCTAAATTCATGGTTTTTTCCTGTTCTTCCAAGGGCGACTCGTAAAGTAACTTTGGGCCCCAAGGTTCGGCCTGTAATTCAACCACAATCACTTTTTTATTAAATATTTTTTCAATATATTTTGCTTTTCTCCAATAAAAAGTCGGTGGTAAGGGATAATAAATATAAAATCCTAACTGCCTGAACCAAACCTTTTTATAAAGAGTCGTTCCAACAATGTCACCAAGCTTGGCAGCATTAATCCAGAAAGAGTCTTCGCCGCTGTCAGATATTAAAATTGGTCTTTTTTGAGAATCAGAAGATTTTACTAAATCTATTTCTTTTTTCAAGAAATTTTTATCAACCCAAGGACATTCACCGAAAGGAAAAAAAGGCTCATTTTCTACCTGCCAAGCCCAGATAGAATTCCCATCTCTATATCTTAGAACAGTTTTCTCAACTAACTTTAATATTCTTTCCTGTTGCTCTTCTTTACTTAAATTCCCTGCCCAATCCGGAATATGACATTCTGGCCAGCGTCCGGTTTTCATTCCGATTACTAAAAGTATTTTTACTCCTTTTTTTTCGGCTGTTTTTATCTGCCAATCTAAATCTTCAAAATAATATTTATCCTTTTCCGGTTCCAAAAAATCCCAGTGGGTAATTAATTTTATATTTTTTACAGCTAAATCATTTAATAAAGCTGAATAGGTCTCTTTCCAATTCAAGCCTAAATTTTGGGCGTGTTTTTGGGAAAAATTCACCCCCCAAGTAATTTTTTCAGCCTGAGGTGGGCTGCCAATGAAAAAATAACTAACAAGAATTAAAAGCAAAATTAAAATTCCAAACAAAAAATATTTCAAAACTTTTTTCACCCCGTTAGAAATTACCATAGTATTACCCCCGATAGAAATTATTATGAAAATAAAATTTCTAATGGGGTTTCGTTTATTTTAAGGCTAAAAACATTAATCCTGTTCCGATAAGTAGAATGGCAACAATTTTCTGGAGAATGACTTTCTTGGAAATTTCTTCTTTCAACCCAGTTTTTTTAGCTAAAAATGGCTGGGTCAGGGAAAGCAAAATAGTAAAAATCAATAAAAATATATATTTAGTTCCTTCTAAGGCATTGATAAAGGCCAAAAGACTCAGGGGAACCAAAGCAATTGCCCAGTTTTGGCAAAGCACCGAGCCGGCTCCTAAGGATTGACCGAAAAGGAAAATTCCGACTGTCTTTTTTTTGAAACTAACTCTTTTTTTGAATAATTCTTCTTTTACCTCCTTTGAGAAAAAGAAGGTTATTCCGGCCAGAAATCCGCCAATTCTCATCCAGATAAATCCTGACCAGAAAGGTTGAACCAAATAGACGAATTTAGCCGTGAAAAAGGCTAAAGAAAATAAAAGGGCAGCTATTGCCGAGATCCGAAGGCTCTTTAAGGTAATAAATTTTTCTCTTTGTAATGTGATAAAAATGCTACCGGCAATAAGCAAAACAAAAGCCAGTCCTTCTTTAATGTCAAAAATTTCTTTGCCAAAAAGGCAGGTTAAAGAAAAAATGAATATGGGGTTCAAACCACCAATCGCCGGCACTATCCGAGAGGCCTCAAAAAGACGCAAACCACTGTAGTACCAAAAAAGAGAATAGATAAAGAGGGCGCCCGAGGCGAGACTTAAAAGAATCTGTCCAAGGTCGGGAATTGAAAAATTGACGAATGGAATCAAAATTAAAGCCAGGGTTCCCAAAACTCCAATGTAGAAGGAATAAACTTTAGGGCTGGGAATTGGCCTAACCAAGAGGTACTTGTCGATTAGGACAACCGTCGCCGAAAAAAAATAGGATAAAATAGCAACTAAAGGCCAGGACATTTTGAAATAATATTTTTAATCTTTAAAGTCCCCAATTTTTCTCCTTCAATAAATCCTTCCATGGCCGCTTCAGCTAAATATCCCCAGTCTAACCAATCAATAAGCCACTGACGAGTGTATCTGGGGTTTTCTTGAGAAACTCCGAAACCTGATTTCAAAAGCCATCTTTTATTAAACTCTTCTTGAGAACCGATTGGCGGAGCAATAATTATTGGCAATCCCAAGGCAGAATAAAAAGAAAGTTCTGAAGGTTTTGTCCACAAGATATCGGTTTTTCGTAAAGCCAAATTAAATTTCTGAAAATAATCTTCTATGTTTTTGGCAAAAATTATCTCGATATTTTTCCCGAGAATGTTTTCTAGGCTTAGCTTCTTTATATATCTTAAGAAATATTCTTTAATTTTTTCTCTAATGCCGGCAACTAAAATTATTTTAACTCCCCCGGCCCAGATTTCTACAACTAAAGATTTAATGATTTTAATTCCGATTTCTTTTTGGGCTCCGGCCCCGCCAACCGAAAACATAATTGTTAAGGGATGATCTGATTTTTCTGGTAACTTACCTAAATTTTCTTCAATTAATATTTTATATTTTTCTAAGTATTTTTTCTGGGGATCTAAATTTAAAATTCTCTGTTTTAAATCTTCTTTTAAGATTTCCATTTTTTCACTACCAATGTTTTCTAATGGTAAAGGATAACCTGTTAAAAAAATATTTTCTGCTCGTACTCCATAAAGTTTTAATCTCTCAACCACTCTTTCAGTTGGAGCCAAATACTTAATTTTACTTTCTTTTGGATTTAATGGAGCCCAGGTTCGTGAAACATCAGCATCGCAAACAATACAAAAAATCTCGCCTGGATAATTAAAATATTCAGCCATAAAGGCCGGAGGGAAGAAAGTAGTAATTAGGGGTAAGGGGTTTCTTTTTAACCCTTCGGCGTGGCTAAGAGAAAGCTTTTCAATTAAATCTTTTCCCCAGCCCTTTTTGATTAAAGAAAAAATTTGCTTTAAAGAAAGATTTGGTTTTGATAAATCTCTTTTTGGATAAAAAGTTAAAATTTTTTGCAACTGGTCATAGATTGAAAAGGTAGCCTTGCCAATTAAAGGAATCCTGCTGAAACGGGAAATAAACTCATAAGACCTTCTCATTAATTCCCAGATAGTTTTATCTTTTTCTGGAATTCCTGGGTAATCATTGGCATTAATAATTTTTTTCCCCCACCAGCCCTGGTGGGGGGCTAAATCCTTTAAAGGATAGGCAGTCCTCTGATGACCATAACCCATATTAACTGAGATAATCCAAGCTTTTTTCTCCATATATTTTCATCTTACCATTAATAATTCAGAAATTTTAGTTTTTGGCTTTCATCTAGTCGCCAGGTTATCAATCCTAGAATCAAGTAAGAAATTGCTAGCCAAATCCAGTGGACATTTTCTAAGGTTTTAAAGGCCCAGGGCTGGGAGAAAAAATCGACTATTTTAATCAAATAGGTCAACAATAAATAAGCTGGCCAGGAAAGAATCCAGCCCAATGGCGACCAAAGAATACCTATTAATCCAAAAATAAATCCTAAAATCATAATCCAATAAATGGAAGGTAAAATTAGAATGTTAGTAATAGGAGCCACTAAAGACATTCTTCCAAAATTATAAACTAAAATTGGTAGTGTAAAAATCTGTGCAGAAAGAGTCATTACCAAAATACTTCTTAAATTAATGAATTTTTCTTCTGGAATAAATTTTAGCCAATCTCTAAAAATAGGACCTAAATAAATAATTCCCATTACTGCTAGAAAGGAAAGTTGAAATCCAACATCCAATCTTAAAAGTAAAGGATTCACTACTAACATTCCTGCTGCAGCAAAAACTATAGCTCGAGAAGCGCTGTTTAATCGCCCTAAATACTGAGCAAGAAGAAATAACCCACCCATTATCCCTGCTCGAATTCCAGAAGGCTGGAGACCTGTTATAATAATAAAAAGCCAAATAAAAATTATTGTAAAATAAAAAGCCTGCCCCCGCCATAAACCTAAACCAATTAATAAAGACATTAAGACACCGCTTAAGATAACTACGTGCATTCCTGAAACTGCAGCAATATGCCGAACTCCAGTAATGTTTAGTTTCTCTTTAAGTTTAAGGCAGTTCTCTCCCTTTTCTTGGGCCGCTTCTATTTCTTTTTGAGAGCAACCCGACATTCTGCTTTTATCTCCCAAAATTATTGCTCCCAAGATTGAGCTTTGAGGCGGGGATAAATTTTGATAAATACTTTCCCGAAGTTTTTGTTTAAAGGCTAAAATTTTAGCAAAAATGGCAGAGGACAGACCTCTGTAATTTCCACTTTCCAATAACTCGATTTTTGGAAAATTCATCACCGAATAAATTCCATCTTTAGCTAAATAACCTGGATAATCAAAATCTCCTAACTCCTGAGGAGTTTCCAATTTCCCATTAATTTTTAATTTATCTCCATATTGATATTCAGGATACCGATTGATAGTCACCAAAACCTTCCCATTTATATTTTCTGGTTTAACTGTCAGCTTGACACTTTTTTCTCTAATATCTGGCTCAGCTGCAACTAAGCCAATAAGAGTAATTTCTTTACCTAAATCATTTAATTTTCTTAATTCGTTATTCACAACTCCTAATTCGGCGATTTGATATCGCCAAATTCCAGCCACTAAAAATAACAAACAAAATCCAATAATTACGAATTTTTTATATCGCCAAAGAACTGAAATAAGAATTAACCCCAAAATTAAAATTCCCAGCATATAAATCTGGGAAATTGTAATAATTGAACTCAAAAAAATACCTCCAATAAAAGAGAGGCAGAAATACAAAAATATTTTCGAAGAAGTCATTACTGTTATTTTACCTCACCTGACAGACTTCAAAAAATGGGGCTATGGCTTTTTGGATTTCTAATAAATATTCCTGAGGATAGGGTTTGATTTTTTCGAATTTAGGATCAATTGTTTTTTCCGGTCGGAAATTTTGGAGATAATATTTTTTGGCTCCCTTAATCCATCTCGCCATTTTTATTACATCTTCTTTTTTGTGTAAAGTAGGAACTATGGTGCTTCTAAATTCATAATCAACCCTCCCTTCTTTTAAGATATCAATGCTTTTTTGGATTTTTTTAACATCAACTTTTCTACCAGAGAATTCACTGTATCTTTCTTTTGGTCCTTTTAAGTCCATCGCGACATAATCTATCAATTTTTCATCAATTAATTTTTTTAATATTTTCGGGTCTGAGCCATTGGTATCTAATTTTATTAAAAATCCCATTTTTTTAATTTTTTTAATAAAACTGGGCAATTTTTTATTAATAGTTGGCTCCCCGCCACATAAAACTAAACCATCTAACAATTTTTTTCTATCTTTTAAGTATTTAAAAAATTCTCTTTCGGAAATTTTTGGTTGATTTTTTATTTTTTCTGGTAAAACAAGCTCTGAGCTGTAACACCAGGGGCATTTTAAATTACAGCCACAAAGAAAAACGGTGGCCGCAATGCGGCCAGGATAATCAATTAAAGTTACTTTTTGTAAACCGCCAATTTCCATTAAATTTTAGCTAATTCGAGTTTTCTAATTTTAAATGTCTTTCTCTCTTTAAACTCTTGCTGCTTTCCGAAATTGTATTGATTCACAGGACGATAATATCCAACTATTCTTGAATAAACCTCACAGGGTTGCTTGATTGTACATTTTGGACATTCAAAATGTTCTCCTTCTAAATAGCCGTGGCTAGGGCAAATTGAGAAAGTAGGAGTTAAAGTAATGTAAGGCAACTTGAAATTTTCAAAAATTTTTTTGATTAAGGCTTTAACAGCTTGAATATCAGAAATTCTTTCTCCTAAAAAGAGATGGAGTACAGTTCCTCCAGAATATTTACACTGACATCCATCTTGGAGTTTTAGGACTTCAAAAATGTCATCGGTATAATTTACGGGAAGCATTGACGAATTTGTGTAATAGGGCAATTTCTTTGTTCCAGCGGTGATAATCTCGGGATATTTTTCTTTATCTTGTTGGGCCAATCTATAAGCAGTTGATTCTGCCGGCGTCGCTTCTAAATTATAAATATTTCCTGTTTCTTTTTGATATTTCACCAATTTCTCTCTCATAAAATCTAAAATCTCTAAAGCAAACCTTCTTCCTCTTTTGCGAGCAATATTTTCCCCAATAAAATTTAAAAGGGCTTCATTTAATCCAACCAGACCAATTGTCGCAAAGTGATTGGCATAATATTGCCCCCTCATTTTTTTCACTCCAGATAAATAAAATCTGGAATAAGGATATAAACCCTTTTCAATAAAGTTCTCAATTGTTTTTCTTTTTATTTCCAAACTTTCCTTTGCCAAATCCATCATTTTTACCAATCTCTCAAAAAATTCCTTTTTTGTTTTCGATAAGTATCCAATTCTTGGCATGTTAATCGTCACCACGCCGATTGAACCGGTATTACTTCCACTGCCAAATAATCCTCCCCCACCTCGATTATAGAGTTCGGTTAAGTCTAAACGAAGCCGGCAGCACATTGAACGAACATCATCCGGTTTCATATCCGAATTTATATAATTGGCAAAATAATTAGTTCCGTATTTTGCCGAGGCCTCAAAAATTCCATCAAAAGCTGATTCATCCCAGGGAAAATCTTTTGTAATGTTTATTGTTGGAATTGGAAAATGAAAAGGCCTTCCTTTTGCATCTCCTTCCATGTAAACTTCATAAAGAGCCTTATCAAAAATTTTCATTTCTTCCTTAAATTCACCATATACCTCTTTTTGCGGTTTTCCGCCAATAATCACTGGCTGTTTGGCAAAAACCGGAGACGGTTTTAAATCTAATGTAATATTACTGAAAGGATTTTGAAAACCAACCCGAGTTGGGATGGCCATATTAAATAAAAATTCTTGCATGGCTTGTCTTACCTGTTGATAGTTCAAATTATCGTAGCGAATGAAAGGAGATAGCAGAGTATCAAAATTTGAAAAAGCAACTGCACCTGCCGTTTCCCCCTGAAGCGTATAAAGAAAATTAACCGCCTGACCTAAAACTGCTCGAAAATGTTTTGCCGGTTTTCCCTCTACTTTTCCGGGAACCCCACCAAAACCTTTCAATAAAAGATCATATAAATCCCATCCGGCACAGTATGGACCCAAGGTATCCAAGTTATGGAGGTGAAAATCCCCTGATTCATTTGCCTCTCTGATTTCTTTTGGATAGATTTTGTTTAGCCAATATCTTTTGACAATGTAAGAAACTCCATAATGGTTAAGTCCTTGCAAAGAAAATGCCATATTAGCATTCTCTTGAACCTCCCAATCGAGTTTTTCTAAATATTGGTCAATTCTTTCCACTGCTTCCTCAGAAAATTTTACTGCTTCTCTTATCCTCCTTCTTTGTTCTCGGTATAAAATATAGGCCTTGGCAGTTTTGACCAATCCTT
>Ga0172366_10003784_pt1 | contig 11901 bp, 13 predicted proteins | sample LakKivSesite69cm_FD_114533 | JGI IMG/M metagenome (GOLD analysis project Ga0172366, IMG submission 114533) | Sediment microbial communities from Lake Kivu, Rwanda - Sediment site 69cm | ecosystem: Environmental > Aquatic > Freshwater > Lake > Sediment | place: Rwanda: Western Province, Lake... | reverse complement strand
GGAGGAAGGAGCGGGCCACGGCAGGTCAGTATGCCCCGAATCTCCCGGGCCACACGCGAGCTGCAATGGCAGGTACAATGGGTTCCGACCTCGAAAGGGGGAGGCAATCTCGAAAACCTGCCGTAGTTGGGATCGAGGGCTGTAACCCGCCCTCGTGAACATGGAATCCCTAGTAATCGCGTGTCATCATCGCGCGGTGAATACGTCCCTGCTCCTTGCACACACCGCCCGTCGTTCCATCCGAGCGATTTTTGGGTGAGGCGTGGTCTTCCTTGGCTGCGTCGAATCCGAGTTTCGTAAGGAGGGAAAAGTCGTAACAAGGTGGCCGTAGGGGAACCTGCGGCCGGATCACCTCCTAAGAAAGCTGCATTGTCGGCTGGAGGAGAATGCAAGGAACAGCCATCAGAAAACGCCGAAGCCCAATTCAATAATCATACAACAATGTTCCGCCTTCTAGCAAATGAGTCCCAGCATCGAGTCTAGGAACATCTAGATTCTACGGAGAAGCTATATCTGAACAGAGGCAGTAATATTGCAGTCAATGGTTCAAGAAGATGGCGGAATGAAATTGGACAAAAAAGAGAAGAGAGGAAAAAAGTCTTCTAAACCAGATGAATTGGTCGTGTTGTGGGCGAGTGGAGGCAGGGAAGCAGCGTTGAAGATGGCGTTCATGTACACCCTGAATTCGAAGCGTTTCAAGTGGGGATGGAAGAACGTTACATTGATCGTGTGGGGGCCTTCAGCCAAGCTTCTCATTGCAGACACGGAGTTGCAGGAGCACATCGTCGAAATGAAGGAGAAAGGCGTGAAGTTGCTGGCGTGCAAGAAGTGCTCAGACCTATACGGAGTTTCCAAAGACTTGAGGCGCCTTGGCGTAGAGGTAAAGTACATGGGCAAACCGCTGACTGATTACCTGAGAAACGACAACTGCAGAGTAATCACGGTCTAAATCCAGCTTCGGACAGAATCGCGACACGCAATCCGCTAGTTAAGCCTGAAGGCTAGTAGATAACATCGGCATAACAGCATAGTTTTTCATTTGAAGTTCCATCCGACCAGAAAATTGTCGAGGTTCTGTCATCAAAGCATCATTCTTTCTTCAATTTCCAATAGACGTTATGACCGCGTCGCTCCCGAGTCAACCCAATCTCACTCTCAAGTTGTCTGGCCCAAGTATAACACAGATGAGTTTGGCTGATTTCACCCTTCTTCCTAAGCTGGTTCCTAGTGAGCCCGTCATTCTCTCCCTGCAACGCTTTATCCACTCTTTCTCGAAATTCCATATACGCATACTTTTTCATCTTTTTCTCCGATGATTTCAATGTTTGACCCGATTTATCTGTTTTTGATATCTTGTTTTGCACGATTTACGTTGTATGTGCAAGTTTTATCATCCCAATAGCGTATAGTAACGTGGCTGTCTATCTATGAAGATTGTATCACTCAAAAACGCGATTTCACAAGCAAAGAAACTAGCTGAAAGCAGATTGGCGGAAGGAATGAGCGCTGACGAGTTTGTGGAAATTGGAAATGCTGACGGGTTTAGAATCTATGTTACAGCGGGAAAAACTGTCGGCGATTCACAAGATCCTTTTCATGAGAATCCGAGGGATGTCTTTATGCTGATTCTCGAAGGTGAAGTTGAGTTTCTGTTTCAGAACGGAGAGAAAACAAATGTCAAGGCAAGAGAATGCTTTGTCTTGCCAAAGCATATGAAAAACAAATGCGTTTTCAAGAAACTTGCTATTGCTGTTGAAGGAATCTATGAAAAGGGACTCTGAACTTTCTCAGAGAAAACGATACGAAATCCCAGATAGGGCGTTATCCTGCTACATTAGCAAGGGATGCAGAGCCACAACGTTAGCGTGCAGTCGGATTCAAGCCTGATTTTGCGGTCACTGTAACACGTCGCAGTCTGGTGTGCGTGCGGTAAAGTTTTGTCCCAAACCCAACGACGAATGCGGAAGAGTCATGGCTAGGACGCGATTCTTGGATGAGAAATGAAGAAGAACGGGCTCAAAGCCCTTTTCCCATGCGAAGAACATCCCCAATTCGAGCCAGGATACTACGCCGTGTCATTCTGCGACCCAGACAACTACGTGATCGAAATCTACACCAGACAAAACCCAAATAAGTCCTGACACACAGGCTTAGATGCGATACTCCTCCATTGCAAAAAGTGAACTCAGTCCCTCGCGTGAAGTGCCCTTTCTAAATGATTTCTGAAAGAAAAAGGCTATAGCAGACTCATGGATAATTACGTGTGTTGGCAGCACCCATGAAGAGTGGTGTAGTCTTTGATATCAGGAGATATGCTATCCATGACGGGCCGGGTATCCGCACAACAGTTTTCTTCAAAGGATGCCCACTGCATTGTTGGTGGTGCCACAACCCTGAAGGAGAAAGCACGAAGCCTGAGCTGGTCTACAGAGAAAGCAGGTGCATCGGCTGCGGTGAATGCTCAAGGAGTTGCCAACGGGAAGCAATCACACCACTGACCCAGTCCATATTCGTGAATAGAGACAAGTGTGTTCCATGCGGCAACTGTTGTCGTGTATGTTCATCTGACGCTCTTTCGGTTGCTGGAAAAAAGATGAGTGTGAGAGAGGTTCTGGAAGAAATAGAGAAGGACAGAGCTTTCTACGAGGAATCTGGGGGCGGCGTAACGTTCTCTGGAGGAGAACCACTTCTGCAACCTGACTTCCTAGACGCGCTTCTCATCGAATGCAGAGAAAGGGACATCCATACTACCATAGATACGTGCGGGTTTGCACAATACGACATCATCGACAGAATACGTGACAAAGTGGACCTTTTCTTATATGACATCAAAACCATGGACAACAGAAAACACAGGAAATACACGGGGGCTTCTAATGAACTGATTCTCAAAAATCTGAGAAAACTTGCCGAAAATGGAAGCAGCATCGTGATCAGCTTTCCAATAACACCCAGTATCAATGACGATGACGAAAACGTCACAAGAACAGCTGAGTTCCTAACCTCTCTACCCAACATACAGCAGGTTAACCTCCTCCCTTACCACAGAGCTGGAATCGAGAAATACAAGAACCTAGGCAAACCTTACAAGCTAAGCAGAATCCAACCTCCCTCTAATCAAAAGATAAACTCGGTGAAGAAGAGAATGGAGACTTTCGGATTAAAAGTAGGAGTCGGGGGAGGATAACATGCGGGGAAGAATCAGAAAACTAAGAAAACAAAGCATAGCCGCCAAACCCCACATTTCACCAGAAAGAGCGCTTCTCATAACAGAGTTCTATGAAAGCGAAATGACCAAGACAGTATCCGTCCCAATGAAGAGAGCGCTTGCATTCAAGCACCTGCTTGAGAACAAGAAAATCTGCATCAACGATCAGGAATTAATCGTCGGTGAAAGAGGCTCAACTCCAAAGGAAACCCCAACGTATCCAGAAATATGCTGCCACACACTAGAAGACCTCAAAATCCTCGACTCCAGAAAGAAAATCCCATACGCCGTAGACGCAGCAACAAAGAAAGCGTACAAAGAGAAAATAATTCCTTTCTGGAAAGACAAGTCAATAAGGACTGCCATATTCAGCAGAATGCCGAATGAGTGGAAAGCCGCTTATGAAGGAGGCGTGTTCACAGAATTCTTGGAGCAAAGAGCACCGGGCCACACTGCCCTAGACGACAAGATCTACAAGAAAGGCTTGACCGACTTCAAAAAAGACATAGCCAAACAAACCCGGAATCTCGACTTTCTGAATGACACGGACGCACACAGCAAAGAGGAAGAACTCAAAGCCATGGAGATCGCTGCAGACGCATTGATCCATTTCGCCGGACGCCATGCAGACTTAGCGAGAAAACTGGCGAAAAAAGAGAAAAATATCAAAAGACGGAGAGAGCTGGAAAAAATAGCCAACGTGTGCACACATGTTCCAGCTCATGCACCAAGAGACTTCTGGGAAGCCCTACAGTACTACTGGTTCATTCACCTCGGCGTCATAATAGAACTCAACCCATGGGACGCTTTCAACCCCGGTAGGCTCGACCAGCATCTCTATCCTTTCTACGAAAAAGGCCTCGCAGACGGAACCCTGACAAAAGAAAAGGCAAGAGAGCTTCTTCAAGCCTTCTGGATAAAGTTCAACAACCAACCAGCACCGCCCAAAGTAGGAGTGACGGCTGAAGAAAGCTGCACCTACACAGACTTCGCGCTCATAAACACGGGAGGCGTCAAAGCTGATGGATCAGACGGAGTAAATGAGCTCTCGTACCTCATACTGGATGTCGTAGAAGAAATGAGGCTGACCCAGCCCAGTTCTATGGTTCAGGTAAGTAAGAAAACACCAGACCGGTTTCTGAAGAGAGCAGTGGAAATCATAAGAACAGGCTTCGGACAACCCTCAGTATTCAACACGGACGAAATAATCCAAGAACTGCTGAGACAAGGAAAACTCGTCGAAGACGCTAGAAACGGAGGAGCAAGCGGATGCGTAGAAACCGGAGCCTTCGGCAAAGAAAGCTACATCCTCACAGGCTACTTCAACATGCCCAAAGTCCTAGAAATCACGCTGAACAACGGTGTAGATCCAAGAACGGGAAAGAAGATTGGACTTGAAACAGGAGACCCTGCCGAATTCAATTCCTTTGGTGAACTGTTCGAAGCATTCAAGAAACAGCTCGACTACTTCGTAGACGTCAAGATCAAAGGGAACAACGTCATTGAACGGTTGTACGCTGAACGTCTTCCAGTGCCTTTCATGTCTCTTATCATCTCCGATTGTATCGCCAAGGGCAAGGACTACAACGATGGAGGAGCAAGGTATAACACCAACTACATTCAAGGTGTTGGACTCGGAACAACGACCGACTCATTGACGGCAATAAAATACAACGTCTTCGACAAAAAACACGTTACAATGAAGGAATTGCTTGAGATTCTCAGGGCAGACTTCGAAGAACGTGAAATTTTCCGTCAGAGACTCTTGAACAAGACCCCAAAGTATGGGAATGACGAAGACTACGCCGACCATGTCATGAAAGCCATCTTCGAAGTCTATTTCGGCGCAATAGATGGAAAACCCAACACAAAAGGCGGACACTACAGAATCAACTTGCTGCCAACGACCGTTCACATCCATTTTGGAAAAATGGTTGGAGCTACTCCTGACGGGAGAAAAGCCGGGGAACCCCTTTCCGAAGGAGTCTCACCAGTTCAAGGCGCCGACCGTAAGGGACCCACGGCTGTGGTAAAATCAGTAGCTAAGATTGACCATGTCAGAACAGGAGGTACACTTCTTAATCAGAAGTTTACGCCTCAACTTCTCGCCGATGAGACGGGCATAGCCAAGTTGGCTCAACTGATACGAACGTTCTTCAAGCTGGACGGGCATCATGTCCAGTTTAACGTTGTAAGCTCTGCCATGCTGCTCGACGCGCAGAAGCATCCCGAAAGATACCGAAACCTGATAATCAGAGTTGCGGGATACAGCGACTATTTCGTCGATCTAGGCGTCGATCTGCAGAATGAAATAATCAAGAGAACAGAGCACAGCAGCTTCTAGCAGAAACATGGCCCTCCTATAACCCGATTAGCTTACGAAAAACTGCGCTATTGATAGTTGGCTAATGTCATAATCGTTAAGGCCGCTTTTCACCATTTATTGTAATGTATTTTCTCTCGTAGCGACAACGGTTTTTGCTTTACAAAGTATTCTTGCGGATATCCGACGGGAACAAGTGCAGCCACTTCATAATCATCGGGTATACACAGCATCTTCTTAAGCGCTGTTGTCTCGTTCGGTATGAAGGTAACGCCATACAATCCCTCCGTCGCCATCGCCAGCAGAACGTTTTCTATGCACGCCCACACAGAAGCAAAACTGTTCAGATCATAAAGTGTTCTGCATTCTCCGAGAGGCTTCCTCATCCGAAAACAAACGATTAGTAGCTCTGGCGAACTCAACTGCATCCTCCTCTGGACAGGCAGCGCTGCAAGATATGCTGGTTTCTCCCATTCAGCCATGGGTCTCGTCGCTTCTTCCACTTCTTTCTCGCTGTAATCCTTGGCCGTCACGCTTAAACCCACGACTCTTTTTCTTTGCTCATAATCTTTCATGAGAATGAACTCCCATTCCCTCAGATGATTGTGTGACGGTGCTTTCAACCCTGCTGCCAATACGCGCAGAAGCTTTTCCTCCTCCACTGGTCTTGACTGAAACTCCCTCACCGTTCTTCTTTTCCCGACAGCTTCATAGAAATCCATTACAACTCACCCTTTTCCTTATGATACAAGAACCCACATATTAAGCACAAACGTTTGACGTTTCTGCAAATCAGTTTTGCCCTTGTTTGAACCACACATAAAAGCTACCAAAGATTCAGCGGCAACTCCTAATAACATTGGCAAACAAGTTCCCGTTCTCTTTCAATATTATCCTAGCTAAACTCGTAGAGAAAACTGGAAGCTAATGTTTCAAACTGCCACTGGCTTTTGCCGCGTTTTCAACTGCTAAGAAGCACGAAGTGCGCTTTATCTTTGCTTCAATATAGGCATGAAAAACGTGAAGGTTAACTTATCCTGCGTCTTTTCTTTCTGACAATGAGGACAATGATTATGACAGCTGCGACTGCTAGAACTGAGATTGCGATAATTGCGGTTTGATTGATTGTTTTTTCATTCATGTTTTCATATATGTCGAGTTCCACGGCGATGGTTAAGTCCTCTAGACTTTCATTGGAGTTTAATTGCCAAGTATATGTCACTTCATCATTCTCAAGAGATGAGATTGTGTACCCACTTTGAGAAATATCCTTGACGGCTATGGCATATTTCTCACTGCCTATTGTTCGATTTTCTATGTTAACGCTGATCGTCAATGGCCCTCCAGTTGCTGCAATCGGGCCAGTAGCATTTAACAGACTCCTTAAGTCTACAGTTTTTTCGCCTAGTGTGAAGACATCACCAACACTGCCATTTATCGTTAGGTTCCAGTGATGTTCGCTGTCAACATCGTACCCAACCCACGTTAGGTGCATTGAATCATTACCTGGAGTGTACAAATCAATGAAATCGTTTATCATGTCCGTTTGAGGTGCAAACTTCGCGAAATTCTTCCACACTATCCCACTATTGTTAAGGTACTTGTATTGACGAGTGAATGTGCATGTATCGTTGTCGAAATATTGGGTCAGAATTTCCAAATCAGTGTAGTTGAACGCCGATAGAAACTCCTCAGCTGCATCATCCACCTTTGCTTCTGTTTCATTGGTTACAGTCGAATAGTGTATTTTGAAACTCGGAAGGCATTGATCTCCAGCAGGTACAACGTAGAAGACTGCCTCGAGGAAATTATTGTCAAATGCTGATGTTATCGGTGGCCCAGCGGGCAACTCACACTCGATTACTGTGTTTATAGCAAAATGTATCACTTGAGGTGCTGGGTGAAAAATCCACAGATTTAGCGTGATGGTTTTAGGGTTTTCGTTGGAATGTTGGTCGCATTCTCCTTGTCCAAGTTGTGTTATGGCGATGAGTACGAAGAGTCCCATTGCAACCAGCTTTACACTTTGCCTCATTTTCTCGCTTCCTAATTCAGAAAAGAGGGGTGTGTGATTGGTTTTTGTTCAACGTAGCACGCTCCGTCTCCCAAGACTTTGAGGCCTTGTTTTTCAAGAACAGCTTGCGTCTGATGGAAGTCACGCATTTCTCTGGTGGTCAGCATATCTTCAGGTCTTCCTGGCTTGTCTATTGGCGCGTTCTCCCGCAGTTTCTTCAGGATTCGCTCTGCTCTTTGCTGCTGCATCATCAATGCAGCTGCTGCAATTAATGCGTTTTCCGTCATCTCAAACATGCCTCATTGAATAGGGGTTGCCCAAGGTTTCGTTTCTCCTGTTAGGAATCTAAACTGCACGGTATTCTCCGATGCCACCGCCACCAGAACCGATTGATGGTAGGTGTGGTATCACAAGTGTATCAAAGTAGATGTCAAATCCAAAGTTCCACTTCAAATCCCTCAATGCTCCAAAACTCATTTTGAAGCTTAGATACCTGTAGAAGAGGAACGTCCATGTGTTGCAGCTCCAAAGCCAGGAGAAAGCGTCCCCTGACTGGGACAGCCAAACCCTTCTAACAAAGAGCTCTAGAACCCATCCAGCAGCCGCAGTCACTGCTGCAATCAACGCCGCGAGTAGAATAGTCAATGGATTCGATAGAGATGCAAGAAGCAGGGCGATTCCGAGTGTTGGCCCTACAATGCCTATGACCACGCCACCGAATTTCAGCCAGTCCGCTTCGTTGAGTATGTCATCCATTTCCGTTTTGCTGTTGTGTATGTGTGTGACATCGCTAGGGATAGGGTAGTTCTCGTCTGGAAGAGCGAATGATCTGTAGATTTCCCCCTCATAGTACGTCCATAGAGTGTCCAATTGATCATACTTTATATATATGGACCCGTTCCCAGGTGCCTCCAGATACGTGTAGTTGTGCCATATGCGGCGTCGCACTGGCCCGTCATACAAAGGTTCAATGGGCTGACTCTTGAGTTCTAGGTCTTCTGAATATTCCTTTTTCAGGGATTCACCCATCTTGACAATCTCCAAGAATCTTTCCACAGGAACTTTAAGAGATGCCGAGGCGTTAATCTCCTTGATTTTAGCTGCGGCCTCAGTCCCATTCTCTAGTGTCAATGGTATCGAAATGAAATCATCGAACAATATCTTAGCTCTACTGTTGATTACAGCGTAATACCCATCACTTTGATGGGTGTAGTTTCTGTTTGCCTCTACATAGAGAGTGGCGTTCTTCCCGTCCAGCATGACAGATCTTGTATCTGTGAACGTCGTAGGTTCGTACCCTAACGAGTAGAGATTGTCCAGAGAATCGTAAGTAGAGCATGGTTTAACGATGGAGAACATTGATAGCAAGAGAATCGTCGGTAGCACTATCCCAATCACTGCTTTTGTCGATGGGGATTTTTTCGTTTTTTTCCCCTATATTCTTCCTTTCAGATAAGATATATATAAAATGAAGTCTATAAATACATACTTCAAGAAAAACTTGCCTTGTTAGACATCAAATCCTCTCAATATGGTAAATATCTTGAAGGAATATTAGATCATAGTAACGCGTCATGTGCTTAATGACAAAAAAGGGAGCAGAGGAAACCTTACGGAATCCGCGACTGGTGAGGAGTGCAAATCCCGCCCCGTCCGCCACATACGCACGCTATACCTCATGAGATTTCTTGTAGAAGTAACTTTCCTTTCCCTCCCTAGGGTCTGCACGGGCAAAGAACTTGCTCTAAGGTTGCTTGTTTTTGGTGGGGCCGGCCGGATTTGAACCGACGACCTTTGCCCGGGACAGTGCTTCAGGCGCTGTTCCTACGGGTTTCTCTAACAGCTCCAGAACTTCTTCATCCCGTTCTGGTCCGCAAACCCATTTGCTACTTTCTGGAGCCCGTCGTCATACCTGCCTAGACTACAGCCCCTAGCCTTACTGGAAATGACGTGCTGTATTTTAAATATATGCATTATCCATCCACGCGAAAAACCCGTCATCCACAGGTTTGAACAAAAGATATACGCTTGAAGAACCAGTGAACGCTGGAGAATCTGAATAGGATCGGTGGTTTTCGTTGAAGAGAGAACCGAAATACATGAAGGATTACCGTTTGCTCATTGAAGAATACAAAGGCGCTTTGGAGCACGTGAGACGATTCTACGAAGAGACAGCATCAAAATGGCAGTCTCAGTATCATCCTTGGAGCTTACCCGAGTTTAAGATGGAGCATGTCCTGCGAGTCCTAAGATACTCACTGATGCTTGCCTCTAGGAGAAAAGCAGATGTTGACGTCGTCGCCTTAGCCGCGATCCTGCACGACTTGGCCATATATACTGCCGAAAGAAAGGATCACGCTGTCGAAGGTTCTAAACTTGCCGAGAAATACTTGACCGAAAACGGCTATCAAGACGAACTCGTCAAAAGAGTCGTGCGAGCCATCGCCGTGCATGCCGGGCCACTAGTATTCGAAGCAAACACTATCGAAGACAAAATTCTGCAAGATGCAGACACGATCGACAAAGTCAGCGCCTTCGGAATAACCTCAAACCTGCTCTACTATGGTAGTAAAGGATACCTACCCAAGCAAGCGTTAGATGAAATGAAAAAAGAGACTCCGCCACGACTTAAATGGATGCTGGACACCATGCACACAAAAGAAGGAAGAAAAATGGTTAACCAAGGCTGCAAATACTTCAAGCACTTTATGGCGCTGCTTGAGAAGGAACTCTAGCAACTTGAATACACACCAAACTTATATTTTCGCAGAAGCAACTGATATTCAGTGGTTACTATGGCGATTGATCCCGTGTGCAAGATGAAAGTCGACGAGAAGACTGCCAAATTCAAGAGCGCCTATCAAGGAAAAACCTACTACTTCTGCGCACCCGGCTGCAAAAAAGAGTTCGACAAGAACCCCAAGAAATACCTTTAGCACAAACTAAACGCTACGTTCAGCAGTCCAGCGTTCGAATAGTTAGAAGTCTAGAGAAACCAGAGCGCCTTCTTGAAACAGATTCAAGCCTCACGCAAGAAACCACGTTGCCATGTTCATGCAGACGATGTTTCAGAGTGTAAACTGAGTTCTGGAAACGATAAGTTTATGAGCGAAAAGCTTAGGTGATATGTGGGGTTTGCCGGTCACGGGGCGCGGGACCCACCCGATCCCATTCCGAACTCGGAAGTTAAACTGCGTTCCGTTCTCGGTTGTAGTGTGGTCTTCGGCCACGTGAACCCGAGAAAGCTGGCAGCTCCACTTCAAACAAGCCATTGCTTATTCTGGGCAGTTCACACTAGCCCGTGAAGAACGGCAGTAGTTGAACCGAAACAGGCACGGTTCTGAGCGCTATTCAGGCGAGTGATGGCAAAATTTAACAGTTCAAAAGCATGATATATCTTCATGAACAATCCTGAGGGCATGTGCAGACCGAGCAGTCTTAAGAAGGCGATATTTGTAGTAGCTGGAACTATTTCTTTAGGATTGGGGGCTGTAGGCGCATTTCTGCCCGTTCTGCCTACTACTCCCTTTCTCCTACTCTCAGCCGCATGCTATTACAAAGGTTCAGAGCGGATGCATCGATGGCTACTTGACAATAAATTGTTTGGAAGCTACATAAGAAACTACAAAGAGGGAAAGGGGATCTCGCAAGCGGACAAAGTCTTCACAATATTCTTGTTATGGATAGCAATTTGCTTTTCAGCGCTTTTCATGGTGAATAATTACATTGTGCAGGTAGTTCTTTTCGCAATAGCGATTGCCGTGACAATCCATGTCATTACTTTGCCAACGTTCAGAAAAGCACAACCTTAAAACACCAAGGTCAGGGAAGTGGCTTGAAGAATCGAAAAAAACGTCCGAAAAGAGGGTTGCGGGTGACGTCGAGACAGCGGTATCATCGCCATCTGAACACGGGTGCAAGCCAATGTGTGCATGGAATAGTGCAGGGATTCAAAACCCATCCCCCGCACCTAGCTCTGTGCGAAGGCTCAAGTCCACAGCGATGTCTCCGTTGCCCACTCTTCTACCATCAAGTACGATTCTCATCCTTCTCACACCGTAGTACTTCGTCAAGAAGTCAACAGCTTTTTGACAGCTCTCTAGCTCGTAGATTAAGAGAAATCTCCCACGTATCTCTTTAGAGGGCATCTTTATTTTCATGCCAACCACCTAGGACAAATCGACTATCCTAGGATTCCAAGTCGGTTTCTCGTCTCTCAGGTACTTTGCGAATAGAAAAGCCTCTTCGCTAATCAAAGTCTCGATTTCTTGACGCTCTATCCGTATTATTCGCGCGCGCTCTAATGCTCTTTCCCTAGCGCGCATTTTTCCTAAAGAAAACGCCAAGGTTGCGGGG
>Ga0172366_10003783_pt1 | contig 11901 bp, 7 predicted proteins | sample LakKivSesite69cm_FD_114533 | JGI IMG/M metagenome (GOLD analysis project Ga0172366, IMG submission 114533) | Sediment microbial communities from Lake Kivu, Rwanda - Sediment site 69cm | ecosystem: Environmental > Aquatic > Freshwater > Lake > Sediment | place: Rwanda: Western Province, Lake Kivu... | reverse complement strand
TAAAGCAGATTGGTGAGATAAAACCAGAAGTACCGGAACTGGGAGAATTCAAAATAAAACTTGGTGAGTTTAAAATAGAAGAGCCATCGGTCAAAGAGGCTGACGGTTCTGTAAGGACAATATATCCTCTGGAAGCGAGGACAAGAAATCTTACTTATTGCGCGCCTATGTTCGTTGAAATGACTCCTGTACTGAACAACATAGAAAGCGAAACGATGGTGGTGAACTTTGGGGATTTGCCTGTGATGGTCAAGTCAAAGATATGCCCATTAGCCCAGTTGAGCAAAGCAGAACTGATAGACATGGGTGAGGACCCGGACGACCCGGGGGGATATTTCATAATCAACGGTACTGAAAGGATTCTGGTGCTTGTCGAGGAAATCGCACCGAACAGAGTGATAACCGCAAGAGTGAATAGTGGGAACGTGGCAGAGATAGCAAGAATCCATTCCGAAAAAGACGGTTATATACAAAGGCATATTGTGGAAAGGAAAAATAATGGCGTCATCACAATAAGTTTTGCAAACGTGAACAAACTGCCTGTTGTCATTTTGCTTAAGGCACTCGGGCTTGAGAGCGACAAAGATATAATTGCGATGCTGTCAGGAGATCCGGAAATACAAGAAGAATTTTATGTGAACCTGTACGAAAGCGAACTTACAAACAAGAAGGATGGATTGGAAGGAATTGGGAAACATATAAAAATTCCACAGAAGGAGTACAGGATAGAAAGAGCGAACAAGCTTGTCGACAGATATCTTCTCCCGCACTTGGGGCAGAACCAAGAAAACCGATTATCGAAAGCGATATTTTTGGTAAAGGCAATTGCAAAGCTGTTGAAGTTGCACTTGAATAAAATCGAAGAAGATGACTTGGACCACTACTCGAACAAAAGGCTGAAACTTTCAGGAGATCTTTTGGAAATATTGTTGAGGTCCATTCTTCTCGGCAAGTGGGGATTGATAACAAGGATAACATACAATTATCAGAAACTGACAAAACGTGGACGACTGCCTCCGCTGCCAGCAATAGTCGAATCGAATGTTCTGACAAACCAGATAGTTTCTGCTTTGGCAATAGGAAACTGGGTTGGCGGAAGAACTGGTGTGAGTCAGAGGCTGGAGAGAGGAAGCTACATAAAAACAATATCGCACATGCGTAATGTATTGTCGCCTTTGACTTCTACGCAAGAGCATTTTGAAGCAAGGGAACTGCATCCGACGCATTGGGGAAAGTTGTGCACAAGCGAAACGCCAGAAGGAGCGACAATCGGGTTGAGAAAATATCTTGCAATAATGGCAGAGGTTACGAAAGGCGCTGAAGAAAAAGACGTAAAGACTATTGAAACGCAACTGAAAAAAATGGTTGAGTGAATGGCTGATATATTTTTAGACGGGAAGTATGTGGGCTCGACGAACGAGCCGGAGAAACTGGTAGACGAGATTAGAAAAAAGAGAAGAAGCGGGCTGATATCAAATCAAATCAATGTTGCTTATCACAAGGAATTGGACGAAGTAAAAATACTTACTGATTCCGGAAGGGTTAGGAGAATTGCTATAGTTGTTGAAAACGGAAAATCAAAACTTACAGAGGAGCACATAAAGAAACTTGAAAGCGGGGAGATGAAATGGGACGACCTGCTCAATAACGGAATTGTGGAATATCTGGATTCTGAGGAAGAAGAGAATACTTATATTGCATTAACAGAAAAGGAACTGACTCCTGAGCATACACATCTGGAGCCCGATCCTTCAATCATTCTCGGACTTTCTGCTTCTTTCATCCCGTATCCTGAATTCAACCGTGGCGACAGGGTTAACTATGGTGCTAAGATGGTCGGGCAAAGCATCGGACTTTTCTCCACGAATTATTTGAACAGGGTTGACACAAAATCGAACGTGATGATTTATCCGCAACAACCACTTGTACAGACGCATGCGCACAAAGTTATAAAATATGACAAGCATCCGAGTGGAATGAACGTGGTGATTGCAATAAGTTGTCATGAAGGTTACAACATGGAGGATGCGATAATAATAAATGCAAATTCAATTCAGCGTGGATTATTCTGGTCGAACATGTACAGGACTTACGAAGCCGAACAAAAAAGATACATGGGAGGGCAGGAAGACATAATTGGTATACCTGATGCTGGTGTTCGCGGATATGCAGGCGAGGAAGCGCACAAGCATTTGCCTGAAGACGGAATAATAAATCCTGAAGTGTCTGTGGAATCGGAAGATGTTCTAGTCGGGAGAGTTTCTCCGTTAAGATTCTTGGGAACGATGGACCAGTTCATTACAGGAATCGAAAACATAAGGGAAACTTCTGTTATATTGAGGCATGGCGATAACGGAATTGTTGACAGAGTATTTCTTAGCGAGACGATGGACGGTACAAAGCTTATAAAAATTGTAATTAGGGATTTGAAAATTCCGGAAATCGGAGACAAGTTTGCAAGCAGGCACGGGCAAAAGGGAGTCATCGGACTGATCACAAAGCAGGAGGACATGCCATTCACTGCTGACGGTGTTGTGCCTGATATAATTTTCAACCCGCACGGAATTCCATCAAGAATGACAATGGGCAAGTTGCTTGAGATGCTTGCTGGAAAAGTTGCTTCGCTGTCAGGAAACATAATAAGCGCGCCTGCGTTCAATCCTGTTCCTGAAAGTGAAATAAGAAGTTTGCTGGAATCGTACGGCTTTAGGAATGACGGAAAGGAAGTTATGTACGATGGCAGGACTGGAAAAAAGTTTGAAACACAGATTTTTATTGGAAACTGTTTCTATCAAAAATTGGATCATCTTGTATCGAACAAAATCCATGCACGTTCGCGTGGGCCAGTAACATTGCTGACAAAACAGCCGACAGAAGGAAGAAGCAAGGAAGGAGGATTGAGACTGGGAGAGATGGAGAAGGACTGCTTGATTGCACATGGTGCTGCACTCGTGCTCAAGGAAAGGTTCGATTCGGACAAGACAAGCGTGCCGATATGCGCGGACTGCGGGCTGGTTGCAATACACGATAAAATAAAAGACAGGAAGTACTGCAATGTCTGTGGCAAATCAAGAATAATAGATATAGAGATGAGTTACGCTTTCAAACTTATGCTTGACGAGTTGAAGAGCATGTTGATTTATCCGAAGATGTCGATTGATGATGAGGAAAAACTTGTTGAGAAAATTGAATTCGGAATAATCGATCCTGAAATGATAAAGAAGATGAATGTTGCAAAGATAACAAAGACGGAGTTGTACGACCAGGAAGGATATCCGATAGAAGGTGGGTTGATGGATCCTCGTCTTGGAGTTGTTGACCCTGGTGTTAGATGTAGGACATGCGGTGGAAGTATTGGAGAGTGCCAGGGGCATTTCGGTTTTCTGGAACTGACTCGTCCGATCATTCATGTTCACTACGCGAAATTCCTGTTCAATCTGGTAAAAGTTTTCTGCAAAAAATGTAGCAGGATTTTGATAGATGAGGAGAATTTGGCAAAAATAAATGGTAGGAAATTGAGCTTCAAGAGACTTAGGAAATTCATAAAGAAAAAATGTCCTTACTGCAAGAGCGAGCAGGGAAAGATGAAATTCATCAAACCGTACACAATCGTGGAGGACAACAAAACTCTTGACCCAACAAAGTTGAGGGAAAGGTTTGAAAAAATTACAAACGAGGATTTGAAAGCGATAGGGTTCAGCATAAGACCGGAATGGGTGATACTCACTCTGTTGCCGATACCGCCAGTAACAGTAAGGCCTTCGATAACTTTGGAAACTGGTGAAAGAAGCGAGGATGATTTGACGCACAAACTTGTTGACATAGTAAGGATAAATGAAAGACTGAAAGAAAATATAGATTTGGGAGCTCCTGATTTCATAATAGAAGATTTGTGGGAACTAGTGCAGTATCATATCTCCACTTATTTCAACAACGAGATTTCTGGTGTACCGCCTGCAAGGCACAGGTCTGGAAGAATTCTGAAAACTTTGGCGCAGAGATTGAAAACAAAAGAGGGAAGGTTCAGGGGAAATCTTGCCGGGAAGAGAGTAAATTTCTCTGCAAGAACTGTTATAAGCCCAGACCCGATGATAGACATTGACGAGGTTGGAGTTCCTGAAAGAATTGCAAAAGAACTCACGCTTCCATTGAGAGTTACTGAGAAAAATCTGGAATTGACGAAATCATTTGTGCTGAACGGGCCGGACAAATCTCCGGGTGCAAATTATGTTATCAGACCTGACGGAAGAAGGAAGAAGATAAGCAAAGAGAACAAAGAGGAGATAGCAAAAGAAGTTGTTCCTGGATACATAGTTGAAAGACACATAAAAGACGGGGACATAGCTCTGTTCAACAGGCAGCCTAGCTTGCACAGGATGAGCATAATGGCGCATAGGGTAAGAGTTATGCCGTACAATACTTTCAGACTTAATTTGTGTGTGTGCGTTCCATACAATGCAGACTTTGACGGAGACGAGATGAACTTGCACATACCACAGACAGAGGAAGCACAGGTCGAAGCTGAAATTCTGATGTCTGTACCAAAACACATAAGGAGTCCGAGATTCTCTGGACCAATCATAGGTGCAACACGTGATCATCTTTCAGGATTGTATATATTGACATACGGTCAAAAAACTTTTGATAGAAAGGATTTCGTGCAACTCATAAGGGCCGTTGACAGGAATATGGAAATACCGAAGAAAAAAACCATGACAGGAAAAGAAATTTTCAGTCTGTTCCTGCCGAAGAATTTTTCAATTGAATACAGGGCGAAGGCATGCATCGGATGCAAGAATTGCACGAAAGGCAAGTGCCCGTACGATTCCTATGTCATAATCAAAAAAGGAGAATTGATAAACGGTGTGATAGACAAGGCGGGTGTTGGAGCAGAGACTGGAAAGATGATAGACAAGATTGAAAAAGAATTTGGAAGCGAAACTGTAAAGAAATTCCTGTTCAATGTGACAAGACTTGCAATCGAAGTGTTGATGCAGAAAGGATTTTCCATAAGCATATCCGATCAAGATTTATCAGAAGATGCGAAAAGGGAAATAAAAGAAGTGATAGAAAATGTGAGGAAGGATATAGACGATTTGATAAAGCAGTTTGAACGCGGCGAGCTAAAAGTTTTGACTGGAAGAACGCCGAAAGAAAGTTTGGAGACGCTGATAAAGAGAAGGCTGAACAGATGCTTGAGTGAGATAGAAAAAATATTGGAACTGCGCATGAAAGAAAATTTCACATTCATTATGGCAAAAAGTGGTGCGAGAGGTAGCATGGTAAACCTTGTACAAACATCTGCATGCATAGGACAGGAAACGACAATGGAAGAGAGGATGGAGCGCGGCTATTATGACAGGACGTTCCCGCATTTCAAAAAGGGTGACATAAGTTTGGAAGCGAAAGGTTTTGTCGGAAGAGGATTCAAGGACGGTTTGACTCCGTTTGAATTTTTCTTCGATGCAATCAACAGCCGTGAATCGCTGATGGATAAATCGTTAAAGACAAGGCATAGCGGTTACATGGAGAGAAGGCTTGTCGGTGCATTGCAGGATTTGAAAATAGAATATGATGGTACTGTCAGGGACAGCTTGAAGAGGATAGTTGAGTTTGTCCCGGGCGAGGATGGGCTGGACCCGTCGAAAGTAGATAGAGTTGGGATAGATGTCGAACGAATCGCAAGAGAAAAATTCGGTTGAGGAAAAACTGCCTCAAAACCTTGTTGAAGAAATTGAGGAAGTTGTAAAGAGGAGAAAGCTGAACAAGGAGCAGGCAGAGGAATTGAAAAATGAAGTTGTTAAAAATTATTCTAGTGAAAGATTTGAACCGGGAGATGTCATAGGAATAATCGCTGCGCAAAGCATATCCGAGCCGGCAACGCAGATGACAATGCGTACTTACCACTTCGCAGGGTCTGCAGGAATAAGAATCACTTACGGATTGCCGAGGCTGATGGAAATATTTGATGCAAGGCGCGTGCCGGAAACTCCTGTCATGATGATATATCTTAAAAGGGCTTACAACAACAGGGAAGAAGCTGCGAGAGTTGCAGAAAAGATAGTAGAGAAAAAGATTTCCACTATTTCAAAAGTAATTTCAATAAATCTTGGCGAGGGTACAATCGAAATAGAGCCGACTGATTTGAAAAGAATTGGAACGATTAAAAAAGCGATTAAAGAAAGCAACAGTGAACTAAGGTTAAAAATTGGTGCAAAAAAGATTTCAGTTTCTCCGGCGCAGGAAATAGACATAAGGGAGATGCAGAAAATAAAAGAGAATATAATGAAGATACATGTGGAAGGCGTAAAGGGAATACACAATGCGGTCGTGAGAAGGGAAGAGGAAGACTGGATCATAAACACGATTGGCTCGAATCTTGAAGAAGTTTTGAAGATAAAGGAAGTGGATGAGAAAAAGACTATGACAAACGATGTGCACGAAGTGAAGAAAGTTCTCGGAATAGAGGCTGCAAGAAATCTCATAATAAGCGAGGCTTTGGAAACGATGCAGGAGCAGGGATTGGATGTAAACGTTCGTCATGTCATGCTTGTCTCGGACATAATGTGCTTCAACGGCGATGTCAGGCCGATAGGAAGATACGGTGTTGCTGGTGCAAAGGCTTCTATACTTGCAAGGGCTGCTTTCGAGGAGACTATCAAGCATTTGGTAAAGGCTTCTGTCAGAAATGAGGTGGACAGCTTCCAGGGAATATTCGAGAACGTGATGATCGGGCAGGTCATTCCGTCCGGTACGGGCATGTTCGACCTTATTGCCAAAACTGGAGAGGACGAGAAAAAATAGCTTGTTCTTGGATTAATTATTTAAATGCAAAATCAATTATATTCTCATAGTATTTATGAAACAAAGAGGATTGGAATGACACTGACAACGGATATACAGTCTGCTGTGAAATCTGACAGGGCTGTTTTCGGATACAAGAGAACGATTAAGAATATAAAGACCGGTGATGCAAAGCTTATAGTAATGGCGAATAACATACCTGATAACATGAGAAAGGAAATAGAACACAATGCAAAAATCGCTGGAATAGAAATGGAAGTTTTCAGCGGCAGCAGCAAGGAATTGGGTGTGACTTGCGGTAAACCGTTTCCTGTTTCAGCCATGGCAATAAGAGGATGAAGATGGAAAGGACATTTGACACAGATGCAATCCGGCTTATCACAGTGTTTGAAAACATCACTGGCGCTCCGGTAAAGGATTGTATAGTATCGGACGAATCAATATATTTTCTTATTGAAGAGGGAAAGATAGGAATTGCTATAGGAAAAAATGGCAACAACATAAAGCATGCAGAAAAAATGATTGGAAAAAGCATAAAAGTTTTTGAATTCTCCAGCGACATCAGCAAGTTCTTGAAAAACATGATACCGCAGGCCAACATGATAAAGATTACAAACGGGAGCGAGGTTGTTGTTGAAATTAAAGTTGACAAGACTGACAGAGGACTGGTTATCGGAAGGGATGGAAGGAATTTAAAATTATTCAAGGAATTTCTTCAAAGAAGTCACGGCATAAACAACTTGGTGGTAAAGTAATGGTTAAGGGAGAATTTTCTGGAAGAAAGATTAGGAAAAGGAGAAAAAGTTTCAGGTGGAGAGACAGAAGATACAAAAGAAGGGTACTGGAATTGTGGAAGAAGGATCCGTTGGAAGGAGCGCCGCAAGGCAGAGGAATAGTTATAGACAAGAGGGCTGTTGAACAGAGAAAGCCAGCTTCTGGATTAATCAAGGCTGTAAGAGTTCAGCTGATAAAAAATAATATCCAAGTTACTGCTCATGTTCCTGGCGAAGGAGCGATAGACCACGTAGACGAGCACGATGAAGTTTTAATTGAAAGCATTGGCGGTTCGCAGGGCGGGCCGAAAGGAACAATGTGGGGAATCAAGTACAAGGTCATTGCTGTGAACGGAGTCGCATTGAGCGAAATTTTATCTGGTAGAAAACAAAAACCGGCGAGATAAATGAAACTTTTTGACAGATGGGAAACGGAAAACATAAAAGTGAAAGACCCAGGACTTGAAAAATACATAAACTTGCAGCCAGTAATAATGCCTAGGTCTGGCGGTATATACGCTTCAAAACAATTTCACAAATCAAAGATGAATATAGTAGAAAGGCTGATGAACAAGCTGATGGTTCCGGGTCACAGGGGAAGAAAGCATGTTATGACTTCTGGAAGGTGTGTTGGAAAAAAATACAAGGAATATAAAATTATTAAAAGTTGTTTTGAAAGAATAGAAAAGGAAACAAAAATAAATCCTGTTGAAGCTTTTGCAAGGGCGATAGAAAATTCTGCACTGAGAGAGGAAATAACTTCTTACCAGGTTGGTGGGATGATGGTGCGACGTGCAGTTATCACAAGCCCGCAGAGAAGGGTTGACTTGGCATTGACAACAATTGTGCAGGCAGCATACAAGAAATGCTTCGGGAAAAAACTAAACATAGTCGATGCGCTTACTGCAGAAATAATCGGCGCTTACAACAACGATGCTTCAAAGAGCGAAGCGGTAAAAGAGAAGGAAAGGGTTGAAAGGGAAGCTGAAGGAGCGAGGTAAGATTATTTCTATTTAAATTTAAAAAAGTTAAGTCATAAAAACATAATTTATTTTATTGGTGTGGTTGAATGCCGAAAAAAGAAATGACGGAAAGAATTGTAGAGGTAATGAAAGATCCAACAAGAATCAGGAATATCGCCACTTCTTCTCACGTTCACCACGGCAAGACAACGCTTACAGACAATCTTGCAATGCTTGCAGGAATGATTTCGGAAAAAGTTGCAGGTGATGTTGACTCCGGAATGCTCACTTGGTTTGACGATCAGGAAAGAAAAAGGCAGCTGACAATTTACGGTGCAAATGTTTCGATGGTGCACGAATACGAAGGTAAGGATTATTTAATTAATTTGGTTGACACTCCTGGCCACGTTGACTTCGGCGGTGATGTCACAAGGGCGATGCGTGCAGTTGACGGGACAATAGTTCTTGTCGATCCGGTGGAAGGGATAATGCCGCAGACCGAAACTGTTTTCAGGCAAGCATTGAGGGAAAGAGTGAAACCGGTGCTGTTCATCAACAAGACAGACAGACTGATAAGAGAATTGAAGATGACTCCGGAGCAGATGATAAAAAGATTGGAGGAAGTTATAAAGGAAGTTAACATACTGATTCAAAAATATGCCGAGGAACAATTCAAGAACAAGTGGCAGGTGAATGTTAATGACGGCACTGTCGCAATAGGTTCCGCTTATAGAAAGTGGGCAATTTCAATTCCTTACATGAAAAAAACCGGGATAACCTTCAAGGACATAATCGATTTGACGAACGCAGAAAAGGAGGACGAACTTTCTAAGAGAGCTCCTCTGCACCAGGTTATACTGGACATGATAATAAAACATTTGCCGAACCCTGTTGAATCGCAGAAGTACAGACTGGAAAAAGTTTGGAAAGGAGAGATGGAAAGCGAAGTTGGAAAGCAGATGCTTGCATGCGACCCGAATGGAAGACTGGCGATGATAGTTACAAAGATGGTGCCTGACCCGCATGTCGGTTTTGTTGCAACAGGAAGGATTTTCTCTGGAAAAATTTTCAAGGGAAAGGATGTTTACTTGGTCGGGCAGCACTCGCAGGAAAAGATACAGCAAGTTGCAATCTACAAAGGAATCACAAGAGTTCCGGTTGACGAAGTCACTGCGGGAAACATAGCCGGCATTGTCGGGATTCCTGACGCTTTCAGCGGAGAGACAGTATGCGAACCTGATTTGATAATCGAACCGTTCGAGGAGATAAAACATTTGTTCGAGCCGGTTGTAACGAAATCAATCGAGCCGAAGAATGCAATGGACCTGCCGAAGCTTGTTGATGCTCTGAAAAAAATCGGGAGGGAGGATGTTGTTCTTCAAGTAAAAATCAATCAGGAGACTGGTGAGTATCTTGTATCCGGTCTGGGCGAGTTGCATCTGGAAGCAAAAGTAGAGAACAAGTTGAAGGAAGAAGGAATAGAAGTTGAGATGAGCAAACCGATTGTTGTTTACAGGGAAAATGTTTCAGGCACTTCGCCAGAGATAGAAGGAAAATCTCCGAACAAGCACAACAAAATTTTTATTATAGTTGAGCCGCTTGAAAAAGGAGTTTACAAAGCGATGGTGGACGGCGACATTCCAAGCACTGTCGAGATAAAGAAAAAGAATCTGCAGTTGTGCAAGAAAATTTCTGAATTCGGAATGGATTATGATGAGACGAAAAGTATTCTGCTTATACACAATAAAAATGTTCTGCTTGACATGACAAAGGGTGTGCAGTTCCTGAATGAAATTATTGAAATGATCAAGGAAGCTTTTGTGAATGTTATGGACGAGGGACCGCTTGCACGCGAGCCATGCACCGGAGTAAAAGTAAAATTGATGGATGCTAGTCTGCATGAGGATCCTGTTCACAGAGGTCCTGGGCAGATGATACCTTGTACAAGGCATACGATAATTGATGCGATGCTGAACGCGAATGCGACCTTGCTCGAGCCGAAGCAGATAATAAGAATTGACATTCCAACAGAAATGATGGGAAGCGCAATAAAGGAAGTGGAAGGGAGGAGAGGGCAGATACTTGACATGAGAGAAGAGAGAGGAGCGAGCATAATCACTGCAAAGATGCCTGTGGCTGACATGTTCGGTTTCGATTCTACTCTGAAGTCTGCGACAAACGGCCGCGGCTTTTACAGCCTGATAGAGGTTGTGTTCGAGAGATTGCCGAGCGAGATGAGGGACGACATAATCAAGAACATCAGAAAGAGAAAAGGAATAGAAGAAGTTCTAAAAACAGGAGATTAAATATATATTTAAACCTTGTGCTATAATTAGTATAGTATAAATTTGGAGGTGTGATTGAATGCCATCAAAACCGCACATAAACATAATTACAGCTGGTCATGTTGACGCAGGAAAATCTACTTTGGTAGGAAGATTACTTTATGAGTCTGGTGCTATCAGGGAAGAGGAATTAAGAAAGTTAAAAGAGATTGCAAAGGAATTGAAGAGGGAGACTTTCGAGTTCGCATTTGTCATGGACAAGGTCAAGGAGGAAAGGGAGAGAGGAGTAACAATAGACATAATGCACAGACCTTTTGAAACTAAGAACTGGTTCTTCACGATAATCGATTGCCCTGGCCACAGGGACTTTGTAAAGAACATGATCACTGGTGCAAGCCAAGCAGACGCTGCAATATTTGTAGTTTCTGCAAAACCTGGCGAAGGAATACAGGAGCAGACAAAGGAGCACGCGTTCCTGATGAAAGTTCTCGGTATACAACAGCTTATCGTAGTGCTGAACAAGATGGATGCTGCAAATTACGATGAGAAAAGATTCGAAGAAGTTAAGGGTGAAGTTGTAAAGCTTCTTGGTATGATCGGTTACAAGATGGAAAGCATACCTGTCATTCCCATATCCGGTTATGTCGGAGACAATATAATAAAGAAATCAAGCAACATGGCATGGTACAAGGGGCCGACTCTGGTTGAAGCATTGGATGCGAACATAAAAGAGCCGGAGAAGCCGACGCAAAAGCCGTTGAGGTTGCCTATTCAAGACGTTTACACAATAACCGGTGTTGGAACAGTTCCAGTAGGAAGAGTTGAGACTGGAATATTGAAAACAGGAGACACTTTGATTTTCGAACCTGCAGGAGTTACAGGAGAAGTCAAGTCAATTGAAATTCATCACCAGCAAATTCCTGAAGCAAAACCTGGTGACAATGTAGGATTCAACATCAGAAATGTCGGCAAGGCAGACGTGAAGAGGGGAGATGTTGCAGGACATCCGAACAATCCTCCGAGCGTTGTAAAGGAATTCACTGCGCAGATAATCGTGTTGCAGCACCCGACAGTTCT
>Ga0172366_10003782_pt1 | contig 11903 bp, 9 predicted proteins | sample LakKivSesite69cm_FD_114533 | JGI IMG/M metagenome (GOLD analysis project Ga0172366, IMG submission 114533) | Sediment microbial communities from Lake Kivu, Rwanda - Sediment site 69cm | ecosystem: Environmental > Aquatic > Freshwater > Lake > Sediment | place: Rwanda: Western Province, Lake Kivu... | reverse complement strand
TAAAATATCAAATTTTTGCCATAAATTCGGGAAAGCCTCGGATTTTTTACTTGACAAAAGAGGACATTGAGTGTATACTTTTGGTGGATACTGAAAATACACTAGCCGGGAGGTGAGCCGAGATGGCTATTAAGCATATTAATATTACTTTAGGCGATAAGTTAATCAAAGAAATAGATAAAGTCAGAACGAAACAAGACATCAGTCGTAGTCGTTTTCTATCTATTGCCGCCAGCATGTTGATAAATAGGATCAGAGGCAAGGCTCTTCGGGAAGCCCTCAAAAAGGGATATCAAGAAATGGCTGAAGAGAGCCTAAACATAACCAAGGAAATGAAAAAACTGGAGGAAGAATCGCTAAAGCACATTGGAGACCAGTTAATTGAACGGTGAAGTAGTCAAAAGGGGCGATATTTTTCTTGTGGAGCTCGGACTAGCAATTGGCTCTGAGCAGAGCGGTAACCGACCCGTAGTGATTATCCAAAACGATATTGGGAACCAATACAGTCCTACTGTAATCATTGCACCTATCACAGCAAAAACCTTCTATAGAAAATATCCCACAAATGTACACGTAAAGGCAAAAGAGGCAGGCTTAGGATACAATTCAACTATTTTGCTGAACCAAATTAAGACGATTGATAAAAAAAGATTAAGAAAGAAAATTGGGCACCTGAAATTAGCCATAATGAGAGAGGTCGATGAAGCTATAAAGATTAGCTTGGGTTTGACCAATATCTGAAAGATATTATTATGACCGAAAGGGGAAAACAATAAATAGCAATATTTAGGATTGCGGTCAAAGACGGCTTAAAAAAAACAGATTAGGACACAATTTTAGATGATTGACCTACACACACATTCGTTCTTTTCTGATGGTTCGTTGGTCCCTTCGGAACTCGTCTTTCGGGCGAAGAGTAAGGGTTATGAGGCTATAGCTATCACCGACCATATTGATATGTCTAATCTTGATTTTGTAATTCCGCGAATTGTCAAGATATCTTCTATTCTTACTTCCCAGTATAAAATGGAAGTTATTCCAGGTGCAGAACTGACCTATGTTCCTCCTGACTTAATCTCTCAAGTTGCTGAGGAATGTAGAAAGTTGGGAGCAAAAATTATTTTGGTGCACGGAGAGACCACAGTCGAACCTGTACCTTCCGGGACTAACCGGGCTGCCTTGTTGAGCAATATAGATATACTTTCTCATCCAGGTAAAATAAACGGTGAAGAGGTAGAATTGGCAAAAAAGAACAGTGTATTTCTTGAGATTACCTCCCGGAAGGGACACTCCCTAACCAATCAACATGTTGGGACTTTGGCGAAAGAAAAAGGAGCAAAGCTAATTTTTAATACTGATGCGCATGAGCCAGAGGACTTGATTAATGATCGGGAGGCTTTAGAAGTCGTCAAGAGAGCAGGAATGGTGAAAGAAGACCTTGAGCTGATGTTCGAAAACGCCAGGTCATTAATTCGTAAATCAATTAAAGGAGACTGAATGCCTCGTAGATGGGTAAAGGAAGAGCTTAAAAAAGACCATTTGGCCAGCTGGGTGGAAAAGTCGGTTATCTGGGTCAACCAGAACAGGGAGAATGCTATGATCGGCGGAATAGTTATCCTCGCTGTCGCGATTCTTATCCCATTCTCCTTATCCCGTCGTGCTAAGATGAATGAACAGGCGTTTAGCTTTTTGGCAAGAGGACAACAGGAATATTTTGATAATCGACTGGATAAGGCTATCTCTTTCTATGACCAGGCTTTGCAGGCTTCTGGTTCAAAGGTTATTCCTTTCGTTCTCTTCTACAAGGGTAATGCTCTCTATGAAATGGGGAAGTACAGCGAAGCCACCTCTGTCTATAGAAGCTATTTAGATAAATATGAAAGTAGAAAGTTCACGCCTGAGGTCCTAATAAGCCTCGGTAATAGTCTTGAACAAGAAGGAAAATTTAACGAAGCTAAGGAAATTTACCAGAAATTTCTGGATAGGTTCCCCCAGCATTACCTTTTACCTGGGGTTTACCAGAGCTTGGGTAGGTGCTATGAGAAACTGGGACAGAAAGATGAAGCAATTAAAATCTATCAACAGATGTCCCATTTTTACTCAGGCCAGGTCTGGCAAAATATGGCCGAGGCGAAAATAAAAGCATTATCGCCTACGCCGTGAATTTAATATAAGTCAGGTTCTTTTAGAGGAAAATTCAAGTTTTTTCTTGACTTTTTCCTCTTTTTTTTGATACCCTATCATCTAAATATAAATTTCTTAATAGGAGAATTTATTTGAAACGAATTATTCTATTTCTTTTTGTGGTTTCCATTCTTCAAATATCTCTTCAAGTTTGTCTGGCAGGAGTGAAAGTGGGAGAAGAGGTCAGGATAAGGTGGGTCCCGGTAGCGAATGGAGATAACAGTTACTTCTATCAGAGGACGAGATTCCTTATGGAGGGGCTTTTAGCAAAGGGAGTTACAGTTGGCGTAAAGTTACAATCGAGAGGTTTCTGGGGTGTGGATACTTCAACAGTAACTATTGAGGGATTGACTCGCGAGAATATGTTGCCCTGGATTGAAAATGCTTATGTGAAAGTTGATGAATTTTTTGGACTTCCCTTATATTTAGTTCTGGGAAGGCAACCCCTCCAATACGGATATGGAATATTAGTGGAGGATAATGCATCAGGTTATGACGCCATTAAATTATCGGCGTTTTTACCCTGGAGGAGCGAGTGCGAGCTAATAATGTTGAAGCCTACAGAGGCAGATGGAGTTAGCCCTGATAACTGGAAAGAGAAGAGCGCTTATGGACTATTTTTAAAGAAAAAATGGAAAAAGATTACTCCCCAAATTTCTGGTTTCTGGCAGAGAGACCGAAATAACAATATTGATAAAAACTTTCTGGGTCTCCATTTGAGCGGAGAACTCGGAAAGGGAGTGGATTATCGGGGTGGCATAGTCATCCAGTCGGGAAAGGGGGAAGGAGGAGATTATAAAGGTCTGGCTTATATATTAGGTGGAAACTTCGAAGCTAATACAAGATTTGGTAAAGGCATGCTTGTCTGTGAATATCTCGTCGGTAGCGGAGAGGCCCCGATTACAGGAAAAGATGAAAATTTCATCTCAGACTACGCTCACATATCAGAAGAAGAGTATGGTGAATATTATATGGAAAATAGAAGCGAGGTCAGAGATGGGGATCGCGATTATGGAATTAATAACTTGAAGCTATTTAAATTGGGATTGTCCATCTTTCCCCTACCCGAATTAAGAATTGGGTTTAACTATTTCAACAACAATTCTTATACTCCTAAAGGTAATATTGGAGATGAAATAGATATCTTTGTGAAATACAATTATTCACCAAATCTTTCATTTCGTTTAGTATACGGTAGATTTATGGCAGGAAAGTATGCAGCAGAGGATAATGCAGATAAAGTTCTGGGGGAAGTGATGGTAAAATTCTGATGTCCAATACAGAAATAAATCCTGTGGATGAGAGAAAGGAGGCAGGATGAAGAAATTAGTTATTGGTTTAGTGATGGCAAGTATTCTTTTCGGTTTGCCCCTGGAAGGGCAAGCGGTCAATCTGGAAAATAGGGTAGGAGTGGGGTATTCTGCTCTTTCACCTCTATCCGGCTGGTCCATCAGGTATTGGTTGACTGGAGTTCTTGCTGTAAATGGAGTTATTGATTTCCATTTCGAGACGGATAGAAACGAATTTCTTCTGGGAGGAAGAATAATCTATAAGGCGAAAGATGAGAAGAACTTGAATCTGTATCTGGGTGGAGAAATTGGAGCAAACTTAAGACAGAAGAGAGACGATAATTTCTGCATTGGTCCATTCGCAGGGGTAGAGTATTTCTTTGCCGGGCTTCCCAATTTAGGTTTTGGAGTGGAAATCGGGGCCTACTATCAGAGTGCCGCTTCGGCTTTTGCTACAGCCTATAGTCAGTTTGCTATACATTATTACTTCGGTGGCGCGAAAGAGGTTGAAAAGCCAAAAGAGGTTGAAAAGCCAAAAGAGAAGAAGGAAAAGCCTCCCACTCCTACGCCTACTCCTAAAAAGAAGTAACTATGTCTCAAAATAACATTCTCTATATTTCTTTTCTATGGCATATGCACCAACCATATTATAAGGACCTCCTGGAAAACAAGTTTATCCTTCCCTGGGTGAGGCTTCATGCAATTAAAGACTACTATGATATGGTGGCTTGTTTAGACAACTTTCCTAAAATTTATGTAAATTTCAATCTTGTTCCTTCCTTGATAGACCAAATAAACGATTATACGGAGAATAATATAACTGACCAGTTTATGGACCTGACTTTGAAACCAGCTAACGAACTATCCCCCGAAGAGAGGATTTTTATTCTCCATAACTTCTTTACGGCGAACTGGGAAAACATAATTAAGCCTTTTCCCCGATACTGGGACCTTCTGTCTAAAAGGGGAAAGTATGTATCTTTAGAAGAGTTGAAAGAGATTCAGAAAAGGTTTAGCACAAGAGATTTTTTAGATTTACAGGTGCTTTTTAACCTTTCCTGGATTGACCCTTATCTACGAAAACAGGATACTCAACTGAGAGAATTAGAGAAGAAAGGGAGGAGATTTACTGAGGAAGAGAAAAGATTGGTGATAGATAAGCAACTGGGGATAATGAAGAAGGTGATAGGGAAGTATAGAGAGAAACAGGAGCAGGGACAGATTGAGATTTCTGTTACCCCTTACTACCATCCGATTTTACCCCTACTAATTGACATTGAAGCAGCAAAGATGGCAACTCCTGAAATCGTCCTGCCCAAAGAAGAGTTTAGTTACCCGGAAGACGCGAAAGCTCAGATTGAACGGGCGGTTGTCTGTTATGAGAAGTTCTTTGGCCGGAAACCGAAAGGAATGTGGCCCGCCGAAGGTGCGGTTTCAGAAACAATTGTCCCTTTAATTTCCCATGCAGGAATAGAGTGGATTGCAACTGATGAGGATATTTTGGCATCCTCAATAGGGGTGTCTCCCCATAAGGCCGATACTCTTTATAAGCTCTATCAGTTGAAGACGAACGACAGTTCCCTAAAAATTGTCTTCAGAAACAAGAAACTATCCGACCTGATTGGTTTCACCTACGCGCAGGTTCCACCTGAAGAAGCAGTGAGGCATTTCATGCAGGAACTTCACAATATTCACAGGAGAGTAAGATGCTTCCCTGGACCCCATCTGGTCAGTGTTATACTTGATGGAGAGAACTGCTGGGAGTATTATAAGAATGATGGATGGGACTTTCTGACGGGGCTTTATCAAGCAATCAGTGATGACCCGCTACTGGAATCGATAACAATTAGTAAATTTATGGAAAAGTACACAGAGGAGCCGGTTTCCCTGCCCAACTTATGGAGTGGCTCCTGGATAAATCACAATTTCGGTGTGTGGATTGGACATAAGGAGGATAATCTTGCCTGGGACTATCTCGCAAGGACCCGTAAGATGCTAGCCCATTTTGAAAAAGGATATACTGGAGAGGAATATAAAGAAAAAATACAAAAAGCTAAAGAAGAGCTATATATTGCGGAAGGGAGTGACTGGAACTGGTGGTACGGAGACGAATATCGCTCTACCAACAGTTTAGCTTTCGATAATCTTTATCTAAAGCACCTGATGAATGTCTATACTTTTATCGGCGAAAAGGTGCCAGACTGGCTCCACATTGCCATTTCCGGCCAGGAGAAACCCTGTCCCAAACGCGAGCCTGCCGACTTCATAAACCCCGTATTAGACGGCAAAGTAACCGATTATTTCGAATGGCAGGGTGCAGGACAATACGATGTCTCCGAGACTGTAGGACCGATGCACCGTCGGGGAAGCATTGTCAGAAGTTTCTATTATGGATTCGACCTGAACAATTTGTATCTTCGCATCGACACAAACATAGAACTTTCTTATGAAAGTTTAAGAGACCTCACAATCAAAATCAATTTCTTTAAGGAATTTCCCCAACAGGCAAGAATTCAAATGCTTGAAGACGGAAATTTAGCTCTTTCTCTTTTTGATATAGTCCAACTGGAGCACAGGGAAAACTATCAGAAGCTCAAAGATTTGACTTCTGTTAGTTATAAGAAAATTATAGAACTGAGTATGCCCTTTGTCGATTTAAAGGCAAAAGTTGGTCAGCCAATAGAGATTGTAATTGTTTTGGAGCGGAACAATATGGAACTTGAGAGATGGCCTTCCCATGGCACAATAAGCTTTCTTGTTCCAGGGGAAGACTTCTCGCTCAAGTACTGGTCGGTTTGAGAACTTCCCGGAAATTTTGATTATAGGAGGTGAGAAAGATGATAGCTTGGGCATTCTGGTTAATTATGTTCCTTTTAGCACTACTTCTGGCCTTAGGTGCCCTATTTGCAATAAGAGAGTTCCGAAGAAATAAGAAACTTGGTAGTGCTATTGTCCATTACATGCTTTTGGTAGTTCTCACGATACTTGTTCTAAAGCTGGTTTTTTCTGTTTTCGCCCTGGCAGTGCCTTTTTGATGGGAAATATAGCCATTTTAGACATCAAGGCATAAAAAATGGCTTAAATTTGCGTTTTAAGGCACTTTTTTTTCAAAACTGGAATTAAAATTACCTCTCTGTTCATTTTATGCCCTATTTTCAAACACTGGATTGAAGAATGGCTGCAATCCTGGAGTCCTCCCGAAAGGGAGAGTTCATAGACGCCTTTGTCCTCGTAATATTACCCTTTCAGGCGGAATTATTACGCTTGTTCCTCCGTTTCGTTCAGGCTTATGGAAAAAGAAATCGAAGAACTGAAAAAGCTCCACCAATTCTATCTGTATCACGATTATAAGACCATAGACATAGCCAATTACCTCAATGTTAGCACGAGGACGGTCCAGCGTTGGTTTGCCGGGAAAACTAGACCCAGCGAGGAAAAACTAAAAGAGATAAGGAAACTCCTCATCCAAATTTCAAAACCCAAAATCCAAATTTCAAATTACAAAGATGAAAAAAGAGGGAGATAAAACGAAATTTTCCCTCAAAATTTTTTAAATTTTCCTGTCGCACCTATACATATAATGTATATTATGTTAACTTTTTGTTATTAAACTGTTTTAAAGTAAACTGTTAATTTTTATCTGGAAAACTTTTAGTTTCATAGAAAAATAAACATATATTTACAATTTACTTTAAATTTTGTGTTAAAAAGACAGAAAAAACTTCTTTTTTGCTAAACTGGATTTGTGATAAAGGTGGGAATTTTTCCTTTTCTGCTTTTTTGCCGAATTTTTCCAGGAGGGACTGGCCTTTTTTTGAAAGGCCGAAAGGTTGGCTAAAGTAAGGTAATTATTGACCCAATCCTCCAGCTTTTTCCAGACAACTACTGCATGCCCTGAGGATCTCTTCCTTTTGAAGCTCGTATTCCTTCCTTATCCTCTGTATCATATCGGTTCTGCCGGAAGATATGGCAAAGCAACAGGAAAGACAGATACTTTTATTTATCAATGGACACCTGACTGTCTTCTCTACTTCTTTCTCGCAGATGGCACACTCTTCTCCCATAGATTTCCCCTTTTTACCCCGTTAGAAATCTTTGATTTCCAAAGGAATTTGCCATGTTCATTCCATATGCCCCCAAAATGCAATTTCTAATGGGGTTTTAGGCTTTGTTTTACTTTCCGGATGACTATTAACCCTTCCCTGACCATAAAAACGGCCAAAACAAGCAAAATCACGCCAATTATGGCCAACAGGTAATTATGATTTCTAATGAAGCCCCTAACCTGGTAGATAAGAGCTCCTGTGGTAGTAAGTAAAACGAAAATTCCTGGATAAATCGTATATTTTGTTGGCTTTTTCATTGCCCAAAGGTAAGTGGTAACTACCAGAAGAGCCAATGCTGCCACCAGTTGATTTGAAGCCCCAAAAATTGGCCAGATTGCCTTCCAATTGCCAACTGCTAAGTATCCTGCAAAGAAAATGACAACTGCTGTGGAAAAATAACGGTTCTCGAAAATTTTCCACCTCAAACCTTCACCCAATAACTCTTCTGTTATATAGCGGTTAATTCTTGTAGCAGTATCTAAAGTGGTCATTACAAAACTATTCAGCATGAACATCGCCACTAATGGACCGAAAGTTGCACCTAAAAGAGGCGCTGCTAACTGACCGAAACCTCTGGCAAAGGTCACAATCCAATTTCCTCCCTTAATTAATTCTGGATAGACCAATCCTTCTCTCCCAGCTCCTCCTGTCCAGTAGAGACCAGAAGCTACAGCAAGAAGAGCTAAGCTAGCCAGAACGCCTTCCAAAACCATTCCTCCATACGCAATCTTCTTCGCATCTCTCTCGTTTGCCAATTGTTTGGATGTTGTTCCGCTGGCGATTAGTGAATGGAATCCTGAAATTGCTCCACAGGCAATGATTACAAATAGCATTGGCCAGAGAGTCCCTTGATTGCCAGACCACTGGACGAAGGCAGGTGTATGCATCCTGGGATGCGAAAAGAAAAGTCCCAAATAGCCAAAAATTAGCCCAAAAAATAGAATAAAAGTGGAAAGATAGTCCCGAGGTTGGAGAAGAATATTTACAGGAGTAACAGAAGCAATAAACGCATATATTAATAATATAACTACCCAAATTTTTATGCTTTCCTCTACTCCAAGAGATATAGGATAATAATAGCCCAGGACCAGAAGGCTTCCCAGTAGAGCCAGACCGATCAATGTTGCAATTACCTGGCTTACTCTCCACCTGTAAATCATTAGCCCAGTAAGAATGGCAACCAAAATCAGACCAAAAGTAGGTATTACTATTCTGGGTTCGTTCACCAGGGTTGTGCTGGTAACTGCGGCAAAGACCGCCACCACCAGAATAAGACTCAGCCATAAGAAAGTAGCAAATAACATTTTTGCACGATGACTCATTGTAGCCTCGGCAACATCGCCAATCGACTTGCCCTTATGCCTTATGGAGCCCATCAAACAGGAAAAGTCGTGAATTCCACCTATAAATATGGAACCTATTACTATCCAGATGAGAGCTGGCAACCATCCCCAAATAGCTACTGCAATCACCGGCCCGATAATTGGTCCAGCCCCGGCAATGCTGGCAAAATGGTGTCCGAAGAGAATTGTCCAATGCTTTGCCGGTATATAATCTATTCCATCTGTCATTTCCACTGCTGGGGTCTTTCTCTGGGGGTTAATGTCCCAGAGCTTCTCCATAATTTTTCCGTAAAATTTAAACCCACACCCCAGAAGCAAAATAGCAAAAATAGCTACTACTAAAGAGTTCATTTATTACCATCCAAAATTTCTATATTTATACTAAATTTTTTAGCCGCTGTCAACTGCAACTGGCAAATATACCCAAAAGAAGTCCCAAAAACGTTTGAAGAGGATAGTTTGTGAGGAACATTGCAATTTTTAGCGAGGAAGACATCTCGGCTATACCTCTAAATAAGTTCCGACATGTCGGAATGCCTGTGGAGAGATGGCTCCCGCAGCGTTAAGAAAATTGCCAGAGACGAACAAACTGCCTCTTCAATACCAATATCTAAAAAGTTGGTCCCAGAGAAAAGTAGAATTTCCCAGTGAATTTATCCGTCCGCCAGCCATAATCTAACCTGAGTGTAAAAGGAAACATCTGCAGAAGGAAAGTGTTTATTCTTAGTCCTACTCCAATTGTATTTTTTACATCCGAAATTGTCTTTATCTCCTCAGGCTCGTTCCAGGCTGCTCCTGAGTCGGTGAAAAGAGCAAGTTGCAAGCTCTTCAGATATATCTCCGGCCACAGAAGCCTAATCCTCCAATTTATTTCGGGAAAGACCATAAACCTCCATTCAGCGTTAATCAGGGCTAACCTGCTCCCTGAGAAAGCATTGCCAGAAAGTCCCCTCAACTTACTCTGTCCGCCTAGACGGAATTCCTCTCTATCTCTTCCCTGGCTCAGCATTCCCAGAAATCTAAATGCTAAAATGTTCCGTTCAGATAATGTGAAATATTTCCTCGCATCAAGGATATAGTCCGTATAATCAAAGTCTCCATCGAGCCCTTTAAAGGCTTGATAGACTGTGAAATTTGTCCGGCTCCCGCTCATTATGTCAAGAATCTTTCCCTCGGCCGTATCTCTTATTAAAGAAAGGATAGCGCCATTCTCTCGGGTACTGGTAGTATCCCCATTCCACTTTCGCTTCTTTTCAGTAATAAGTCCCAACTCTATTCGCCGGAAACGATCGAAAGGATAGCTAACCGCCATTCCTTCACCAAATTTACTGGTACGGATTTTACTATCATCTCCATTCTCAAATTTACGTCTCATCTTTCCATAGGCGAAAAAGCCTAAAGAAGGTCGCCACCTTTGATAATTATAGCCTACTTGATAGGTTAGCCAGTCATATTCCGAAGCATACTCCGCATAAAGAGCCATATTGTGGTTTCCCAGCATATCGCTTGCCTGCCAGTATCCAGCAGTATACAAACCTTCTGTTGTGGAGTAGAAAAGGAAAGGAAAAATGAGATCTGTCGATGCCTTGAATCTATAAGGATGAATGCTACTGACTGGAGATGGATAGGGGCTTATAATGGGTCCGGCTGGCTGGGCAGGCAATTGGGCTATGGATATTTCCCCTTTCTCTTCTCTTCCTCTTAATTTTTTTACAAACACCTCCTCTTGGGGAGATTCTCCACAGTGAATGTTCATCTCTCCATGCCGATAAGAAGCGAAGAGGAGATACTTTCCATCCGGAGATATCTCTGGAGTAAAAATACCAACCTTGACATTGGTCAATTGGAAAATGTCTAATTCGAGGTTACCCTCCTGAATATCTTCCCGGAGAAAGCTCACATCCATACGGTAAATGTTGTAAATCCCTTCATAATCGCCGATGTAGATGATACTATCACCATCAGGTGACCAGGAGGGGTTGAGCTCATCACTGGGGGTGGAAGTCAATTGCGTAATCGCAAAAGTTTCCACATCCAAAAGAAAGAGGTCTTTCTGTTTCTCTCTTTCAGAGACATAGACAATCTTCTTATCATCAGGAGAAAAGACAGGATAGTCGTCATCAAACTCATCGCTGGTTAGCTTCACCAGGTTCTTCCCATTGGCATCTACCAGGTAAAGGTCGTTCATACCTCCTTCCATCCCCACAAAAACAATCTTATCCCCTTTGTGTGAAAAACAAGCAGACCTTAGAACTTCCATAGGCAGGCGAAGTCTCCTCAGCTTACCTTTTCTGAGATTAATTATGTAAAGATAATCTTTCTCTTTCTTCTCTCCTACAAAAGCAATTTTTTCTCCATCCGGAGACCAGGAAAGAGCGTGTCCTTCGGAGTGGATAACATCCAGGCTTCTACCAATTCGCAAATGGAGAATCGATTTTTGACTCATTCCATCAGCATTCATTATAAAGAGGTCATTATATCCATGGCGGTCAGAAATAAAAGCTATTCTCTTTCCATCCGGGGAGAAGACCGGATTGGTATTAAATTCGGCATCTCCTGTTAATTTCTTCCCATAAATTTCAACTTCTTCCTTTCCCTCTACTTCTCCTGTGTATTTTTCTTTTAGGTATTCCCTCCATTTTTTGTCAAATTTATATAAGTCAACATCAATTGTCCGCGAAAAAACCATGTTTACATCCAGACTCTCCCGAAGATTTTTAATCAATTTAGGAACTTTATCTTCTCCGTATTCTTCCGCTAAAAAACTAATTGCACTGTGTCCTTCTTGATACGCTAAATAAACCTGGTGACCTTTCAAATGATTGAAACTGTGTAACTTGCCCAGAGGAATCACCATATCAGAAATAGCAGCATCCCTCACCACCATATGGTCATAAGTTTCCCATTCTTTGCTCTCATACTCTGCCAGTCCTTCCATTATCCACAAGGGATAGAAGACAAATCTCATCAGACTTGCCGAC